>Ga0208428_1000017_pt1 | contig 82147 bp, 98 predicted proteins | sample DEB08_DNA_11_FD_184535 | JGI IMG/M metagenome (GOLD analysis project Ga0208428, IMG submission 184535) | Aqueous microbial communities from the Delaware River and Bay under freshwater to marine salinity gradient to study organic matter... | ecosystem: Environmental > Aquatic > Marine > Coastal ... | reverse complement strand
TTACTAACGTTAGTGGACCAAATCTTCATAGAGTAATCATTGGCACGGCGGGTATTCCTTACACTTATTCTATTTGGATCCGCAGACGCAGCGGAACTGGTCCTATTTATTTATCGGTAGGAGATAGTGTTTTAATACCAGTAACTGTTACAGACACGTGGACCAGAATAAGTGAAACAAGTACACCATCTACCTCTACAGTTAGAGCGTATGTTTTAGTCGGAACAACAGGTAATTCTATTGATGTTTGGGGCGCCCAGCTAGAAACCGGCACCTACGCCGGAGATTACGTTAAGACCGAAGCATCGGCCGTTTCAAGCGCACGAACCAATGCCTACCTCCCTGATGGCAGTGGTAACTTCGTCAGTGCTGGAGAGCTATTGCTGGAAGATGTAGGGACAAATCTGATACCGAGTAGTGAGGAGTTTGAGACTTCTTGGAACACACTTAATTCTGTAACGGTAGATCCAAATACAGAGATAGCACCAAATGGAACACTTACAGCAGATAAAATAATAGAGAATACTACTACCTCAGGAAAACCTATTGTTGATCAAGTTTCTTATGTTTCTGGCGCTACATATACAGCTAGTATTTACCTCAAACCTGCAGAAAGACCAACACTTTTACTACATGTTAGAGATAGTTCATATGGGATTAGATTTGGAGGATTTTTTAATACAACCACAGGTGTATTTACTCCAGAAAATACTGGTGGTGCTGTACTAGATGATTATTCATTTATACCTGTTAAGAATGGTTGGTACAGGTGTTCCATTACTGGAAGATTGGGCGCTGTAACAAGTGGTCTTGTCACTTGTTACATTTGCGATGGATCTAATTCTCTAACTTACCAAGGAGATGGAGCCTCCGGATTTTATCTCTGGGGCGCCCAACTAGAAGAAGGATCCTTCCCAACCTCATACATCCCAACATTTGGATCAGAAGTAACACGTTCTGCTGATGTAAGTACCAGCACTAGCGGGTTTCTTGGCAATAGTTGGTATAACGATAGTGAGGGTACGATGTTTTCTAGTTTTGTCAATGGAGTATCAACGATCAATAAGTACCCTTATAGTATTGATGATGGAAGTACTAATAACAGATTTAATCAATTTGTTTCAGCAGGAGCTGTTGTTAATTCAAGGATCGTTACGTCGTCAGTTTCATATAGCCCATCTACGCTAGATCTTTCAGGAACTGGTCCAGCAAAAATTGCTCTTGCAGCAGAAGCTTTACCTGGAGGTGCTATAGGAGCTATTGAAGGTTCTCTTACGGTTGCAACAAGTCCACCAAGTATGCCTATAGTCAATCAGTTGTTTATTGGCTCGTTTAGAAGTTTGGAATTTCTAAACGGTCACATCTCTCGCCTCACCTATTGGCAAATCCGCCTTCCCAACGACATCCTCCAAACCATCACCCAGTAACATCACCATACCCCCCCCACTACCATGACTGACCCAATGATTGACGAAATCCTCACACCCCCCACCCCAACCATGTTCCTCTTCCCCGATGAAGCAGCATGGATTAATGCAGCACGTGCTGCAGGTTTCATGACCACTGATGAAGAAGGTGCTGAACGCCTTGCTACCTTCACCAAAGACCGTGCTATTGACGTGATCGGCACTATCACCAGGGGCGGCGAATGGGATGACGAAGGAAATGTCATCACCCCTCCCACCGTCCTAGATGGATATCACATAAACTATCAAGGCAAACTACCCGAGGGATGGGAGCAGTATGCGGTTTACCCAAAAACTCCAGTAAGATCTTGGTTTTAAAGGTATATAAATAATCAAGTCATATTATTTTATATAACGACATGGAAACTGAGGCACTCAAGAAAAACTTTGAAGAGCAACTTGCTCAAGCAGATAAGCAAATTGCAGAACTAGAAGCAAATCTGGTCAAAGCAAAAGAATATAAACTGAAACTGCAAGGTGGTCTAGAAACTCTCACTCTCCTAGAGAAAGGTGAGGAAGGAGCAGAAGAAGAAACCGCAGCAGAATAAGTCCCAGATCCCTTCTTCCTAAATAGGATAGAAGGGATTTTTGTGTGTAATGGCATCTCCAAATTCAAGAGCTGATCTCATCACATATTGTAAGAGGCAGCTTGGTGAGCCTGTCCTCCAGATTAATATTGATGACGAACAGGTAAACAACGTTATTGATGATACTATTCAGTTCTTCCAAGAGAACTGCTATAACGGTATGGAGAGATGTTATTTGTTTCATGAGATTAGTGCTGAGGATAAGACCAGATTTGATAGTAGTGTAACAACTTCTAGTGGCACAACTGACTGGAAAGAGACAACAAATTATATTCCAATTCCAGATCATGTAGTTGGTATCACAAAAGTATTTGGTCTTGTTAGCAATTCAATCCGTTCCAATCTTTTTGGTGTTGAGTATCAACTCTATCTAAATGACCTCTACGCATTTGGATCTCTCGACATTCTCAACTATTACATGAATAAGCAATATCTAGAAACTCTAGATATGGTTCTGAATAATGGGTCATTCCAGCAATTTAGATATACCATGCGTCGTGATCGTTTATATCTTGATATTGATAAGGATTTTCTAAATGAAGGAACAAACTTATTAATTGAGGCTCATAGACTTATTGATCCTAATGATGCTACAGAAATGTATAATGATATGTTTGTGAAGAGATATGCTACTTCTCTCATGAAGAAGCAGTGGGGCATGAATCTTATCAAATATAATAACGTTCAATTGCCTGGTGGTATTACACTCAACGGCAGGCAGATTTACGAAGATGCTATCAAAGAAATTGAAAAGATAGAAGGTGAAGTTCTGAGTAAGTATGCAATTCCACCTATGGATTTTATTGGATAAAGAAATATGCCTACTAGTCCCTATTTTCCAACTTACTATCAGGGAGATTCTGGAGAGCAAAATCTCTACCAGGATCTTGTTGATGAACAAATAAAGTTATTTGGTACTGACATTTACTACATGCCAAGAACTATTTTGAGAGATAATACTCTTGATGATATTATCTATTCAAAATATCAGAGTCAGTTTCAGATTGAAATGTTACTAAGTAATGTGGAGGGTTTTGGAGATAGTTCAGAATTTATTAGTAAATTTGGATTGAGAATTACTGACGAAGTAAAGTTTAGAGTATCTACTAGAAGATGGGATGAGGCAGCAGCACCATATAATTTGACTGTAAACGGCAGACCAAATGAAGGAGACTTGCTTTATTTCCCACTAACTCAAGATTTATATGAAATCAAATTTGTAGAAAGAGAAAGTCCTTTCTATCAGTTTGGTAAGATTCAATTCTATACTATGACAGCAGAAATCTACGAACTAGGGAGCGATGACATTTCAACTGGTGTTGCCGAGATTGACGAAATTGAAACCTTATTTAGCAGTGCTATCGCTCTTACTCTTTCTGTGGGCGGGACTGGAAGCTATACAGTTGGGGAGACAGTTACGGGGACGACAACGGGCATTACCGCAGAAGTCAAGTCTTGGGACGAAACGACACGCATCCTCCAAGTCATCAACAGAACAGGAACTTTTGCTACTGGGGAAGCAATAACTGGTAATGATAATGGTGCTGTCTGGGTTGTTGGTACATTTGACACTCTAAATAATACCAACAGCGAATACGATCAGAATAGAGAAATTGAGGATTTTGCTGATAATATTATTGATTGGACTGAAGGAAATCCATTTGGCGAGTTTGGAAATTATACAGGTAGTATCTAATGTTAGGTTCACATTTTTATAACGAGATCACAAGAAAAAATATTATTGCATTTGGTACTCTCTTCAATAATATTTCACTAAAGAAGAAAGATCCTCAATCTGGAGATGTTCTAGAAGAGGAAAAAGTTCCTTTGGCATATGGTCCAAAGCAAAAGTTTCTTACTAGACTGGAACAGAATCCAGATGTTGGCAGAAAAGTTGCAATTACTTTGCCTCGTTTATACTTTGAGATGACAGGAATTGATTACGATCCTACCCGTAAAACATCACCGATTCAAAAATACAAAGCAATCGTTGATGATAATGGTAATGAAGTCAAGGTTCAATATGTTCCTGTTCCTTATAATATGAGTTTTGAACTTGGTATTATTGGAAAGTCACAAGATGACGCTCTTCAAATCATAGAGCAGATTCTACCATATTTCCAACCATCATTCTCTATTACCATCAACATGATTCCAGACATGGATGAAAAGAGAGATGTTGCTATTGTATTGAATAACATTAGCTACGATGATCAGTGGGACGATAGTTTTTTACAAAGAAGATATATTGTATATACCCTAAACTTTACTGCGAAGACTTATTTCTATGGACCTTACAGTCAATCAGATATCATCAGAAAGGCGACTATCTACGAAACAATTGGAGATCTTAGCGTTAATAGAAGAACAATCGAACGAACATATACACCCAAAGCAGTTACTGATATCGATGGTGACGGAGATATTGATGCGCAAGATGATGCCTTACTGACTGCAGATGATGATTTTGGATTTAATGAAGGGATTGAATACTTATGAGTCTAGAAGAGAATATGGAAGAAATTTTGAACATTAGTGCTGAGGTTGTAGAAGAACCAAAGTCTATCAAAAAAGAACGTGAATCCGACAAAGACGATCGTACAAAAGATTATGAATATACCAGAGGTGAATTATACAGCCTCATAGATCATGGTCAGGAGGCGGTCAGAGGCGCCTTAGAGGTCGCTCAGGAGTCAGGGCACCCCAGAGCATATGAAGTTGCTGTAGCGGCGATGAAGCACGTTGCAGACATGACTGAGAAACTACAAGATCTACATAAGAAAATGAAAGATCTTGACACAGAACAAAAGAAAGGTCCCACTTCAGTTACTAACAACGCTATGTTTGTTGGTAGCACTACTGAGTTACAGAAGATGCTGAAAGAGATGGGTGGTGGCAAACGATAAATAGTAAAAAAGCAGATCCATGTATATCAAACCCTTAGCACCAAAAGAAGAGATTCCTGTATTAGGATCTGACATTTCTTCTGCTTCCCTGATTTCCGTTTTAAATAATTCTGGAGCTCCTTGTCAGATTAGAATTGATAATGGAGAACTGATTGCTAATCAACCAGTAGTTGCTTTAGCAACTGGGGAAAGGGTTTCTATTGCAAAAGATCCTGGTGATACTATCTACGCAGAAGATTTGACAGGAACTTCTGTTACTGATGTATTTGCAACTAAAATCGCATACGGAAACTAATGGCACAGTGGAACAAGCAGGACCAAGCATATAGGGTTCAGGACACAACAAACTTTGAAGTAGTGATGCTTGCCGATCAAAACGGCAACCCACTCAATAGTTATGGATCTGCTGCCAATATTCCTATTGCTGCTGGCGATCTTGCAGGATATCAGCATATCAATAAGTTTGGATACGCCGATGATATTGCTGCGCAAGGCGGTGCATTCATAAGCATCTGGGATGGTGGCACTTCATACTCTTATGCATCTACAGCAACTATTGCTACCGTAACTTCTTCATCAGGAACTGACGCTGGTGCTGTAATTAGAGTTTATGGTTTGGATGAGAACTATAACGATGTAACTGAAGATATAACAATTGGTGGTGCTGCTGGTCAGCAATTATTCCTCAGAGTTTTTAGAGCATACGTTCATATTCCAGCAGCAGGTCAAGATACCAACGTTGGTGACATTAGTATCAGTATTGATGGTGCTGCCAGAGCAATTATTCAAGCTGGTGCTGGACAAACATTGATGGCAATATATACTGTCCCAGCAGGAAAGACTGCTTATTTGTTGAAGGTTACTTGTAGTGTTGATAAGCAAACTGGAGCACTATTCAGACTTCGTATCAAAAACTTCGGCAATGGTTTCCAAACAAAAGGACAGTTTGGAACATTTGGTACTTATATCACACTGGAATATCCAGTGCCTCTCAAATTTACCGAAAAAACTGATATTGAAATTCTCGGCAGTGCTGGCAATACTTGTGGTGGTGGCGCTACTTTTGATTTGATACTCGTAGATAACTAAATAAAAAGGTAAACCCTCAGCGTTTATCATGAGAGCATATAAAGAGATCAAGCATCTCGCTGAAGAAGCAAAGAAGAAAGAACAGGAAGAGAAAAAGTTCTGCAAACTCTGCCAGAAACCAGAGACTAGAGATGAGTGCTCTTATGGCGGTAAAGCATGGGATCGTTTCGCTGTCCCAGTTAGATCCGTAAAACGTGAGGAAACGGAGCTAGAAGAAGGTGCTGCCTGGACCAGAAAATCAGGGCAGAACAAAGAAGGTGGACTTAATGAGAAAGGAAGGAAGTCTTACGAGAGAGCAAATCCTGGATCTGACCTTAAAGCACCAAGCAAGAAGGTTGGAAATCCCCGTAGGGCATCCTTTTGTGCTAGAATGAAAGGAATGAAAAAGAAATTAACTTCTAAGAAAACTGCCAAAGACCCAGATAGTCGTATTAATAAATCATTACGTGCATGGAATTGCTAAAATAACTGAGTATAATTACTAGTGAGTTCTATTTACTATGATGAGACTAAACTCAACCGATATAAACCGACTCATTCGTGCATGTAAAATGTACCAGGAGACTACTGGTTCTGATTACATGTATGATGAATATGAGCGTTTGATGACTAAACTTAGATACTACGAAGAAGAAAATTGCTTAGATGACTAGATAGAGTAGTTGTAAATACCTAATGAAAATTTTCTTTACTTTACTCACAACTCTTTTCTTCGCTCTCCCTGCTTGGGCAGTTGATGTTCAGATGGGTTATAACGGGGGGTTGGTATTTGAACCTGCTGAGGTAACGATTGCTGCAGGAGAATCTGTGCATTTTATTAACAATATGCTACCTCCACATAACGTGATTGTTGAGGATCATCCAGAACTATCACACGAAGGTCTTGCTATGTTGCCAGGTGAAAACTTTGATCTTGCATTTCCAGAGGCAGGAGACTATACTTATTGGTGTGCCCCTCATAAAGCTGCGGGCATGATTGGTACTATTCATGTAAACTAATGCATCACCTTGAACATATGATTATCTGCTGTATCGTTGGCGTAGGCGCTGGCGCCCTGGTTGTCTGGGGTTACAATAAAATTAAAGATTCAAAAAACCACAATCCATAATGGAACATTTATTAGGTTGGGCACTTGCTATTTTAGCGGTGCCTTTTATTTTAGCTACAATTTACTTTGGTTCTAGAAAAGGTGGATACTATGACACCGATATGTACAAAGGAAATGGAACCGCTCACTAAGATGCGGTATCATTTTGCACTATCAGCATTTTCTAGAATGTATGGGGTGTCAGGTATAACACAAGAGATGTCCGACTTATGTTTTAGTTGGGCACTTGGAGAAGAAGTGGCACCATTAGATTGTTTGAATCATGTAGATCGTTACTTTAGAAAAAAATGGGACACTTTGCACGCTGGGTATTGAATAATCCATTCACACTTGGAACTCTATGTTTTCTTCTAGTGTTCGTTCCTATCATAGGAATATGGGCAATTCATAAATATGGGTGGCAACATTGGGAACCATTTATCCGTGAACCTCATTCTTCGCCCCCTAAATGATATTAATGATCCTACTTGGAGTGTAATTATTTCCCTCGCCATACTTTTGGCGGGGGTTTTGTATTATATCATATACATAATGAGAATGTCATTCAAGGAAATAAACGATGGGCGCCATGACACCTCCAAGCAGGAAGAGCTGCTACAACTTCAGAGTGATAGAGATCAACCGAGTAATTGATGGTGATACTATTGATGTCACTATTGATTTAGGTTTTGATCTCTACAAAAAAGAAAGAGTTAGAGTCGCAGGAGTTGATACTCCAGAGAAACGCACAAAGGACGAAGAAGAAAAAGCATTAGGTTATGACGCAACAAATTGGCTCAAGGAAAAACTTGAGGGTGCGATACATGGCGACGATGAGCTTATTGTTAGGACTGAACTTGTTGGCGGTGTCGGCAAGTATGGTCGTCTCCTTGGGTGGTTATATATTGGCGATGCAGAGTTGTCACTCAACGAGCAAATGATTACAGAAGGTTTTGCATTTTCCTACGATGGCGGCACAAAGGTGAAAGACTTTGAGATGCTCAAAGAGATCAGAAGAGCACACGGAACTCTTGTAGAGTAATCAATATATTATAGGTGTGTAAAGTTATACTTATAAAATCGTAGCCTATTGTAACACTATTTTTTGCTACATAGCTTATAATCTGTGTAGCAGAGAGTTACAAATGTACGGTGCTTATTTTATTTTGATATTCGTTTCCATCCTAGTTGCTTATGCTGGGGTGGACGAAACTTTGAGACTTTTTGCTTACGCTGATCTGCAAGTAAGATATGCTGTAGTGAAAGTGCAGATGAAGTGGATGGGTTGGAAACTAAAGAGGCAACTCACAAAGGATGCAACCAATTTTGAAAAATTTCTCAAGGAGTATAACGATGACTGATAGGGATCTTTCGGACCTTTCTATAAGTAGAAAAGAATGTCCGAAGTGTGGTGCTCTCTGGATAAACGGGGAGCACTACTGGTCTGGAACAGGTAAGAAAGGTAATGAATTAGATCTTGCTGGACTTGTCTGCAACAAACTAGGTGACGATAGATGCATCAATCCTTGTAGAGGACAAGATGGCGGAGTTACTTGGGAAAAGAGACTGACAGAACTAGATGAGGATTATCCAGAGGATAAATAATCTGTAGTGGATTGATTGTTGTGTCTAGTAATGATGTATATTTGGGTAACCCGAATCTAAAGAAAGCGGGAACCCAAATTAATTTTACAAAAAAGCAGATTGACGAGTGGATCAAGTGTAAGAAAGATCCAGTTTATTTTGCGATGAATTATATCAAAATCATTTCGCTGGATGAAGGTTTGGTGCCATTCAGCATGTATGATTTTCAAAAAGAAATTCTACGTGACTTTCATGGAAACAGATTCAACATCGCAAAACTCCCAAGACAGACTGGTAAGTCCACCACGGTGGTTGCTTATCTTCTTTATTACGCAATTTTTTATGATAGTGTCAACATCGGTATTCTTGCTAACAAAGCATCTACCGCAAGGGAACTTCTAAGCAGACTACAACTTGCTTATGAAAACTTACCGAAGTGGATGCAGCATGGTGTCTTGGTGTGGAACAAAGGTAATGTGGAGTTAGAGAATGGCAGTAAGATATTGGCAGCTTCTACGTCTGCGAGTGCTGTCCGAGGCATGTCGTTTAACATTCTCTTCCTCGACGAATTCGCTTTCGTTCCAAACCATGTTGCAGAGCAATTCTTTGCCTCTGTTTATCCTACTATTACTTCTGGTAAATCAACGAAAGTAATTATCATTTCCACGCCAAATGGAATGAATCACTTCTACAAGATGTGGGAAGATGCTAGACGTGGAAAGAATGGTTACATCACTAATGAAGTCCACTGGTCTCAAGTTCCTGGAAGGGATGCTAAGTGGAAAGAGGAAACAATCAAGAACACTTCTCCAAGACAATTTGCACAGGAATTTGAGTGCGACTTTCTTGGATCTGCTGATACACTTATTAGTCCAGCAAAACTACAAACTATTCCTTTCGCAGATCCAATTAGATCAAATGCTGGACTTGACATCTATGAGAGAGCAGAAAGAGATCACGAATATATTATTACTGTGGACGTTGCCAGAGGAATTGGTGGCGACTATTCTGCTTTCATCGTGTTTGATATCACCACGATGCCGTATAAGATCGTTGCGAAGTACAGAAATAATGAGATTAAACCTGTACTGTTTCCCTCAGTAATTTTTCAAGTTTGTAAAGAATATAATAACCCATACGTTCTGGTAGAAGTAAATGATATCGGTGATAGTATTGCTGCAACTCTCAATTACGATCTTGAGTATCCCAACGTCCTTATGTGTGCTATGCGTGGCAGAGCGGGTCAGATTGTCGGACAAGGATTCTCAGGAAACAAAACACAATTAGGTGTTAAGATGAGCGTAACTGTGAAGAAGATTGGTTGCGCTAACCTCAAAGCAATTATTGAAGAAGACAAACTAATTTTCAACGACTTCCAGATTTTCCAAGAGCTTACCACATTCGTGCAAAAGAAACAAGCATGGGAAGCAGATGAAGGATATCATGACGACCTTGTGATGTGTATGGTTCTCTTTGCATGGTTAGTCATGCAAGAATACTTCAAAGAGATGACCGACCAAGATGTAAGGCGGCGTATTTATGAAGAACAACGTAATCAGATTGAGCAAGATATGGCTCCTTTTGGGTTTATTGATGATGGCATGGGGGATGACACCTTCACCGATGCAGATGGAAATCTATGGGAGTACGGTGACAAACAAGAAGAAGTAAGTTATATGTGGAATTACTAATGAACTTAGAAGATCAGTTTTCACTTGAGCATCTATTATTCAAGGAAAGAATATGTAGATCTTGTGGCGAAACAAAAGATCTTCTAGAGGATTTTTATATGACAAGAAAAAGAAAGAAAGGACTTCCATCAGCATATGCATACGAATGTAAAGAATGTACCGTCAAAAGGGTGATGGAATCTAGAAAAAAGAGGGATCCATTTGCTGATTGGGGTTATCCAGATTGGTAGTTCATGCATGGTTCACCACCTCTGAACCATGCAAAAATCTAAATAGATTTAGATAAATTTGATATCTAAGAGGTAAAAACATGGCAAGTCAAGTCTCGCCTGGTGTTGTTATTAGAGAACGTGACTTTTCCAATGCTGTAGTAGTAGGAGCATCTGCAATTCGTGGTGCAATTGCTTCATCATTCCGCACTGGACCCGTAGGCAAAATTGTAAACATCGGTTCTGAAAGAGAACTAATCGACACGTTCGGTACACCAGCTGAGGCAAATGCTGCTGACTGGTTGGTTGCTTCCGAATTCCTCCGCTATGGCGGACAACTAGCAGTTGTACGTGCTGCTACTGGAGTACTAAATGCAACAGCATCTGGTGCTGGTGTTCTTATCGGTGATAAGGATGCTTTTGATGCTGGCGTAACTTCTGAAAAGTTTGCTGCTCGTTACGCTGGTGCTGATGGTAACAACCTTCGTGTTGTAATCGTTGATCGTGGTGCAGACGAAGTTGTAACTTCAGTCGGTCATGGATTATCAGTTGGCGACACATTCAACGACGGTTCAAACAACCACGAGGTTTACGAAGTTATTAATGATGATACGATTGCGGTTGTTAACGTTGATGGCGTAACTGCAGCATCTAATGGATCTACTGCAGTTGCATGGGATTACAATTCACAAGCAATTGCTTCAACAGGTCTAACTTATAAGGCAATCGGTCCTCGTCCTGGAACTTCTGCTTTTGCATCTGAGCGTTATATCTCATATGACGAAGTTCATCTTGCTGTTGTTGACGAAGCAACAAATACAATCGTTGAGAGACTAACATATCTTTCAAAACTATCTGATGCGAAAACTCCAGAAGGTGCTTCTGCATATTGGAAGGATTATGTAAATGAGTTCTCAGGTTACATTTATGCTGGTGCTGCTCTAAGTGCTGCTGAAGTAACTACAGTTGGCGAAGATCCTGGTGCAACTGCAGCATCTTATGGCGCTACTTCTGCTGCTCCTAAGGTATTAGCAAGAATTCTACCTACCGCAGGTGGTGCTCTATCTGGCGGTGCTGATGACTATGCATATACTTCTGGAGAAATTCAAGCAGCATATGATGAGTTCCTAGATACCGAACAAACCACGGTTGACTTTGTTCTCATGGGTGGAGATGGTGCTAACGAAACAGATACAATTGCTAAGGCACAAGCAGCTGCAGCAGTTGCAAATTCAAGAAAGGATTGTGTTGCATTCATCTCGCCATGGACTGGAACTCAGGTTGCAACATCTGGTGGTGCTGCATTAACTCCAGCACTTCAGTTGGAGAAGACAATTGCTTTTATGGATAACATTTCTTCTAGTTCCTACGTTGTTCTAGATAGCGGTGTCAAGTATACCTATGATCGCTTCAACGATAAGTATCGTTATGTTGGTTGCAACGGAGATGTTGCTGGTCTATGTGTTTCAACTTCTGCAATTCTAGATGACTGGTTCTCACCTGCTGGTCTAAATCGTGGTGGTCTTCAGAACGTAGTCAAGCTTGCATTCAATCCTAATAAGGCACAGCGTGACGAACTATACACCAACAGAATCAATCCAATTGTTTCACTTCCTGGTGCTGGTCCTGTACTATTCGGTGATAAGACTGGTCTTGCTTCACCTTCTGCGTTTGATAGAATCAACGTTCGTCGTCTATTCCTCAACGTTGAGAAGAGAGCAAGAGCACTTGCTGAGGGTGTTCTATTTGAACAGAATGACACCACAACTCGTGGCGGATTTGCTGCTTCAATCGGATCATATCTTTCTGAGATTCAAGCACGTAGAGGTCTAACTGACTTCTTGGTTGTTTGTGATGAGAGCAACAACACACCTGAAGTTATTGATAGAAATGAGTTTGTTGCTGAACTCTACCTCAAGCCAACTCGCTCCATCAACTATGTAACAGTTACCGTAACTGCTACAAGAACGGGCGTTTCGTTCGCTGAAGTAGTTGGTAGATGATAATTAGTTATAGAGAAAAAAATCACGAGGTAAACTAAAATGGCATCGTCAAACGTAAGTCAGTTTCTACAAACTATGGGACAGGGCGTAAGGCCCAATATGTTCCTGATTGATATCAATTTCCCACAGGCAATTGCTCTTCAAAGTGAGGATCAGCAACTTACAAATATTCTTTGTAAGTCTGCTGCACTTCCTGGTTCAAACCTAGGTGTAATTGAAATTCCTTTCCGTGGCAGAACGGTCAAGATCGCAGGTGATAGAACCTTTGATACTTGGACCACAACATTCTTCAACGATAAGGATTTCAAACTCCGTTCGTTCTTTGAGCAGTGGGCAAACAGCATCAACACTCACGAGGGCAACACCGCTCCTCTCTTCACTCCAAACAATAGCGATGGTTACATGGCTGATCTTGGAGTTAAGCAACTTGAGAAAGATGCTAGTGAAGAAGGTGCAATTCTCAGACAGTACACCTTGAAGTATTGCTTCCCAACCAACGTATCTCCAATTGATCTTGCTTATGATAGCAACGATCAGATTGAAGAGTTCAGCGTTGAGTGGCAGTATTCCTACTTTACTGCTGAGGGCGGTACAAGATCTGGAGTTTCTAACCTAGGCGTAGTCTGATAAATAGTTGAACGCTCAATTTGAATAGATAATCATGAGTCAACTATTTGGCTTCCAAATCAATAGAAAGGAGGGACAGAAGGGGCAATCCCCTGTCCCTCCTTCTGCTGATGAACCCATCGCCGTTGCCGCAGGTGGATATTACGGAACATATGTAGACACGGATAATCAAGCCCGTAATGAGTTTGAGATGATCCGTCGTTATCGTGACATGGCAATTCACCCAGAGGTGGATAGTGCAGTAGATGAAGTTGTAAATGAATTTATAGTTAGTGACGCATATGATTCTCCAGTAGAGATCAACTTAGATAATCTTGAAGTTGGTGCTGGTGTAAAAAATAGAATTAGAAATGAGTTTGAATATATCAAACGTTTGCTAAACTTTGATAATCGTGCGCATGAGATTGTTAGAACTTGGTATATTGATGGTAGACTATTCTACCACAAAGTTATTGATTTAGACAATCCAAAGAAAGGTATTACGGAACTTCGTTATATTGATCCTATGAAGATCAAGAAGGTCCGTCAAAAAATTGACAACACCCCGAAAGACTCTCTTGCCCGTGCAGCAATCAAAGGCACAGCACTTGAGTATGAATACGGAACGTTTGTTGATTACTATCTCTACAATCCAAAAGGATTTTATAAAGGTGGTGTCCTAGGACCAGTTGGTGATATGTCACTTTCACAGGGTGTGAAAATGGCAATTGATTCTATCACCTTTGTTCCTTCAGGACTACAAGATCTCAATAAAAGAATGGTTCTTGGTTTTCTTCACAAGGCAATCAAGTCTCTCAATCAACTAAGAATGATTGAAGATTCTCTTGTTATCTACAGATTGTCAAGAGCACCAGAACGCAGAATTTTCTATATTGATGTTGGTAATTTACCTAAGGTAAAAGCAGAACAATATCTCCGTGACGTGATGGCACGTTACAGAAATAAACTTGTTTATGATGCTACTACAGGAGAGATGCGTGATGATAAAAAGCATATGTCTATGCTTGAAGATTTCTGGCTTCCTCGCCGTGAAGGTGGTAGAGGAACTGAAATCACTACACTCCCAGGCGGTCAAAACCTTGGTGAACTCAAGGACGTTGAGTATTTCAAAAAGAAACTTTACAACTCACTCAACTTACCACCTTCCCGCCTTACGGATGACAACAAAGGGTTTAATCTTGGTAAGACCACAGAGGTTCTTAGGGATGAACTCAAGTTTGCTAAGTTCATCGGTCGTCTTCGCAAGAGATTCTCGGAACTATTCCACGATATTCTCAAGACTCAACTGATCCTCAAAGGTATCATCTCACCAGAAGATTGGGATGATATGAAGGAGCATATTCAGTATGACTATCTCTTTGATAATCATTTCAACGAACTAAAAGAAATTGAAATGATGAATCAAAGAATGATGTCTGTAACTCAGATGGATCCTTTTGTAGGAAAGTATTTCTCTGTTGAATATGTACGTCGCACTATTCTCGGTCAGCGTGACAAAGAATATATTGAGATGGATAAGCAGATGAAAAAAGAAATTGATTCTGGTATTGCTATGGATCCAGCTCAAGCAAATATGTTTGATACTATGGATCGTCAGAATACATCATTCCAACCTGAGATTCAAAGTATGCAAGCAGATGATAGTGCAGATAGAGAAGCAGAAGCTGCGGATGCAAATCTAGATAGAGAGATGCAAAAAATGAAAGCACAACCTAAACCTACTCCAAAGTCTAAATAAATTATATTGAATTATTATAATGTCAGAACAAAATACTGAAACGGGTGTCGTTGATATTGTTAATAAAATCAACGACAGCGACAGAGCATCAGCAATTGATGCCATTCACGATCTTTTATTTGCTAGAGCATCAGATGCTATGGCAGATTATAAAAAGATTGTAGCGGATACATTCTTTGACGAGCCAACCGAAACGGAAACTACCGATGAAACTGATAACGGAACAGATTGAAAACGTTCAAATTCTTACTGAAGAAAAGAACGGAAAGAAACTTCTTTATATTGAAGGGGTCTTTCTTCAATCAGAACTAACAAATCGTAATGGTCGTAGATACCCATTTGAAGTTCTCAACCGTGAGGTAGAGAGATATAACGAAGAGTATGTAAAGACCAAGCGTGCTTTAGGAGAACTCGGTCACCCTGATGGTCCTACTATCAACCTTGATAGAGTATCACATAGAATTGTAAGTCTCCGCTCTGAAGGTAATAACTTTATTGGCAAGGCACAAATTCTTGATACTCCCATGGGTAAGATTGCCAAATCACTTTTAGATGAAGGTGTGCAATTAGGTGTATCTTCTCGTGGCATGGGAAGTATTGATAAGCAGGAAGGAATCTCTATAGTTCGTGATGACTTCATGCTTACTACTGCTGCTGATATTGTAGCAGATCCTTCTGCTCCTGATGCATTTGTAAATGGAATCATGGAAGGTAAAGAGTGGGTATGGGATAACGGTATTTTGAAGGAAGCGAAAGTAGATAAATACCGCAGATACATCGACGAGTCTCGTCGTGATCTGGAAGAAAGAACCCTCAGAATTTTTGAGGATTTCCTTTCAAATCTTTGATTTCATAAATAAACTTAGAATAATTATACGGAAATTACGAGGTAAACTCAAATGTCAGATATGCTAAACGAAAAATTTGAGGAGTTCGTTACCGAGCAAAAGGTGATTGTGGAAGCTGGCGATCCTATGCCAACGGTTTCTGCTAACGTTATCCCTGGCACAGGTAGTGAACCCTCTCAGGTTTCTGACGCACAGACTTCAAATGCTGGCGGCAAGGATCCTATGCCCACTATTCAACCAGGCGTTGCTCCTGGACAGAAAGCTGCTGCTGATCTTGGCGGCACTTCTACAACTCCTAACGAGCACGATGATGACGGGGAAGAGAATCCTGGCGCTAAAGCTGCTGCACCTGTTTCGCAGGATGGTAGTGTTACCTCAACTGCTGGTAAGCCAGGTAAAGATCCACAACCTTCAATTGGTGCTCAAGTAGCATACGGAACCAGCATGGGTGGTGCGGTTGGTTATCCAATCAAACCATCGTTTGAGTCCCTCGATGTTTCCGCTGATGTTGCTGCTCTCCTAGAGGGCACACAACTCTCAGAAGAATTTGCCGATAAAGCAAAGACAATTTTTGAAGCTGCTGTAAAAGCGAAAATCTCTGAAGAGTATGACAGACTTGTAGAGCACTTTGCTGCTGAACTCGATAAGCAAGTAGATGCTGCTAAGGCAGAGCTTTCCGAGGAAGTAGACGGCACAGTAAACTACGCCATCGGTCAATGGATGGAGCAAAACCAAGTTGCTATTGACCGTGGAATCAGAAATGAGATTACTGAAGACTTCATCGCAGGTCTGAAGGGTCTCTTTGAAGAGCATTACATCTCTATCCCCGACGAGAAAGTCGATGTTGTAGAGGGTATGGCTGAATCAATTCGTGAGATGGAAGAGCGCCTTGACGAACAGGTCAAAGCTAACGTGAAACTACAAAATCGTCTGAATGAGACTGCAAAACTCAACATTCTGAACATCGTTTCGGAAGGACTAGCAGATACTCAAAAAGAAAAACTCGCAGCTCTCGCAGAGGGTCTAGAGTTTGTTTCTGAAGAATCATTCTCCAAGAAAGTCAAGACTATCAAGGAGAGCTACTTCAAAGAATCAATCGCTGCCCCCGCAGAGGTTGCTGATGAAACTCCAGTAGAAGGCGAAGATATGAACCCAGTAATGGCACAATATCTTCAAGCACTTAACCGCTGGAATTCCTGATAATATAAACTACTTTTTTAAATCGGAGCAAACAAATGTTTAACGCACAAGCTCTGACAGAAAAGTGGAACCCTGTTCTAGGTCATGAAGGCGCTGGTGCCATCAAGGACAACTATAGAAAGGCTGTTACCGCTGTTCTGTTAGAAAATACAGAAAGACAACTACGTGAAGAGCGTGGTATGATGAACGAGGCAAGCACCGTTGGCGCTATCAGCGCAACTGGTGGTAATGCACTTGGCGGTTCAGGTCTTGACACCAAGACTGGTGGACTTGCAGGTTTCGATCCTGTAATGATCTCCCTAATCCGTCGTGCTGCCCCTAACCTAGTAGCATATGACATCTGCGGCGTTCAGCCAATGTCAGGTCCTACAGGTCTAATCTTCGCAATGAAGTCGCACTACAACACTCGTGCAGGTGCTGAGGCACTCTACAACGAGCCTGATGCTAACTTCTCTGCTAACTCACAGGGTCCTGCTGCTTATGACGATCCCGCTGCTCCTCTTGGAGATGGTGGTTCAACCGATGCTAACCCTGGTCTCCTCAACGACGCAACTGGCGGCGGTACTACCGTTGGTAACTACGAGCGTGGTGGAGTCAACAAGGGTGACGGCGTAACTGCTAAGTACCCAACTTATGGTATTGATCGTGCTGACGCTGAGCAGCTAGGTTCTGGTGCTGGTCTACTCTTCAACGAGATGGACTTCAGCATCGAGAAGACTGCGGTTACTGCTAAGACCAGAGCACTCCGTGCTGAGTATACTCTAGAACTAGCACAAGACCTCAAGGCAATCCATGGTCTTGATGCTGAGCAGGAACTCGCTAACCTTCTTTCAAGCGAGATCCTTGCTGAAATTAACCGTGAAGTTGTTCGTACAGTTTACACCGTTGCTAAGCAAGGTGCTCAGAACAACGTTGCTAACCAAGGCGTATTTGACCTCGACGTTGATTCAAACGGTCGTTGGTCAGTTGAGAAGTTCAAGGGACTCATGTTCCAGATTGAGCGTGATGCTAACGCAATCGCTCAAGAGACTCGTAGAGGAAAGGGCAACTTCATCATCACTTCTGCTGATGTTGCTTCTGCTCTCGCTATGTCGGGTACTCTTGACTACTCCTCAGGTCTAACTGGCGCTGGTGGTCCTTCCATCGGTGAAGTTGATGATACTGGTAACCTACTAGTAGGAACCATGAACGGCAGAATCAAGGTCTATGTTGATCCTTATTCCGCTAACGTTTCTGGCACCCACTTCTACGTAGTTGGTTATAAGGGTTCCTCGCCATATGACGCAGGTCTATTCTACTGCCCATATGTTCCCCTCCAGATGCTACGCAGCATTGATCCTAACACCTTCCAGCCAAAGATTGGCTTCAAGACTCGTTACGGCATGGTTGCTAACCCATTCGTTGAGCGTACTGCTGGTACTCCTGACGCTGAGGCACTAACCCACAACGTCAACCAGTACTACAGAAGAGTTCGTGTTGCTAACCTCATGTGATCCGTATTCACAATTCAACACACAGGGACCCCAAAAGGGTCCCTTTTTTTGTAAATAGTAGGTATAATAGTCATGCAAAGAAATGCCACGAAGCAGAATGAGTAAAGTTGACATGCTCGCAAGAGTTTATAAAATGAAGAATGAACTCTATAATGGCACTTATTACGCCAAAAGTGGCGAGTGGCATGATGGCGCACATGATGCGTTGAATAGAATTCTTGAAATGTTAAAAGAATATAGTTCATGAATCAGACACCAATAGTTTTACTTCTTTGTCTATCACCATTAGCTGCTGTATTTGTAGTGATGAAACTTTCTTTATGGTTAGCAGAAACATCTGCTTTTAAAAGTGAGACTGAAAAACTAAAACGTATGCAGCATGGACCATACGAAGTTTGGGATGATGAGGAGGAAGAAGAATGGGATTAGATCTAAAGTATCTCTACAAAAAAATTTGCAATATCAAAATGGAAACTTTATTTGAAGAGCCTTGTCCTTTTTATGAACCAGAATGGGAAGACGCTACAGACTCCCAAAAAGATTGGGATGACTTCTGGAACAACGAGGATAAATAACTCGTAAATTGAGAATTTGAAATGCCAGCAGAGTGGTATAAAGAACAACCTAAGAATAGAAATTTTCTAAATCCAATAGGTTATCTTCTGAAGTTGGAAAAATTTGAAGGCGTAGATTTCTTTTGTCAGACTGCAAATCTTCCTGACATCAGTATGCCAACTATAGAAGTTGCTTCTCCGTTTAGGAATCTACCATTTATCCCTGGAGGTGGTGTCACCTTTGGGGATCTTGTCGTGCGATTTATTGTTGACGAGGATCTAAAAAATTATTACAGTATTCATTCTTGGATACGTGATAATGGTAACGCAGATCAAATGGCACGTACAACTCCAGAAGATGATATTTTTACAAACGCCCAACTATACATAGCTACTTCTCAATACAATCCAGCATTTGTTGTGGAGTTTAGAGACATATTCCCAGTAGCACTTACCAATCTTCAGTTTGATGCTACAATTAATGATGTGGAATACATTACTGCTGAAGTTGTATTCAAACATCAACAATTTTTTATTCGTGATAAATCCTTACAACCTCTATGAATTTTGAATCTCTTCGTAATAAATTTGAACAACTGAGAGAAGAATGGTCTGAAGATTCTGCTGTTGACTTTCAATTCAAGAACAAACAGTATACCACAGATCTAGGACAACTTGCATTATCCATCCCTTTTCAACATAATAAATACTTACACCACTATACTGACATTTCTCAAATCAAAACTTCTTTAGAGTTTGAGATCCGTAAGTTGGTAAAAGAGAAACGTGAGTATTACTCAGGCGAAGCAGACGCAAAAACTTACGCCTCTAAACCATTTGGATCAAGTATCAAGACTTCAGAAAAAATGAAAACTTATCTTGAGGCAGACGAAGATATCGTCAACCTTGAGGCGAAGATCAAATATCTAGACCAGATGTTGTACTGGTTGGATCAGGTCATGAAGCAAATTTCTAATAGAAGTCATCAAATAAGACATGCCATAGAGTGGGAGAAATTTATTAATGGACAATAATGACCCACCTCTCTGTAAAAAAGAAGAATGAAGTTTATGTAACTGTACAGTCTGCAGAGCCCCATGTTCATATGGAGCTTGCGGACTATTTTTCTTTTGAAGTTCCAGAAGCAAAATTTCTAAAGAAGAATCCCAGATACAAATACTGGGATGGAACTATTCGTCTGTACTCTCCTGGTACAGGCGAACTTTATGGTGGGTTGATGAAGCACCTTCAGGTGTGGGCAGATGAACGTCAATACACTATTGAATATGAAAAAAATGATTGGTATGGAGATGTTGAAGAAACTAATGATTTTGTTTCTCCTCCAGGCATCAAGACTTTTATGGACAAAATCACCAGAACGGGAATTACTCCTCGTGAGTATCAATACCGTGCGGTCTACGAAGCAATAAAGAACAACCGCAAACTTTTACTTTCTCCTACGGGGAGTGGTAAATCTCTGATGATCTATTCCCTCGTCAGATACTATACTGCTACCAACAAGAAGACGTTGATCATCGTCCCTACTACGTCCTTGGTAGAACAGATGGTCAACGACTTTAATGATTACGGATGGAATGCTGATGATCATGTTCATAAGATTTACTCGGGCAAGGACAAGAATACTGATAAACCTATCATCATTTCTACTTGGCAATCTATTTACAAGTTTCCAAAAAGATACTTTGATGATATTGATTGTGTGATTGGTGATGAAGCTCACCTGTTCAAGTCTAAGTCATTAACTGGCATTATGACAAAGCTTCATAATGCAAAATACAGATTTGGTTTTACTGGAACACTTGACGGTAGCAAGACACATAAGTGGGTATTAGAAGGTTTGTTTGGTAATTGTGAGCGTGTTACAAAAACTGATGATCTTATTCGTCAAGGACATCTATCTAAATTTAGGATAAAAGTTCTACTTTGTAAACATGCTCCTCAGTATTTTGAAACATATCATGATGAGATTGAGTATCTAGTACAACATCGTGGTAGAAATAATCTAATCAAAAATTTAGTCAAAGACATAGAAGGTAATACTCTTGTTCTTTTCAACTATGTTGAGAAGCATGGTGAACCACTTTTTGATTTGATAAATAGCACCATAGATCCACAGCGAAAATTATTTTTCGTTCATGGTGGAACTGATGTTGAAGATAGAGAACAGGTTCGTCAAATTACTGAGACTGAAAATAACGCTGTTATTATTGCTTCTTATGGTACGTTCTCTACAGGGATCAACATCAAACGATTACACAATATTATCTTTGCATCTCCTAGTAAGTCTCGTGTTCGTAATCTTCAATCAATCGGACGTGTACTTAGGAAAGGTGAAGGTAAAGACATCGCAACCTTATACGATATCGCTGATGATATTGGCGGACAAAATTACACACTACGACATTTGAATGAAAGAGTAAACATTTATAATGAAGAGAACTTTAAGTATGAGGTTATAAAAGTAAACCTTAGAGCAAATTAAATATGGAAGAAGAATTTTATGCAACACTAAAATTAGTATCTGGGGAAGAAGTAGTAGCAAAAGTCTGCTACCTTCCCGATGAAGACAAGATAATGTTGGATAGACCCTTGATGGTAGAAAATGCAAAACAAAAAAAGGGTCACGTAGAAGTGACTGGGTTTGCATTAAAAGAATGGATCAACGCAACCTTTGATACTATGTTTATTATCAATAAAGATCATGTTCTTACTATGACTGAGATTGAGAATGAGATAGTTGATTTCTATGAAAAAACAATCAATAGAATAGAGAGTGGGAAGTCACTTGCTGGTAAAGGAGATAAGTTACCACGTAGAGCTGGGTATCTTGGATCTATAAAGGAAGTGAAAAAATCTTTAGAAGATATCTATAAGAGAAGCTAAAAGCTACAACCTCTCTTGAACCCTGACAGAGTTATTCTACTGGGTTTCTGAGGTATTGTCAATACCCCCCTTTACATATGACTCACACGATGCTATACTTGATATATCTGATGGTAAGAGTTCCGTGGCATACACAGTAATGGCAAAGAAAAAGCAAACAGAATACTATGTTAACAATAAAGAATTTCTTATAGCCATTACTGAGTATAGGAATAAAGTGCATCGTGCAAAAGAACTTGGGAAACCTAGACCCAGAGTTACAAATTACTTGGGAGAATGTTTTCTAAAGATTGCCACTCACTTATCCTACAAACCAAACTTTGTCAACTACATGTTCCGAGAGGACATGATTTGTGATGGTATTGAAAATTGCTTACAGTATATTGATAACTTTGATCCTGAGAAATCGAAAAACCCATTTGCGTATTTCACGCAAATCATCTACTATGCTTTCCTGCGTCGTATTCAGAAAGAGAAAAAGCAACTTGAAGTCAAACAAAAAATCCTTGAAAGATCAGGACATGACGAAGTAATGCACACAGACACTTATGATGGTAGTATGTCTGGTATGAATGCTTCTTACGCTGACATGGGTAGCATCAAAGAAAATATTGAAACAAGAATGAATCGATGAGTGATTATGAATGGTATGAAACACCCTATGGAAAATTCAGAGTTGAACAAAAACGATTTGGAACGTGGACTAGCTATGGTGAGGATGGCACGCCTCTTATCACAGGACTCACGAGGGAAGTTGTTATGGCAGGAACGAAATTCTACCTGGAAGGTGTCGCTACCAACTGGGAAAACTGCATCTCTTCCAAGCAATTCGAAGGAACTGTTGGGGGTAAACTATGAACGAAACCAATAAGATTCTTGCTGAAATACAAGCAAAGAATATTGCATCCCTTCTAAATGGTAAATTGTCACACTGGGTGGTGACTGATAGATCTGATAAAGTCATTCGTAAAATTGTAATTGAGTATGAAACTAGCTTTGATAACAGATTGTCATCTTGACGGACGCAAAGGTTCTCTAGCGTTCTGGGAATATTTTCAAAAGTTCTACGATGAAGTATTTTTTCCTGCGCTTGAAGAACATGGTGTCACCACAGTTATTGATCTTGGTGACACTTTTGATAACCGAAAGTCTATGGACTTTAATACTTTTCACAGAGTTAAAACAAATTATTTTGAAAGACTGAAAGATTACAAAGTACATATGATTCTTGGTAATCACTGCACTTATTACAAGAACACCAATCGTATCAATTCACCCGAACTTCTTCTTGAGCAGTATGACAACATCTCAATCTACTCAGAACCAAAGCACATCAAACTCGGAAGTAAAAAGTTCCTCATGCTTCCTTGGATCAATAAAGAAAATCAAGACGAAGTGTTTGAATTACTTGAAACAAGCGAAGCAGACATTTGTTGCGGCCATCTTGAACTCAATGGATTTGAGGTAACACCTGGCATGAAGATGGACCACGGCATGGATGCTAATTTGTTCCATCGTTTCAAACGTGTTTGGTCTGGACATTTCCACCACAAATCAAAGATTGGTAATGTTCAGTATCTTGGTAACCCTTATCAGATGTATTGGAATGATTATAAGGACACTCGTGGATTCCATATCTACGATACTGAAAGTGATAACCTTGGGTATATCAAGAACCCGTTTGAAATCTTTGACAAAATCTTCTATGACGACACCAGTGTGGATTACAACAAACAAGATGTGTCTAGTTATAAAGACAAGTACATCAAGATCGTCGTCAACGAAAAGCGAGACTACCAAATGTTTGAAACACTGGTTGATCGTCTTTACAACGTAGGTGTTCACGATGTCAAGATTGTTGAAACATTAGTTGAAGAAGATACTGCTGATATTGAAATCTCTTCAAAGGATACACTAACTCTACTCAACGAATATATTGATGAGGTAGAGATGTCCGTAGATAAATCAGATCTAAAGGGTTTGATGAGAACTCTATATATTGAAAGTTGTAACGTTGCCTAGCATGTACATCGTAACCCTAGAAGATCACCCTGATGGTGTATACTCTGTCTTTGATGAAGAAGAGGAAAGGGTTATTCCTATCTTTGAGGAAGAAGATGATGCAGATAGATACCTGATGATGTTATCGGATGATGAAGATTATCCACCTATGCAGATTGTAGAAATTGAAGATCATGTTATAATTACAGCATGTCAAGAGCGAGGACAAAAGTTCTCTATTATTACGTCTGACGATTTTTTGATCCCACCTGATGATTTAGAATGATTATTTTTAAAAAGATCAAATGGAAGAACTTCCTTTCTACTGGGAATGTCTTTAGTGAAGTTGATTTACAAGCAGCAAAAACTAATTTGATTGTTGGATCAAACGGAGCAGGTAAGAGCACTATTTTGGATGCTCTTACCTTTTCTTTGTTTGGTAAACCATTTCGTAAGATCAACAAGCCTATGCTTGTGAATAGTATCAACGAAAAGGAATGTTTGACTGAAGTTGAATTTTCTATTGGACGCCAAGATTATAAAGTAGTTCGTGGTATCAAACCAAACAAGTTTGAAATCTACTGCAACAATTCTCTTTGGAATCAAGAAGCATCTGCTGTAGATCAGCAGAAAAATTTTGAGCAGAATGTTCTCAAGATGAATTACAAATCATTTACACAGATTGTAGTTCTTGGATCTTCAACCTTTGTTCCTTTCATGCGTTTGCCTCTAGCACAACGTCGTGAAATTATTGAAGACATTCTTGACATTCAAGTATTTTCTACTATGAATGTTCTTCTCAAGGATAAGGTTCGTGATAACAACGAGCAGATAAAAACACTTGATTATCAATTGCATCTTCTAGAAGAAAAGATTGATCTCCAGAAAAAGTATATGCTTGAACTGGAGAAGAAGAATAAGGAAGAGATCACTCGCAAGGAGAATAAGATTTCTGAATTGTTGCAGGATGAAAACAATAAACATGAAGAAGTTGCTCGCTTGACTTCTGAAGTTGAAAAACATTCTAAAGATATGGAAGTGCTATCAAATTCTTCTGGTAAGTTGAAGAAGTTAAACACTTTTCTATTCAAAATCCAATCAAAACTTTCTTCCTGTCAGAAAGAACACTCTTTCTTTACTGACAATCATGTGTGTCCTACATGCACGCAAGACTTGAATGAAGAATTTAGACAAAGTAAGATTGCTGAAGGTGAAGGTGAATTAAATAATCTGCAGACAGGATTGCAAGATCTGCTTGATGCCATTTCTAAAGAGGAAGAAAGAGAAAATGAATTCTCAAGACTATCGCAAATTGTACTTGGCATCAACGCTTCTATTGCTCAAGCGAATTATCAGATTACTTCCATACGAAAAGGAATCTGTGATATAGAGAAAGAGATCAAAGAACTAGAAGGAGTCAATCCTGATAAGAAGGCAGAGTTCGTAAAGCTTGAGGGACTTGTTACAGAAAAAAAAGATTTCGGCAAGACCTTTGCAGAATACAAGAAGGATCGTGATACACTATTGGTGGCATCGCAGTTGTTGAAAGACAACGGGATCAAGACAAGGATCATCAAGACCTATCTCCCAGCGATGAACCAACTCATCAATCAGTATCTTCAACGTATGGACTTTTATGTCAATTTTACGTTGAATGAGAACTTTGAGGAGATTATTAAATCTAGATACCGTGATGTATTCTCTTATGATAGTTTCAGCGAAGGTGAGAAAGCTAGAATTGATATTGCTCTTTTGCTTACTTGGCGAAGTATTGCTAAGCTCAAGAATAGCGTGGATACTAATCTTTTGATTCTTGATGAGATCTTTGATAGTTCTCTAGATCAACAAGGTGGTATGGATCTGAGTTGGATTCTCCGTAACTTTGATGACAAATCAAATGTCTATGTCATCAGTCATCGTGAGAATCTTGATGGTAAGTTTGATAGAACTCTTACAGCAGTAAAGGAAAAGAACTTTTCTGTTATCCAAGAGACAGTTTCGGAACTGGACTAGGGGTGCCTTCGGGCACCCTTTTTTTGTATATACTGGTTGCATCAACGCAAGAGACGCCATGCTGACCCAGGAGATCAAGGGTAACCTCGCCCGACTACTCGCTACCGAGAACCTCATCGTAGAGCACCGCAAGGTCCCTACAGCATCGTTTGATGTGGATCGCCGTGTGCTTACCCTACCTAACTGGGATCGTGCTTCTGGGGTCGTATACGACCTTCTGGTAGGGCATGAAACGGCCCACGCAATCTTCACCCCGAATGAAGACTGGACTGCTAAGCACGACTGCCCTCAAGACTTCATTAACGTGATCGAGGATGCACGTATTGAAAAGTTGATGAAACGTAAGTATCCTGGTCTGCGTAAGTCTTTTTCTGGTGGTTATAAAGAACTGAATGATCAAGACTTCTTTGGTATTGCTGGTGAAGACTTTTCTACCTTTAGTTTGATTGATCGCATCAACCTACACTTCAAGATTGGTGCTGCTGCTATGATTCCTTTCTCTATTGAGGAGAAAGTGTTTGTTGCTCGCACCGATCTCGCTGAAACCTTTGATGAGGTTTGTCAGATTGCTGTTGATGTTTATAACTTCAGCAAGAATGAGAAGCAGCAGGAGCAAGCACCAGAAGAAATGCCCGCCAATCAAACCACTCAAGGTGGGGGTGGTTCCACTCAAGAAGGGGGTGAGCAGGAAGAGAATGCCAACGAGAATGCCAACGAAGGAAATAATGCCAACGAAAGCAATCCTGTTGGCAATCAATCTTCACAGCAGCAAGAAGGAGGTGAAGAGATGGGAGATGATGCTGGTGAAGAAGGTTCTCGCACTCAAGACAACTTTGATAAAGCAGCAGAGCAACTGACTAATCGCTTTGCTAACAATCCTGTGTATATTGAGATCCCTGATAGTGTAGATCTCCCTGCATATATTGCTGATTGGACTGAGGTTCATGATTGGATTGATGAGTTTCGTGAAAATTGGATTGCTGATGGGGGTGACATCAAGCGTGATGATCGCTATGATGAAGTAGATAAATCCTATAAAGAGTTTCGTAAGCAATCTCAAAAGGAAGTAAATTATCTGGTGAAAGAGTTTGAGTGTCGTAAGTCTGCCGATGCCTATGCTCGTGCAGGTCAATCTAAAACAGGTGTCCTTGATACTACTAAGCTTCATACTTACAAGTACAACGATGACATCTTCAAAAAAGTAACTGTTCTTCCTGATGGTAAAAATCATGGTCTGTTGTTTCTGCTTGATTGGTCTTGTTCTATGCAACGTGAGATCTTGGCAACTGTCAAACAACTCTTGAACTTGACTGCTTTCTGTAAGAAGGTTCAGATTCCGTTTGAGGTATATGCATTCACTAATGAGTTCTATGCTGTACGACGTGCGAAGCAAGGTAAGTCTCCGTATATTTCTAACGAAGAATACTTTGAGCGTAATGGTTGTGTAGCAGGTGAAGTCTATCTTCCCAAAGGTATGTTTCATTTGATGAACTTTGTTTCTTCGCGTTCTAATAGCAAAGACTACGAGCGTATGTGTCTCAACCTTTTTCGTGAAGCGTATATCTACGTTTGTCATGCTGGTTATCCTACCACTAATGGTATCGGTCTTTCTGGTACTCCTCTAAACGAAGGTATTGTCATGCTGAACTATCTGATTCCAGACTTCCAGAAGAACAACGATCTCCAGAAGGTGAATGTCTGCATCCTGACTGATGGTGAAGCTTGTCAGTCTTCCTATGGTCGTAAGTTCTACAACGAACATAAGGATGAATACTATGTTCGTCCTCGTCGTCTTGATGATGACATTTGCTTACGCGATCGTAAGACTGGTCGCGTTTATACTAAGTTTGAAGGTTGGGAGTGTAACACCAATATCTTTATCCAGCAATTACGTGATCGCAATCCTGCCGTAAATGTTCTTGGTTTTCGTATTATGGGTGGTAGCGGTCTTTCTGGTTTTGTGAATGCATATGCTGACCTCTCGCGTTATGCTGAGGTTCAGAAGCAATGGAAGAAAGAAAAGTCTGCTATCATTCCTAATCCTAAGAGCTATACTGCTTTGTATGCGATCAACAACAACGCCCTTGACGATGAAGTTGAGTTTGAAGTAGAATCTGGTGCTAAGAAAACTGACATTACTAAAGCGTTCAAAAAGATGCTGGGTTCTAAATCTGCTAACAAGAAACTGTTAAATTCTTTTGTGGAGCACGTTGCCTGACCACTTTGCAAACTGTCCTCAAGGGGGTCGCCTGACCCCTTCTCTGCCCTATACTACTTACATCAACGAAATGACCTCCATGCCTCGCACTTCTGACGTTACTACCGAGCAACTGACTGCTTTCTTGTCCGAGAACTTTGGCAACGATATCACTACGCCTATGGTTCAAGCTGCTTGCAATAGTCTTGGTATTACTTATGCTACTGCTACTAAGCGTCTGCGTGATTTCTATGTGAAGCGTGGCACTTGGAACTTGACTGTTCAAGAACGTCTGGAACAAACTTACAAAGCTCCTGCTGCTGCCCCTGCTGTTGCTGTTACCGCTCAGGAACATTTGAACCTTGTTCCTTCTAAAGATGATACTTTCGTCCCGTTCGGGAACTTTTCTGATGTAAAGAAGATCATCCAGTCTGGTATCTTCTACCCAACTTTCATTACTGGTTTGTCTGGTAATGGCAAAACTCTTTCTGTTGAACAAGCATGTGCTGCTCTAAATAAAGAGTTGATTCGTGTAAATATCACTATTGAAACCGACGAAGACGATCTTATTGGTGGGTTCCGTCTTATTAATGGTGAAACTGTTTGGCATAATGGTCCTGTCATCGAAGCTCTGGAACGTGGAGCTGTGCTGCTTCTAGATGAAGTAGACTTGGCATCCAATAAGATCTTGTGTCTGCAATCTATTCTGGAAGGCAAGGGTGTCTTCCTAAAGAAGACTGGTCGTTACGTTCAACCTGCTGCTGGTTTCAACGTGATTGCTACTGCCAACACCAAGGGCAAGGGTAGCGATGATGGTCGCTTCATCGGCACCAATGTTCTCAACGAAGCATTCCTTGAGCGCTTTGCCTTGACTTTTGAGCAGGAGTATCCCACTCCTAAAGTTGAGCAACGCATTCTTGAGGGTGTTGCCCTTGATCATAAAGTTGAAGATCGTGAGTTCTGTGAGAATCTTGCTAACTGGGCTGATATCATTCGCAAGACTTTCAAAGATGGTGGTATTGATGAAGTCATTTCCACTCGCCGCCTCGTGCATATCATTCGTGCATATGCTATCTGGGGTGATCGCATGAAGGCAATCAAGGTTTGCGTCAATCGCTTTGATGATGAGACCAAGCAATCCTTTATTGAATTGTATGACAAGATTGATGCTAACGTAGAAACCAAGGAGGAAGAAAATGTATTCTGATAAACTGCATGGATACGTTGATCATCTTGCCGTTCTACATAGCGGCAAGACCGTCAAGATTCTTGGAACAGAAGGTTCTAAATTGCTCGTAAAAGATCTTGACGGGAACGTCCAAGAATGCTACCATGATAATATTCAACTAATCTGGAATCGCTGAATGAATTACAAATATAATGAAGAAGCAATCCTTGATGAGTTGCGAGGATACATTACAGAAACCTATCGTCAACACTATTCTACTGGTGGAGAAGACGGCATTCAAACTCTTGATTTGATTGCTGCCTGTGGTGATGGAGAGTCTTTCTGTCGTAGCAACATCCTGAAGTACGCTTCTCGCTACGATAAGAAGGGAACTGCCCGCCGTGACATTTTGAAGGTTCTGCATTATGCTGTGCTCCTCCTTCATTTCAACGATCAAAATGCAAACCGTGAAGAGTATCATCGTCCATGAGTAAAGTCGTTCTTTCTAAGAAAACCCTTGATGTCCTCAAAAACTTTTCCACAATCAATTCCTCCATCGTATTCCGCAAAGGAAGCACAGTACGCACTATTAGCAACGCAGAGAACATACTTGCAAAGTTTACAGGTGAAGAAGTATTTCCAGTTGACTTCGCTATTTACGATCTCAGTCAGTTCCTTTCTGGGATCTCTTTGTTTAGCGACCCTCAGCTTGAGTTTGATAACGAAACTTTTGTCAGTATCCGTGGCGGTCGTCAGTCTGCTCGTTATTATTTTTCTGATCCAGAAATCACACTCAAGTCTGCGCCTGAGAAAAATGTAAAGTTCCCTGGTGCTGATATCCAGTTCAGTCTGTCTGGTGAAGATCTGATTCAGTTGCAGAAAGCATCTGCTGTTTATAGTCTTCCTGATCTCTCCTTCCAATCTGTGGAAGGTGAGAATGTAATCAAACTCATCCTTAGTGACAAAGAGAATGATACCAGCAATACTTACGAGCAATCCATTTCTGGTTGCTGTACTGGCACTTATTCACTTGATCTCAAGATTGAAAATATTCGTCTTCTTCCTGGTGACTATACCGTCAAAGTTTCTAAGCACCTTATCTCAGAATGGACGAACACAAACGTTGACTTAACTTACTACATCGCTCTTGAACCCTGATGAAGCACATTCTCTTTACACTCAAAGAAGCAAATTCTCATCTGTTGGATGATGAGAAGTTCGTAAGAGATATTGTGTATGCTGCAGCAGGGAAGTGCAACTCAACTTTGCTTGCGTTGCACTCACACAAGTTTGATCCTCAAGGTGTAACTTGTGTTGCCCTGCTTGCAGAGAGTCATATTAGTATTCATACCTGGCCAGAAAAGCGTATGGCAGTTTGTGATATCTTTACTTGTGGAGATCACACTAAACCTAAGAAGGGTGTAGAATATATGAAATTGATGTTCGATGCTAAGGACATCATCTGTAAATCTTTCAAGCGACCTTTAGAATGAGTAAAAAACCTTTTCTCTGGACGGAAATTCACCGCCCAACCATCGTTGAAGATTGCATCCTCCCTGAGAGCACCAAGCAGGTGTTTCAGGGTTTTGTCAATCAAGGGGAACTCCCTAACCTGCTGCTGACAGGCACCGCAGGGGTCGGTAAGACCACCATCGCCAAGGCTATGTGCGAGGAGATCGGGGCATCCTACATCGTCATCAACGGGTCCGACGAGGGGCGTTTCCTTGACACGGTGCGTAATCGCATCCGCCAGTTCGCTAGCACCGTCTCCCTGACCTCTGGGGCGTCCCACAAGGTCGTCATCATAGATGAGGCAGACAACACCACCAACGACGTGCAACTCTCCTTACGGACCGCTGTGGAGGAGTTCCACAGCAACTGCCGCTTTATCTTTACTTGCAACTTCATCAATAAGATTATTGAACCGTTGCATTCTCGTTGCACGGTTGTTGATTTTCGTATCAAACCAGAGCAAGCAACTCAGTTGCAAGGTGAGTTCTTTACCCGTCTCAAATCTATCCTGACGCATGAGTGTGTTGAGTATGAAGACAAAGTTCTCGCTAAGCTCGTTAAGCGTTATTATCCTGATTGGCGTCGTCTTATCAACGAGTGTCAACGCTATGCTGCCACTGGTAGTATTAGTTCTGCCATCCTTGTTGATGTGGCTGACGTTAATCTTGATACTCTCCTTTCTTCTCTCAAGAAAAAAGAATTCACGAATGTGAAGAACTGGGTTGTACAGCACATGGATAATGATCCAAGTATGGTGATGCGTAAGATCTATGACAGCATCTATGGCGTCATGAAACCTGCTTCTATTCCTGAGGCAGTTCTTATTATCGCTAAGTATATGAAAGATATTAGTGTGGTCCCAGATCAGGAGGTAAATATGCTTGCTTGCCTTACAGAGATTATGATGAGTTGTGAATTCAAATGAAAGAATGTAAGGAAAGATACTGGAATTATCTTATGGGAACAGTTGTAAAGACCACACCAGAAAATGTGGAACAGGCACATCAAGCACTTTTTCATGCTACAATGAATCTGCCACAAGCTGCTGCCTGGTGTGGAATGACGCAGCGTGAGATCAAGCAAACCTTTCGTGAATACCTAAAATATCATGCTCCAAACTTTGAAGTCTCTTAAAACACCTTTGCGTTACCCTGGTGGTAAATCTCGTGCCATTAGTAAACTATTTCAATATATGCCATCTCTGGCAGACTTTAATGAATATCGTGAACCATTCTTGGGTGGTGGTTCCATGGCACTTGAAGTAACTAAGCGTTATCCTGCTCTGGATATTTGGGTAAATGATCTTTACGAACCACTATATAATTTCTGGCGAGTACTTCAAGAAGATGGACAGCGACTCAGAGACGAACTCATTCAACTCAAACAGAGACACATCGACCGATCTTCTGCACGAGTTTTGTTCGGTCAAGCAAAAGAATATCTTTCAGGAAATCCTAGGAATCTTGAAGATTTCCACCGTGCTGTTTCTTTCTATGTCGTTAATAAGTGCAGTTTCTCAGGTCTTACCGAATCCAGTTCTTTCTCGGAGCAAGCAAGTGACAGTAACTTCTCAATCGCAGGTATTGACAGACTACCCATGTACAGCTCCATGATCAAGGATTGGCGTATAACTAACTTATCATACGAGCATCTGCTTACAGATGATAAGGCAGTATTTACTTATCTTGATCCTCCTTACGATATTAAGGATAATCTTTATGGGCGTAAAGGATCTATGCATAAAGGATTTGATCACGATACTTTTGCTGTTGATTGCGATTGTTTCGTTGGTCCTCAACTGATCTCATACAACAGCAGCAACCTCGTCAAAGATCGATTTGACGGGTGGACAGTTGGAGAATTTGCACACACTTACACCATGCGCTCCGTAGGGTCCTATAATACAGATCAAGCGAGCCGCAAGGAACTCGTCCTCACCAACTACGCAACGGTACTGGCAAATGAAGTGTGAAGTTCAACTCTATGTTGCTGGCAAAGTTTTCAAAGAAGAAGTCTATGCGCGTAACTATCAAGAAGCTCGTGAGGTTGCCCTTGCCCGCAATCCTAATGCTAAAATTGTTGGTGTTAATGCAAAGTTCTAATGAAACACTTTCGTATGATGTGGAGACTTTGGTGTAAGGCGCTTGGAGAAAAAGCGTCTAATAATGATTCTGAGGCGGATAAGGTGGCACTTGTCCGCACTTTTATTTTCATCACATATTTGATTACTAATATTGCTATTGTTGCTAACGCTGTGAGACACTGGAATGACGTACCAACTGAAAGACTACCTGTACTCAATCAACCAATCAAAGAAGAACATCCTTGATGACGATCCTGATGCTGAGCGAGGGTATCCTCCTTATATTATTAACCGCTGCCTCTCTTCTTTCACTGATACTATCTTGTTTGCCAATGAACTAAACAAGAATCCTCATCTTCCAAAGAAGATGCAGTATGATTTTTTACTAAATAGTGTGAAACCAAGGAAGCGTTTTTCTCCTTGGGCAAAGAAAGATTCTATTGACTATCTTGATGTAGTAAAAGAGTATTATGGTTATAATGACGATAAAGCTCTCCAAGCACTCAGGATTCTCACCAAGGATCAACTAGATCATATTACCAAGGTATTGAATAAAGGTGGAAGAAAATGAGTGGCGAAACTGAAATCCAGTGGAAACAAACTGATATGGTTGAAGTGGTTCTTGGAGAACCTGATGACTTCCTCAAGGTGAGGGAAACTCTCACCCGTATTGGGGTAGCAAGCAGGAAAGAAAAGAAACTATATCAATCTTGTCACATCTTGCATAAGCAAGGAAAATATTACATAGTTCATTTTAAAGAACTATTTGCTTTAGATGGCAAGAGTACAAATCTTTCTTTGAATGATGTACAGAGAAGAAATAGAATTATCAAACTTCTTTCTGACTGGGGACTCATCTCTATTGTGAATGCAGATTACGTAGATGATCTAGCACCCCTGAATCAAATCAAGGTTCTTGCTTTCAAAGAAAAGGATGAGTGGACTTTAGAAAGTAAGTACAACATCGGAAGAAAGAAAGTAGAGGTTGAGTAAACCGCAATGATTATGGGGGTTTTCACTATCCCATTTTTTTAGTTTATCTTTATAACTATTTGTGTGATGCCAAAAGGGTCACACTAAAACGTCGCTTATTAAAGGACAATGGTAAACATCAATTGGGAACACTATACCCCATATTCAATCGGTTTTAATGAAACATTCAATAGACTTGAAACTCTTGCAGGAGGTGGATCAAACTATCCACCATACAATGTTGTTGACGGAAGTAATGGCAGAACCATACTTGAAGTCGCTCTGGCTGGATTTGCAAGCGAAGATATTGAAGTCGAGACTGAACGAAATGTTCTGACGGTTTCTGCTCGCAAAGCACCAGCAGAAAAAGAAAGGAAATACCATCACAAAGGTATCTCTTGTAGAACATTTTCTCGCAATTGGCAGATGTCAGATGATGTAGAAGTTGAAGATGTCAAGTTTGTTGATGGACTTCTTACTGTCACTCTAGTAAAACAACTGCCAGAAAAACAGAAGCGAAAAAAATGGTTCTAAATAATGATGAAGGGTGCTTGACGGCACCCTTTTTTGATGCTATCCTAGTAAATACCTGAATAAATTTTATCTGAAATGGAAGAAACACTGAAAACAAATCATAATATTCGAGTTGTAAATCTCACTACTGGAGAAAATGTTCTCTGTGTGTTTGGTGAAATTCGCAATCCAGAAAACGAAGATCGTGTTCTTGGATACAAGATGCTGTATCCATTCAAACTCACTCTTGGTGAACCTGCTGATGATGGAACTGTACCTGTACGATATATTCGTTGGTGCCCGTTCAGTCCTACAGAAGAGCATCGTTTGAGCGGTGAGCATATCATTAGCGTTGTCTTCCCAGACAATAGCATTCTTGACAATTTTGTGGAACGTCTGAATTCTATCGGAATCACAAACGAACAAATTTTCTATCCTGAGGAGGAAGCAACTGATGGAGATATCAGCGAATCTGTTGAAGCTGGCGAATGAGTGGATCATCGCTCAGGTAGAAGAGGTTGAGGGTGCCACTTCAATAGGTGACCCTGACTGTATTCTACGTGACCCATATGTGGTAGACTGTGATGGTGGTATTGACCCTTGGCCAATCCACTCTGATGATCGTGAAGTGGTAGTCAGATCTTCTGACATAACTACTATTGTAAACCCAAGCAAGCAATTGCTTTCTCGTTATATTGCATCTATTGAATGAAGTTCTATACAAGTGTAGAGCAAGCAAGCAACCGCTTACTTGTACGTGGTTATGAAAATGGCAATCGTTATAGTGTGCGGGTTCCATTTAACCCCACGCTATACTTGCCGACAAAGAACTATTCTGAATGGAGAACCCTTGAAGGAGATTGTGTAGAACCACATAAATTTGGTTCTATCAACGAAGCACGTGACTTTGTAAAACAATACAAAGAGGTAGAAGACTTTGAGATTTATGGAAACTCTCGTTTCTTGTATCAATTTATTGCTGAAGAACATCCTGAAGAAGAGATCAAGTTCGACAGCAGCAAGATCCGTGTATTTACAATCGATATTGAAACCGCTGCAGAAAACGGATTCCCCGATATTGAATCTGCAGATCAAGAGATCCTTGCCATCAGTATCAAAGACAGCTTCACTGGTCGCATTACTGTGTTCGGTGCGAGAGCATTCAATAACACAGACTCCATGGTGGACTACATGCATTTCCACTCAGAAGAAAGCATGTTGGGAGCATTCCTTGAATACTGGCAAGAAAATTTTCCAGATGTAATTACTGGTTGGAATGTACATTTGTTTGACATGCCGTACATTCACAATCGTATTGATCGCATTCTTGGAGATAGATATGTAAAACTTCTTTCCCCCTGGAAACTAGTATCTCAACGTGAGATCTACATCAAGGGTCGTAAGAACTTTTCTATTGACATGCTTGGTATCTCTACCCTTGATTACTTGGATTTGTATAAGAAGTTTACTTATACAAACCAGGAGTCATATCGTCTTGATCACATTTGTTCTGTTGAACTGGGTGAGAAGAAACTAGATCACTCAGAGTATGATACTTTCAAAGAGTTCTACGACAATGATTGGCAGAAGTTTATTGAGTACAACATTCATGACGTTCGTCTTGTAGATAAACTTGACGACAAGATGAAACTGATTGAACTCGCTTTCACTATGGCATATGATGCTAAGGTGAATTATGAGGATGTATTCAGTCAGGTTCGCATGTGGGATAACTACATCTATTGCGAACTTCTGAAACGTAAGATTGCTATCCCTCCTAAGAAGGAAGCAACTAAGACTGAGAAGTATGCTGGTGCTTATGTTAAAGAACCTATTCCTGGATTCTATGACTGGGTGGTGAGCTTTGACTTGAACTCCCTATACCCTCACCTCATTATGCAATACAACATCTCACCAGAAACTCTGCAAGACAAGAGACATGCTTCTGTTACTGTAGACAAACTCTTGAAGAAAGAGGTTGAGATTGAAGGTGAGTATGCTGTCTGTGCTAACGGCGCACAGTATACAAAAGATAAGCATGGTTTCCTTCCTCAGATGATGAAGAAGATGTACGATTCTCGTGTCATCTTCAAGAAGAAAATGATTGCTGCTAAAAAGGAGTATGAGAAAACTCCTACAGTAGAACTCATGAAAGAGATTGCCCGCTGCAATAACATTCAGATGGCAAAGAAGATCTCTCTCAACTCTGCTTATGGTGCTATCGGTAACGAACACTTCCGATACTATCGTCTTGCTAATGCAGAAGCTATTACTCTTTCAGGACAAGTCTCTATCCGTTGGATTGAGAACAAAATGAATGAGTATCTAAATAATCTTTTGCAAACGGAGGCAGTAGATTATGTCATCGCTAGCGATACCGACTCAATCTATCTTAATCTTGGACCTCTTGTTAGTAAATTTTTTGCTAATAAGTCTAGCAATAAAGCAGCAATTGTTTCTCTTCTTGATAAGATCTGCCAAGAGAAATTGGAACCGTTCATCGAATCCAGTTATCAGGAACTTGCGGATTATGTTTCGGCATATGAACAAAAAATGAGTATGAAACGTGAGAATATCGCTGATCGTGGAATCTGGACTGCGAAGAAGCGTTACATTCTCAACGTGTGGGATAGTGAGGGTGTTAGATATAAGGAACCAAAGATGAAGATCATGGGTCTTGAGACTGCTAGATCTTCTACCCCAGCGTATTTCAGAGACAAATTGTATGCAGCGTTTCAGATTATTATCGGCAAGACAAATGATGAACTTATCAATTTTATCAATGTTGTGCGAGCAGAAACCAGATTGCGACCTTACGAAGAAGTTGCCTTCCCAAGAGGAGTCAACAATCTGGCAAAATATCGCCACCCCACAGAAATCTATCAGAAAGGAACACCAATCCACGTGAGAGGCGCCCTCTTGTACAATCATTATATTAGAAAGCACAAGATTGAACACAAACATCAGATGATTCAAGAGGGTGAAAAAGTAAAGTTCATGTACTTGAAAACACCAAACCCTATTCATGAAAATGTAATCAGTTTCTTTGGAGAGCTTCCTAAAGAATTTGGGATTGAAAAGTATGTTGACTATCAGACACAATTTGAGAAGTCTTTCCTTGAACCTCTCAAAAACGTGCTACAATGTATTGGATGGACTCATGAAAAAACCATTACGATTGGGAGTTTCTTTGAATGAGTAAGAAGATCTTTGTAGTCACTTGGACCAATCATGTTGTTGGGCAAGTAGGACCAGAGGACATCAAATGTTTTGATGAATACAACACTGCTCTTGCATTTGCAAAGCTTATGAAAGAGCGTTATAACTATGTAAATTTTTACGAGGAGAAAGTAACCGAATGGGATTCCTAGATAGTGTAATCAAAGATTCAGGAAATGAGTTTGCTGGATTTGTTAGTGAGGGGGTTGCTGCTGGAGACATTACAACTTTCGTTGACACTGGCTCTTATATTTTTAATGCCGTCGTTAGTGGTTCGTTGTTTGGAGGCATTCCTTCAAACAAGGTCACCGCTCTTGCAGGAGAAAGCAGCACTGGAAAAACTTTTTTTGCTCTTTCTGTCGTTCGTAATTTCCTCAGAGATAATCCTGATGGTGGCGTTATTTACTTTGAGTCTGAGTCAGCAATCTCTCGTGAAATGATTGAGAGTCGTGGTATTGATTCAAAGCGAATGGTTATCATGCCAGTTGCTACCATAGAAGAGTTTCGTACTCAGGCATGTCGCATCCTAGACAAATACATGAAAGAACCTAAAGAAGAACGAGTTCCCATGATGTTTGTGCTAGACTCTCTTGGTATGCTTTCCACCACTAAGGAGATGGAGGACATCGCTAATGACAAGCAAGTTCGTGACATGACCAAATCTCAGTTGATCAAGGGTGCTTTCCGAGTGCTTACGTTGAAACTGGGTCAGGCACAAGTTCCCATGCTTGTCACCAATCATACATATGATGTGATCGGTTCCTATGTTCCTACAAAGGAGATGGGTGGCGGTACAGGTCTAAAGTATGCTGCTTCTACTATCATCTATCTTAGTAAGTCTAAGGAACGTGATAGTGCTAAGGAAGTGGTGGGTAACATTATCAAATGTGAGGCAAAAAAGTCTCGCCTAACTATTGAGGGAAGTAAAGTTGCAACACGCCTATTTTTTGACGAGCGAGGTCTTGACAAATACTACGGACTATTGGAATTGGGTGAACAGCACGGAGTATTCACTCGCAAAGGGAATCGTATCGTTGTTGGCGAATCCTCTGTTTATCCTTCTGTTATTCTGGCTGATCCCGAAAAATACTTCACACCTGAAGTGATGGAACAACTTGAAGAAGCAGCAAAAAAAGAATTCTCCTATGGCAACTGAGCGTATTGAACAAACTATCTTGCGTAATCTTCTTTACAACGAAGAGTATTATCGCAAGGTAGTCCCTTTTTTGAAATCTGAATATTTCCAAGAGTACCATGAGAAAGTTATCTTTGAAGAGATTGCTGACTTTGCAAGTAAGTATGATAAAGTACCTACTAAAGAAGTCTTATCGATTAATCTCCAAAATCGTACAGATCTTACTGATGACACGTTTCAAGATTCGCTATCGTCGATTCGAGAACTATCAGACGAATGGGTCGATCACAACTGGCTCCTTGACTCCACCGAGAAGTGGTGTCAGGACAGAGCAATCTACCTTGCCCTCATGCAGTCTATCAAGATCGCAGATGGAGGCGATAAGAAATTATCAAAGGATGCGATCCCAAGCATTCTACAAACGGCCTTGGCAGTATCGTTCGACGAACACATAGGTCATGATTATATTGAACAAGCAGAAGCACGATATGAGTTTTACCACCGCACAGAAGAAAAAATCCCATTTGATCTTGAGAAGTTTAACTTCATTACAAAAGGTGGTCTCCCTAACAAGACTCTCAACATCGCTCTTGCTGGTACGGGCGTCGGGAAGTCTCTATTCATGTGCCATATGGCTAGTGCCGCCCTCACTTCGGGGTACAACGTTCTCTACATTACATGTGAAATGGCAGAGGAGAAAATTGCTGAGCGAATTGACGCAAACCTTTTGAATGTACCTGTTAAAGATATTCCTGAACTACCTGAAGTTATCTTCACTTCTAAGGTACAAGAGATCGCTAGAAAAACTAGAGGCAAACTTATTATCAAGGAGTACCCAACAGCGTCAGCACATGTCGGACACTTCAAATCACTCTTGAGTGATCTCTCTTTGAAGAGAGATTTCAAACCACATATTATCTTTGTGGATTATCTAAACATCTGTGCAAGTGCGAGGTATAAAGGTGCGATTGTCAATTCTTATACGTATGTCAAAGCGATTGCTGAAGAGCTTCGTGGTCTTGCTGTGGAACATAATGTTCCTATTGTCTCAGCTACTCAAACTACTCGTAGTGGTTACGGTAACTCTGACCCTGACCTTACCGATACTTCTGAGTCTTTTGGTTTGCCTGCCACTGCTGATTTTATGTTCGCTCTTATCAGCACAGATGAACTTGAACAACAAGGTCGCATCATGGTCAAACAACTTAAAAACAGATACAACGACCCGACTGCCTCACGAAAATTCATGGTGGGAATTGACAGATCCCGAATGAAGCTGTATGATGTAGCGGATGATGCTTCCTCAATTAGCATCGATAGCGAAGATCCTGGTGAGGAGTTCGCACAATTTCAACAAACACAAAACCGACTTTCTAAATTTGCCGAGTGGAATGTATGATTAATTTCAATAACTATGAAGAGTTTGTATCGCAAGTAACTTCTAAAGCTTCTACAAACTTTGTTGACTTTGCTGATCGTATTGGTGAATTGGATCGTGAAGGTGCCAATATTGAACGACTGCTTACTGCTGGTGTAGGAATCAACGCTGAAGGCGGTGAGTTCCTTGAGATCATCAAGAAGATGGTGTTCCAAGGTAAGGCATGGAATGCAGACAATCGTGATCACTTGATTATTGAGTTGGGTGATATTATGTGGTATGTGGCACAAGCAACCATGGCACTTGGCATTTCTATGGAAGATGTTCTTGACACTAACATCAAGAAACTTGCCAAGCGATACCCTGAAGGGACTTTTGATGCATACTATTCTGAGAATCGCTCGCCAGACGACCGCTGATGTGCTATGATATGGGGGACACCTAAATAAGGGTGACCCCCTTTTCTCGTAGATGGCAACCCAGAACAAGCACCTGGAGCATCTGGAAGACGAGCTGATCAACTACGGATATAATGGATACGTCGCTTCCAGAGACCTCATACAAGGATTTATAGATGAGCTTGGCGGTCGTCCCGCTGGTAGCATCAAGGTGACTACGAAGTGGGATGGCGCTCCTGCTGTGGTTTGTGGCATCGACCCAGAGAGCGGCAACTTCTTTGTAGGCACCAAGTCTGTATTTAATAAGAAAGAACCGAAGATCAATTTCACGGAAGAAGATATTGATAAGAACCATGGTGAGATCCCTGACCTCGCTAAGAAACTAAAGTATTGCTTGAAGTATTTTCCTGAACTAAAAGTCAAGGGTGTTATTCAGGGAGATCTTCTGTTTACTGATGAAGATGTTCAGACGAAAACGATTGATGGAGATCGTTTCTATACTGCTACCCCTAACACTCTGACCTATGCTTGGCCTGTAGATAGCGATCTGGGTAAGGCAGTCAATACCGCTAAGATTGGTGCTGTATTCCACACGTACTACAGCGGGACTGGTCCTGTCAATACGTTGTCTGCTGGTTTTGGTGTTGATAAGTTCAACCTGAAATCCACCCGTAATGTATTCCTGGCAACTGCCACGATGGATAACATTAGCGCCAACTCTGGTCTTACTGCTTCTGAAGAGCGTGTTTTAAAAGCTGTTGTTTCTGTGGTTGATCGTAATGCTTCTACTGCTAAAGAGTTTTTAGAACTGATTGCTCATAATGCAACCAAGCAATTCACTCTTGGTTATACCATGAAGCGCTTTACAAACTCCTATGTAAAGGAAGGTAAGACGATCAATAATGTCAACACTTTTATATCTGGTTTCACCAAAGCATTTGAAAAGTCTTTGGTTGAGAAAGTAGAGAGCCTGAAAACTGAGAAGTCCAAGGCTCAGTATCGTGATATCCTTGCTAACGGTATCTCTTACTTGGAGAACAATCAGCGAGCATTCAAGGCATTCCTTGTGATGTATAACTCTCTCACGAATGCTAAGAACCTGATCAACCTCAAGCTTGCTGGTCTTAGCGACACCAAAGTATTTCTGCGCAGCGGTGACAACTTTGTGGTGACGAAGCCTGAAGGTTTTGTTGCTATCGTTGATGGTAAGGCAGTCAAGATCGTTGATCGTCTTGAGTTCTCTCGTGCTAACTTCACGCTAGAGAAGTCTTGGCGTCCTCCTGTTGGTGAGGGTGCCAAAGTTGCTGTATTCACTTTCGGTCGCTTCAATCCTCCTACCACGGGACATGAGCTGCTGATAAATAAAGTCAAGGAGTATGCTGCTGGTAATGACTACTTTGTATTTCCTAGTCATACTGTAGATAAGAAAGGTAAGAACCCTTTGACTGCTGCTCAGAAAGTTTCTTTCATGAAGATGATGTTTCCTTCCCACAAGGACAACGTTATATTTGATGAGACTGTTCGTGATGCTATCAAAGCTCTGAAGTGGTTGGAAGGAAAAGGTTATACGGATGCTATCTTTGTGGTTGGATCTGATCGTGTTCCAGCATTCCAGTTCATCAAACAATATAATGGAAAAGATTACAACATGAATACTGTTGAAATAAAGAGTGCTGGGCAGCGTGATCCAGATGCCGATGATGTTTCTGGTATGTCTGCTAGTAAAGTTCGTCAGGCAATTGTTGATGGTGACTTTGGTGTTGTTGATAGTGGACTGCCAAAAGCAGTCAAAACAGATAAGGAATTTAAAAAAATGTATATCCAGGCAGTATTGGGGGGTATGTCATAATGTCATTCAATCTAAGAACAGAACAAAGAAACATAGATCAGTACATTGATATCGATATTCCAGCAACTAGAATTAGAAGAATGTTGAAACTAGTTCGTGTTGCAGCTGGGTTTGCCTTTAACAAACAATATGGCGAAACGAATGGATTCGATTTTCAGATTGAAGGTGGAAGTAAAGATGTTGATGAAGATGGAACTTTGATTGAGATTGAAGCAGCAATAAAAGGAAAGAGTTCCATCACCTATAATTATAAGATGACTTGCGATAACGGTGATGCCAAATATTCTGCTTTAAACTTTAGAACTCCCAGAGCGGGATTTATAAATGACATGATCACTTTTATAAATTCCAAGAGTATTAAAAATAAACTTGACGTAACCGAAATTAAATTACATACTCTTGCTGGTGGGAAAAACCCTACGTTGGTTGTTAAATCTTTTTACGCTTATAAAGCGATGGATAAAAAAGGAAATATTGTGACTAAAAGAACTAGTATCAACTACAATTTTTCCTTGAAGTATGCTGGTAAAGCAGAGAGTAGCGGTAAGTTAAATTCTTTGAAACCAAAAGATATTACTCCATCAATCACTGACACATGGTTGACACCACATCAGTTTTACAATAATGTTATATCTTTTATAAGCAATCCATCATCAAATAATATTTTTACCAGTTCTTATCTTAGAGATAGTTATATAGAAGCAGTTTCTAATTCGTGGAACAATAATAGTTTTGATGATAAACTTGGTATAGCACCAGATATGTCATCAGAATTTTTTGAAGTTCTTTCTGTATTAAAGATATCAAAGTTATTGAGCAGTAATAATTCTGACATGAAAGATATTGTTGGGTGGCCTGATAAAGAAAAAATTAATAAAGTAGAAATATATTTACCAGAAGCTGCCAACGAAGCGTTAATTGATTATAAGATTGCTGTTAATGGAAATAGAAATATTCCTTTGAAGATAAGCGTAAAGTCACAGATGAGAGGATCATCTACCGCAACTGTTAAATTTCAAACTGCTTTTCCTGGAGGAGAAGCGGAGGTTCATAAATGGTTTAAAAATATAGCATCTAATGCTAGGTCATCTCAGATTGGACAAAGAATGATAGCATCATCTGCTATGGAATATAACAAGTATTCTGGCAAAGGAACTTTATATCCTATTAGGGGACTTAGGAAACTATTATCTGGATCCAAAAAAAGTCAAGTGTCTAGTGATTTCAAAAAAGTTCTTGATGTTTCTTCTATGACTATTCAAGATTGGAATAAAATGATTACTATTTTGGATAAGAAGATATCTGGAATATCAAAAAATTATGAACCACTTGATAATCTAATACAAGATCAGACTCTCCTTTTGAAGACGAAAAATTTTATAGCAGACAATCTTTTCAAAGAGAATACTAAATCAAAGAAAGTGAGAGAATGTATTGCTATGACAGTAGAAGATGCAGAAAGAAATAGTCCTAATAAAAAATATCCATTTTCTCTCAATAATGTTGCTCTGTTATGTGAAAGAGTTCTAGTTCAAACTTCATATGAAGAAAGTCAAACTCAATTGAATTTTTACAAATTGTTTTATGAGCAAGTCTTACTAAAAGAAAATGTGGTATACTCTATAACTAAGCAGAAAGAAATTAATAGTGAGGTTAGATTACATTATGATTTTGTCAGCACAAGAAACTTTGCTCAATACAAACATTGGATCAAACTGAGAACTAAGAACTATGCTAACAATATGCAAGATGCCTTAGGAATGCAAACATGAAAGATTTCAAGAAACTACGTGAAGAAGCACTTCGTCAACAACAACGCCAACATAATATCTTCAAGGAAGGTGATGCTGTGATGTCATCCCGCACAGGGGATAAAGGACACATACACCGTGTAGGGGGTAACTATGCTATTGTGATTTCTGAGGATGGTGAAATGTTTAGGGAGTGGATGAAGAACATTAGATCTATAAATAATACGAGAAGAACCTCCTTATTAAACGATGAAATATCAGAAGCCAATCAATAACGTTAACAGCAACGATGAGTTCTCATCTGCTTTGATGGAGTCATATGGTAGATGGATGGGTGGTGATACCTTCCAAAATACTACAATCAGCGAAGCACCTTTTGATGGTATGAACCCTCAATCAAATGGTGCTGAGATTGAAGATACCACTAAGCGTAAGAAGACTGCTAAGAAAGGTGGATACGTCGGTCAAGAATCTGCACCCAAGAATGAGGAGTTTGAAGTTCTTGAGCGTGAAGAGTATGAGGTTGATGGTGAGACCTATGTGATTGAAAAGGTGAAAGGTCTTGATGGCAAAGCTTGCTGGAAAGGTTATAAGTATGCTGGCACCAAGATGAAGGGTGGTAAGAAAGTTGATAATTGCATCAAGGCAGGTGTTGAGTATGATGTAGATACTGCTAATCAACTTTGGTCTGAAGTAGGTGAAAAACTTCAGCAGCTTGGTGAAATGGATGGAACTAAGTTCAAAGTAATGGGTGAGAAACTAGATCCCGTCAATCACTCTGAACTCAAGGGTAAGCACTCTGAGCGTAAGGATAAGGACATCGACAATGATGGCGATGTAGATAAGTCTGACAAGTATCTTCATGCTCGTCGTAAGAAGGTAAGCAAGATCATCGCTATGAAGGGAAAGAAATGAAGACATTCAAACAGTTTCGTGAAGAGTGTGGTTGTAGACATAAGGAACGCAAGGGCAAGAAAAAGTCTACTGTAGAAGTAATGCCTACTGTCAACGATGGACAGAAGGGTATGGTAACTAAACCAACTAATGAATCCGTGTTTGCTGGAAACTATGAAGGACCACTCTATGCTCCTCATCCTGACATTCTCAAAGAGAAAGCAGTATCCAAAAAGCAACAAAAATTCATGGGTATGGTCAGAGCTGCTCAGAAGGGTGGCAAAGCGTCATCGCCTGAGGTTGCCAAAGTTGCTTCCAGCATGAAGAAGAAAGATGTGAAAGACTTTGCATCTACCAAGCATAAAGGATTACCTGAAAAGAAGAAAGAGAAGAAATAAATAGTAGGGCTCAATTGAGGCTCATACCATGCTCGCAATCTTACTTCCACTTGCATCAAAAATTATCAAAGATGCTATTGCTAGAATTCCTGAAAACGAAGAACTCGGTGAAAAACTAATTGAAATTTGCCTACTAATTCTTAAGAAAGCAGTAACATTAACAAAGACTGACATGGACGATCAGCTCCTTGCTATCGTTGAAAAGTCAATCAAGTCACGAGAGAATGCGTGACATCAGGGGGTGAGAACCCCCTATTTTTATAAATAAAAATTAGAAATAAGTAAATCTGGAGTAAGTATCCATGACCTTGTATAGTCGTGCTGAAACGCAAGCACAATCAATCAAAGTTTTGAACACAACTGAGAAGGCTTCCGTTGCCAAGTACGAATCTGACGGAACTCTCGTAGCACATGATGGTAATACCAACGCTACTTCTGGTGCCGAAGGTAACGCTGCTATTCAATCCAGAGTTGTTTTTATTGATGAAGTAGAAGCAACACTTGCTGAGAACAAGGAGCGTGGTCTTACTGCTCCTGGTTGGTGGCAGTACACTTCATACACAGATGCTTCTGGTGAAACACGTCACAAGTGTCAGCACCTAGTAGCATTCAAAGATGCTGATGCTAATGTTGCTGATGCTGACGACACAATTGCTGCTGACGTTGCATCGGTAATTACTCTTGATGCTCTTCAACCAGTTGATATTGTTGGTCTTGCTGATGGAGCAGTCGCAACATTTGATATGACGGCACATGCTACCTTCTCTGTTGGAACAGGTATCTTCCAGTGGCAGCGTCAAACTGCAACTGGTACTCGCTGGACTAACATCACCGATGGTGCTGGCGTTGGTGGAACATATGCTGGTGCTCTTACCGCACAACTTACAATCACGGGTGCTACTAAGGCAGACCTTGATGGTTATAAGTTCCGTGTCAAGGTTACATCAACTGCTGGTGGTGAGGAGCAAATTTCTCGTGCAGCAACTCTAGGATTTGCATGATCTAAATGAACTTTAGTGAACTGACTCACGATAATTGGTTATTCTTCGCCATTCAAAACTATAATAACCCGTCGTCCGTAACTTATGCAGATTTTGAAGAAGACCTGAAGAGATTCAAGTATATCAAAAGATTGCTAAAAAGATATGAGACGACGGGTGAATTGAAAACCCATCTTATTCTAAATCATGTGATTGTATTGTATAATGTGTTTGGTGATGCAGCAACACCGCTGCTGTTTTATAAAGTAGAAGCAACATATTGGTCTCAAATCAAGGCATTTCTGTTGTTTCTAAATAGATTACCACCTTCACTAAACGAGGATGTTGACAAAGAATGTCTGAAAAGTCTAAATCTAATTTAAATGAAATGGTTGCTGGAGACGGATCTGGTCTTCAGTTGCCACCTGCTTTTGTTATGGTAAATCCAAGACAACATCGTAAGTATAAGAAGGCAAACCAAGACAAAGTAGATGGTCGCACTAAAGGTGCTCGTGCCTTATTCAATCGTATTCAACGCAGAAAAATGAAAGAACAACTAGAAACTCAAATTGATGAAGCGATTGTGTCCGATACTGAAAGGGCACAAAAGCAAATCGCTCAAGGTAAAAAACTAAATCGTCAGAAAGAACTTCAACAAAAGCGTAAGGAAGCTAAAGAGAAGTTGATGAATAAGACGAAGGAAATGGATACCTTGATGAAAGCAAGATTATCTGACTTCAAAAAGAAAGCTTCTGAACAACAGAAGAAAGTACAACAAAAAAATTCATTTGAACCCACGGGAAATATTATGATGGAAAACCAAGATGTGATTCAAGTTGCTCTTGATGTAGCAACTTCTGAACTTAACCCACAAGGTGAAGGATCATTTGCAAAGATTCAATTCTCTGATGGTGGAGTTCAAAACCTAGACAACTTCTCAGCAAAGCGTATTGCTGCTTGTTATGCTCAGTTAGATGATACACACAAGCAACAGTTCCAGTATATGCTGAACAAGGATGCTGCATCGTATCAATCTGCTCTTGATTTTGCTATCCGCAACGTCTGATAAGGAGCACGAGTGGCATTCGGTCTTGGAAAGCTAGCAGTTTTAGAATCAAAACTGGATATCTATGAAGATCTCTCTAAAGAGATGCTTGACAAACTAGAAAGAGCAGTAGTTGAAATTTCAAATAACAGTAATAAAGTTGCTGTTATTCTTGAAAGGCATGAGAATCGTTTAGAAGAAAACGGCAAAGCAGATAAGTTACTTCTCAAGATGCTTGAAGAGGTAAAGCAATCTAATTCTGAAGAACACAAGATGGTCAATTCTAGGATTGATGCACTTGAGAAAAAGATAGATGATCTTTATAAGTTCAGATGGATTGCTGTTGGGGTTGCCCTTGCTGCTGTGACAATTCTCAAAGCTCCTGATATTTTCAGTTCTTTCCTAAGACCGAACTTGACATCCCTCACTTCCCCTGCTACTATGGAGTTCGTGAAACCTTCGTGATGTATGTCATTTATTGACGTAAAGTATATTCAATTAGTATCCTCTCGCCTTGTTCTCTTCTCTCGCAAGAAGGCAGATCTGTATAATTTCAGATGTCCTTATTGTGGAGATAGTCAGAAACGTAAGAACAAAGCGAGAGGATATCTTTTCAAGGTCAAAAATGACTTTGTTTTCAAGTGCCATAACTGTGGCATGGGAAGAACTCTTGCAAACTTTTTGAAAGATCAAGATACATTTCTTCATGATCAATATGTCATGGAGAAATTCAAGGATGGTAAGACTGGCAAGGGAACTACAGTCCCAAACCCCAACTTCAATTTTCAGGAACCGAAGTTTTTCAGCAAACGTGAAAAAGGTATTGATCTTGAAAAAATTTCAGACCTAAATATTTCTCACCCAGCGAGAGAATATCTTGAGCAACGTGGTATCAAAGATCTAGATTACTTCTATTATTGTCCTAAGTTCAAAGCTTGGACAAATGAACAAAAGAAGATGTTTGATAATCTCAAGCAAGATAGTCCCCGTATTATTATCCCACTCAAAGACAAAGAAGGTAACCTCTTCGGATATCAAGGCAGATCGCTTGCCCCTAAAGCAAAACTACGTTATATCACGATCATGCTAGATGAGGAACAACCCAAGATCTTTGGTTTGGATAGAGTAAAGGAAGAAGATCCAGTTTATATTGTTGAGGGACCATTTGATTCTACTTTTCTAAAAAACTCTGTTGCTATGGCAGGTTCTGATGCTGATGTTAGAACCTTTGGTTGGAAAAATTACGTTTGGATTTTTGATAATGAACCACGCAACAAAGAAATTGTATCTAGAATCTCCAAAGTTATTGAACGAGGAGATAAGGTAGTCATTTGGCCCAAGAAAATACAAGAAAAGGACATAAACGATATGGTCCTTGCTGGACACAAAGTACAGGATGTGGTAGACTCCAACGTCTATAGTGGATTAGAAGCAACTCTTAAATTTAACGACTGGAAGAAAGTATGACAAACGGACATGGCATCAAAGTTCGCAAGCGAAACGGCGCTGTAGAGGCGTTGAACCTGGATAAGATCCACAAGATGGTGGAGGAGGCTTGCGAGGGTCTAGGGAGCGGTGTGAGCGCCTCTCAGGTGGAGATGAACTCTGGTCTCCAGTTCTTTGACGGGATTGAAACGAAGGACATTCAGGAGATCCTGGTGCGTTCTGCCAGCGACCTCATCAGTCTGGAGAATCCTAACTATCAATTCGTTGCTGCTCGCTTGCTGCTGTTTGCAGTTCGCAAGCAAGTGTTTGGATCTGATTGGGTGAATGGTCATCCGTCAGTATTTGAACATGCTAGCAATTGTATTGCAAAAGGTGTCTACGACAAGGATATTATTGGTAAATATACTACAGAAGAGTGGTCAAAGATTGATAGTTGGATTGATCATGAACGTGATTTTCTTTTCACCTATGCTGGTCTTCGCCAGGTAGTTGATAAGTATTTGGTTCAGGATCGTAGCAACGGCAAGGTGTATGAAACACCTCAGTACATGTATATGATGATCGCTGTAACTCTCTTCCAAAATTACAACGACACTAATCGTCTCTACTATGTCAAACGATACTACGACGCAATCTCCAAACACAAAATCAACATCCCAACGCCAATCATGGCAGGAGTGCGAACGCCACTTAGACAATTTGCTAGCTGTGTCCTTGTTGATAGCGATGACACCCTCGATAGTATCTTTACTAGCGATATGGCTATTGGCAGATACGTTGCACAAAGAGCGGGAATCGGTATCAACGCAGGTCGCATCCGTGGCATCAACAGTAAAATCAGAGGTGGTGAAGTCCAGCACACTGGCGTTGTACCGTTTCTCAAAAAGTTTGAAGCAACTGTCCGTTGCTGTACGCAAAATGGCATACGAGGCGGAAGCGCAACAGTCCACTTCCCAATCTGGCACCAAGAAATAGAAGATATTCTTGTTCTCAAAAACAATAAGGGAACTGAGGACAATCGTGTTCGTAAACTAGACTACTCAATTCAAATCAGCAAACTTTTCTATGAACGTTTCATTCAAGACCGAGAAATTTCTCTCTTCTCTCCACACGACGTTCCTGGTTTGTATGATGCTTTTGGCACTCCTGGATTTGACAGTCTATATGAATCTTATGAACGAGATCAATCTCTTTCTAGAAAGACTGTCCGAGCTCAAGAACTCATTCTAGATCTTCTGAAAGAACGTGCAGAGACTGGTCGTGTTTATATCATGAATATTGACCACTGCAATTCACATTCTTCTTTTAAAGACAAGGTAAATATGAGTAATCTTTGTGTTGCTGGTGATACAAAGATTGAAATTAGATATGTAAAACCACAATATGATGATGTTGGAGAAGTTTGTGGTGAAGAATTGTTTGATGAAAACATTCAAATTAAAGAATTGGAACCATATATTGGAAATGATAATGGTGTTGAAGTTCTTTCATATGATGTTGAAACTGGTGAAAAGAAATGGAAACCTATTACTGCTTTTGCAGAAACATCACCAAAGGCAAAGGTAATGAGAATTACTGATGAAGAAAGTGGTAAGAGCATCGTAGTTACACCAGAGCATCAAGTATTCACAAAAAATCGTGGATATGTAATGGCAAAAGACTTAACTGAAAATGATGAATTGGTAATCAACTGATATTATAGGAAGTGTAATTTCTATATTTTATAAATATTTGCGAGATTGCACTTCCTATAATGAAAACATATATTGTGTATAAAATCACCAATAAGAAAAACGGAAAATCTTACATAGGAAAAACTGAATATTCTTTAGAGCACCGTTGGAATCGTCATTTATCATCGGCAAAAAATGGGTCTAAATTTAGATTTCACTCTGCAATTAGAAAATATGGTGAAGATTGTTGGGACCTATCAGTTATTGAAACTTATCAAACTGAAGATGCAAACTTTATTAATGAAAAGGAATCTCACTTTATCAAACTTTTTGAGAGTGATACTAAAAAAGGTTATAATGCTACTGCAGGTGGAACTGGTGGTTGGATGCTTCCCAGATGCTCACAAAAGGTTCAGGAAGAGTGGAGAAACAATATTTCTGTAAGAACTACTGGTTATAATAATCCAAACTATTCTGGACTTACTGATGAACAACTTATAGAAATAGGAGTAAAGTTTGCTAAAAAATATGGATTTATTGGCGGAAGAAAAAGAACAGTTGAGTTTGCTCTTAATGAATTGAATATAAAGTTTCCAAAACATTTTTCCAAAAACAGATTTGGGGGAAACCATCAAAACTTTTATAAATGTATTGAAGAGCAAACTGGATTGATGTATAATCCATATTATAGAGACGAAACTCAAAGAAAACTTGCTAAACAACTTTTAGAACAAAATAGGAGAAAAAAATGTTAAAGATTGAATATCTTGAAGAAGAAATTCCAGTTTATGATATTACTGTAGAAGGAACTCATAATTTCTTCGCAAATGATATTCTAGTTCATAATTGTCAGGAGATTACTCTTCCAACAACTCCTCTTCAGCATATTGATGGGGAAGGTGAGATTGCTCTCTGCATTCTATCTGCTATCAACGTTGGCAAGATCAACAAACTTGATGAGTTGGAAAACCTTTGTGATCTAGCAGTTCGTGGTTTGGAAGAACTGATTGACTATCAAGATTATCCTGTTGAAGCAGCACGCATTAGCACTCTTGCTCGCCGTTCTCTCGGTGTTGGTTATATCGGTCTAGCACACTATCTTGCCAAGCAAGGAGAACACTATGATGACTCACGAGCATGGAAACTTGTTCATGACTTGTCTGAAGCTTTCCAGTTCTATCTACTCAAGTCCAGTAACGCAGTTGCCAAGGAGAAAGGTGCATGTGAATATTTCTCTCGCACCAAGTATGCTGATGGCATCCTCCCAATTGACACTTACAAGCGTGATATTGATGAGTTCTGTGGAGAAGAGTTGAACTATGATTGGGAAACTCTACGTACCGAGATTCAAACATATGGACTGCGACATAGTACGTTGTCCGCACAGATGCCATCGGAGAGCAGTTCCGTTGTGTCAAACGCAACAAATGGAATTGAACCACCTAGAGCATACATGTCCGTTAAGAAATCAAAGAAAGGACCACTCAAGCAAATCGTTCCTCAGTATGGTAGTCTCAAGAATAATTACACTCTTCTCTGGGACATGAAAGACAACGATGGTTATATCAAAGTTGTTGCTGCCATGCAAAAGTTCTTTGACCAAGCAATTTCAGGAAACTGGAGTTACAATCCAGAGAACTATGAGAATAATGAAGTGCCAGTTTCTGTTATGGCAGGTGATCTTTTGAAGACCTATAAGTATGGTTGGAAAACATCTTACTATCAGAACACATATGATAATAAGACAGATGAACCACAACTCACAGAAGAAAAGAAAGCATCTATTCAAGATCTGTTAGACGATATCTTTACAACGGAGGAAGAAGATTGTGACAGCTGCAAAATTTAGAACTGATAGTAATTACATGCCAACACAAGTAGAAGGAATGACTGTATTCAATACGAATAAAGTTGACAGCACAAAACAAAAGATGTTCTTCGGACCCCCGCTGGGGGTCCAGCGTTATGATAAGTTCAAGTATCCTGTATTTGATAAACTTACACAGCAACAACTAGGATACTTCTGGCGTCCTGAAGAAGTATCACTTCAAAAAGATCGTGCAGATTATCAGGTTCTAAATGATGCTCAGAAACACATTTTCACGTCAAACCTTAAGTACCAAATTCTCTTGGACTCTGTACAAGGTCGTGGTCCTGGTATGGCTTTCATGCCTTACTGCAGTCTACCCGAGCTTGAGGGTGCCATGAACATCTGGCAGACCATGGAGATGGTCCATAGTCGCTCCTACACGCATATCATCAAGAATGTGTATGCTGACCCTTCTGAAGTCTTTGACAAGATTCTAGACGACGAGAAGATCCTCTCACGAGCACAGTCTGTAACTAAAGCGTATGATGAATTCTTACAAGCAGCACAGGAGTGGGGTGCTGGTAATCGTTGGGAACAAGCATTAGAACAAGTTGATTCTGCTAAATGGGAACTTTATGAACTCAAGAGAAAACTCTACAGAGCGGTTGCTAATGTCTACATTCTTGAGGGAATTAGATTCTACGTCTCGTTTGCATGTAGTTTCGCCTTTGGCGAACTTAAACTCCTGGAGGGATCTGCCAAAATCATCGGTCTTATTGCTAGAGATGAAAGTCAACACATGACAATCACTCAGAACATTCTAAATAAATGGAAGGAGGGCGATGATCCTGACATGGCAAAAATCGCCAAGGAAGAAGAGGAAAATGTCTATGACATGTTCCGTCAGTGTGTAGAAGAAGAGAAACTCTGGGCAGAGTATCTACCGTTCAAAGATGGTTTTATCATCGGTTTGAATGATAAATTGCTCTCTAAATATGTTGAATGGACTGCCAATCGTCGTCTGAGATCTATCGGTCTCAAGGCAATCTTTGATACTCCAGTATCTAACAATCCTCTCCCCTGGACAGAACACTGGTTATCTTCCAAGAGTATGCAAGTCGCTCCCCAAGAAACAGAGGTTGAATCATATCTTATGGGAGCTATTAAACAAGATGTTAAGAAAGATACTTTCGCTGGTTTCCAACTCTAAAAAAGAAGATACTTATATATCTAAGGTTGAATCTCTCTCAGATTCTGAGAGAGAACCTGAAAAAAATATCTTTCCAGATCCATGGGAAGGTGATTGGAATGATGCAGCAGCAAATTGGCAACGAATAAATAAGGAGAGATCGTTATGAAATTGTGGCAGAGAGTAAAGAATATCCAAATCCCTGGACCTATTGTGGCAGGGTGTTTGACGGGAGTGATATTGGGGACAACTACGGCTTTGTTTACCTTATTGCCTGTAAAGTCACCAACCGACAATACATCGGACGCAAGTACTTCTGGCAAAAACGAAAGCCTAGATGTACGGATAAAACTGTCAAACGGCGAAGAGTTACATCTGAAAGCAACTGGCGTAACTACTATGGGTCTTGTCCAGAGCTTTCAGCAGATGTTAAACAATACGGACGAGAATCTTTTACTAGAGAGATACTATCCTTACACTCCACCCCAGGTAGAGTGAATTATGAAGAAACGAGACAATTGTTTCTTCACGATGTCCTGACAGAACGCTTGACAGACGGCACCCCTGCATACTATAATAGCAACATCCTCGGACGTTACTACCGCAAAGACTACTTTGAGTCACCCATGCCTTGAGGCAAGAGGTGAATGTTGAATTCTACTAATCCAAATGCTTAGACAACTATTTGTTTTACCACTACTTACTTTGATCCCCGCTGCGTGTGCGTATCCCACACTTAGTGAGATTGATAATCCTCCTCCTGCTGTTGAAGTTGTGGAGGAGGTTGTTGAGAAAGTTGTAGAACCTATTGTAATTGAAGTAAAGGATTGGAAGTGTCCTACTTGTAACGAAAACGAAAAGTACGTTCTAGAACAACTTCAAGAGAAAACTAAAATCTCTGATCGTAATGCCCTTGCAACCATCATGGGTAATATCAAATCTGAATCCAATTTCAAATCTGATATTTGCGAAGGTGGAGCAAGAGTTTCTTATGATAAGTGTTACGTTGGAGGATATGGATTGATCCAGTGGACCTCTATAAATCGCTATAGAGGTCTTGGGTCATTCTGTAATAAATATGGTTGTGATCCGAGTAGTCTTGAAGGACAAGTTCGTTACATGATTAACGAATCACAATTTCAAAAAGTCCTACCAGAATTTGAGGGTAGTGGATGGACAGTCTCTCAATATATGGTTCCTGCCTATTATTGGTTGGGATGGGGAATCAAAGGTTATCGTGAGCAATATGCATACGATTATTCTAAAAAACTAGTGTGGGCATAGTCCCCACTTTTATGTCTCAGTAGCTCAGCGAATAGAGCAACCGCCTTCTAAGCGGTCGGTCGTAGGTTTGAATCCTACCTGAGACGCCAGTCGCTGTGGTGGAATTGGTAGACACGCATGATTTAGGCTCATGTGCCGAGAGGCATGAAGGTTCAAGTCCTTTCAGCGACATTCCAACTTACTAGTTGAAACCATGTCATTACTTTCTAAAAGAGATCGTGAACTTACGATCAGAGCACTAGAATATTATAATTCATTCGTCAAGAATGATGGTGACAAGACAGAGATTAACACTCTGATCAACTGGATTAAGTTGGAACAATATAAAAAGGGCGATTAGCGCAGCGGTAGCGCAGTTGCTTTACACGCAATTGGTCGGGGGTTCGAATCCCTCATCGCCCATTAACTTCTAGAGGTTAAAAGTTGAAAAATGTTATCTGTAAGATGCCGCTTATGTGGCAAAGAGCTCGTGGCTCACCCAATCAAAACTAGATGCTGTGGTTGTCCCAACATGACTACAGTTACAGCAGACAAAATTACAGCATTAGATTTGTCTGAAGTTCTATTGCTCAATTCTGAAAAGATTGTGAAGAAACAACCTATGTTATCAAATGCTGACCTAAAATACCAAGAGGACCGAAGGAAACGTAAGGTCCGCAAACTTGATTTTGAGGAACGCTAATGATCAATCTCCACCAAAACTTCAACCACTATCTAAATACTGACAAAAAAATAGACTTACAAGATATAAACGAAAAGGTAATTGGATATGGTTGGTGTGATGATGGAAAAGATCTTACAGGATATTATGTCTTGACAGAACACCACAAGTTGGTGTATGATCTAGAACAACAATTCAAATACAAGGAAGAATGGCAGAGCGGTTGATTGCACCAGTCTTGAAAACTGGAGAGGTTAATAGCCTCCGTGGGTTCAAATCCCACTTCTTCCTCTTCGGGGCGTAGTAAAATGGTATCACGCTGCTTTTGGGAAGCAGAAATGCAAGTTCGATTCTTGCCGCCCCGACTTGTGAAATATATAATTTTTTATTCACATCTATGGCATTCACAATCTATTCAAAACCAGGATGTTTCTATTGCGAAAAATTTATCGCAATTGTAGAACATGAAGATCTTCGGCATGTTGTTTATAAACTGGATGAAGATTTTACAATTGAAGAATTTTACTCAGAGTTTGGTGAAGGATCAACCTTCCCACAAATTGTTCTTGATGACATTCATTTAGGAGGTTGTCAAGAATCTATTCGTTATATGCAAGAAAAAGAAATTTGTTGTGTGCCATGACCGAAGTAAGCGTTGAAGATTTTGAGAAAAATTTTGATAAGTATATGGACCTTATTGAAAATGAAGGTGAAGAGTTTTTGATTAGAAACCAAGATGGTAAAGCAGTCGTTGCTGTGCCAGTTGGAGAACTGGAACACCTAGCAGAACAAGTGGGAGAGGAAGACTGGTATAATATATTCAGTCAGCACGATGATGCCTCATGATCAAACCCATCGTTATTCTTGAACGTTCTCCTTATCGTTATGTGCAGTGTGGTTTGCTAGAGATCAATGGTAAACCTGATTACCGCATTCAAAAATTCAACGAATGGACTAAACGTTATACTGACATGTATTATCTTGATAATCAAATGCAACTTGACACCTGCCTTGAAGACCCTGAGTATGTTAAGTGGTTGGATCCAGATCCTGAGGTAGGTGCCTATCGTAAGTTTGACTAAATACCTCAGTCCTGGAATGACTATAAACTTATCCTGGTGGAGTCATCCCCGATATGCCCGTCACGGATGGACGTTAACAGCACTGGTCGGGATGGTCTTATGACCCCTGGAGTTTCTTGCTTCTCTAAAGAGCAAGTGGTGCGGATGGGACTCTCTCCCGCCTGGTTTACAATTTCCAGTCAAAAAATTGTGGTGGTAAAACCCCTTCCGTGTGGTTGATTTCCTGTTTTGCAACTGAACTAAAACAGGTGGCGAGCCTAGCACGGAGGGGTGACATCCCTCCACTTGCGGACATAGTGTAGCGGTAACACGCAATCCTTCCAAGTTTGAATCACGGGTTCGATCCCCGTTGTCCGCTCTTTATAAATACAAAAGAATAGAAGTTTATAATTGACGGGAAATTATGTCCCTAGTAAAGACAGATCAACTAACGAACTTAAGCAATAATGGTCCTGTTGAAGTCCTTCAAGGACTTACGATACCTGTAGGAAAAAACTTAAGTCTCGGGGGACCACTACTTGATAAAGATGGGGAATCTGGAGACACTTCAAAAGTTCTAACTTCAACAGGTACTGGTGTTGCGTGGTTAGATCCTCAAGATTTAAACACAACATATTCTATTTCATCTGCAACTACAGAAGTAAGTAATTCCAGAGTACTACGATTGACCTCTGGTGGATCGAACCCAGGCATTACTGATGATGTAACAATAACTGGAGACACTAATATTTCTATTAGTGGTAATGACGATACAATTACCCTAACCTTAGCACAAAATATACTAACCACATCTGACGTAACTTTTAACACAATTGTTTCATCTGGAAATTTAACTATATTTGGTGAATTGATTTCGGGTGGTACTGCGGGAAAGCTTTTATATAACTCTGATAGTGAAAAGTGGCAGTTCACTAATGATGGTACTAATTTTTATAACTTCTTACTTCCAACTGAAACTGTATATGATGTTGCAAAGCAATTTGGAGCTTCTGCAGATCCAAATGGGTATTTGGTAGATTCAACTTCCTTTGTGGTTGAAAATTCTCAAACTTATTTGAGGGTAACTTTACAAAACCAATCTGATATTAATAATTTTGATCCTGGTCAAAACATAAAAATTTTCAACGCTTCTGTCACAGAAACTAATAGTCTACCTGGAACTGTAACTGGAAATACTGCCGTTCCTTCATTTGAAAATGAGTTATTTTTGAATGATGAAATTCCGAAATCATGGTATGTATATGCATTTGCTCCTTATTCTCTATTGACTGGTGATGTAGGAACTTATAATGTTTATACTACACCAATTAATAATGTATCTGTTGATCAGATGAATGAAGCAAACTTCAATACTCTGAATATCAATAGAAACAGTTCAAATGAAGGCGTATTAGTTTACAGAGGAATATTTACTACGGAAAGTCTTTCAGCTGATGCAATTACTGGATTAATAAATAACGGATCAAATGAACCATTTGATTTGATTGCTGCACTAGGTCCAAAAGAGTTTGTAAGTGGTAGTTTGTTTTCTCAGTATATTGATTATGGTGAATATGATCTCACACCATGGACTAGAAAAAATCAAGATGGAACATACAAAGCAGGAACAGTTCATTTCCCTCTAAATCCTCCCATCGCTAAAAAGAGAGGATGGACTACTGGAAGTATTCGTGATTTCAATAGAACAGAAGGATCTTTTATAATTGATGTTCCTGGATTGAGACCAGGAACAGATATACCAGGAGCAGAAGTTTATATTACTGAGATATATCATGATGATACTGAGGCTCTGCAGAATGCGATTGATTCTTTGAGTAATACTGGAGTAAACTTCTTGTTCTTGCCTGGAGGTACTTATCTAATTGATCAATTGAGAATCCCTGATGGATTCTCCCTAAGCGGATTGGACGATGCTACTATTCTCAAGAAACAATATTGGTCAACTGAGAAAATAAATGTATCTAACTTAGATGGTGTAAAGAATTCTTTGCTTATTGGAAAAAATTTCAACGCATCAGGTTCCCCTATTGACTGGAAAATATCTAATTTTACTCTAAAGGATTTGGTTATTGATGGTAATGTAGAGAATCAAATTCTATATGACTTTAGTGATATTGGTGTTGAAACAAACAATACACTTTTATCATTCCCTAATAGTGATTTCGTTACTATTCAAAATGTAAAGATTAGAAATAGTCCTGGACCTGCACTATTTGCAGAAGGTTCTACAAACCTATCAATATCAACATCTACATTCTTTGATGGGTGCGACACAGAAAGATACGAGACAGATTGTTTGTTACTATCGGACTGCGAGAACCTTACTATTACAGGATCTGTATTTAGAAATTATCCTGGGGCATTAGATTTTACTACAGGAAAAGTTATTGTTGTAAATGGATCTACTATTAGAAATTGTGGATCAGGAATCAAGGTATTTGGATCTGTAAATACTGACGTTTTGAATAACGTTATTCTTGGTCCAGCAGATGAGTTTATTCCTGTAGCAGATTTATATGATAGTGATTATGATGGAGTTAATATTTCAGTAATAAGAAATGCTAATTCTCAAACTCCTGTATATTCATATCAGGAATTTGGTGTACCGAAAGATCTTTCAAACACCATCTTGAATTTTGATGTTTATACTGCTTCTGTTGCGAATGGATTAGAAACAGTTGATTTTGAAAATCCAATAACTTCTGGTGGAAATCCTTTGTTCCAATATTATGTTCCAGTTGATGGAGATAATTTACCTATTAATGATGTTACTATTGGAGAAGTACAATTCCAAATTTCTTCAGGTAGTAGTAACATAATTCCAGAAAGAACTATTAACTCTTATACTGTTTATCAAATTTCTGGAATAGATTATGATAATGTAGGAAGTGATATCATTACTGTAATTGATGGGGGACAGCAACTGGCAAGTTATACTCTTCCAGACAATAGTGTTATAACTAATCCATATGAAATTGTCATACTGGATGACAATATTTACAAATCATTTATAATTGGAGACTATGTGAAGTTATTGGGACATGAGTATCCTTTGGCATTTGCATCGCAACCTTTTGATGTTTGGCAAATAGTTGATAAAAATTCCGCAGGGTTGCAACCAAAACTAATACTAAGAGCATACCAGCAAAATTCATTAAATGGAAATCTAACTCCTTTTGCTCTTCCCGTAGCTACTACAACTGGTTCTGGGGGTGGTTATTTCCAGAAGAGAAACAAGTTTGTTATTGCCAGAGGTATCATATCGGTTCGCTAGTAAGTCTAATTATAAATATAGCAAGGTAATATAATAGCGAAAAAATGGCAGCTGTAAATAATAATTCTTCGGTTGTTGTCGTTGGAAGAACTGCCCCAGTTCCTGCAGGACAACAAACATCGGCAAGATCAATTCCAGTTGTAATCGCTAGCGATCAGTCTGCAATTCCTGTAGCAGAACAGAATAAACAGCAATCTGAAGTTGCTCTTTCTTTGCTTGGTATTCCTCGTTCTGAAGTTGCTCTTGGTATTTTTGCGGACGTAAACACATATGATGTAAACCCTTCTGAGTGGACAGCATTTCCTGAGCAGTTCTCTACTCTAAATCAATATGAATCTGATGGAACTACATTACTAGAGAAGTATGCTGGGTATGGTGGAGATCAGGATTGGGGTCTCACTCATATCGCAGAAGAAGCAGGTGCTCTTATTGAAGCACCAGCAGATGAATATGCTGTTCTAACTTCAAAGAGATTTTTTAGATATCAACCAGGACGTGTTTCTGCTGCTACATTTGGTGTTAGAGTAAATAGAGCACCTTATACATACGATCCTAACGATACAAACTTTTTTGCTGTAAGAAATCCAGCTATCAAAAAGTATGGTATCTTTGATAAGTTTGATGGATATTATTTTGAGTCTAGAAATGATGGATATGGAGACAACTTTTGTTGTGTAAGAAGAACTCAGTCTATTGTAAGAGACAATCCTCTTCCATATGGTACTGGATCTAGAGAACAAACAGAAGATTATGTGTGGGTTGGTGTCCCTCAAGTAGAGTCTAATTCTCCAACTTACCCAAATGCTTATGAGGTATTGAAAGCAAACAGAAGATATCTTCAGGAAGTTGCTGTAGGTACGATTGATCCAACTGCATTTGATGGACTTGATGATGGATCTGGAAGTTCAGAGGCTGAAAAGTGTCGTAGAGACTCTGGATTGGTTATTGATGGTTTATTGCATGACTTGAAGTATGGCGGTAATGCTAGTACCGTATATAATACTTTGAGATTCTTTAATACAAATGACCCTACAAATATTCAATTATACCTTGATAATCCTCAATTTGAGATTGATAGATATCAAGCAATAAAAGATGCTATCACCACAATTTTTAGTGGGGAAACTCCTGCTGCAATAACTGGTATAACTGATATACCAGGACTTACCACCGTAACAGCAAAACCAGCAGGAACAAATCTACCATCAGTTGAATCTGGTTCTGATGCTGTTGTCAATTCTTTGATTGATATTCTTAGAACAGCACTTGATAATGGTGGTCAATATTCTTCTATTCCAGAACCAGTTGGATCTGCAGCTGGAGAGATGTGTGTTATTAGAGATGGATTGGTTCTAACTCATGCTGCAGCACATGACACCTCACTATTGAAAGAGAAGGTAAATTATGATGTAGTTAATTTATTTAATGATGGAAATAGTACGAACTGGCTAGAAATTCAAGTTCCTTCTGGAAAAGAGTTACTAAGAGTAGGACAAAGTTTCTATTTCAATAAGAATGGATCTGCAGAAAATATTCTTGATACTAGTAGTGATAAATTGCCAGACGGATCTATCTGGTTTGTCTCTGCTATTAGAGACATAATTGTAAGTGGTGATGGAGTATTTCAACAAGTAAGATTTTCAAAGAATCCTTCTAACGAAGAAGTTTATACATCAGTAGGAGGTGGAGATACTGCTAATTCATCAAACCCATGGACTGGTAATGATAATCCTGCTTATGCTGAGATAGAAGTATTTGATATACAAACCGCAACTAATATTCAGACTGCTGGATTTACTTTACAGACACCTACTCCTTTCCTTCTTCCTTCTGATGGTAGAGCATATAGAGGATCTAATTACACAGATGGATCTTTGAACGATCAACCTAATTCTTTCTCTGATGGTTGTTTCCCATATCTGTATCCTAGCGGAGGTGCTGATGATCCAAACTCAGTTGGATATATTGATAGCACAACCACAGATACTACAACACTAAAATCACAAATCAATTATGTAAATAAGAGACTTTATAAGAACTGGGTTTGGTTTAATGTAGATCCTGTTTACTACAAAGTTTATGAATATAGAGTACCTCGTACTAGATTTAGTGGAGAAAAACTAAACGGTATTGAAACTCCTATTGTTTATAGTGACAACGTAATTGATAAGAAGGCTGGAGATCCTGTCGTTGAAGAGACAACTGGAGAGCAGTTACAGTTAGATAGCGTTTGGGACTTAGATCCAACAAAGGTTACCATGTATAAGATTGAATTCTCGTGGTATGGTGCTGTTGGTGCTATCTTCCTTGCATACGTTCCTGTTGATAATGGTGAAGCAAGATGGGTCAGACTACATCATATCAGAGCATCTAACCAGTTGAAGGTTGCTTCTCTTGGTAACGCTACCCTACCTATCACTTATCTAACTTATGGTGGTGGTAGTCAAAACAGATATGGATATCGTAATTCCACAAGAGATCCAAATAATGCTTCTGGATATGGTTCCTATTCTGAGCAATTAGTCAAGTATGGTGCTTCTTACTATATTGATGGTGGAGATAGAGGAACTGTAAGACTATTCAGTTATGCTTCTGAAACTCTAAAGCCAATTGGTGGATCCAAATATCTAATTAAATCTTCTACCAATTCAAGTCTTTTTGCCAACAGAGCAACCAAACTAAATGTAACACCTGGAGCAACTTATGTAAATGCCCCAGCACTTACAATCGTAGATACTAATGGTGGTCCACTAATTAGTGATTATTATATCAACGCTAGAGTAATTACTGGAGACCCAACAGATCAAGATGTTAGAGTTGTTTGGGCAGAAGGTAACCTTCTTTACTTGAGTAGAGGAATCAACGCATCTTCTGGTGATATATCTCTTGTTGTTGATAGACCTCAACCTTTGATTGGAGTAAAATGTAGAAGAGAAATCAACGGAGTAAGAAATAGAGTACAGATTTATCCAACTAGATTATCTACTGGTCTAACTTCTAATTCAGAATCACTTGTTGTTGAACTAATCAAGTCTCCTATATTCCAAACGTTTGTAAATCCTGGTGCAGGTGCTTCAATCTCAATTAACGATAAAATCAATATCGGAAAGAGAGGAAAGAAAGTTCTCCTTCCATCTGCTGATATTACATTAACTGGAACTTATCTACAAGATGGTGAAAAGATTTATGGATACTTTAGATATACTGTAGAAGGTGATACTTCTGGTCAAGCACTAACAACTCTAGGTTTATTGCAAAGAGAAGGTAGTGATTATTACTTTGCTGCTAATGAAGTAACTCTGGAAGAAATCAATATCAGAGGAAGTTTCTTGCCTGCAGGAAGATGGTCGGGACCAAATCCAAGTGATCCAGATCTTTCTTCAATTACAGATCCTTTCTTTACTTCAACTCTCTCAAGATTGTCTGGAGTTCTTATTGATACAGAGCAGAGATCACCTATTCCTGGAACTGGAACAAAGATTACTACTTTATTCACTCCAAATTCTGGTGAAGAATATGAGTTGCAAGCATACTTTGATTACAACAAAGATTATCTTTCCTTCCCACTTACAGATCTAGTTGATTCACTTTACATTTGTGCATCTTCTAAATCATTCTATAACGATGAAGGCGGAACTAATACTTATATAGATAGAGGAGAAATTTTAGCAAGTCTTACTTGGGAGGAGCAGTAAATAATGGCAAGAGAGATCAAGATTGGTAATGACAAACAACCTGCTCCGTTAGTAGAAGCAAATGTACCATTATATAATTTGCAAACTGGTGAAATCCTCGTTGATGAAGGTGGCACTCCTCTAGTATCTAGAGAAGACACCTTCCTCACTTCTGAAACAAGTTCAAAGAAGTCTACTTCTATTGTATATACGAAGGATAAACCTTTTACTCAAACAAAAAATGTTAGATTGAAAGGTAAAAATTTTTCTGCTCAGGATAAAGTAATTAGCGCAGCACCTGGCACAGGAAAATTCAAAGGTAGTCAGAAATATAGAGTATCTTTTTCCTCAGCAGTTTCTTTGGATGGACTTGCTACTGGAACACAAATAAATTTGGTAGATACAATACAGACTGGAGAGATTGAAGCGGTACAATTTACTGACACTAATCTCTCGTTTGGTGTTCTTGTTATTATAAATTATTCTTTTCCTATATCAATAGGAGATCAATTTGAATATGACGATGGCGGAATTACAAAAAGTTTTACTTGCCTGGACGTAACATCTTTAAAAGAAGAGGGTGAATTATCTATTGGAGATCTAGTCTTACTGCCTACTGGTCTTACTGGCGATACTAAAGTATATGAGACTAGAGTTGTAAGTAGAGTTATTGATGATGATAGTTTTGAAGTTTCATTAGAAGTTACTTCAAATCTAGATTTGTTTGGAGAACTGATAAAGTTAGTAAAAAATAGAATTGATCCTGTACTAAAAGTAGCAGAAGAGTTTCCTGAGTTTAGTGAAGTTAGTTCAACCATACTTGGAATACCAAAAGCAGAAGAGCAATTGGGATTATTCTCTAATGTTTCTAGTTATGGATTAGATGAGGATGACTTTCTGTTTTATACAGATGACTCTGCATTTGGTGGAGAACCAACCGTATGGACAACAAGAAAAAATAGACTATATGGAAACCACTATAGGTCGCAATATGTAGAAGAAACTGATGAGTCTGCTATTATATTACGTTCATATAGAACACCATATGGATATCCATTTGGACCAAGAGGTTCTAATGGATATAACTCTGAACAATATCCAAAGTTCAATACTTTTTTGAAGTTGGGATGTTTGTTATATGATGAATTCAAAGATACTAATCCAGGATACGCAAACAATTTTCTGAGATATGTTGCAAATCATGTGACTCTTGGAAATGTTGCTGCTGGAGATGGGTCTAGTAGAGATGAACTTGATAATGTGATTAACGTCTTTTTACCAGAAGAAAATATTATTCGTTTGGATACAAATGAAGTAGTCGGAACTGTTTATGCTTACCGATTTGTTACTGGTTCTACGGGAGTGTTGCACTTTAATGAAGAAGTTGGATACTTGCTATCAGAATATATAGATGAAATTAAGAACACAAATCCTAATAGTCCTCTTCTTGACGATCCACTAATACCTATACGAGGAGAGACTAGTGGAGCAACGGCAAATATTCAATATGATCTCACTTATAATGATGACGAAAGATTTTTCTCTAATTTAGTAACACCACTAAACCCTGCTTACTCAAGTCAGGAAGATTTTTTCTCTCAGGTAGATACTTGGACTGAAATATATAGAGATATTGTAAGAAATAGTTTTACTAGACCTAGTGGATCTCCCTTTAATAATGATTATGTTCGCAGCTTGCCATCTGTTCAGAGATATCTTATTGAATATAAACCTGGATCTGGAAGTCCTCTATTTTCAATTCCTTCTGGAACTAATATATTTAGTGATCAAAATACTAGACCTGGATATTCTACTGTTATACCTACAAGAGCATATTTAGAATCTAGGAAAGCGTTTAGATATCAACCAGGAAGGATCAGCGGATATACTTTTGGTGTGAGAGCATCTAATGATGCAGTTGATGATAATAACGTTATATTAGAATGGGGTATTGGAAATGAAACCGATGATTTGTTGTTTCAAATTAGGGGCGCTTCATTTAGTATTGTTAGAAGAAGCGTAGTGCCATTTACAGATGCACTTCTAGAAGAAAATGGATTGGATCCACAAGACCAAAGATTGATAACAAAAGACAGTAAAAATAATACTGTGTTTACTGGTATTGAAAACAAACAGGTATATGAGATTGTTGTTGGTAGAGATAATTGGAATGGCGATCCTCTAAATGGTAATGGTCCTAGTGGATACTTCTGGGAAGCAGATAAAGTAACCATGTATAAGATTGAGTTCGGATGGTATGGTGCTATTGGTATTCAATTCTATGCATACGTTCCTATTGAAAATGGTGAAGCAAGATGGGTAAAACTTCATAGGTTTGTTATTGAAAACAAACTTGGAGAACCATGTATGGGCGATCCATACTATAAATTCAAATATAAATTATCTATTGATGACTTCTTCAACGTAAGAACTCCACAATTCATTTATAAGTATGGAACGAGTTGCTATATTGATGGTGGAGATGAGGGAACTATATCGGTAAACACCGCTACATCTGATGTAAAGACAGCACCTATTGAAACTGCTGGAGTTCAAAGATCTACATCTCTTGTTTCAATACAACCAAAGAGTGGTATTCTAAATCCTTTGGGTATCTTAGTAAAGAATAAAAAACTAATTTTCCCTAGAGAGATATCTGTAAATACAGAAGGACTACTTGAATTGTCAATAGTAAAATGTAAATCATGTCCTGGATTTGGATATACTTATCAACCAAATGTAAACTCTGAAGTAAATGGATCTATAAGACTATTCAAAAATCCTCCTTTGGGGGATGCAGTAGATAGGAGTAAGGTTGAACTACCAAAACTAACCAAGAATGCTTCTGCATCAACTACAAACACTATTACATTAGATGATGTGCAGTATTTGCGTGAGGGTGATATCGTAGATCCTGATGGAGATAATACTTCAATACCAACAGATACACTCATCGTTTCTATTATTGGTAATGAAATAACACTAAGTAATAATTTAACTGGATCTGTTTCTGGTGATATTGAAATCCAACCAGTATTTTTGCAGAAAGATTACTTTGCTAAATTGATTGCAACACGAGTGTGGAATACTTATATTGGTGAGTTTGATACTACTGGAGAATCTTTGATACAAATAAGTGGAGAAGAAGATAGATATAAGATTGCAAATCTCACTACTACAGATCCCACTCAAGTATCAGGAACACAAACAAAAAATGCTATTTTATATCAGATAGAAAGAGAACTTCCATCTTTGTATAAAATACCAGCTGGAAGATCTGTTGCAGTAGTACCAACACCAATACAATTCCCTGGAAGATTATCTCAATATGATAAGATAGTGGCATCGCCAATTCCTGTAAGTGGTAGAAAAAATAATATATTATTTCTTTCTACATTTAATAATGATAGCGGAATATATGCTGGAGGTCATGGAGCAGACTGGCGAATTGGTGTTACTTCATTAAGACCGCAGTCTGATGGTAGTGGTGGGATTGAATGGTTTGATAATCAGAATAATCCTAAACAACTAACTGATGATCTAAAGTTATATGCTGAGTATTTTAGTGAAGGTATCTTTAGAGATATTGACGGATTTGAAGCAGGTGAAACTTCTTTTGGTAGAATAAGACCATTTACAGTTGACTATAGAATTCCTCGTCCAGTAGGAACAAATACGGGAATATGTTCATTCCTGAATATCACCGTAAATCCAGCACAATTCTTTGTTTGTGACCAAATACGTGGTAGTGAATTATTGCCAAATGATAGTATTACTACAAATTACCCTAGTTTTGATGCTAACAACTGGTACATAAGAACGGAAGGATCTTTCCCATTCACTTATGATGTTATAGGCGCAGAAGTTGGTTTTAATCCAACTGATCCTACAGGAAGTGATCAAGCTCCTGATATTGGATCGGGAGTGACTTTCACATCAAATGCAATATCTTATAATGATGTGGATGAAGAAGGTAATAGAATTGATTATCAATTAATTGAATTGAGTACTAATCTTCCAGGACAAACGCAGGATACTGCAACACCTGTTACCTTGTGGTACGTTCCTGTTTCTTTAGAAACCTTCAGAAAACTTGTAACTAGAACTTTCAACTTCAATCCTTTCCCTCTTTATTTCTTTATAGAAATGAGAGATAGTGCAGCTATTAATGGAGCAGTTATAAAAGAAATTGGACAAGTAACGAATTCATATAACCCAAATTGGATTTCTTCTAATGGAATGATTGTTTCTAATGATAATATTGCGGTTGGACCAATAGGAGACACTAAAACTACTACTGGGAATCTAACTGATATACCACCAAACTTTATTGATAAAAATAGATTGTCTTCTGCATTAGTTGATGTGCAAAATCAATCTCAAATAAGACCATATGAGATAATTGATAAAGTATATGTCGGTCAAGGGACAAAAACACTTTCTTTGAAGAATATATTTGATTATAATAAGGAAGCAATTACTCCAGATCTTCTAAATACTACAGCATATTTTATTCTAGCTACATCTAAAGAAAATAATTCTGTGCAAGTTCAATCAACATTAAATTACATAGAGCAGCAGTAAAGGCATGTCTATTAAAAATAACAGAGTTTTTGGTTTAGCAGTTCCTGTATCGTTGACTGATGTTGTTAACAGAAGGACGGCGCTGAGGAATCTTGGGATAAATCAGGAAGACCTAGAAATCATACGAGGAATTTCTGATGCTGGATTTGATTCGGATGATTTACAAACAATTTCTAGATTGGATGAACCAATATGGAAACTATTTGATAGGTATACTAGTGATGTAGACACATATAATGATAGTCTAACACTATCTGGTGGAGCAGATTTTCAACTTAGAGGCAATCTAACTGTTGCTGGCGGATTATCGGCAACTGCATTTAGATATAAAGTTTTGGATACCGACTTTGGAGGGTCTACACCAGTTCTAAAGTGGGGTGACATATCTACATCAAGAGTTAGTTCTTGGAGTACTATTGGAAGTACTATTTCTTACGGTGCTGATGTATCAATTTCTGGTAAACTAAAAGTAGGAAAAATAAAGACTAGGGCAACTGCATCTAGAAAAGTTTTCAATTCAGAAATTCCAACTCATAAAATAAAGATTGATCTTGGAGTGCTTACTGATACTGGTGATCCTACTATTCCTGCTGGTCAGCGTGACATTAGATACATCTATGCGATGAAAGGAATACCTCTGAGATTCAAATCTTTCTTTAGAAATTTTGATGCTTCTATTGGATTCGTTCCAGATGATAATGGTAATAAAGTAAGTTGGAGAATATACAGAACTGACGGCATAGGAGGAGATCAGGACTTTCCAGATTTTGGAGAAGATACTTCTTCTAGATTGCAATACACCTCACCTTTCAGCGCAGAAAGAGTTATTGAAATATACTATAGTCCTACTAAAATAACTTCTCTGAGTATTCCTAATAATAATATTAGAGAACTTCCGAAAGTAGTATTATCAAATCTTAAAATTTTTATCTTTGACAATAATGGACTAACAGATTTTCCAGATTTTAATGAGTTTAGTCCAAGCTTAGAAACACTTAGTATAAACAATAATCAATTTTTCAACTCTAGTATTTCCGATGAGCGAAGATTGAATGCTAATATTACTGCTAAGTTGCCAAATACTTTGAAATCTCTGAGTATAAGAGGATCTTTCAAAGGAGGAATTGAGCAAGGTATATTTGTACCATTTGCAAATCTTCAAACACTTAATATTCAAAGATCTGGAAGTCCATACTTTTATCCAGATAGTACTAATGTAGATGGTGAGTTGCCTTTCTTTGCTCAAGGTTCTCTAAGAACATTTAATGCAAATGATAATGACTTTAGATCTTTTGGATCTCCAGGAGCAGGACAATTTACAGTAAAAACTATTACATCTCTTGTAAATCTAAATCTCTCTAATAACCCAAGACTTATTGATAATAATTTTAGCATCGCAAGTCAAAACATAGAAACTGTTTCTATATCTCGTACTGGACTGAGATGTCCTAATTTACAAAATAGAAGTGTTCTTTCTTCTATTGATGCACGTGCAAATACTAATTTTGGATCATTTTATATTGGGTGGGATGGTACAGATCCAGATCCAGGTGTATCTGATGCAAATTATGTCTTTGCTGGTTGTCAATCTTTGACTTCTATTGATTTGGAATCTTCTAGTGTCTCTGGATATATACCGAAGTTTGCTAATAATTCTAATCTGCAGAGAATAGATCTTCGTAGATGTAATGGATTGATAGCAGGAAGACCAGGACTACCTCCGGGGGAATCTCCTAAATGTCTTTATGAAGATACTTTTCAGGACTCTACTAATGTATCTACATTTTTATTGAGTGTTGATAATGAAAATTTTGCTGGACCTATTGATCCAAATACATTCACTCCTGTAAAAGACACTCTTTCAGTTCTATACCTATTTGGAGCAGGAAGATTTACTGGAAACTTCCCAGACCTTAGTGCTGCTATTAGTCTCACGGATGTTAGAAGTGATGGTCAAGGATGGACTGGTAATGTTCCGAGCTTTGCATCTGCATTCAATCTCCGAAGAATACAATTACAAAACAATAATTTTACTGGAACACTTGAGTATATACAAAAAACTTCTTTGAATTATATCAATTATGAATCAAACAATATAACACTAATATCTCAGACAAGTGATCTTCCTGGACTCTTAGAACTATTTTTATCTTCAAATAGTTTGAGTGGCAATCTTCCCGACTTTACTGAAATTTGTCCCAACGTTGAGATACTTTCGTTGAATAATAATAACTATACTGGATATGTTTCTGGTTTCGCTGGACTATCTAGACTTAGGCAGTTAGATATTTCTGTAAACAATCTTTCTGAGCAATCAGTCAACAATATTTTGTTTGATTTGGTTGATAATTATAAAGCTTTCCCTAGAAGAGGGGTATCTGTAAACTTGAGGGGTGGAAACAATTCTGCTCCAACTCCATTCCCTACAATTTCTGGAATTATTTCTTCTCTTACAGATCCTGCTGATCCAACAATTGTAAATGGAAACATTACATCCTTAGGGTCTGTAGGTGGAAGTGTTCCTGCAGGATATTTTCCTGTCAGTCAAACTTACCCTTCTGTTTCTCTTGCTTATAATGGTGCTGCTGGTGATGGTGTAGGAGCTTTTGCAACGGTTCAGGTTGCGGTTGATACTACTGAGAGAATAGTAACTGCTCTAGCAGAAACGTTTACTTCTCCTGGCAATCCAGCTCGGGCTTATACGGCATCAATAAATTCTATATTTACTGATAGTGGTACTAAGTCTTCTGGATCTGGAGCACAAATTCAAGTTGAGAGTAATATTAATGGTGAAATAACTGTTATAAGTTTAGTATCTGGAGGTAGTGGTTATCAGATTGGAGACACAATTGTAATTTCTGCATCTGATCTTGGATATTCTGGACCAGAAAATTATGATCTGGAAGTTGGTGTAGTAGATGTTCAACTAACTTTTTATAATAGTGCAACTTATACCATCACTCAAATAAATAATGGTGGTTCTGGATTCTTGAGTGGAGAGACTTTGAGAACCCCTAATATTATTCAATTCCAAAATTCTGCTGGTGATATTGCTCTTGGAAATATATTCTTTGATGTTGATGGCATTACTCAGAGACAGAATACTGCTGTGTTTACTGGATTTGCTGCAGCGGAATTATTAAGACAAGTTGGATGGTCAATAGGAGTAAATAGCTAATGGCACTTTCAGTTAATCAAGGTTACGTCAGGAGGTTCAATCTTTCTGAAACAATTGATGGAGTCAAGTCAATAAACAACCTTGCAGGTGGTAGCATATCAACCGACCTGTCTATATTTTCTGGAAATACAAAGAACACTAGTAGCATCATTTATAAAGTAAATGAACCTGGATTTTCTATTACTAATGAAAATACTTTTACTTTTGATTTGATATCTTGTTATGGAAATGGAGATAAAGTACGAGTAAAAGCAGCAAGAAAAATTACAGATTTACAGTATAATGTATCTACTGATGTTCTCACTTTGCAATTTGATATTGGACATGGAATTACATCATCTCAAATTGCAATAACTCAAACTCTACGTATAGAGGATTCTTTTTTTGGTGGCGGTGTAGCTGAATTTTTTAATGGAAAAGATTTTAGAATACTTAGTGTCCCAACTACCACCAGTCTAAATGTTACTAGTACTGGTTATTCTGATGTATTCAAGGAGAATAGTCCCCTTGGAAGTTTTGATCCTACTGATAGATACCCTTACTGTTTATGTGAATTGTTTACTCTTCCGTCTCCTCTCGCTTATTCTCAAGACTATTTTATTGCCTTTTCAAACAACATCAACGAATTCAAACTGACTTCTTTTTATGAAAGAACAAAATTAGTATTTCCGATATCAATATCAACCACTCCTACTATAGATTATCCTATAGTCTTTGTCAGAGATAACTCTGTAACGCAAGACAACATATTGAATTTAGTGAAACCTAGATTTGAAGATACTGATGGCGGAACAGGACCTGTTTATGGATTTGGCATACTTGATTCTACTTTCAACGAAAATTTTGATAGGTTAGAATCTATCTTAGACTCTGGAAATTTCTTCAAGTCTAAGAAGTATGTGAGATCTTTGAGTAATACTTTTAATGAGAATCCAATAAAACTAGAAGGTGCTTTGAGAACTATTGACCCAGATAATTTTATTAGTGGCACAGAAGAACTATTTTTTGATGCTAGTCCTGGAGTTTTTATTATTGACCCTAGTTCTTCTCTAGATAATGTGACAAAACTAAGATCTTTTTCTGATAATAGTTCTCCTTGGGAATTGAATGGTGGGGTATTAGAATACTCTGCTGCAACAATTAGCGATCCAACTCAACAAGAAGCAAGCATCGGAAATCTTATTCTAGGAGATGCTTCTGCTACTGGTTGCATTACTATAGAAGAGATTCAAGATTTATATAGATCTGGATCTATCCCTGAAAATGCAACTGATTTTGATCCAGAAAATCCTAGTCTGCCTGTTGGTAGATATATTTTATTCCCTGCTGGTATCGCTGCCAAATTCACTCATAAATTACCCGTTATTATAAACGGGGAAGAATATAATATATTATTGGCAGAAGCTTCTACTTGATTATGTTATTGGTTCTGTAGGATCATCTCCCATCATAATATAATACTCTGTACCCGTGCTATCTGTTATTGGTATGTACTTTGTTACTCTGTCAATAGCAGGGTTTATGAGATATAAATTATTTTCGTTTGTAACTATATTCAAATCTGAATATGTGATGGTTGAATCTGGATTGAAATTTCCACCACCATTACTTGTAAAGTCATCAACAAATGAAACATCATTTGGTGTTGTAAGACCTGTGGAGTTTGCACTAAATGGTGGTGAAGTATCGGTTGGTCTAAAACAAACTTCTTTGTTTATATCTGAAGTTGTAAATACTATATTTTTTATTTTGTCTGGATTGTATTCTAAACCAGATAATAAAGCTGCGCCTGTTCCGACAGTCCTTGTTATCTTTACTGTATTTGGAACTCCAGCTACGTCAATTTCAGTTACTTGAACTCTGCTAAAAGTTTCGGTTACAGATCCATCTGATCTAGTACCGTAATTTATGGTTGGGAAAGCATGTACATAATCACCCAAAGATATTTCTGATGTATCTTCTACTTGTAAAATAACAGTATCAGAAGTTGTATCATTATTTGTTGCAAGTAGTCTCGTTTTTACTGCATCTTGACAGAAGAAATCAAGACCATCACTATTCAATCCAGAAGTTTGGTAGATGTAAAACTTTTGATTGCCGATTGCTGCTGGTGTATCTGTATTTTTTAATATGATTTGAGATCCATCATATTCTTGTATCAATTTTCCATCTGCAGTACTTCCAGGTACTCCTATAGTATCGTCATTATATGTAAAAGAAAGTCCATTAGATAAAAGAATTTGATTTGTCTTTATATCTGTAAGACTAAATGAATCTGTAATGTTTGTAACATTATTATTTGCAACATCACCAATTCCATATGATACCAAACCACGATGATTTACAAATGTTAGAGTTACTGTTCCAGTTGTTGTTGGTGTAGGACTTACTTCTATTGAAGATTGTTGAATGACTTTTGTTACTCTGCATCCAACTGGTATGCCAGTACCAAATACATAGTTTCCAATTTCTATATTTTCTGTGGGATCTGGTTCTGTGTTTACGTTCTCATCGAAACTTATAATGCTTCTTCCGCTAACTAAAGAACATCCAGCGACATCTTTTTCAACGCTAGAAATATTGTTTGGAAATTGGTAATAGGAAATAATTGGAAATAAATTATTGAGATTTTTATAACTATCTCCTAGTGTAGGTGTTTCAGTAGATTCAATAAAAGATCCAGAGACATCTCCAATAGTTCCATTAGAACCAATCTCTGTTCCTCCTAACGAGATTGTTTTATCGATAAACGCTTTGAAATCGCCAATATTATAGTTGGTGAAATATGATTCGCTATAAAGATACTTATAATTTAGATCTATGTATGATCCTGATGATGGAGGTAGAATGTCAAAGTTGATTGCTCTCGATATGTCTACACCTGTTGGAACCGCATCTTCACTTATGAAATGTGTGATTCTTATTTTATAAGCTTCGTATGCAGATAGAGATCCTAAGTTTATGGTGACAGTTCTCGCATCTCCCAAAGGACTATTGTTTGTATTTACAATAGTTGCGGTTGATAAATTTGTTGATTGATCTAATCTTGTTTGATCAACAACAACATTCAATAGATCAAAGTCGTTATTGTTATAATTAAACGTACCTGTTCCTGGATCAAATGTAAAGTCTCTTGTCTGCGAGAGATCGTCAAATTCTACTTTCAAGAATCCTCTAGTAATTATTCTTAGATTGTGAACTCCATTTTGAACTGGTTTGAAGTAACCAGTCCATTCTACTGCACCATATATTGATACTAATTCTGCTAGAAACTTCCCATCAAAAAAGAAGTTGCCTCTCTCCCAGAATAAAGTTGTTTCCGCAACACTATTTTCTTCAAAACCTTCAAAGTTTGTCGCAGCATTTCCTGGGGTTGATCTAACAATAGCAGCATTATCATAATATCTTGTTGTTGGACCATCTCCACCAAAGAAAAATGGTTCAGATGTGGTGAAATATGCTTTGTCGATTCTGTTAGAGAATGTAATCAAAGGATCATAAGGAGCACTAATACCAGATTCTTTTAGTTCTAATACAGTAGCATCAGATGCATCCGTGAATGTAGTCTTTGTGATATCTGATACGAAGATATCTTTCAACAATTCTATATCTTCTGCCGTGAAACTTTCTGTTCCTTGCTGCAGACCTTTCAGAATATTGTTGAGAGCATCAGTTCTATTTGGTAGATCGGACAGATTCAAATCTCTTTTCAGTCCGAATTTTGTGAAGACCTTTGCCATTTATGAAAGAAAGTTTCTATTCACTATTTATTTCCTAAATAATAGAGGTTCTTTTTTTAGTCTATCATGGTAGATAAAATAGAAAAAGAAGCAAGTGTCAAGGTTGAAAAAGATCATGAAGAATCTAGAGAATGGTTAGCTGATTTGGTGAAGCTTGTCGTTTTAATATGGTCTGCTTCTTTGCTCACATTTAGTTACGTAAGACTTCCAAATGGTCAAAAGATTTTAGACTTTGATCCTACGTTTATCGCTTCAGTATTCTCTGGATCTCTCGCAGCATTTGGATTGAGTCCTGCAAAGAATGGTGCAGCTGCAGTCGCTAAAAAAATAGAAGCAAAGAAAGAACCAGAAGTTGTTTCTGCGATTGACAATAAGAAAGATGCAAAAACTAATTAATGTTGTAGCGTTATTATCTGGTTTAGTTTCCTTGTCTGTACTTGGAAGTGGTATATATCTATACAAAAATGCTGATGTTCTAATTGAAGATGCTAGAAAGAAGGTTAGTTCTGCTGCTATTGAGGCAATAAAGAAAGCACTACCTGAGATGATTGATGCAGCTACTCCCAATCTTCCTACTACAACGGGACCTAATGTTCCTTTATGATCATGAGGAGGTCTAAGGTAACACCTACTGAGGAGAATAAATTGGACGAACCAAAGAAAACATCCCCAGTAAAAATTGCTGCGTTAGTTATTGGTAGTGCTATTGGTGTTGCACATATTGGAGTGCTAGGTCATCTAATAAGTCTAACTGAAAAGTATGCCAACCGACCACAGTATCCTGCTATCAACATTCCCACAGGTGAATACTCATCATGGGATGTGAATGTTGGAAGGGATGGATACTCAATAAAGTATAAAGCAAATGATCCTAAGGTATTGTCATCTGAGAGATCTCTTGAAGTTGATGCTACCAAGAAAGGAATCTTTGGTGGTGGTAGTGAGAAGAGATCTGAGTATCGTCGTGATGAATATACCATGGATGGCACTAGAAATGTAGGAGGTGCTGTTGATGACGAGGGAAAGCAGAATGCCAAAAGCGAAGAGTGTATTCGGGCGGACGCTGGAGCACGCTCACAAGGTGCCATAGCGGGCGCTAGCATCGCCACAGGTGCCGTTGCTCCTGTCCTTTCGGGTATCCCTTACGTCGGTTGGTTAGCGGCAGGTTGGGCGGTCTTGCTGGGGCAGAAGGCAGGGTCCAGTCTAGGATCAGAAATAGGTTCAGTATTCAACGATTGCTGATGGAGATAAGAGAGATAAAGATCGGTACTATCAATATACCACCCCCAATAACTGCTTCAGAAAACTACACATCCCTGCCATTTGAACCACCTGTCGTGGTAAATATTGGTGTGCCCATAGTAGATATTCCTGGGTGCGTAGAAGCGCATGAGACGAACTCCAGATCCAAGACAATCGGTAGGGATGACCCTAAAGGATTGGTTACTTACTGCGATAGCGGTGTCCCCAGTTATAATCCTATTAATTTTGAACCACAGCAGATAATTCCTACCTATCCTGCTGGAGTTGATACTAGAACAAAAGAGCAACCTAAAACTCTCCCTGTTCCTGAGTTACCGATACCTAAAACTCCCCCTGTTCTTTCTGCTACCAAGTGTCCAACACCAGCACAAGATGCTAAGGAACCCGTTGGTACATATCTTGAAGGATACAGAAAGAAAGTAGTAGAATATAAATTGATTGGTAATGAGTGTGTTCAAATAACAGAGAAAGTATCAGCACCTCAGCAGATAGTTGCTGGTCTTCCTAGTGCTGGATCTATTATTATGACTGGTAGTATTGCTGTTATTGCTACAGGATCTGCCATCATGGCAAAGCCATTAGCAGATATCTTACTGAAGGTTATCAAACCAACAGTAAAGAAAGTTATGAAAAAGATTGCTGCTATTAGAGGTAAAACTACTCCTGTTTTATCTGTAAAGGAGCGCCAAGATCTTCAGCGAGAGAGGACTCGGGTGATTCGGGAACTGAGATCTGCTCTGAAACCGAAGGGATAGCATGTAAGTGTGGATGTTCGTGCTTAGGAACCTGAGTTACATTCTGGACCACAACATCTGCACAAACTTTATAGTAAGGACTCTTGGGGTGGAACATGATACCCTGCTTCATTAGTTCGCCGCAGTTCTTGAGTCTTGCGATCTCAAAATCAAGTCTCTTATTAGCAGTTAGTTGCTTCATCATCTCGATGTTAGCATTAGCTGCTTCTTTGCATTTGTCTTGGAGTTCTTTGTCTATTGGTGTTGACCATGTGATTGAGAATCCAACTCCAAGATTGTAGTTATCTTTCTGACCTGTTCTAATAGGGATACGATACAAGACATCGCCAGGATTATCTGGTGCTCCATCCTCATCAAGATCCCTCATATCATATATTGGATCATTATAATAAGGTTCATATGGTTTGGTAGCAGAAGCACTACCAGTTACATAGGGGGTGAAGTTTCTAGTTGGTCCTTGACACTGAATTCCATTTCCATAAGTGTTCGTAATATACGGACCTTGCAGCACCTGGATCGCCTGATTGGTAACGCTCCCTGAACTATTAGCAACAGGAGCAGCAGTAGCAGATACACCGCCAACAGTTTGGGCAATGCTGACATTTGGATAGAGTCCTAGAATTATTGGGAGAAGATACTTTGAGTATCTGTAATTGATTCTATTTCTGTTGTTCTCTGAATGATCGTTTGATTGCTTAGACCAGGACCAAGATAAGTTTCTGAGAATTGAAATGCTGCGCCTGGAGTTGTTTGTGTAAAGTTTACTTTGGTTCCTATGCCTGTCCATGTAGAATTCACTCCGTCTATGGTTGATGTAGAAGTAGATGTAGATGGTGATAATGCACCAGTTGCAGTGATACCAGTCCCAGATACAGAATATTGATATCCAGTGTTATAGTCCATCGAATTGATGGTCTCTGTTATTTTCTGTCTAGTTTCTGTGTGGCTCGTCATACTCCCTTGAGTAAAATTAGGAACCACAGGCACCGCATAGGCAGGAGACCCAAGCAGTGCCAAAATAACAAATAACCTTTTCATTATCTTACAGTCAGTTCTGTTACGAATTGTCCTGTTGCTACTGTTCCAGCACCACCAGCAGTCAGAGTGATTGCTCCTGCGGTGTCGATCGTTCCAGCAAGTGCTCCAGCAGTTCCACCAACCTGTGTGGTAGATTCTCCATAAAGATTTGGAGTATCAATCTGACCACCAGAGAGTGCTGTCTGAGTAGTAACTACTGTGTCACCAATAAAAGTATTCTCGGCAAAACTAAATGACTGACCATTATTATTGATTGCATAAGAACCAGCACTCACAGTTGCAGGTGCCGTTGCGGTGCCACCTGTAAGACCACCAAGAGTAGTAACTGCGATGTTGTCTCCAGATACTGAATAAGAAGAACCAAGTCTTGTGGATTGAACTGCTGGACCTTCTACAGACAGTTGAACTGAAGAAGAAATTTTGTTAACAAGATTGGCATGTGCTGGTGCCGCCATCAGAATCATCGCAAATGGAATTAGTTTTCTCATAGTTGCCATTGATTTGGATCCATATTTATTTATGGAATGGACGGTTAGCAAACCTGCACAGGACCCCCCTTGACATAACTTTACCTTTCCTATATAATTCTGTTGTATTTCGTTACAAAACTCATGACTGTCACCAAAAACGAGTTCGGACAAATGAACATGTTCGCTAAGGAACCTGCGATGTACATGACAAAGGAAGCACTTGAGCGCTATGGTATTGAACCCTATGCTGAACGTGCCGAGAAAGCTAATGGTCGCTGGGCGATGCTTGGGATCATCGCTGGTGCTGTATCATATGCTCTGACTGGAAACCTCTTTTTTGGAGTGGCTTGACAATGGCAGCAATCACCTTTACAATAACCTCGGTTGCCTTTTTCGTTCTACTGGCAGCGTCTGTTGAAAAACTTTGCGAGACTTACTAATGGCTTTTAACGTTACTATTCAAACCCCTGAAGGTACTGAGACTTCTTTTGAGTGTGCAGAAGATCAGTACATCCTTGATGCTGCTGAAGAAGCAGGTGTGGATATCAACTACTCCTGTCGTGCTGGTGCTTGTTCTTCGTGTGCTGGTAAACTGGTTAGTGGTACTGTAGATAATGAAGAGCAATCTTTCCTTGATGATGATCAAATTGCAGAAGGTTACATTCTGACTTGTGTGGCATATCCAACTAGCGATTGTGTGATTCTCTCTGATCAGGAGGAGAATCTTTGATCAAGTTTCTCCTTTTCTCTAAAGAAACCTGTGGTCCTTGTGGATTGGTGAATCGTTACATGAATGCTCTGAAAGATGAGCGTGTAGATGTTATTGAGAAAGTTGATCTTGATGACTTTAGCGACACACCAATTCCACAAGAGAATCTAGATCTTGCCAAGAAATATGGTGTGACTGCCACTCCAGTTCTTGTTATTACTGATGAGAATGGAGAGAAACTAGAACAATTTATTGGCGGTCTTCCTATCACTCAAAATATTCGTAAAATGTTTGATCAGTATCTATGAGTGCTAATATGTTGGGGCAACTTGGAGTTGCCCTCCAGAGTCTAGACTGGAATAATCTAGAACTAGAAGTAAAAGTGGCAGGCACTCTAAAGAATGATAAATTTATTGTCATCAAACCTGTGAAAGAAAAAAAGATCTGTAATCCAGATCCAGAACTAAAACAAAAACACCCATATAATGCTTAAGTATATTCTTGCTCGTCTTCGTTGGGGTTCTCTATCCCCTGAACAAAAAGAAAAACTGAAAACCCTTTCTATCAAAGAGGTTTTCAACTCTCCTTATCTCATTCGCAAATACTACGGTTGACTATCATGAAAAAGTTTTTTACCCCTGAAGCAGAAATTCTGAATGCACGTCTGGCTATGTTGGGATTCGTCGCAGCAGTTGGTGCGTATACCCTGACAGGACAAGTCATTCCTGGCATCTGGTAGGTATAAATACTGGGTCTTGCTAATCTATGATGGCACTCCTAGCAACAGCAATTATCCTTCTAAGTACCTTCGCAGGTGCGGCTATGCTGACACAATCTGGTGACGAATGATACCAAAGTGTATCATAGTGATACAAAACTGATATATAATATGTACTCTGATGAATGATCTATGAACTTCACCACGACTACAATTCTTTTTGCATCATTAACTTCTCTTTTTAGTTGGGCAGTTCTTGCCCCAGTACTACCCTAATCCACCACCATATAAATAAAACTGAATATCGTCGGCGCAAGCCAAAGGGACCTCTGCCAAATAACAGAACGGTCCCTTTTTTATTTTGTTGAATTCAAAGGATTATATGTTAGACAATCAAATGTTCCATATCTATAAAAAGAATACGGACAAAACTGAAGTTGTTGCACACAGCTTGACAGTTGAAGAACTGGAACAAATGATCGCAGAAAGAAAGGTAGACTGGTTGCGCTGGGAGATCCAACCATGCTATACTGATTACCAGCAAGCGGATGCCTCCTTCTGATGTCCCCAAATTGGGACAATCTGGAGGCTTGACGGGAAACCGAACTGCTGCTATACTAAATAGGTAAACAAATGTAACGGACTATACCCTCTTCGTTACATTTGTTTACCTAATTTTCAAACAAAACGTTCTAATAAACTATGACTGCTACTCTTTCACGTCAGCGTGAAGGTAACACTTGGGAACAGTTCTGCGAGTGGGTTACCTCTACCGACAATCGTCTTTACGTTGGTTGGTTTGGAACTCTTATGATTCCATGTCTACTTGCTGCTACAATCTGTTTCATCGTTGCTTTTATTGCTGCGCCACCCGTTGACATCGACGGCATTCGTGAACCAGTATCGGGTTCACTTCTCTACGGAAACAACATCATCTCTGGTGCTGTTGTTCCTTCGTCCAATGCTATTGGACTGCATTCGTAAAGGAGTGCCTTATATCAGTAATGGTATAAGCAAATCGGGTGAATTGCTGGAAACCTAACCCAGTAAAAGGATAAAAGTGTATAAATAGTAATATGGAAACCACTTTTATCCTAATGACTATCTACGAACAGTTTATTGAGTATTGTAAAATTGAAAACTTTGATAGTGAGTACTATGAAAAACACCACATTGTTCCCAAGCATTCTGGTGGTACTGATGACAAAGAAAATCTAATTTACTTACCTCCTCATATACACACTCTCGCTCATTATTATCGTTGGTTGTCATTTCAAGAAATAGGTGACAAAGTTGCTTACGAAATGAGATGGAACCAAGATATGGAAAGTGTGAAACTTCGTTCTCAACTTGCTGTTGAAACTAATAAACAAAAAGGTAATCTTTTTTGGAATAGTGAATGGCAAAGAGAACAAGGACTAAAAGGTGGAACAAAAGGAGGTTCTGCTAATACTCAAAACCAGTTTCTTGCTAGACAAAAAGTTGGTAAAACTTATGGAAAGCAAGTTGGACTTTCAAGACAAAAAAGTGATTTGGTAGAGATACTAAAAAACTCAACTACTTGGAAGCATAAATCTGGAAAAACTGTTATTCTTTCTCCACAAGAAAGTGTGACTAAACTTTGTGAAGAACTTCAAGATATTGAATATTTTGATACTCCAAACAAAGCACTCATAGGAAAACTTCTTCGTGGTGAAAAGAAACAACTTTATGGATGGTCTTTTACTGGTATGGCAATCAGCAGCCAAGCCTCAGATACATCTGAGGAAGGTTCAGAGACTACCTGAGAGGTTCAGTCCTCTTAATAACAGGCTAGAGTGCCCGACACCCTCAACTTAGGGTGATGATATAGTCCACACTATAAGGAAACTTATGGAGTATGTGTTCTATCCAATCTGGGAATCTGCTTCCCTTGATGAGTGGCTTAACTAAAATAGGGTCACTATAAATCGGGTGAATTGCTGGAACGCTAAGTTCTCTTAGAGAATATGCCAATCAGCAGCCAAGCCACAGACGCTTCTGTGGAAGGTTCAGAGACTACTGGGTTCAACAAGCGTGTTGAGTAATACCAGATTAGCGCCCGACATCTTATAAAAAATAAGATGA
>Ga0208428_1000016_pt1 | contig 83888 bp, 71 predicted proteins | sample DEB08_DNA_11_FD_184535 | JGI IMG/M metagenome (GOLD analysis project Ga0208428, IMG submission 184535) | Aqueous microbial communities from the Delaware River and Bay under freshwater to marine salinity gradient to study organic matter... | ecosystem: Environmental > Aquatic > Marine > Coastal ... | reverse complement strand
AAAGATTCGTACAGCAGATACTGATGCACTTACCGTAGACGAGTCTCAAAACGTTACTGTAAACAACGGTAGTCTCAGAGTCGCGGGTGGTCAAGTTAACATCACTTCAGGTGACCTCACAGTTGCAGACGGGGACATAACCCTCACAGCCGCTGATCACGGAATCATACATACAGGTATGGGATCAGTGACTCAAGGAGCTACAGCGGGGTTTGTAGATGGGGTAACTCTCAATACTACAAGCGGTAAGATAACACTTTGCAGCACCTGTACTTTGGCAGGGGACGCGACCGCATCCTTTGATGTAAGCAACAGCTTAGTAACTGCAAACTCACTCATACTACTGACCTTGTTCGATAAGACTGGGACAGCTAACGCTAGATACTCAGTATCTCTAGGTAACCAAGGTACAGGTACATTCACTATACTCCTGCACAACCAAGAAAACTCTGGTACAACTGCAGGAGTTATGAGAGTCAACTTCCTAGTTATAAACTAATTCTGTGTAAATTTGCATATAAACCTATAACCCAAACATTATGATCAATTTTGAAGGTACTAACCGTGAACTCCTCAACTTGTACAGAGGACTGGAAGGAGTTAAGGACATTAAAGGCTCTCGCTTCGCTATGCTTGTCGGCAAGAACATGAAGGAGATTCGTCACATCCTTAACCCAATTGAACAGGCAGCTGTTCCCTCACCGGCTTTCCAAACTGTGTCTATCCAGATGAGAGATCTCGTCGAAGCACAAGACAAAGAAGCTATGGACCAGTTGGAGGAAGACAACAAGGACTTGATCGAAGAGCGCAAGGACCAAATGAAAAAGGTTGAGGACATGCTTGATGAAAGCGTTACTCTCCAGCTTCACCCCGTAAGAGAAGACCAGCTTCCTGATGACATTACAGGAGAGCAGGTAGAAAAAATACTACAAATAATTACTGATGGCCTCGATTAATACAACGCTGCAGCTGCAGTCTAAGAACATATTCACTAACGCTTTTGCGTCTAGGAACGATAAAGCATATACGCTAGACTCGGACGTAGACAGATACATACGTAGCATTACGGCAACCACTAGTGGTGCTGCTGAGACAATGTTGCAAGTATCTACCTACGGAGCAGATAAGAACGTTCTGGTTTTTCTTAAGAACCGGGCTACAGCTACTGGCAAGTACTTGTATGTAATCATAGGCAGCCAACAGATCATGAGACTCGGCCCTGGGCAGTTTACACTGTTCCCCTGGAGAACTGAGACAGGAGATGATCTTAAGCTCTACGGTAATGATTCAAACGGCATTCGTCTTGAAGTTCTAGCTGGAGCAGCAAAATGAGTGAGCGTAAAAAAATAAAAGATACCGGCCTTGGCAAATGGTTAAAGGAGAAGGCACCTAACGTACTTAGTACAGTAGGTGACCTACTCCCTGACCAAGGTGCACTTGGTGTCGTAAAGAATCTCTTGGACAAAGAGCCAGGGATTGATCCAGCCGAAGCAAAGGCTAAGATAGATGCTGAGATAGCATTTCAAAACAACGTTACTGAGCGGTGGAAAGCCGACATGGGTAGCGATGTAAAGCTTGCGAAGTACATCAGACCCGTCACACTGATCTGTTTGATGGTGATGTTCATGGCTACAATGATAGCAGACTCCATGGACGCATGGCCTTTCAATGTAAAGGACAGCTATGTATCTCTGCTCGAGATACTTATGCTTACTGCATTCGGTGCATACTTCGCAGGTAGAACAATTGAAAAGAGTCGTAAACCAAACACATGACTGTAAACGAAATCAAAGACTTCATCGCCGAGAGGCGAGGATACCTTAAGAAAAGCGCTGACGTACTATCTGAGAGACTTAATTGCCCTATCGAAGATTGTGAGACAGCGTTGTACGAAGCCAGGAAGCTGGCACGTAATGAAGAAAACACGAATGATAACGAGAGTGTCATTAGTGAGTTCGAACAGTTCCTTGACAAGAACGGCATCAGCCCGTCCGACGTTTCTAGTGTAAAGTTCTGGCAGACTGTGTCAGGACAGCAGAGATTCTCTGTAGTCACAAAGGGTGACTCAATGAGCGTCGAAGCAATCAAAGATGAGATAGAAAGCTTTGCAGCTAAGTACAGCCCCAAGGTTAACAGAGTAGACTACAAGCCTGCTCTTGAGCCAGTAGCGTACGAGATCTCATTGCCCGACATCCACTACGGAAAGCTTCATAGCCTGACACTTGATCAGGTTGAGAAGCAGTACATGAAGGTGGTGGAAGAACTCTGGAGAAAAGCGGCGGGACTTGATATAGAAAGATTCATACTTCCCATCGGTAATGACGGTATGAACTCTGAGGGTATGAGAGGTACTACAACCAAAGGGACACCACAGCAGGACTCTGCTGGGTGGAAGGATACCTTTAGAGGTTACTGGCAACTGATGACTACTGCGATCGACTTCCTTAAGCAAAGAGCACCGGTAGATGTAATCGTTGTATCAGGTAACCATGACTACGAACGCATGTTCTATGCAGGAGATGTGTTAGCAGGATGGTATAGAAATGATGCCAATGTCACCGTGGACAATGACTATGATTCACGCAAGTACTACGAGTATGGCACGAACATGATCATGTTCACACATGGTGATAAGGAGAAACCTGCAGACATGCCACTAATAATGGCAACTGAAAAACCAGAGATGTTTGCACGTACAGAACACCGAGAAGTGCACTGCGGGCATCTCCACAAAGAAATGGTAAATGAGTACAGAGGTATCAAAGTACGGTTCATACCTTCTATTTGTCCTAACGATGAATGGCATAAGCAAATGGGGTATGAAGCTAAAAGAACAGGGCAAGCATATATATGGAATAAGTCCACAGGACTTGAGGGCTATTTACAGGCAAATGTTAGAGTTTGAAGACAGAGACGAAGAAGAGAATATTTCCTCATTAGAAGAGGAGATACAGATACTTGACGAGGCTTATCGAAATGCATATTCGATAGCTACGGGTGGGATGACTGTGCGTGAGCTTTTGGACAAAGCAGACGACATGATCTTCCTGCCCTTTGACCCCTCTGCGCCTGAGACATTTCGCATGATTGTAGACGACATCATACAATACTTTGAAGACAACGAAGAATACGAAAAGTGTGCTGAGCTAGTGCACGTTAAAAAGAAGTACGATGACTCTTGACGAAATGGCATATAACATACTGAACCTGCTTAGGGGCGGCAGGAGCAGTAACGATGAACTTATATCTATCGATCAGATAAAGTTCAACATCCAGCATTACAGGGCTATGATGATACGTAGAGACTACTCACGGAATGGGTACGTCTCTAAAACCATAGAACAAGACCTGGGATGCATAGACCTAGAAAGAGTCAACTGGGCTAGATGCTGCGAAGGAACCATAGGTCCTGCAGTACCTACAGGATGTACCATATATCGAACCAACAGGAGAATGCCTAAGACTGTTAGGTTCAATCTCACTGATGCTTTTACATTCATAGGTAAAGTAAACGGTGCAGACACCATACCTAAGATGGAACCCTACGAACTGGAATGGATTCCATACGATAAATATACATCTAGACTTACACGTTATTACGTCATTGATGAGTATATTTACGTCTACGAACCTAACGGTATGGAAAAGATAAACGTTAGAGGCGTGTTCGAAGATCCCGAAGAAGTAGGGAAATTTGCTACATGTGAAAACGATTATTGTTATGACGACCAGATGGCATACCCATTACCTTTAGATATGGTTAGCGCTATAACACAAGGTTTGGTACAAGGTGAATTCGCTATGCTAACAAATAGTATAAACGACACCGTTAACGATAAACAACAAGGACAATAATCATGGCATATACAACAAACGAAGAAAGACTGCTGAGCTCCATTGACCGACAGGCAAGGACAGGTGAATGCGGAGGCGTTCTTATAGATGGTGCAACCATTGTTACAGGTAGGTTTGTAGCTTTTACTGTAATCGCAGACAGCACCCAACTTGATGCAAGCGGAGTCGTTTCTAACATAGACGATCTGGATACAGACACTACTCTGCCTAAAGGAGTGACAATATTCGGAAACTTCAGCTCACTTCAACTTACAGGTGGAGCTATCATAGCATACAGGAAGTGTGAGTAATGCTTGGTCTCAGCCTAAATATAAGTCCAGGTGCTGCTATAGTAGATGCAGGTAGTGTAGAGAGAGTTGCTCCCTACTCTAATACGCATGCCATAGACTTAGATGGGACAGGTGATGTGATTAAGACCTATAAATCTGGTGCCTTGCAGACCTTGATGAGAAGTGATTTCTCTATCTCATTCTGGGTTAAAGTGTCTTCTTGGCAGACATTTTACTTGATGGGCTTTGACACCACTACAGGTGCTAACACTACTGCAGTATTTGTAAGATCGCTGAACATTGGAGCAGTATACTGGCAAACAAATATTAAACTAGGAGGTGTTGCATACTCAGGGTTAGCAGCAGCAGGTACCCCTAGCACATCAGACTATGTGCATTTTGTAGTAACACTAAGAAAGGGTGGGGCAAGTACTAACGGTACGTTTAAGTTGTACGTAGACGGGGTAGAAAAGATCAGCACAAGCGCGTCTACAGGTACAGTACAAGAAGCAACGCTTGTTGGAGTCCCATTTAATATGCCATTCGGTGCGTATCAAGGATCGAACGGTGCTTACTCAGGACATGCAACTGGTACGTTTGATGAGATAGCTACATGGACAACACAACTGAGTGCAGCAGAAGTCACAGCTTTGTACAACAGCGGAGAGACGTTCGACATCAGCTCAGATAGTGGAGACTACACGTCATCTGCATTTCTGCAAAACTGGTACAGACTTAACAACGATCTCACAAACTCAGGAAGTTTGGCAACAGTTGCAACAACAGAAGGTGATCCAGCATTTGTAACCACCCCAACTCCACCGTGATGAAGAAGTTTGTAATCATACCGAAGACAGAGTTGGATGACGTCAATTCTACAATTGACTTTGATCAGCTACCCTACACAGACAAGACTGTGTTGAGGTACTCACTTGATGGTACACAAGCTGTCATCAAGTACCAGACTCCACTACCTGACTTTTTCTCAGGCAAGACAACATACACGTACTCTCAGATCACAGCGATCTTAGCTGGTACAGACTGGACTGAAGTAGTAACCGCAGAAGACCTAGGGCTATGACATACTTCAGTAAAAATAAAAGACAGTATCAGAGAGGAGCTGCTTGGACTAGGAAAGCTGGTAAAAACCCAAGCGGAGGTCTCAATGCAAAAGGTAGGGCATCCTACAGAGCTGCTAACCCGGGGAGCAAACTTGCTGCTCCAGTAACTGAGTCTAACCCCTCAGGTAAACGCAAGTCCAGGAGAAAGTCATTCTGCTCACGTATGTGTGGAATGAAAGCAAAGAGAACAGGATCTAAGGGTAAGAGAGATCCTAATTCAAGAATCAATAAGTCACTGCGCAAGTGGAACTGCCGGTGCTAATAACGAACAACAATGGGAAACATTAAATCAAGGCTGTCACTAACATCTACGGGGTCGTCCACAACAACAACCGCAGGGTTTGGTATATCTGTAACAGACTCTCTGACCATAGAAGCCCCTGTAGTAAACTTGGCCTCAGGCACTGTAACTAGTTCTACAGGACCAAATACCATTCTAGGTACAGGTGTAACTGATACCACATACGTATATATCAAGTACGTAAGCAAAGACGGAGGCACACCTGTCCTCGTCCTAAGCACAGCAGAGAACACTCAAGACTTTGCAGACTTGGCTGAGGGAGAAGCAATATTCCTCCCAGTAAAAGGAGCCAAAGGTATCAGAGTAACAAGCAGCACAACTGACGAAATTAGCTACGAATACGGCTACTGGACTAAAGCGTAATGGCTAGCGAGGGACTTAAAAAATGGTTTGGTCGTAACCAGGGCCGTGGCTGGGTAGACTGCAAAGCAGCTAAAGCCGCAGGTAAGTTTGTCCCTTGTGGTAGATCGTCAGCAAAGAAAAGTAGGAAGACAGGGTACCCGGCCTGCAGACCTACTATGAGCGCATGTACAAAAGCAGGTATGCGCAGAAAACAATCATCTAAGCGGGTATCTTGGAAAAAATAATTAGAAATTATGAATTACAAACAACGTGGCGGCAAACGCCCAACAGGTGCCATCATGATCAAAGACATGGAACCAGGCAAAGAAAAGCGTCAGGCTCGAAGACAAGATCGCAAGAAAATCCGCGAGACAAGAAAGCGCTGGAGAGAGCTCAAGAAGCGTCGAACGGCTCCCCATGGAGACAGAAGTAAGATGCAAGCCGGTGGAAGCTTGAGCGAAGCTAAAAAGAAAGACCCAAAATCATTTATCGAAGACTCTAAAGAAGTCAAGTTCGGTAAAGTCCCAGGGGCTATCAAGCGCTCTGCTAAGAAGCTTACCAAGAGTAAGGCTAACATGAAGAAAGGCATGAAGATGCTTGGTGAGTCTAATACCAAGAAAGAGACTAGGAGCGCTGCAAGAACGATGAAGAAAGGCGTACGTCAGAAGAAGGCGTCTGCTAGAATCAGAGACAACTACGAGTTTAGGCAAGCAGTCAAAAGAGGTGAGGCAGAGCCAACAACGTACAGAGGTTTGAGAAATGGGGGAGAGCCTAAGAAAGCACTTCTCGGTATGGCGTTGGGTGCAGCTGCATTGAAAGGTGGTAAGGAAAGACGTATGGCACGTCGTGCTGCTAGACAAGAAGCTAAAGCTCAAGGTAAAGGATTCTTCGGTAGAATGGCAGCGGGTGCAGCAGCAGGAGCTGGTGTAAGAGCTGGTCAGATAAAGCAGGGTATCGGTAACTTGAAAGCTGGTGTCCAGAACATGAAGCAAAACTTCCAGCAGGGAATGCAGGGAGTGGGTGCGGATCAAGGTATGGCAGCTCAGCAACAGTCTATGGCAGCTCAAGCCGATCCAATGGCAGGAGCAGATCCAGCAGCTGAAGAGGACGCAATGACTGAGGAGATGCTGAAGGGCGGTTTGGTCGACAGACGTCAAAGAGGCGGATGTAGAAAAGGACAGCCTTGCGCAGCATACGATGGCGGCAGAGGACCAAAGATGCCTAAGAGAAAGAAAACAAGGAAGAGCACAGGCTTCAAGACCAGAGTCAGAGGTAGAGCTAAATTCCAAAGCGGAGGTAGCTGCGGACCAGGTGGATGCGGAGCGTACGATTATGACCACAGCAAAGGCAAGAAGAGGGCTAAAAAGATTAGGACTCGCAGCAGAAAGACTACGAATACAAGAAAGACTAGACACTGGGGTAGACCCAAAGTCTAATAACAGGGGGGGAGCTCCGGCTCCCCTCTCTAACTAAGAGAACATGAAATATCCATCACTACCAGGAATGGGACGCCGTAAGAAGGGTGTCAGTAAGAAAATCATTGGAGGTCTTATAGGTCGTGCCGGTGCACGTAAGCGTGCTAAAGAACAGGGCCTTACAGGTAAGGAACTGAGAAAGGCAGGACGTAAAGGATTCTTGTCTGGAACTGGTGTCGGTAGAGCCATGGGAGCTATACAAGGCTTCAGAGCAAACAAAGGCAAAGGCTTTAAAGAAAGACTCAAAGGACTTGCTGCAGGTGCTGCTGGAGGATTTAACAACAACGCCAATGCAGGCCTTGCTGACAAAATACAAGAAGGCTATGCAGATAGACTTCAAGAGTTCAAGGACAGAAAGAACCAACCCGAAGAACCGGCTGAAACTGCGCCTGAAATGACAGGTGCTGTTGGTGGTGGTGTAGATACATCAGCTGTTGGTGCAGGTATGGATACTGGTGCACTACAAAGAGGCGGACTTCCAGATCGCCGTAGGAAAAGACGCGTCCCTCCAGGAGACATGCCTAACCCTGATGCTAGATACGAGTCTACCAAAGACAAGCCTAGATATAAAATTGGTAAGAAAGGACTTCGTACTCGCAGAAGAGTAAAGCGCAAAGAAGGCAAAATGCAGAACGGGGGTATGTTTGAACTGCCTAAGTCAGAGCAGGATAGAATAGACGTTGAAGTTATCAAGGGCACTCGTACCAAGAAGGAACAAAGAGAAGCCGATAGAAGCGAGAGACAGACAGGACGTAAAGTTGAAAGATTCAAGCGCGTAGGTGCTAGAAGAAAGAAGTCAGACAGACAGGGTGCTGGGGAAGTTGGTCTCGACAGATACAGAGAAAAGCTTCAGAACAAAGCGAAGAGAAAGCGTAGACGTCAAAAGAGACGTGACAAGGTTAGAGACTTTGCAGGTAAGGTGAAAGCAGCTTCACAGGCTAGAAGAACAGCTAGAAGGAACCGTAGAAAAGAAAGATCTAACAGCGGTTCTGGATGTCAAGGTGGGGGATGCGGAGCATACGAATAATAACAAGAGACATGAAATATCCAGATTTTAAAAAGAAAGGTGGATTCAAGATCAGCGGGCCCTGTAAAGCAGCAGCTAGATCTAAGTTCGATGTGTATCCGTCTGCATATGCAAATGCTTGGGGTGTACGCTGCACTAAGGCAGGAGGACCTGGTAGCATGAGCAACTCCAAGAAGAAGGAAGGTGGATTCCCTGATTTGACTGGTGACGGTAAAGTGACCAGAGCTGACATCCTCAAGGGTAGAGGTGTGATCAAACAAGAAGGTGGCCCTGCCACATTGGCTTCACGAACCCCCAACAGTAAGCCAAGAAATATAGGTAGGGTTAAAACTCGTAGAGTAAGAACTAAAGAAGTTGTTCAAAATGAAGACGGCACCTATGAAATCAAGAAGAACGTCACACGCACTACAAACAGAGATGTAGGTCCACAGGATGGCCGCGTAGGCAAGCGTAGAGCAAAAGCCAAAAAGCTTGAGTCTAGGTACAACAAGAGGAGAAAGAAAATAAACACTAGCACAAAGTTGCTGGGTGGTAAGAGAAAGAAGAAAGACGAAGGACCGTATCAAGAAGAGCAGGTCATGGCAAAGCGCGGAGAGAAAAGAAGAACGATCGAAGGAAAGCGCCGCAATGTAGATGTGAAGAGAAACAAGCAAGTTGTCAGCAAGCGCAGAGAAACAAGGCGAGACAAAGAACTGTATGAAGTTCAAAGCCAACGCACTGCAGACAGAAGCAAAGTTGTAAGCAAGAAGAGGGCTGAAAGAGTTGCCGGTAGGATGAACAGAAGGAACGAAAGAAAGAAGAAGACTATAACTAGATAATGCATACCATCAAGGACATACATAAGGACTATGTAAAGAATATTGAAGACCCCATCGAAACACGACTGTTTAAGCAACTGTGTGAAGAGTTCAACATGGAGGTCATCAGTATGATCCTTGATGGTAAGGAGTTCAGCATGGGCAGCAACCTGTCCACCTTGTCAATACGACGCATAGAGCGCAATCCCAGTAAGCCTACGATAGACTGGTGGGAGAGCAACAAGTACAAACAAGAACTGCTTGCAGAAGGTAAGCAGCTCTACGACGCAGAATCAGGGGAAGGTGAGAAGTGGTTTATCTACTACACTGACCCCTGGTACTGCAAATATCACTGGCAGAAGTCTAGATGTAAGATATCTAACAAGTCTGCATACAGGTTTACCCCAACCCGAGGAATCAAGGGGAACAAGGAGAAGTTAACATCACTCCTGAAAAACGATGACTTAGCATACTTAAGATTCAAGAAGCATGGCGACATATAAGACTATATCATGTAAAGCGATCATCAGGAAAGTCATGCGTGACTTGAACCCTGGTGACGGTAACTGGATCTACGATGCTGTTGAATGGATTGGGGAAGCACTCGAACACATTGGTGCTGGTGCGCACGTAGAAAGCAAAGGGTGCATCATTGAAGTAGATGACTTCAAAGCAACACTACCTCCAGATGTATACTACATCAACCAGGTTGCGATCAATCAAACAGAGCAAGAACAGTCTCTTAGTGCTAAGATTGCAGATCTAAGAAAAGAGATAACAGACCTGACAAAAGAGTACAGCGACCTAGGAAATCTCTATGGCCCTTACCTAGACGGGATAGCTACCAGTTTAAACTTCTTCGCTAGTAGTGCTCAATCTACTTCACTAATAGCTAATGCCTTTGACACTACTGTAAACGGTCTAGAAAAAACTAGAAAAACTACAGACAAAGATCTCAACAAACTTGTTGCAGATGCTCAGGTAATATATACAGCATACATGAACCCGACTGTAGGTAATCTCACACCAATACAGTACTGCACAACTAACTTCCCTAGAGGCATACACTGCGATAAGTGTGTGAACGAATTCACTACGTCTAACGAGTGTTACCTCGTAGAGAACGATAGAATCAAGACGTCATTCAGAACAGGTAAGCTCTGCTTGTCGTACACAGCATTTGCAACAGATACAGAATGCTGGCCATTGATACCAGACGACATCAGCTTCAAGGAAGCTATGTTCTGGTACATATACAAGAAGCTGTTGCTTGGTGCATCATTTGATCCATCAACAAACGGAATCGATTACAGCTTCGCAGACCAGCAGTGGAAGTTCTACTGTACACAGGCTCGTAATGAAGCTAAGTACCCAGACATGGCGAGATACGAATCGTTCATGAACCAGTGGGTTAGACTCGTACCACGTATCAGCGAGTTTGACAACGTGATGGGAACTCTCAACACAAGAGAGAATTTGTACAGAGGTAACTACAGCACCAACTCTATAGCATGAAGAAGTTTATTGGAGGTATGGCTAAAGATACGTCCAAGGCTGAACAGCCTGATGGGACGTACAGAGATGCGCTCAACGCTACAGTAAGCGTAGAGACAGGCACTATGAGCAACGAATGGGGCAATGAGCTTGCCGTATCGTTGAACGTAGACGTCGTTGGTGCAATACCAATTGACGAAGAAAGGCTGATCATCTTCGGCATTGGGGTAAATCAAAATACAAGCTGCGAGATCATACTTGTTGACCCAGTCAAGAAAGAGACAACCGTACTGTACCGCAGCGATAAACTCAACTTCAAGAGATCCCATCCTATTATAGGTGAGTACAGAAGAGATGCTAAGAACGATGTCATTGTTTACTTCACGGACAACTACTACGTCATAGATGAGACGATCACAGAAGCGTCTTACGTATCCGACTTTAACCCACCAAGGACATTTAATGTAACTAGACAACTGCAGTGGTTTGCCATAGCCCCTGGCGCTAGTGCGTTCGAGGTCTTGTATGGGGAGAACAACTACACTGTAGATAAGCTAAGCTTGTTCCCTGAAGTGGGCACACACTCTCGTATCAAGAATGCATATGTGTTTGAAGGTGGTGCAGTAAGATCAGGCACATATCACCTTGCACTTGCATATGCTGACGAAGACTTTGTGGAGACGAACTACTTCGTGGTATCTAACCCAGTTTACATCATCCCAGAACCCGATACAACAGTACCAGCAGACATTGTTATTGGGGCACAGGGTGGGACAACAACAACGAAGTCCGTACACTGGGAGGTATACATACCAAAGACGGTGCAGTACAAGTACCTGCAGCCTGCTGTAATACAGCGCATAGGGAATGCAGAGAACGTGTACAAGCTGGACAGAATACAGATCCAGAGCACAAATGATGACGATGCATATGATAGTATCAATACACTTGACATCGTAGGTAACACCACTCCTCCTACCGGAGCGTTCAATGATCCAAGTATTGATACTGAAGATTTCGTCGCAGACAGAAGAACATCGCCCCCTCCAGCACCGTTTGTAGAAACTTCAGGACAAGCATCTGAACAACGAAGCAGTTCTAACTTCGGGCTGAGTAGCAGCATATTTACCATCGTATATAGCGGCAGAGAGGATGCAAGCACATTAAGTCTTCTTGACATTGTAGCAGATCAAGTAAAGTACTTGACTGCGAAGACACTTACTCAACTTAACGACAGACTGTACTTAGGTAACCTGATCTCACGTAAAGACATAGGGTTCCAGAGATACGCATCTAACATTAAAATCAAGCCTGTAGTCAAAGCTGTGGAAGGCTTTGATAGAAGGGTGTATGACATCATAACTCTAAACAAGGGATATGGTACCATGGTCATGCCGTACTATGCGGTTAAAGAACACCCTGCAGGATTTGATGGTATAGGTCAAACCTACTACCAGTCAGAGCAAAACGGTGCTCCCGCAAACCCTGCTACCCTAGGTATAGATGCTGTTGACTCTATGTACCCAGACTACGTTAGTTCAATTGCAGACTACCTGAGATACCCGGACAGCGGTCAGATACAGCTAAGACTCGGTGATGGGAAATTCGGAGTTAGCTATAATCTCGCTCAGGCTACACGTAGAGGATATAAAGACAACAGATTCTCGTACAGAGGTAAGAGCTTTAGACGTGGTGACGTCTATGCATTCTACGTATCATTCGTACTTAGAGACGGTACAGAGACCTTTGCGTACCACATACCAGGAAGACGTGAGGTTCCGTTGGTTACAACGCAGCAGCAAGCAAATATCATAAGCAACTCTGGTCTCTGCAATGGAGATCCAGTACCTACGGACACTTACTACAAGTTTTTGCTGGGCGAACTAGACCCCAATGAAACAGATTGTTTGGGAGACTACCTCATGGAGAGTGACAGGTTCACTCACAAAGGTGAGAACCTTCACCTTAAGAGTCACGGATTCCACGCCCCTGAATTGAAAGAACAGTCTAAAGTAGCACGTATATATCAAGTCATTGATACAAGCTACAATACCTCTTTCGCAGGAGGTGACCCAATTAACCATGGAGACGATGGTGCTTATACTGCTTTGAAAATGAACATGGGGTTCTGGGAGAACCAGAGTGAAAGATACCCAGAGAACTTTGATTGGGTGCACGCAGATGTAGACAGAGATACAGGAGAACAAACAAACATCATAGGCCCAGGCAATACAGACGGATACTCGTTTGATAGCTACTACCATAAGTACTACAGCTTGTATGGCAGAAAAGTGAGACATCATAGAATGCCATCTAACTACAACCCTGACTTTTCATACGTGAAATACTCAGGTGCAGGAGAGGACATACTGACGGGTAACAATACAGGCATTCAGTATGGCCCACTTGCTTGGGATCGAAACTACGGTGGGATATTCTTTGAAAATGCAGGTAACCTATCTCAAAGAGGTTTTGTGGCTGCATTTGAAGACCCAACTACAGGGATACCACAAACCTATCAGAACAATTTGGATTACCTGGGAGCAGCATGGATATCCAATCACAGAGATAAAAAGATTGCCAGTGATTCGTATGTAAAGAAAAAGCTTATAACCAGTGAGACTGTAAGAATACTTGGTATACAATTGGAGAACCTGAAGATTCCTAAGCACATGCTTAAGGAAATACAAGGGTACAAGATCTATTATGCTAAGCGTACAAACTCTGACAGACTTATTAGTGGGCAAAGTTTGGCCATACCAGCTATGCCTAGGTATGCATCTTCCCCAAACCAGAACAGACTGCTGGCGCGTAAGGGGCCATACTTCAATGCATTCTACGCATTTGGTGGATTGAGAAGCGACATGGAGACCGCTATGGCTGTAGCGTCAAAGTGGAAAGCAGCTTACCACACAGACAACAATCCAGATGCTGCAGGAAGGGGACAGGAACAAGTACCCAACCCCAACAGGGCTGAGCAGTTTCCTTACGCAGGCCCTACGATTGTAGACAGGATGTTCCGTTACTACGCGAACCCAGTCTTTACATTCCACGATTTTAACATGCTGCGTAAGAGACCAACTCTTAACACAGTCACACACATACAATGCCAGGCGGCTATTGCATTTAGACAGTTCCAGGGCGGGCCTGGTGTATTTGGGGCTCGTAAAGAAGATGAGGAGAACAAAGAAAAGCTCACAACCTTCCCATCACTGGGATGGATATCACAAGCGTTGGGTAACACTGTCGACTACAACGTAGATGGTGAGATCTATGACGTGACTGATACGTTCATCGATGCAGATGAAGATGTGAGCAATCCCTACGGTAGTGACAATCCACCTGCTGACCAAGAAGACAAGCCCGGTGGTTTGTTCAAGAGAGCATTCAGACGTCTGCGCGGTAAAGAAAAAGACGTAGATGACATAGAGGATTACAGCGACGTGTCCGAGCTGCGTGCTCGTAGATACCGCATCCGTTCATACAGAGGTGGGGCATACGTAGCTTGTGCACACTATCACCCAGAGCAGATATATAGACACCGAGAGATCATCAAGGGTGGTGACCACAGATGGAATGGACAACAAAACATATGGTACAACAGCGCAGGCAAAGATTGGTCTTTAATAAAACCTGCAGGATTTGAGTTTGTAGATTCTTACTGCGCACCTAGAAACTCTCAGTTTACATTCATGCTTGACCCTGGTAGCAAAACATACCTGCCAGGGCAACGTAACTTGAAGACAGCAGAGTCTAGTTCATTCAAAGGAGCTCAGTACATCTTCAACAGGGGTGGGGAGAGTTCAATTGTTATGGCGCTAGTTAGTGGATTGCCTCACTTGAAAGGACTCGTACCATTTAAGGGTAATGCAATACCTGGATTCCCTTGGTATCTGGGAGATGGATCTGACGACGGAGGAGGTGAATACGGACCATTTAACATAGCAGCTTGGGGAGACGACGACAAGTTCTTGTTCCCTGACGCTTGGTTCCAAGCAAGTAAAGATCCCAAACCTGTACGACCAATCCCTGACCATGCCGTGTACTTATATGGCTCGAGTGTAACCACAGAAAATTCTAACTTCAAAGGATTGAACTACACTCTAGCTGGTGCAGACTACGAGTGGGGCTATCCTATGGCTTGGCTGATCAATGTATGCTCGCTGAAAACTGATGTATATACACCATTCGACAAGCAAGAACTGGTATGGACTGGTTACTACTACTCAATCGATGAAGAGTTCAAAGAGTGGGAAGACAAGTATAATTTAGCAGAAGGGGCATGTTATGCAGCATTGAAGACTGGTACAACCGCAGCCATAAATGATCTTGACTTCACTTCAGCAGGTGGTAGCACGGTCTTGTCTCCAGTGAAAAAATACTTCAGTGGAGCAGAATCAACAGAAGTATATGGTGGGGATACTTACATTTCTAAGTACGCATTCCGCACTACATCTCATAGCTATGGCCATTCTTGGTTCAGAGCGTCTAGTGCTTTGGGTGACGCAGGACCTTCAGGCGCTTCTGGCCTTAATTCGACTGATGCTCTCAAAGTTATTGGTAACCCAGGAACTAATGGTGTTAACCTGGGATACATACAAAACACTAGACAGAAAGACGTACCAGACTTCTTGAGTCTTAATGACTTCTTGACCAACTGGGGAACTGCAGGTGGTATGAGTGTGTGGCAGGGAAATTTCATTACTACTATCACAGATACAACATACCCAGAGTTCCCTAACAGCACAGAGGTCGGCAAAATAGAGTCGTTCATATCTGAAACACTGCTAAACGCTAACAACTGGCAGCAAGGCAACTCTAACCCAGTCACGTCATTGTTTACGTTCATGGTAGAGTCTGATGACAACATAGGACTCAGGCACCAGAAGGACAGTGAGAAGGGGCAGGCGACGAAGTTCTTTGACTTCAATACAGCAGCAGAGGTATTGTTCTCACCCCCAACACAAGACTTCACAAAGCAAGACCAGTTGTTGTATGAGGACCACTTCAGCTTTGTGCAGGATAAGAGGGTAGCAGTTCCATTCCCTAAAGTGAGAGCGGGGACAGAAGAGAACGATCAGTTCAGAAATAGAATCATCAGATCTAAATCTGCAACAGGAGCACTGTCTGACAGGTACAGGGAGTTTTTGGCAAACGATTACGCTGACATACCTAAGAAGCGTGGTGACATCACAGACATGTTCACCATGAACGACACGTTGTATGTACATACAGAGAAAGCTCTCTTCCAAACTAAGGGTAATGAACAGCTGGAGCTGGGTAGTGTCAAGGCATTCATTGGTAGCGGTGACATATTCGCAATACCACCAACCGAGCTACAGGAATCTGAGATAGGGTATGGTGGTACTATGTCAGGACTTTCGTCATACACAACTGAAGTAGGACACTTCTATGTATCACGTAGAAGCAGAAAAGTACACATGCTTACCCAAGGCATCACAGAAGTGATGGGGAACATGAACCATTGGTTCAGAGAGAACATACCGTTTGAGATAGAACGGTACGGTATAAACGTGGATGCTCATGAGTTCCCGTATTACCCAGACGCTCCTACAAATACGAATGTACCCATGGGCTTTATCGTAGGATATGACCCCAAGTTCAAAAGGATCATTCTTACAAAGCGAGAACCTCTACCAACACAGACTCTAATAGATGGGCTGCAAGACGGTACCATAGAGATACAGAACAACATGTTCTTTGCTGTACAGCAGAACAATTCTAAAACTGGTGTTAAGCTCAGCAAGAGCGAGAGAGAATACACACATAGACGTAATCTCGAGGCATTCAGAGAGAACACAGCTATAGACAAGCTTGGTCCTTCTGACACAGCAAGGGAGATTGCTTCTGACATAAACCACCCAGCCAACAAGGGTAATGTGAAATCAGGACCTATAGGCTTGAGTAACCCTACGTACTTTACACAAAGTGGGTGGACATTGTCATACTTACCTGACCTGCAGATATGGATCAGCAGACACAGCTACGTACCAGACATCTTCATTACGGGTGAGCAGACATACTACACAATGTACAAGGGTAGTGTGTACATGCACAACGATGAAGACAACCCAGGTAACTTCTACAATACACTGTACAACTTTGAGCTAGAGTTCATTGACAATGCTAACCCAGCAATGGCTAAACTGTACAGCAACGTGTACTACTGGGCTGATGCAAAGAGTAGAAGTGAGGACTATACAACAGAGTTCAAGAGGCAGACATTCCCAATCTTTGACAGATTCTATGTCTACAACACTACGCAGATATCCGGAGAGTTTACAGAAATCAACTACCTCAACAACTGTAGGCTTGTGGATGGGATATGGTACATCAACTCATTCAGAGATTTGGCCGCTGTCGTAGTAAATACCAATAGCTATATTAATACAGGTGAACCTAACGTAGTAGGTAAACTCACAACCAAAGTTGAGTCAACTAGGGAGGACACTCCTATGTTTACCTATGAGGGGGTACCTAACCCAGAATACATAAACGCGGAAAAGCAGTGGTACGAACAGAAGAAGTTCATTGGACACTACTTAGGAGTACGCCTTATCAGCAATAACGAGAGCAAAAATTTGATATATTTGTATTCTGCCGGTACCAAGTTCCGTAATTCGTACAGATAATGAGTGATAACAAATGGATACAGAAAGCCAATAGGCGAATGAAGCGGAAGGGCACTGTCGGCAAGTTCACTGAATACTGCAAAGGAAAGGTAACTGCTGAGTGCATTGCCCGTGCCAAAAAGTCAAACGACCCAACTCTAGTAAAGAGAGCAATCTTTGCAGAGAACGTGCGAAAGAAGCAAGAGGGTGGAGCACTTGACTTCTTGGGTGGGGGACTAGACTTCTCAGATGGAAGCACCCCAATTGTATCCGATGCAGCTTCAGGTTTGACGAACATGGGTGGACTCAAAGGAGCCATCCAAAACTTCAAAATGAAGAAGCAGAATGAGCTTGCAGATGCTGGGGGAGTTAAAGGCATATTTGAAGACGGGGCAAAGGGACTCAAAGAAGGACTGAAGGGAGCTGTCAGCATGGGTACTGCAGTCAATGCATTATCCCAGCTTGCTGCTAAGCATGCAGAAAAGAAGGCTGGTAAGGCTGCAGTAGCCGATCCATACCGCAACAATGTAATGGAGCGTAAGGCTGCAAAGCGTGCAGGGTTTGGTGCAGGGTTTAAGTCTGCAGCAGATAGCCAAGTGGGTCAAGCATTGGCCAAGGTACCTGTGTTTGGTAAAGGACTGCAAGCTTTGGCAGGTGTAGCTGGTGGTATCTTCGGAGCTAAGAAAGCGAAGAAGCAACAAGAGAAAGACCGTAAGGAAGCTGTAAAGCAAATGCGTACTGCACAACAAGCTCAGCTTGCACAACAGGCTGCAGAAGCAAAGCAGTTCGAGACATCAGGTGAGACAGGATTTGCTGACGTCGGCTCTATCACAAACTCATACCTGGCACAGCGAGGCATGCGTGATGGGGGTGAGTACAGCAGGTCATACATATACGGTGGAACCAAACTAGAGGGAGGAAAGACAGAGCCATTGCCGGGCGGAGCTGTAGAGTTCATAGGCAAGAAACATTCACAGGGCGGCATCATGCTCGATCCTCAGACAGAAGTCGAGGGTGGGGAAACAATGGACAAAGTACACATGAAAAAAGACGGTAAAAAGACAGACTACATCTTCTCTGACTACCTGAAACTGGGTGGTAAGACGTTTGCACAGAGGCATAAAGAACTCTTGAATGGTGGTGCTAGCCAGAAAGACATACAGAAACTTGCTCAGATGCAAGAGAAGAAAGCTGGTAGAACCCCTAAGGTGATGCAGTTTGGTGGAGAGTCTTCTGTGTACGCAGAGGGAGGTGTACGCAAGTATCAAGAAGGAGATGCACTCCCACCAGAAAAAGAAAAGCCTAAAACAGGTATACGTGAGGGCGAAATAGAGATCGGGTCTGACCACCCACTCTACCCCAAAGATGCTAAGGAGGGAGAAAAGTTCTACATCAAAGATGGTGAAGTAACTAAAGAAACAGACAACGAGTCTGGTACAGCTAAAAGAAGAGAAGAGGTGACTCGCTGGTCAGAAGGCCTGCTACAATTCAAGACTGGGGATAACCTTTACTCTAACGTTACACTCAAAGACGTAGACGGTAGACTGCAGAATGAGAGCCACTGGGTGAAAGACATCGACTTCGGTGAGGACGGGTTTAACGTAGATGACACACAGGATGTAAAAAAGTACCAAGAGGAGTACAACTCTCGTGTACCAGACAACCAAAAGATTAAGGTAGACGGTAAGTGGGGTGATCAAACTCAGAGTGCTACAATACCGCAAAAGCCCGAACAACCTAGGGAAGTACGCAGGGAGATGCCAGAGGTAGAGCAGGAGATTATTACTACTCCAGGATGTGAGTGTGAAGATGGTACAAAGAAGCAAGAGTGCTGTGAGAAAACACCAGACGATCCAGGAGACATCGAAGACGTTAAGACTAGAGAGATCCCAACACTGGCAATGCTTGGTATGGGAGCTCAGCTTATACCACCCATCTATGCATTTAAGTCACAGCCTGCATACATAACAGGCCCAGGTGCTGCATCAGTGCAGGCACCTAACATGCCTAGAGTTAACTTGAATGCTGAGCGTTCTGCAAATGCAAATGACTTCCGTTCTACCATGGCTGCAATTGAAGGCAGCGGTGGGGGTCCAGCTAGCATGGTTAACATGATTGCAGGGTTGGAGAGAAAGCAAGCAGCAGATAGAGAGATTGCAAATGCAGAAAACAAAGCAAACAAAGAGCTGTCTGCAGAAGAAAAGCGCATGAAGCTTGAGGCAAACAAAGCCAATGCTGAACTTGGATTGGAGGCTGGTCAGTTCGCTGCATCTCTTGCACGTGAGCAGATCAGAGACAGACGTGAAGAGAAGCTTGGTGCACTTGATGCTATGGCTGACAGACTTGCTGGTATGGCAGGAGACAGCTTGGAATACAGAGCTCAGGAGAGACTTGCAAGAGAGATTGGGGCTGATGGCATATACGAAGCACAGCAGCTCAGAGACATGGGCTACACAGAGGAGCAGATAAATGCATACTTCGCCCGCAAGAAGCAAGAGAAGAAGGAGCAGAACAACCAAGACATTGCAGAAAAAGAGTCTAAGGAAGCTGTAGCACAACAAGAAGAGAAGCTAGAGGAGAGCGAAGAAAAACAACTGGGAGGACGCGTGAGAAGAAGAGTAAAAAGACCAAGTGGTAACACAGGTGGTTATATTCGCAGAGCGAAAGCAGTGAGACGTAAAAGAAGAAGATAATGGCGTACAAGTTCAAACCATATAGAAGTGTATACAGAGATCCGCAGTCTGTAAAGATTAACGAGATACTTCGTAAAAGATATGTAGATGCTTTTGCTGCAGATACACTGACACAGAATGCATTGTCAGACATGCTGGTGTCTGCAGACTTTGCAGGTGATGTAGAAAAAGCAGCACAGCTGAGAGCTACAATAGATGCTAGATCTAAGAAGTACGCAGAGAGTGGTAGGTACGAGATGTACGGTACAAACATTGCACGTGATGCAGGAGAGTTTTTGCAGGGCTACAACCCTTTGAAAAAAAACTACGAGGAAAGAGAGAAAGCTAAGACTGCTGCACAGCAAAAACTAAACCCTGACGACTATGAAAAGTGGTTGGGGTGGAGTCTCACTCGCAGGGACGAGAATGGTGAATATCAACCATACCAGGGCATAGAGTATGATGAGAACGGGTATGTTGTACAAAGCTCATACTACCAAGCTGAACCTGTCCCTGAAGCGGTAGACATCAATGCAGAGATACTCAAGCAGGTCAATGCTCTACCTATCATGAAAGAGGGTGGGTATACTGCAGCTAGCTTTGACTTCCAGACATATACAGATGAGCAGGGTAATACAATGAAGATACCTGTCATCAGAACCACACAAGGCCAGACCATCAGTGGTAAGGACAGCGAGGCTGTATCACAAGCAGTGCAAGCTGCATTGGGATCACCTGAGGTACAAGCCTACTTGAACTTCAAGTCTGAGATAAACACGTGGGACATGGAGCCTGGTAGCCTGCAGACACAGATAGAAGGTAGAGTGCAGGAACTCGAACTCGAGATGGCTGGTGCAACAGGTACCAAGAGAGACAACATACAAGCACAGATTGCAGACCTGAAGACTGCGCAAGAATCAGGTAGATTGGGTCAGATGCGTGAGGCTGTAGCTAACATCTACAAGCAGCGTGTCGTAGACAACTACCAGTCAGATGCAGAACGCTTCACAGGTCAGAGTGTGTACGGTGGAGGGAACACCTTCCAGATCAACCCATTGTGGCTCAAGCAGCTTGAAAATCAAGCACAGACTCAGGATGTGGTTAACCGACCTGTGTTTAGTGGTACAACACAAGATGTTGTTGCAGCCATCGCTCAGCAGCAGGGAGTTGATCCTAACAATGTTAACGTTACTGCAGACCTTCTTAGACAAGGGGAGGAGACATTGCACAACAAAGCTATCGATAGACTCAATGCTGCTACACAAGCTTACCCAGAGCTTTCAATGGCGCTTGAGGCCAACAACGTTGACCCTGGTAACCTTGAAGAGGTAGAGTCGTACATAGAAGACTTGAGCTATGACGAGGTTGTAGAGCTTGCTAGCGATATGTCAGCCGGCGGCCAAAGAGATCAGCAAGTAGTATTGAAGGACCTCTTGCAGTTGCAGGGTGCTTTGATGAACCATGCCGACAGGTCTAACCAAGTTGATGCTATGATTGACTATGCAAACACTGAAGTTGGTAATACTCCTCAAGCTATTCACAGTGCGGCTATTGCTGCTTCAGGTGACATCACACAGGATGCAATCAATTACGTCATAAGACCACAGGGTGATACAAGACCAGACAACGTGGTTGCTGGTGAAGCTCTTGCATTTGAGATGATAAGGGACTTGTTTACAGACGGAGGCTTCTGGAATGGTAGACCTAGTGCTATGTCACCAAACAATCAAAACATCTTCGATATGCTTACCCCACTCTTAACTAACACAGATATCGGGGAGGGTACAGCAGGTCTCGGACTTGATCCCGCAGAAGCAAGAGAGGTGTTTAATACAGCACTTAGCTACGTACAAGGAATGTACGATGCTAAACAAGCTGACAGTGACACCAATAGAAGACCAGACGGAAAGAATCCTACAGTCGGTGGACCAGAGAACGACCACACAATTGCTACTCTACCTAAAGGTGGTGTAGGAATGGATATGGCATATGAGAACTTCCTGACCAACTTGGATGCAGAAGCAAGTAAGAGATCAGAAGCTGCAGATGCATTCATCAATGATGCTAGCAGAACTACATTTAACTGGCCTGAGTACCCTGTTGCGCTTGGGGATGCAGATGGTGAAGAATCAGATGCACTGCGTAAAGCTGCAACGCAAACAGACTTGTCTTCGTTTGCTGGGGCAGTTGATCTTACAGACCCAACAGCTCAACAGATTGGTGCAGAAACAGCAGCATGGAGAACTGCAATCATCACAGACTCTAAAGGCAACCAAGATGAGCAGTTTGCAGATAACCCTCTGTCTGATTGGAAAATTGACAACGTCATGTACGGTTTCTGGTCAGTCAATGGTGAGACCATACCTACGGTAAACCTGCATGTATCTGCAGGATCGGGGAACAATAAAGTTAGCAGAGTAATAAGAATGGATGCAGATCAAGCAGTTCGTGGATACCTGAATGCAGAACCTGGATTGGGCACAACTGGATCATTTGGACAAGCCATACTTGGTTACACCCCAGCACACCAGTTCCAAGTTCAGGTCTTGAATGCATTGGCAACATCCGGTGGTGTGCCTGAAGTAGATGTAATGCTGCCAGGAAATAGAAATACAGGACGTATACAAGTGAGCATACCAGTAGAACGTAATGAGAAGGGGGACCTTACTGGTAGATACCCTGTAGTAGAAATGCACATGTCCAAATCAAACGGAGGTGGTACTGACAGCAGCGACATCAGGATCGATCAGGACTGGGCTCAAGCAAACGGGTTCCAAGACGTGCTTGAAGCAGCCGCATTTGTTTACATGCAACTCATTCATTCTTAATATATTTGCATAATGTCAGAAGTTATCAATCCCCTGACGGGGTTACCGTTGCAGGGCAGAAATGCTAAGAAGGATGGTCCTGTAAATCCATTTACAAAACAAAACTTTGGTCCCAGGTTTAGCACAGCCCAGGGACCTTTGTCTACTAGCTATGCACGAACTGGTGACTTCTCTGACTTCTCTAAGTATGGAGTCAACTACTCACCCTTCGCTAACCTAGAAGAAGAGAGAGCCCGCAACCAAAGCAACTGGGAGAAAGTAGGCAACGGTTTGTACAAAGCTGCCAACACGTTTGTAGGTAGTGCTGCAGAGAACACTGTAGGTTATGCACTTGGTTTGACTGACTGGGTGATGAGTGGGTTTGAAGACTTTCAAGAGTCTATGACAAACAACCCTGTAGGGGTGTACTTCGACGAACGCAACAAGATGTTGCAAGAGGAGATGCCTAACTTCTACACACAGGAGGAGATGGACAAGCAAGGAACGCTTGGGTCGTTGGGTAGTATAAACTTCTGGGCAGACAAGTTTGCCAACGGTATGGCATACAGCTTAGGTAGTGTAGCTACCATGATGCTGACTGGTGGTACAACTGGATTGGTGACAGGACTTGGTAAAGCAGCTAAGATTGGGACAGGTGTAAGTAAAGGTCTTGCATCCCTGCATGCAGCAAGAGCTCTGAACGGGGCCAAGAAGTCAGGTGATATAATCAGAAGAGCTGCTAACATTAAAGCAATGGGTCAAACCAACAGAGCATCAAACGCTCTGGGATACTTGGAGACTGGTGCTATGATGTCGATGGCAGAATCGTCTGTCGAAGCAAGAGAAGTTAAGAACAGAGTCGTTGAGTCTCTGAACCAGCAGGTGATGACAGAAATGGGGCTTGACAGTGTAGATGATATACCTGTATCTGAGAGACGTAAGATTGAAGAGATCGCAGCTCAGAAAGAAGCCATTGCATTCTACGGTAACATGGGCATACTCATGCCTACAAACTTGGTGATGTTCGGTAAAGGGCTTATGCCGTTTACTCCAAAGAGTATGCGCAAAGGTCTTACACACAAGATCGCATCCAAGCCTGGTGAAAGAGCAGGGTGGAGACAGTACACTGAAGCCATTGATAACCTGCCTGGATATGCACAAAAAGGAATCAGGGCAAGTAGAGTTGCTTACCCATTCATAGAGAAGGGTGCTACTGAAGCATTTCAAGAAGGGTCACAGTACGCAATCTCAGAGGGCTTGAACGAAAGAGCTAAAGCCATGTACTCTGAGTATGGTGGGGCTGAAGTAGCTGAGGGTTTGTTGAGAGGGGGCTTGTTTGCAAAAGCGATTAGAGACTACGAGCACATAGGGAGCACAGCACTTGAAACACTCAACACACCTGAGGGTAGAGAGCAGATGCTTATCGGTGCACTGGTAGGGATTATCAGTGGTGGTAGAGGTTCTATACAAGCAGGTAAGAGAAAGAGCAAGGCTACAGAAGAAGCTTTGAATGATCTCAACATGGACCCTGAGACATTCTTCAACCTGAGAGCTAGAGCCAAGAGCTCAGCCATGGGACAATACTACCTAGCACGTATGGATGCCGCTCAAGCTAGAGGTGATAAGAAGTCTTACGACGACTACAGATCTCGCTTGATGAACGAGAGTGCACTGCTGCACGCAAAGCTCGGTACATACGATCAGTACAAAGAAAGACTGGAGGAGCTCAAGGCAATGCCTGCTGATGAGGTCAGCAAAATTGTGGGTGAAGAAGTCACAGAAGCTGAGAAGCATGAAATGATCAATCAGATCTTGGAAAGCTCAGACAACGTAGTAGACAACTACGCAAAGATCTCTGATGCATTCCCAGGCCCAACTCTCCCAACAGGTCTTGCTGGTAGGTTCATGTCCCAGAATGGGCAAGACAATGTCCGCAATCAGATAGCAGAGAACGAAGCATTGAAGGATGCTTTGCTGTTCTACGAGAGCTCATTGTTTGATACTGACCAAAGGGTAGAGGACATCATCAAAACGTTCGAGACACTTGACCCAAAGTTTGACGGGGAAAAGCTCCGCAACCTGGTGAGGGAAGAAATGTTTCAGGAGGTGGCTGTATCTGAGAAAGACGGTAAGGTGCAAACCCAATACCGCCAGCCTCAAATGAATCCACAGGTATCCGCTGAGATACGGCAGGCACTGCAGGAAGAGATGGATAAGTCCATTAGACGTATCCGATACGGTAAGAAGAATGATCTTGATTTGCGTAGTGAGTATGTAGGCAAGAACCGTAAGAAGAACCTGGAGCAGGAGAGAGACATCCTCATGAAGTTGTTGGATGACAGAACTGTTGCAGCAAAAGCCTACGAGCAGCTCATGACAGACCCTAACGAGAGGGAGCTGTACAAAAAGAGAGCTATAGCTCTAGAAAGGCTCGAGGAACAAAAGTCCATAGACCAACAGGTTGATGCTACGATTGGGAAGACAGCCACCAGTAAGGAGCTTGTTGTAGCTAGAGACGGGTTAAGGGCTGCTGGAGTAAGTGACGCAGCTCTAGAAAAACTTGACGATGAAGCCATAGAAAGAGAGCAGCAGGAGTCAAAGAAGAACATAGAGTTTGGGGGCATGAAGCTGAGTGACGTCAAGAAGCTTAACCCAGACGACATGACCCCACTCGAGAAAGCTGTGTGGGAAAAACACATAAAGAATAGAAAGCAAGAGGAACCTCTGCACAACTTGAAGTCTAGCGACAAAGCAAAAGCAGACAAGCGGAAAAGGGATGTAAATGAAGCTGCTGAAAGTAGAGATACAGGAGCTGCACTCTCAGAGCAAGAGGGTAAGACTCAAGCTAAGGAGCAGGAAGTTGTGGGGGAAGCACAAAAGAGAGCGGTCAGTGACAACTCTAGCCGTATGACCAGAGAGGCTAGGGGCGCTACACTTGTGATTGATAAGAATGGTAGAGTGCTGGTAGATGACAGTGGTCAACAGATAAACAAAGATGATTCCACTAGTAGGCATACTGCAGATGGTCAGTACATTATAACCAACAGAGCATATCTCCATGACAACTTGGAGGGTAAGACTGTCACTATAGTCGTAAGACAAGACACAGACTGGTGGAACAACGAGGCTACACCTGAAGAGAAGATGGACCCCGCATACAACGTACCTATGTACGTTGAGATAGACGGGCAGGTTGTTGGGGTGCTTGATGCATCAGACTCTCCTATGCGTCAGGTAGCTTGGGAACAGGCCAAGCAGGGCAATCCAAGAGCAGTCACTACGACTGTATCTAACATGCTGGCTAGCAACATCTTTACTGCAGCCAACAGCGACACACGTAACCCACACTTCTACAACCCATCAGAAGCACTTGGTCCAAACACCATTGTAGCTGTGATTGGGGAGAACCCTGACACTGAGGGTAAGACAGTAGAGCTAGGATTGTTCGACGACGGTCTTGCCAAAACAATGACTGCAGAGCAACTGGTGCAGTTGAGAACAGATGTTAATGAGATAGAAGCTAGACTCAACGACGTCACTGACAACGGCATGAACATCGCCAAAGGTCAGGTAGTGTTCCTCGTGGCTGACCCTACAGGTAAGCACAGAGTCATTGTAGCCAACACAGCTAACCTTACAGAAGAGGCTGTGGCAAAGGCCATTGACTATATGAAGGAGGGTAACGAAGCAATGCTCAGAGCTTTGGTTGGTTTGAACGTTGCATACCTCCTTGATGAATCAAACGAGCTAGCACTGCAGGACAAGTTCCTGGCTGCTGAGAAGATGGGTGAGACAGGAGAAGCCATCTTCACATTCAGACCCGTAGATAGCAAGGGTGAACCTTTGCTTCCTGACGGGCTCATGATGCAGGTGAGCAGTGAGGTCATACGTCGTTGGTATGATGGTAAGAGACGAGGTGACCTGTTGTCACAAGGCAACAAGGGTACTGCAGAGGTAATCAACCTTGTAGTCAAGCCTTACAGAAACGATGAGGGTGAGGTCTCGTTTACACCGTTGACGGCTGAGTACACGGATCAAGCCAAGGAGTTGACAGATAACCTGGACACGATACTTAGAAACGTGCTGTCACGTAAGAAGTTCCAGGTAGACAAGAACCTGTTGAACGGTGACGATACCGGGCAAAGAATTGTAAACCCACTGAGACCAGAGGCAGAGAACAGCAGTGCTACATACTTCGAGTACCTGACAAACGAAGCTACAGGTGCCCCACGTGACCATGGTACTAAAGGTATCCTTGGTTCTACTGCAAAGAATGTAGATGGTAAGACCCCGTTCATTGATATAGGTTTGGAGTTCAGCCCCAAGTTTGAAGTCAATGGTGAGAAGCAACAAGAAGCTCCCCCACAAACTACTGCTAACAAGACTGACGAGGGTGTATCAGATGTGGTTACCCCATCTCCTGAAACTTCTAGACGTAACACAACAGTAGAACAAGACAACGAAGGATTCTCCCCGTTTGCACAGTCACCTATTGGTCAGACAGAGCAGAAGAAGTACGAGCCCTACAACGAGGAGGAAGCTCGTAGGAAGTACGAAGAGGGTCAGAAAGAACTGGAGGATCTTACTAAACAGTGGGAAGAAGAAGGAAGTCAGGAAGCCGCTGAGCAACTAGAGAGGGCAAAGAGGGGCATTGCAGAAAGACGCAAGAGAAGAGCCAGCACAATGTATCAGCGTATGCTCGACGAAGGCATACCAGAAGCAGAGGCTAGAAAGACAGTCAATGAGTCTTTCCCTGACATAAACTTCGTACCAAGACTGATGACATCCTTGGAGTACCAGATGCTGGATAAGCAGAAGGCTGCATCATGGTTGTCAGCAAGGGGCATACCAGTAGAGTTCTACGAACAGGCTAGACAGATTGGTAATGGATATGTGCACGGATACATGGAGCGTGCAGGTGTCAAACTGTGGACACAAGGTGAGGTAGGTACAGAATACCACGAAGGATTCCACTTTGTATTCCGCACACTGCTCAGTGACCAACAACGTATGGGGTTGTATGCTGAAGCAATGAAGAGGTTCGGCAGACCAACCCAAGACGAGATCGGGGCACTCAAGAGAATGTTCCCCGAGCTTAGCACTAGAGAGCTGAGAGAGCTTGCACTTGAGGAGAAGATGGCGGAGGACTTCCGTGACTATGTGTTTGCTCAGCAAGAAACAGCCAACTCGCTCCCAGGCCGTATCCGTAAGTTCTTCAGAGACTTGTACAACATGATACGTGCAATGCTTACAAATCCTGTAGGCATGCGTCAGCTGTACTCTTTGATAGAAGCGAACAATGTTCCTAAGAGCTATGCACGCACAGCAAAGACTTTGGCACCACCTGTAGGCGGGGTCAACAGATTCAATGAGCGGTACGCTTCACACAAAGAACTGCACAGAGATCTGAGAGAAACCATAGCTCTGCAGTTTGAGAAAGACTACCACGATAGGTTGTCAGAGATCAAAGGTGAGTATGGTGAGGTGTCCCCAGCAACAGTTGGTGACATCATCGGTAACAAGAACGACAAGGGGTCTGTAGCATCATGGTTCTTGAGAGCCAGCATGTCCAATGCAAATGGTTCACAGCTGGACAACGATACATTCGAGTACATCAGATCACTGATCGATGCAGGCCAACTGCAGGAGGCAAGAGAGTATATGCAGGAGAACGGCATACAAGACATGCCACACAACGACGTGCATACTGGTACGCTAGGCCTCCCAACAAGCATGCAGCAGAACATCTCGTTCATGTATCAGGATGTGTACATGAACTGGAATGATCAAAGCACAAACGATCAGTTCGAGAACCCGTTGACTACTGGGTGGAGAAGCATCATGCTTGAGTCACTGCAGCAGAAAGGGTATGACGTTAAGCTGATCGATACAGTAGCTGAGTACGAGACAATGTCAGAAGAGCAGCAACAGCACTTCGACAAGATATACGACAAGGGTCAGTTCGAGATGTCACCACTTGACGATGCACGCATGTCTCGCATGGCTCGCATTGCAATCTCTAAGATCAAGTCAGCAGCACCCAACAGACTTGGGGTTGTCACTTACGCTAACATGGATACCATTGTCCGTAAAGCAGTTTCTGCAGCTAAGAACCAGCAGAGCACAGACAACATCATGGATGCTCTCCGTAAGGCTCAGAGTTTCAACCCAGAGTTGAGACCACTGGTAGACTACTTGGACTCCCCATCTATACAAGCACATGAGCATGCTCTGATCACTAACCTGTTTAGACTTGACTACACAACTCACATGGTGTTCGAGCGTGACTTCTCTGATGACAAGAAGAGAGTCTTCAGCTACGACTCAGATAGAATGTCTCAGGACAGAACGATGCTGGAGCGGTGGAGAACAAACCGTGAGACCCTTGGTATTGAGAACCCAGACGCTTTCTATGTCGAAGATGAGAACGGTAAGCTTACTGTTAAGGACGCAGAGGAAAGAGCTAAGCGTATAGAAGAGAGCCGACAGATATACCAAGACCCATCAAGACCTTTGGCTGACAGAGTGGAGGCTATGTCTGACATGCTGTTCGACTTGGGTCTGAGAACAACTGACTCAAGAGAGCTGTCCAGACAGATACTTAAGACATACATCTCTGCCAAGACAGACGAGATGAACCTCGTACGTCAGGGGCAGCTGGATGAGATCGATGTCTTGAAGCAGTTTGCTCAGAAGATATTCATCAACCAACTGATCGGTAGTGCATTCGACACACGTCAGATAGGTAACGACATAGGTAAGATCTCCCCCTCTGAAAATGTACGTGACATGTTCACTGCAAGAACACCAAGAGGTAAGAGAATCTATACAGGCATACAGTACTTGGCCAAAGAAATAGCTCCTCGTATAGAAGCTATGGAGGCCATGGGCTTTGTGGGTGGTGATGGTAAGATGCGTTACGCATACAACCTCCCAACACACTTCAACTACTTGATGTCACAGGTAACGAACGGGGATGCTACTTCACTGCACAAGCTGATGGAGAAAGACCCGAGGTTCAGTGTGTATGGTAGAGCAGAGTTCCAAGACCCGTTCTTCCTGCTGATGAAGAAGAGCAAGTTCACCCCGATGTTTGGTGAGTTTGACGTGGTGAAGAACACATCAGACGAGGTAGGTAAGACTACGTACAAGACTTTGTTTGAACGTGACTCTCTCATACTCCGCATCGACGCATACCTGAATAGCAACAACCCTACAGAGAGCACAATAGCAGTATCTACACAGGAGACTCGTAACAGGCTTACACTTATCAAGGGTCTGCCTAAGCTCACCAAGGCTGGTGCTGCTACTGAGTATGGTATCACCAACTCAGATGTCAAGACTTACATCCGTAACATCATGGTGCAAGACCTGCTTGGTATTGGTGCAGCACTTGAGACCATAAAGAATGGGGGTGAGCTAATACCTGGGTACCACAACAAGTATGGAAAGCAGGATACCACATTCCGTGATACTTACCTGCTTGGTAGAGTGAAGAAAGGCAGCAAGCTTGAAACGTTGGCTAAGAGATTGCACAAAGCATTCAAAGAGCAGGACGAAGGGGACATGTACAGAGACACCGTCAACGAAGTGATAGGTCTCGCAGAAGAGTTCCATGACAACAACTTCAACAAGGCAGTCAGTGAGGTCAGGCAGAAGCTCAAGGATTACGGTATCATACGTCAGATAGAAGGCACACAGAAATTCGAGCACAGCTTTGACTCTGCTGGCATCAAGAACGAGGGAGGACTTGACTCTGCCATCAGACAGTTTGTGGCAGATGATATGATCTATCGCATCTCAATGTCTAAGACATTCCGTGGTGGAACTCAGATGTTCAAGGATACAGTAGACTACTTCAAGCGTATGGGCCTGATCAACACACCAGGTAACCGCATGTACATGGAGGGTGACTTCTCTAGAAGCCCGGAGTACGGTATGAAGAGAATCTTCAACACAGCAACCCTAGAGGACTTCACTACATCTGACCCTGTCCATACCGAGATAGCTGCTGGTATAAAGAAAGCCGCTTTGGCAAACGGAGCTACGGAAGAGGAGGCAGACGGGATGGCCAAGAGATATATGACTGGGGTAGCAAATGCTACTGACGCACAGGGTATCATCTCCCCAGCATTCGCTCGTAAGATCGAACAGGGTAATGGTAGATGGACACCAGAACAGGAAGAGTGGTACAAAGAGTTCGACAAAGCTGGTTCTAACATAGCAGCTGCTATGGGTAAGTGGAAGGCAGAATACACTGCACCTTACAAGTTCTACTACGAGAACCTCAAACTGCACGGAGGCAACACACTTACCATCGAAGCAGACAAGAACTCATACTTCGTACTGACACCTGAGATTGCTGCACAGAGTGATGTGCTGGGACGGTTGTACGAACGTATGATGGACCCCACTGCACCAATTGATTTGGTCAACTTTGTTACAGGCAAGAAGGGCAGCAAGGAAAGAGCTGTACCATACGAGCAGTTCTTGGAGATGAAGAACGAGCAGGTCATCGTGCAGCAACAGGGTGAGAGATTGCTGATGCCTCAGAACATAGCAGACAAGGGTACTGACGTTGTGAGATTGAACAAGCAGATCACCAAGAGTACACTCATGCTTGTCAACCCAACTGACACATACGTGCTCAACTACGGTACAGACATACAGTCCGAACCAATATCTGGGTTGGAGATTAAGGAGCGATTCCACAACTCATTCAAGGAGCTTCAGAGAAGAGCAATGCAAGAGCTCAAGGAAGAGCTAGGACTTGACGAGGTTGACCCAAGAACAGGTTTGATACCTGAGGACAAAAAGGTGGAGGCCCTCAAAAAGATGCGGGACGTGTTCCTGAGAAACAAGATGGAGAGAGACCAGCTTGATGAGAACATAGAAGCTCAGCTTAACATCATAGCTGACCCGATCACCAACGAGGTGGACTTCGCTCTCCCACTTGGCTTCCCAACATACCTCAAGGAGTACGAGAACTTGTTCTTCTCTATGTTCCGTACCAGAGTGTTCAAGATGTTCATGAAGGGTAAGGAGATGGTGCAGGTTGCAGCGCCTGGTACGTTCAATGTGTTCAACTACGAGACAGGTGAATACGAGAAGAGAGAGCTGAGATACCTGAGTGTGGATGACAACGGGTTTACAAGACATGCTGAGGTTATGATCTCACCAGACATAGCCAAGAAGTATGGTCTCAAGCCTGGAGATAACTTGTCAGAGATACCTGAGGAGTTGAGACGTATGGTGATGTACCGTATACCACACCAGGGTAAGTCATCGACAGTGATAGCCAAAGTGGCAGGTATACTCCCAAAGTCTCACAAGAAGACTGTGATGGTGCCAGCCAACATTACCGAACAAACAGGTTCTGACTTTGACATCGATAAGATGTTTACCATGTTCCCTGAGTTCAGTGGTAGTGCAAGAGAAGGATTCACAAAGGATGCTATAGACCCACTGCTCCCATTGGAGATGCAGTCTGAGTCAGCCATACGTAACAGCATGTTGGATATCATAGAGGCCATCTCTATGTCCCCCAACCACACTGTAGAAACGTTCAAGCCTCTGAACACAAACAGACTTGAGGCGTTCACTAAAGATGTACTGAAGAAAGACCTGCTTAAAACAGACTACCCATTCTGGCACCCACTCGTAGAGATAGAGATGGAGCAGAAGTTTAAGTCATCTGCAACAGGTGTGGGTGTGTATGCAAAAGCCATGGCAGGATATGCAATTGCCAGCCAGGGTGAAGTTGTACAAGACGGTAAGCAGGGTACATCTGTTAACGGTAGGTCTCACTTCACACTCAATGGTGTGTCAAGAACAGGCATCAGATCATCTAGAGCTGTGGCAGGATACTTCCAAGAGAAGCTGTCTTCACACCTCGATGCGGGTAAGACTCCTATCCCTGGTTTGACAAACGACAACAAGTTCACACACGCAGCCACAGTGTTCTTCGGTTCTTTCATGACAGATGCAACAGTCAACGATGACCTTGTAGCAATAGAAGGACTCATGAACATACCATCAGTCCTCAAGTTTGTGGAACTGCGTAAGGGTATCGGTAGTGAGACAGGACCTCTCAGTGTAAAGATGGCATTGAAGGAGATGGGTATCAGCTTCATGGACCAGAAGCAGATGAAAGCTAAGACTCGTATACAGAGTTTCACAAAGGACGATGTACTCAGTGTGTTGCAGAGTGCACGCCGAGCTGGTAAAAAGGGGCTGCAAGGCGAGGCCAAAGAACTCGAGAACAAGCTGTTCAACAACTTTGCAATCGGTCTGATGAGGGGTGAAGAACTGCAAGAGTTCTACGAGATCATTGCACCTGATACCCTGGATGGGTTGGGTGAGATAGGGGAGATACAAGGATACCTTGGCAAGCTGCAGAAGTATTCTAAGAATACAAGCCCCATCATCAGCATGGGTGCCGTACAACAGTTCTTGGTGGACAACCAGTTCGGTATATCACAGTCGTACTACAACTTGATAACCGAAGTACTGTCCCTCTCCAACAACTACTTTGGTTCATCCAGCCAGTCTATGAACAACTTCAAGACGAGGGTGATGGAAGCTGTAGGTACAAGAGACTTTAGTGCTGCCCAGCACAGAGCAGTCAACCGTGCAGCGTTCTACTGGATGATGACCAGACCAGAGTTTGTGAGCATAAACGGGAAGCAGACAGACATCAATCCGTTTGCTGATATGCTTACAACCGAGAGAGCGAAGGAGCTATTCCTGGACAAGAGAACCAACATAGCAGCCAAAGCTGCTAGGCTCAGAAGAGCTGTACCTAGACTGCAAGACAACTACGTAATCTCCAGGATAGCGTCAGTGAAGACCACAAAGAAGAGCAGAACGTTTGGTGTTGAGATGAACAACATAGACGACAAGTCTACGGACATGCGTAACCTGATGAAGAGGGACTTCCAGGAACTCTTGGAGAATCCAAGGAAGTATACCTCTGACCCAAAGCTGCAGACAGCCATCAAGGAGTTTGCTGAGGACCTCATCTTGAACTCACTGGTTAGAACTGGTGCATCTCCTACGTTCGGTTCGTACTTCGACAGCATACCTGTAGAGTACTTCATGACAAAGAGACGCTCTGAGCTCAAGGATCAGAACGGTACACCGCTGTTCCCTACAGCTGCAGAGTTCGTCAGACGTCAGATGAGCAGAGCTCAGAACAACCCACAGTACTTCGACCCATTCTTGTTCGAGTACATGAGAACCTACGGACTCTCCACAGTTGATGGTAGAGACTTGGTTCAGACTGTTGGGTACGACACCAAGAAGCTCAAGGGTATGTTCAAGAAGAACGCTGACGGTACGTTCAGTGCAAAGAAAAACCCAGATGCATACCCAGTGTTCATCAAGGTGCGCAACATAGGGTCAAAGAAAACTGACAGGTATACCCTGCTGCAGAGAAAGAGCAAGTACACCTGGGAGCCTGTACAACAGAAGAGTATCAATGGTAAGTTGTTTGAGGTTAACTTGCGTGATGAGAGTGGGACAACCTCAGGAACCAGCAGTATCATAACTGCACAAGCAAACAAGGACGTTACCAGAACCGGTGCAAAATCTATGGCAGGTTATGCTGTAGAGATGTTGAATGCACAGACAGAGAAAGCGATAGATGACTTCGAGGAAATGAAGCAGGTAATGTCCATACAAAAAAAGTGTGAATAATGGCGTGTAAGTATGATTTCAATGGGGTAAGTGCTCCCGAGCTGGACAGTATGCTCAACTACATTGAGGAGACAGATCCTGGATCGAGAACCCCTCTTCAGTTAATGGAGAAGTTCGCTGAGTCTGGGATGGTAGAGTTCGATGAAGGCATAGGTAGCTATGTTACACTATCAGATGCTGCAGAGGACTCAATGAAAGTTATCAATGCCATCAACAGAATGACGGTTGATGTGTTTCGAGGAGGCAAACCACTCTTCTTGACAGACAGCTTGGGGAAGCTGAACAGAGTCAGGGTGGACAACAGCGTGCTTACACGCATGACCATACTGCCCGGGGACTTCAACTTGCTAGACTCAAATGATGCTAACAGCAATGCTCTCAACAATCCGAATAAGGATAACGAGCAGGGAGATGAACAGTCTGAACTAGAAGAGGAGAACGGGGACGTCAGAGAAAATGCTGACATACTCACAGACCGTATCATCACCAACTTGGAGTATGAGATTGGGAGGATAAGTAGAATACCAGAGAGCGACAGAACTAGAAAGCAGATAGCTGACTTGAAGGTGTTGCAACGTAACCTCAGAAAGGTAAGAGATAAGCACCAGAAGGTAAGTGACTACTTTGACTTTGTAGACTATGTAGCTACCGTAGCCAAGGCAGGTAACTCATTGATAGCACGCATCGAGAAGGATGTTGACAGGGTGGATCAGATGTCTGACAAAGAGAAGATGCAGACACTTAGAGATATCTCTGAGCTCAAGGAGTCGATCGATGCATTCTACAACCAGGACGACAAGAAGTCTGTGCTTGCATTGCTTGAAACAAAGTTGCTGAGGGAGGGAGTAGTAGGTACCGAAGCTGAGAGAACATTCCTGTTGGCTAAACTGCAGGAAGCAGTGAGCAGCATGCGTGCTGTGAACAACGAGTACTTGGACACAGCCATCCCAGTGTTGGCGAGAACACTGCATTCATTTGCCCCCATCGAGATAAACGAACAGTTGAACTCTCAGATCAAGAACCTGAAGGACAACATGGAAAAGGGCATCTTCCTCACTTCAGGTTTGAGCAGACTCGACAAGAGATTCCTCAAGGCTAGAACCAAAGGCAGAAGAGCAGTTACTGAGCTGAATATCAAGCAGTTGGAGGAGAAGAGAATCGGGGTAGAAGAGATTGAGAACGAGTTGCGTGAAACACATAACAAGGTCAGCTGGTTCTCTCTGTGGACAGACCCTGCAGTATACAGCAGTGACACCATCACCAAGTTGGTGGCTGCTGCAGTCAGAGATAAGCTGGTTCAATCTAATGACGATACCATAGCAGTCAAGTACAAGCTGCGTGATGCATTCAAGAACTTCGTTAACTGGAAAGGGGTAGGACAAGACAGACCCGACAAGTTGTACGAGGACATATACGAGACAGTGATGCGTCCTATCTACAACCCAGAGACAAAGACATCTGAGTTGAAAGAAGTCGTACAGTTTGTACAGCAAGAGGACATGAACAAGTTCTACAAGAACAGGAGTAGAGCTTACGAGTCTTTCAGAGAAAAGTACAACTACCCAACAGACCCCACACTCCTCGACGAATACTTCGAGGGTGCTGAAGGGAGAGCATATCTAGAAGCTACAGCCCAGTGGTACTACGAAAACACAGAGAAGATAGACGGTGCAGAACTGGTGGAGGCAGATCTTGTACGTAGAAGAGTTGCTCTCTTCCAGCAGATCAATGACCCCAACACCAGTCCAGTTGAGAGGCAGGCACTCAGCATAGAGATCAACGATATAACCAGCACACTGCGTAACAGCGTCAGGAGATATCAAGGCAAGAAAGTCTACATCGGTAATCTTGCTAGACCCAAGATGAGTGAGTACGAAAACAAAAAGTACACCAACATGCCAATCGAGGCTAAGCAATACATGGAGTTGTTGCTGGAGGTGTACCACGATACTCAGAGAATGATCGGTAGAAACCCTCTGCTCAAAGATCAGTTCAGTGATGTGTCATTCGTATTCCCAAGTGTACGTAAGTCAAGCTACGACTCGTACAGAGAGAAAGGATTCAAGGACTCTGCAAAGAACATGTTGGGTGATACCTTCACAGCACAGGAGACAGACACAGAGTTTGGTGAACTGAGAAGAGCCAACGGTGAGCCGTTGAAGATGATACCTCAGTACTATGTGAACTACATACCTGCAGCATTGGTGTCCAAGGACATCACTAACAGCATCATCAAGTTTGCAGACATGGCTCACAGATACAAAGCAAAGTCTGAGCTGACTGGTGTGGTGAACTTGACTCGTGCTGCCATGATCAGCAGGTCTCAATTGGAGATGGCCACTACAGGTGATTACCTGAAGGATGCTGTAGCTAAGAAGGCTGGGATAGATATGGTTGACAGGCAGGGTGCTCGGAACAGCAATGCATTCAAGCAGTTCGAGTCGTTCGTGGACAACGTATTCTACGGGCAGTCCATGATACGTAAGGACGATGTGATAGCTACCATTACAGGTAAGTTGGACAGTAACAAGCTGTCCCAGTTTGCAGGTACCGTTACAGCTGTCACTGCTCTAGCAGGTAACTGGATACAAGCTGGTAACCAGATCATACTTGATAGCACAATGAATGCATCAGAGGCATGGGCTGGACAATACTACAGCAGGCAGGACTTGCTCTGGGCTAGGGGTAAGACCTATCGTTCCGGGAATGGGCTGGGTGCATTAGCTGAAGGAGTTACTAGACCATTTGCTACAGACAACAAACTGGTGGCACTCATGGAGTGGGCAGATGCTCTGCAGGAGTTTGGTGGTCAGTTTGGTACAGAGGCAGGGTCAGCACTCAAGAAGAAGATGAACTTGGATAGTGCATTTGTCTTGCAGCACGCAGCAGAGTTCCAGACTACAGCCGAGAGACTCTTGGCTTTGGGTAGATCCTATAAGGGTAAGTTCCAAGACAAGAACGGTAACGTTATACTCAACAAAAATGGTAAGCCTGCTGACATGTGGGACTTGTTTGTCAAGGGAGAGAACGGCCAGTACAACTTGGACAAGCGTGTTGCTAAACTGAATGGGAGGAAGTGGAGCAAGTCAGAGTTCATTGGTAGGCTGCATGGTCTGAACAAGAAGACCAACCAGCTCAAGGGTAACGTGGACAAGCCACTGGTCAACAGACATGCCATGGGTAGGATGCTGATGTTCTTCCGCAACTACTTTGTACCTGGGTACCGTAAGAGATTTGGTTTTGGTAGTGGTGGTATACACACAGACATAGAGAGTGGGCAGGTCATAGAAGGTTACTACCAAACGTTCTTCAACGTCATGTCCAACGCTTGGCACAACAAGTCCGATCTCCGTAGCGTGTATGCCGGCATGACTCAGACAGAGAAACAGAACATGGCGAGGTTCATGCACGAGCAAGGCTTTGTGTGGATGCTGGGTTTGTTGGGTACACTGATGGGTAGCATGCTTGACGATGACGATATGGATTCGTACGTAGCAGACTTCCTGGCATACCAAGGACTCCGCCTGCACTCAGAGATGAGAGCGTACACTAACCCAATTGAATTTGCTAGAATACTGAGCTCACCCTCAGCTGTCTCTACACCGATCAAGAACTGGTGGCAGTTGTTCGGGGCAACAAAGAACTTAGGATTGTACTACCTGGGTGCAGACAACGAAGCAGATGTGTTCTACCAGCGTAGGTCAGGTAGATTCCAGAAGGGTGACAAGAAGTGGGTGAAAGAGTTCCTGGATATATTCCCAGGTGCGGCTGGTACATTCAAGTCACTCGATCCAGCAGAGGCTGCAAAATTCTACCAGTTAGAGTAACCTTATCGGTTCGTGCTCGTATGCAGAGTATGAACTGGAGCAACTACATCATGAACTTTCTGCTGCTGCTGGTGGGGTTTGGTAATCCTATCACACCCGGATCAGACATGGCGCAGTTTGACTTTAACAATAATGGTGAAATAGACATGCAGGATTTTCTCCACATGTTATCCCTTCAGCCCCCTATCACTGAGGATACCACCATATATTGTACAAGTCATGAAAAAGCAAGTCGTTAAAGTAGTATGTTCTAAGGATCTGAGATTTCTGCATATCGATGCTGGTATGGATGACGCGGGTAAGCAGCGCACTTCTACAGAGACCAGCGAAGAAGCGGTCATACACCACTTCTTGCAGCCTGCAATAGATGAGGAAATCAGGACATTGTTCCCAGACCTCAGGAGGGCAGCGATCACAATTGAGTTCACCTTCGTCTGAAGGGCCAGTAAAAGGGGGACCGTAAGGCCCCCTTTTTTAAACTTGTTCTGGTATAGCGTTAAAGAAATCTATGGACTTCTCAAGATGTTTATTGATCTTGACAAAGTGGTCGCACCCAAAGAACCCTGCCTTACCACCTGAGTATGCTTCAGCCGCAGGATGCGGTGCAGTCAACAGATAGTGTGACGTCTCACACTCCTCAGGGAAGAGGGACATGATAGGTTCTTCGTGCTTGACATAGGCTTTGGTCATCAGGTCAGCAGCATCCTTACCCCACGCTACGAACACAACGTTCTTGTGGTTGGCAATGATGCGTTTGATTACCTGAAGAGTAAACCCATCCCATATCTTCTTGTGAGAATTAGGCTGCCCCTTACGCACAGTCAGTGACGTATTGATGAGGAGCACACCCTGCTTCGCCCAGTGCTCGAGGCTTGTGTCAAAGTCATCCTTGACATCTACATAGTAGCTGTCATGCAATTCCCTGACAATATTCCTTAGACTGGGAGACATCTTCCCATTGTTAGTTGCAAACGCTAGACCAGTGGCGATCCCATTGTGATATGGGTCCTGACCTAGTATGACTACACGCAAGTCATGAAACTGCGTGAGCTCAAAAGCACGGAATACGTTACCCGGAGAGGGGTAAACTTGACCTGAACTGTATTCCTGCTTAAGAGCGTCACGCAGAGCCATAAACTTCTGTGAGTCAAAGATGGGCTTGAGGACCGGCCACCAGTCCCCAAGCTTGTTCTTCAACTTATCATTCATTTTAGTACACTTAATTCTATATCGTAGTATTCAGGATTAAATATCTCTTTCTCTGGATTAGGTTTATCATACAGTTCACTATCTGGTGGGAGGGTTACGTCGAGCTTATCCTCAAGCTCGTAGCGCAAGCTATCCGACTGAAAGAGAATCTTGCCTGTATGCCCATCGATATCAAACCCATGGAACTCAAGTATCTTGAGCTTCCACAAGTCATCTATCTCAGAGTATCTGCCGTTGACATAGTGTTCAAACGATGCTTGACAGCTCTTGGGCACGTCAAATACAAACATCACATGGTATGGGTTTGGGTCATACCTGCGACGAAAGTTTCTGAATGCGCAAAGCGCAGACTCGAACTTCAGGAACATAGAGTCCCCAGAGTATCGATACAAAAGACAAATACAGTTCTCGTCCTCAGGTGTACCAATGAAAGCATTGACGAATTGTGAATCCCACATGAACAGCTTTCTATTGCCGCCCATGAAGGGGAGAGCAAACACACTGGTGGTGTTCACCTCTGCTATCATGAGGTCGTAGCATACAATCTCTGTAGCCGTACGCCCAGCTGCAATCACATTCACACGATGTGGGTGCTTGGGTTTTGGCCTGACTGTTTGCCCAACCTTGATAGTCATGTCACAATCATCATACTCACAATTGATAGAGACGATCTTCTTGTTGTCATCCTTCTTAGTCTTACACTTGGTGAGATCACCTGACAGCCGAACGGTTCTTCCACTGATAGGGGTCAGCTTGATTTTACCACAGGTCACCATTGTCTTGGGGCTTTACTTGTTTAACATCTAGTGGAGGTAGCTCTAGCTCAGTCTCACGCCACACATCCTCGTCTGTCTTCAATAGATAGACAAGCCTGAATGTTTTGTGAAACTCCATGAGTCCTTTCACCATACCAAACTTTTCGACATACTGCTTTACGGCAAAGCCCTCGAAGTCTTTCGTTCGATTCTTTAGCCAGTTGTCTGATGTCTTTTCCCCAACACCAGGTAGACCCTTGATGTTATCTGTGCTGTCGCCCATAAGCACCTGCTTCCACAAAAACTTGTTAGCTTCTGCAGGGGTCGTGTGCCAGAACTCTCCCTTCTGATAGTTGTAGTGCATGCCCAGACACTGGCCAAGCACATCCTTATCAGGAGAACATACGATGGTAGATCGATTATCACTGTATGAATAGTAACTCACGAGATCGTCTGCCTCCAATTGCTTCATATACCAGAAGCCATACCTCTGGATGAGGTACTCTTTCATAGCATAAAAGATTGGGGGTTTAGGTCTACCATTCTTTCTGTTCCCTTTGTATCCGGGGTCCACATCATACCGAAAGCATCGGCCTGATGTGAAGTACCCGTCATACAATGTAGTGTTGCACGCGTCAAGGATCTGCTTGATACGAGTATCCAATCCATAGATTGCTTCCTCATACGTAGGCTTATCCATCTCATAGTACAACAGAGAGTCTGCATCGATGAGACATATGTTCCCATCGGGCGGAAGTCGTTCGACGCTACTCATTATAGCTGTCTAACTTTCTCTATTCTGCCGGTATGCTTATCTATTATCTCATCCTTCATCTCTTCCCACTGCTCATCTGTAAGAGCAGCATAGGTAGAGGAGTGATACATACTACCGTTCACACCAGCCAAGCTAGAGTGTACGAAGTACTGCAGACAACGAATAGCTCCGTCCTGAGAATCAGGGACGGCACCAACATGCATAGGATCGATAAACACATTGTGAATCTCTCCAGAGTACCAAGCGATATACTTGAGACCACCAACGTGGAGACCCTTCACACAGCTTCTATCATCGTCAGTGTCTACCATATCCCATGATGGGAGTCTGTGTACACAACCAACCTTGATGAAGTACTGTGGGTCAGAGTAGCCGTTGGCACCCTCACAGTAGAACTTATCACCGCTACTCCAGACAGCAGGTTCGAAGAGTCTGTCCTCCACGTGTTCGGGGAGTCCCTCACTATCGATCTCACCTGTGTCAGGATTGAAGGTCCGCTGATAGCGAGGAACTTCTTCCCCAGTCTCAGTGTCATACTTAGTCATGATCTCTTTCGAGACCTTGAAAGCATTGACCAGACCCTCTTTGGTGATCTTCACTTGGTACATGGTTGCTCGCTCTGTAGCGAGCTCTTCACTCAGTCCATGCTCCTCCATATACTCCAGACGGAGTGCAGGGTGCACGTACTTCATGTCGATAAATTCAAAGAAGCGCTTGGTGAACTCTTCACCTTTACCCTTCTTTGTCTTCTTGCGAAGTATAGGATTACGTAGCCATCTCAGCCAGAGCTTGACGAGTGGTGTTGTCTCAATACCGCTGTCGAATGAGTCAAGCATCCTGTTGACCAGGGACTCAGGTAGTGGGGTATTGATGACATCACCATCTTCATACTCTAGGAAATACCTACCAGCGGAATCCTTACTCAAGAATATATCACCTGCAACATCTGCAACGTGACGTCTTGTAGTAAGATCCTCTGTAGTTAACAATGCGAACTCAGCGAGCACATCATTGTATTCTTCCACCGTAGCAACATTGTCTGCTTTGTCAGCAAGCTCCAACATCTGCTCATAGATATCCTTCTCGAATGAACGAGAGAACGGGGTGTTGCCGTAGCTACCGGATATCATGTCACCTATAACATTAATAGATATCATAATGGTGGTTCAAAATTGTGTCTGTCTTTCAGTTCAAGGTACGCACGGATCTCCTTCCAGAACTTATCACAGTCGTTATTCTCACTGCGGTAAGGGAAGTTGATACGTTCGAAGAGTGGATATAGTGGCTCAAGGAACTCGTCCAAGTACTGACCGAGTATGTGGATGTCAGCGTCAGCAATCGTACAATCTGCATCCGCCACCTTAAACAGCTCCATAGACTTCTGGGCAACGGCTTCATCATCGTGATCATCTAGCATGAAGGACTGCAGCTGGTGCATCTTCTTCATGAGATCAATGATCTCTTTGAATTCATCATCGTTGTGATTCCAGTATCTACTGTGGTGACGGTACTTGTCATACGGCCGAAGCTTATCCAGCACATCTTTGTACTTAGGATCGACTTCTTTCAACTTTTCAAACCAGTTGGGTACATGAGGCAACATACATCCTGTTGCCCACTCTCGAACTTTACTGTGCATACTCCATTTGTTTTCATGTAGGACGGAAAAGAATTCACTGATGTGCTTAACGTTATCCCCAACCATCTTCTTAGACAATGCACCTGATACTTTGAACAGTTGTATGTCTGTAACCTTGGTGGGTTCTGTGTCTACCTGACTCATCCAACTACCGTTATGATCATTGCGGAACCTATGTGGCCTGAACTCTGTGAACACAGGGTTCTCGTTAGCCACTTGAGTATCCGTGTTTGCATACGGGTGGTACATGGATAGTGTAGGATACACATCTTGCCAGCTAGGAACTGTGGGGGCGCAGATAGTAGCAGCCAGCTGCAGCATAGACTCGTCTTCACTGGTACCATAGTACGTTTCTATGTCAGTGTTCTGAATCAACTGCAGTGGTGCTTCCACTTTGTCCCATGTCCAATCTGAAATATCGTTACACCACTTCTTATCACCAGCGTACGGACGTCGTAGCGTGTAGAGTACTACCTCGTTAGCTACATTACGTCTTTCCTCTGGTGTCATGAAGCGGTATCTGTTCTTCAGACCTTCAACTTCTTCCTGCTTTTCTAGAACCTTGTTGAAATCGGCCGGTACTTCTATCTCGTCATAGTTGAACTTCACCAGCGGCGAATCCTTAAACAACTCCCAGTTAGCAACTCGAGAGAGATTGATGGAGTCAATCTTCGCTTGTACTTTAGGATCGTTGTAAGTATTCGTTGGGTGATGTTCTGTAATGAGAGTAAGGGTTCCCTCCTGCAAAAGGTACAGGTCCTTATTGGCCGAAGGGTTACCTTGGACGAAGTACAGGTTGTCCCAATTGACTTGGCCCCATCCTACTTCTTCTCTTCGTAATTCATAGTTTCCTTTACTGTAAATCCTGCTTACGTTGCGAACCTTGTAACCTTTCAGGATGCCTCCAGGAGAGGCAAAGGTTATACCAGTGTCGCTGTACTTAGGTTTGATATTCTCTTTGTCTACCATCTCACCCAGCTGTCGAAGTACACTGTCGTTACCGGTGTTCTTGTAGATCACCTCACTGCACTTCTTAACCCAGGTAAGAAAATCATCTTCGTCTAACTGCTCACTAATCACATTCGCTGCGTCTTGAGCTGCCCTCTCAATAGCGCCTTGAATGTATTTCTTAGTGTGCTCATTCCATATTACTTTCTCACGCGATGGAGTAACTTCGACGCCATCCTGAATGACGACCTCGTTACCCTCATCATTTAGATAAGCCTGACGTGCTGGGCATTTGATTGCCACTGCACCCCATAGCTGCTCCATCTCAAGCTCTTTGAAGTCCACATACCCATAGTTAATACCCGTAGTGGCTCCTTGGGATTTAACCATGACAATGTGAGGCCTTCTCCAAGCCCAAGTGTCAGAGATGATCAAGTTGTCGGAGTTGTAGAGGACTTCACTCCGAACACTCTTATCCATCTCATGTCCATCTTCATAGACATACTTCATGTCAACGTTGTCGATGTAGTTCAGTTGATCCTGCACTGCATCGATAAACTTCTGGCGGTTGTGCCGCTTGACACCGAAGGATATCTTAGTGAAGTTGGGTTCGCTTGTATTTATGTAGTTAACCTTGGTCCCATCACTCAGTGTGATATGACCTGCAGCAGTGAACTTCCCAATTAGGAAGTCTGTTTTGTAGGCATAGCAGTTCATCTTGAACAGCTTCCCGTTGTGTGCTGTCTCTACAGTGTAGAAGTCGACGCCCGTCGAGAGCGGGACTTTGGCTCCGAGCCCGAACGCTCCGAAGTTCTCCGCTGTGTTTCTCTTAGTTGAGAATCCCAGTTCGAGGTATCCTTCGAGTCTAGACTCGCCGATACCCACGCCGTAGTCAGTAACGCTAAAAACATCACAAAAGCCAGTACCGTCATTCTCTTTGTATCTAACGATAACTCTGTTGTTATCGGCGCAAAGATACTCAGGATCATAGTACTCTGGTGTGAAGTTAGAGTCAACATATTCATCATCATCTCTGGTGATGTAGTAGTCCTCGACCTTCTTCTTGCCAGACAATATCTCCAACGCAATCTCTTTCTCACGTTGTGAATCGCAGGCGTTGGTCACCAGCTCACGTACGGTTGAAGGTATCGGTGTAGAGTATTGTGAGGATTGAAGAACGTCAAAGACAAGTTTCTCAGCGGACTTGTTGATCCGCTTCTGTAAGCCAGCCGAGCTACTCTGCACTGCCTTACCAATTGTCTTGATGCTCATAATAAAATAGCCCCTATTTAGTAGGGGCTATCAGTTCTAGAATTTTGTTTACTGTTTCGATGTTCTGCTTCTGGTTCCTCGGAACGAAGAGTACAGGAGGATCATCCTGTTCCATCAGCAGTTTCTTGAACATTTTCCACTTGAGTGGGAAGCGTTCATTCGCATAGCCTTTACACTCTATCACCCATCGACCTTGTGGGTCGACGAAGTCAGGAGTGTAAGTAATATCCCGGACTTTGTATTTCTGTTTGTCCTGGAATCCTGTCTTACCATTGTCCTCATAGGACTCGTTGCTGTAGTGAAAGCCTTCCATGAGAACATACTTCTTCTTCTCATAGTCTGACTTGATACCAGCATCTCTAAGTTGCCTGTAGCAGTGGGCCTCTAGCTGAGACCTAAACTTGATACCGTCTACTTCTTTACTCTTGGCGTTCCGTACTTTCTTTCTTGATGTACGTGCGCCTGTTCTCTTTCCTCTCGATGACATTTTTTGCTTCTTGTAACCCGTGATCCTTTATTAGATCCGAGATATCCTTGGACCTATAATACGAAGGTATGACAAGATTGTCAAGTCCGTACTTCTCGCAGATCTTAACGGCCATTGTCTGGCCAGGGTTACGAGGATTGTCAAAGTCGTTGTCGTAGAGGACGATTACTTTTTTGAAACGCGCTTGCGCTTCTTCGATGGTGCCTTCACTTGGCACAAGCATCTCTGATTGTAAAGCAATGGATGGGTAGTCAAGCACCGCCAGACACATGACATCCTTGAGGGAACTTGTGAGAACCAAAGTCTCACCACGTTCAGGTAGCTGCCGATAGCCTTGAAGACATTCCATCCCCACGTTAGAAAACCATTTAAAATCTCCTTCAAGCGGACGGTAAATCTTATAACCGCAGTCAAAGCGGTAACGATAGCTGATACTATTGCACGAAAAACGTTGTTCATTAATCCAGACATGTGTAATGGGTTGAACATCAAAGATACGTAATAATTTTTTACTGATACCAAACTGTTTCCAGTAGGCCGCATCTCTGCTGTCCCAGTCCCTTACTCTGACTCGGATTTCTGCTTTTGTTTTTGCTCGTACTTGTGGCTCCACCTTTCGTACAGGCCGCCCAACACGTACACCAGTATAGAGACCCAACCCAAAACAGCCATCAATGTGTATAAGTGTTCCATAGAAATCTAAATTGTATTTGTAACCGACATATGCAAAGCAATCGAACGTATGATCTGGGTGACCGAAGTCCTTGTACAATAACCTCTGCCCAATAAGGGAGATGTCAACTGTGGGGGACTTGTCGTCTCGAAGATCACTACGAAACTTTACACCTATCTCTTTGAAGTTTCTACAAAAGTACTTAAATATCTGATACTCAGAGACTTTTTCAAGTACGTTATCTCTACTTAGGTATACGTCACTCTTGCGTGCTTCGATCATGATAAGTTAGGGCCAGACTATAAAGATACAGCCTGGCCCCTTATCTTATATCCAGTCAGCAGCTACATCAGCTTCAGCAGACTCAGTCGATGCTGCAGTATCGTTAGGCTGAACAACACCAGGTTCCCACTTCTTGAGAGTCAGATCGTTAGGATCATACTCTGCACGGAAGTCACCATAGTCCTCGTTGAGTGCCTTGATAAACAAGTCATCACGACGTGGCTTCTCACGACCAAAGTGCTTGGTGTATACAGTCTGATACTTGTCATCCTTGACACCCATCAAGAGACGCAAGCGGTTCTCCTTGAGAGAGCTTACATACTGCTTGAGCTCAGTCACATCACCGCTAGTCACAGCTGCGATGTCATCGATGGCACACTCACCATCACGACCGACGTTAGCCCATGCACGCATGAAATCTATGAGCATCTCCTCACCCACATAGGAGCGACGGACACCCTCGTTCTTGAACCACTCATACTGAGTAGATGGGTTCTCTGTGCCCCATGCTGTCTGACCAAACTTGTTGATCCACTGGTACTTACCAGTGCGAGACTCAGGACGTTCTTCAGGTTGAACAAGTATGTCAAAGCGTGTAGTGAACTCATGCTCAGCGTTGCGAACCCAGAAGGTCAGCTTGTTGAGTACTCGTTCCCCCATCAGAATACCAGTGTAGTTCTGCTCGCTCTTGACATTGATGCCAAGTGAGTGCAGCTCACCGAGTGTGGGGTTTACAGCGATAACGTTTACTGTAGCAACGCCACAGTACAGGGGTATACCCCCACCTCCAACTTCTACGCTGGAATCATTAGATGCAATAGCCATTAGTCTTTGATTTCGTCTTGGTTGTCTTCGTGTGGATCTGCTTGCGCAATGCCTTGCTGCAATGTCATTTGCTGTGAGGCGGTGTCATCAACGAGTTGAATGCGCATCACTCGTTGTCTCTTGATACGGATACCCTTCAGCTTTGGGTGAGAGAAAATCTCCTTCGCCTCAGCGATAGTCATACCGTACTTCTTACGAATATCATCACGGCTCATGCCATCATCCTTGATGTGGCTGATGAGCTGAGAGATAGTCAACACCTGTGGTGTTTCTTCTTGCACTACTTCTGGGGTAGCTTCTACTCTTGCGTCAAAAGACATGTTGTTGTGTTTAATCGATGAAAATTTTCGTCCAGTCCAGCTCAGCATCAAGTCCTCGTAGATGCTCACAGCGTGAACCTGCCGTGTCGTCGTTCGTAGAATCGAACGATATCTTTGTGGCTCCCTCACCCCTGTACACATAGCCGATAGCGTCAGAGTTTGCACATGCAATCTCACGGAGCTTACCAGTCAAGGACAGGTCATTAGCCTTGACTTCTTTCCCGTTCTTCGTGAGGTACTTGTCTTTCAAGTGACCAACGAAGATGACGTGATCAGCCAGCTTGTTGAGGTTACGGAACCATTTTTGGAAAGACTGTCGCAAGTAGTTGTAGCCTGCACCATTGGGCAGTGTGAGTACAGACAAACCTTTATTGTCCTTGTCGAAGTTCTTACCCATGGGTGTGGCTTGATACATTTGCTTTGCATCCTGCTCACACCACACTTCCAGTTGGGTAATAGTGTCGATGGCAATATACTTGTACGGCTTTCCCTCGCTAATAATAGCTTTCCCGACCTGAGCCAACTCAGCGAGGGAGTTGACTTTGATCTTGAGTGCGTCCACCATATCTGACCCGTCCTCCAGGTCAATGATGAGACAGTTCTCAAGCTGGGACAAAGCTGTGGTCTTACCGATCTTCGGTGGACCATAGATAATCATGTTCTTAGGTGATTTGCGGGCAGCTTTAACCACCTGTTTTGGAAGTACTAGTTCGCTCATTGATTGTGAATGTTGATAGATCTGTTTCGAATGGTATCATACCGAGCAAACCATCACGGTTCTTCTCGATGTGCACAGCCATGAGACCCACAGGGTCCTCACCACAGTATTTGTCAGTAATCCCATATAGATCGTAAGGTCTTTGCAGCATCATCACGACATGTGCGTCCTGACCTATGGAATCACCCCCAAATAAATCTGTGAGCATTGGCTGGTACTGTTGCTTAGCACGATATTCTTGCTCGATGTTACGGTTCAGCTGAGACAGCAGTATATTGATACAGGTCATACGAGCCTGCATCCACATGCATGCCTTCGACAAAACATTGAGTCGTTGTAGTTCTGTCTCAGCACTACCGAGTACCAAACGAGAGTGGTCAATTAGATTGACGATTGTTGCAGATGGGTAACGATGGAACACCTGTTCGTTGATGTTCTTCACCTTCTCCATATCCTGCGGGATAGAACAGAAGTAAATAGGGTAATCCTTGTACTTCTGTACTGCTTGCACATACAAGTTGTACTTATCCTGTGTCAGCTTAGCTTCAACTGACAACAATTCGAACGTCTGTAGCTTTGTGTCTTTCGAGCCAGCACGCAGTATCTGCTGCTCACCCGGCATCTCAAAGCTCCAGTAGAGTACAACTATGTTCTTGTCTGTGTTCTTGTCCAGGAGATCAAAGATCAACTGGTTTGAGAACGCAGATTTACCTACACCAGGACGCCCAGCAATGACGTACATCTTGCCGGGTTGTAGCCCACCCATCAAGTTCTTGTTCAGTCTTGCCCAGTTAGTGGGATACACCAACCTGTTACCACGTATGCCTTTCTGGACATCCATGATAGATCGCTCGACTGACTTAGAAATGTGACGGAGTTGGGGTATGTCCGTTATCTCATAGTTGGCGCGTGTTGCGCCCTTGGGAGGATTGCTCATCTTCTACATCTTCATACTTCTCCCATGTGTAGTTATTCACCCAAGTCTGTAGCTGCTGCATGTAGCCGAGAGTGTTGGTCGACTTACGCAGCTCAAGCTCATTTATCAAACATTTGATTATAAACTTGTGCTTCTGCGTATCCGACCCCACAATCTTCTCATACTTCAGCTTAGGCTTGGCGTTTGCTCTAGCGTTGGCATCTTTAGCCCTCAACACCCGCATATGCCCTTGATTGTAGACCTTGAGAGGAAAGTGGGAGAGAAGCTCGGACCACATCTGATCAAACGAAGTCTGGAATATATCCAGAAATCCTTGTCGTACTGTGTGGTCTCGCAGCTCCTCCCCCAACTTAAGTAGGCCCTTGGTTTGCAGGGATTCGGTGTCTGGATTTAGAGATAACTCTTCTAGACAATCATAACTTGTGGCATGCAAGAGGTACAAATATAAGAAATCATCAGCTGTTATCCCAAATTCCTTGAGAGTTTCTGTGTTGATCTCTACAATCATACCAATTATTTAAACACCATAGTTATCTCCACCCCTCTGACGTTCATGGTAATGACATCAGATACCGTCGTAGCCTCCTTCTTTTGGTAACTGATTACCTCAGCTTTAGAAGTCTTAGGCTTGACAGACTTGGGTGGTGTGGGTGTCTGGTACCCACGGCTCAACAACGTGTAGTATCTGCCCTTGATTTGATGAGGGGTGAGCAGAATCCTGTACTCTTGCTTGATCCGCCTTTGGACCTGCAGAGTTGCTTCGTGTTGAGTTGTCTTGCCTCTGTTGACAAGAGTGCTCATGATCATATAGTCCATATGATCGTCATAAGGTGCAATGGTTTTTGCTTTCATTTTAGATAGTATTGTAGGTCTTCACCCTTTTGAACATTAGTTATTTTCTTAGTGGCTTCTTTTAGCCATTTCTCTTCCTGCGAATCGATCATGTAGAAGATGAAGATCTTACCGACCTTGTCCCCATCCTTACGAATGATTCGTCCCATACGTTGTATCAAAGGCAAGGACTTGCTGTCCAAGCCTACGATGATACCAACACCAACATCAGGGACGTCAGTGCCTTGGTTCAGAGCTTTTGTAGAACACAGGATTCTTAGCTCTCCACTAGCAAATCGAGACAACATGTCCTCCCTCTGCTTCTTAGTCTTACCAGAGTGATAGCTCTCACCACCCAATCTCTGAGCTGTAGCATCTGCAAACTTGTTTGTGCCACCGAAGGTTAGGATCTTCTCCTTGTCGTAGAAGTCAGCAACTTCTCGTGCACCGTTAAGTTTACTGCTAGCCTCTTGGATAACCTTACGCCTACCACGTACAGCATTCATGTACTGTGCAGCTGCGCCTACGTTACCCTTGATTGTACCAGCTAGAATACCACTGGCTTTTGTCCATGCATCGTGACCACCCAGTGCCATCTTCATCTTGACGAACATCTTCTGATGCTTGTTATACTCTTCCCTTTCATCAGGATCGAGCTCGAGTCCAATGCACACAAGCTGATACTCTGCGACATAGCCAGCCTTTACTGCCTCATCCAAAGTAATCTTGTAGCATACAGGTGCTAGATTGACCAGCATTGTACGATACTCAGGGTTCTCTGGTATAGTTGCAGTGAGACACATCAGCCTATTGTACGTGTTCTTCTCAAAGAACTCACTGTACACAGGTGACAAGCCCAGGTGTATCTCATCACACACGACGACATGATAGTGTTTACCCTCCAGCTTGTGAGCTGACTGATAGCACATAAAGTCAATGCGGTCGAGGTAGTCCTCGAAGCCCCACTTGATAAACTCTTTGGGGAACTGTTCCTGCAACTGTGTTGTGGGTACAAGAACTAGGCACCGTGCCTCAGTGTCTTCCAGTTCATCAAGACTATTACCAATAGCGAGAACGGCAACACGAGATTTCCCAAAGCCAGTAGCAGCAATAATGCTGCCTTTAAACCCTTTACGGGCCCAGCTGTTGAGTGCTTCTCTTTGTGCTCCATCTCTTGATACTGGCTTGCCTTTGGTTACTTGCTTGTTGATCTCTTTCATCATTCTACGAGCTCGTCTTATCTCAGTCGGGCTGACTCTCACGTATTTCATCTTCTATTTCTTCTTCCAAGAACCTGATGATGTCGGGATCAAAGGTCTGCTCTGGTTTAATTTCAATATCCAGTATGGATATTTCAGGATGTATGGTAGGTGTGTAATAGTCCCCATGTTGACCGGGGATAACCTCATACTTTACCTTGATGTCCAAGGGTCCGATGTCGGAGTCTATCTGTGTCTCCCAAAAACGCTCTTTCATTTTCTACTACTTTTATATTTAGTCTAACAATTTGTCTTTTCAATGCACTGAGGTCTCTTCTTACTAGCTCCACCTCAGACCGGAGCTTCTGGCATTCCGTCAAATTCATAGCCGTTTAGTTTTAGTCTTTGTCGTGCTATCATTTTAGCATGATTGTACTTGACTCTAAATGAGCGATCAATCTCTGTGAGTTCTTCTGCACGCTGCACTGCAACAGTCACTGTCGAATGATCCCTACCCGTATACATGCCGAGTCTTTTGCACGTAAACTTGTGTAAATCTCTTCTACATATTAAGTAGAATACTTTGCGAGCATCAGCCAGTGTACGTAGTCTGGTTCTGCTCTTGAACTCTTTGATGGTGATGTCATATTCATCGCAGCATGCTGCCGCTACGATGTCTAGTTCACCAGTTCCGAGTATTACTCCATGTTTGATTAGGGTCTGAGCTGATATACTCAAACCAGGATAGATGTGATGGTCCATGTTGGAATCGTTTTGTGCGCCCTGCAGGACTTGAACCTGCGACCGGATGATTATGAGTCATCTGCTCTAACCACTGAGCTAAGAGCGCGAAAAAGGGCCAGTGACGTTTCACCGGCCCTACCTGTAATTGAATGAAACACGTCTGAGCTGTTATCGCCTCACACGCGTACCCCGGGCGGGACTCGAACCCACAACCTACAGCTTAGAAGGCTGTTGCACTATCCAGTTGTGCTACCGAGGCAGTTTGAAGTGTTTCAAAGTATTAAAGGTATGATCTAGTTTGGTGTGGTTTATCGCATGCAAAGGGTTAATGTTGGTGCTTTTCAGACCTGGATCAGTCTCCAAGAAACCTGCTTCCCCTGCTTCGATTTGCCATTGTGTTGGTGGTGCTGGTGGGACAAATATCTTCACCCCATTTCGACGCAAGTTACCACTCAGATGCACATCATCCACGAAGAAAGAGTCCTTTACTTCATGGGTGAATACACGTTCATCAAAGTAAGATGGTCGTACAGCCACACCGCTGTAACCAAGAAGAACATTTACCTCTTCTGGCTGACGAATATTTGCAGAGCATACTCTCTCCTCACCCCAAGGGTTTTGGTAGACTATACTCCCCATTCTGCATGCTGCATGTCCCCTGTCTAGCAATCCACTACGTAACAGGATCTCTACAGCATTGCTGTGGTAAGCTCTATCATCATCGAAGAAGAAGATGAAAGGCTCAATGCTTTCCTTCTTCCCCATCTCTTGTTCTAAGACACCGAGGAGCTTGGTTGCAGGACCGTAGTCCTTGCAACGCAACAGCTCCACGTATCCGGAGTCGACAAGTTTCTGCACTGCTTCGCTTAGTACATACCCTGTCTTCTCCCGTATTGACTCATGTGGAAGTGATAGAACCACCCTATCCGCTTTCACTGTCTGAGTCAACAAAGTATGCAACGCAACGTGTAGATACTCCATACGAGAGGGTATCGACGTGAGCGTTACTATTAGTTTTCTTCCGTCGTACATATATTCTTATCTATAGAGTCCTCCAATGCAGACATGGCATCTGTGATGAACATGCTGAGCGTATTGTCATCCATCTTCACACTGAGTAGTCTATCAAGCTCCGCTTGTAGTCTATTGATGTGAAACTTCATCTGATGCTTGTACCGAGTATTGCCCTTGGTTTCATCAAGCAACTCTTGTAAGAGCATAGATACAACGAACAGCTTGACCTCAAGCTCACGTATCACCTTGTCCCCCACTTGTACATCTTTACTCATGCCAGTGCAACATTTGATTTTTCAAATTCTTTTACTCGCTTGTAGATATCGTACAGTGTGCTGTCCTCCATTTCATCCCACATGTAGTCGAATGTTCTTTCACTGGCTTTCTCGTTCGCAACATGTAGTGCTGCATTGGTTACAAGGTAAGCTAGAGGTTCGTCATCCAAGTCTTCCATGTTGAAATCCCACCAAGAGAAATTGCAATGGTCTCTCATGTACCACACAACCTTTGGTATGTTGTAGGACTTACGTCGTGTATTCACCCCAACCCCACACTTTTTAAGGAAGCTCTTGCGTAGCTCCCAAAGCTCAGGGTCTCTTCTGTTAATCTGACCACCGTTAGGCTGTTGAGCTCTGAAGTTAGCATACACTTTGTTATAGAAGTCTACTACCATGGATCTCTCCTCTTCAGGGATACCATAGTTCTCCATAAACGCAGTGAGCTTTCCGTGAAACTCGTCACGTTGTATGTCTTCTATCATCTCAGGTGGGATGCCCATAGATATCATAACCTCGAGATGGTTAGTGGACTTAAAGAAGTTCCTAAACTGTGGCTGTTTGGCTGCACTTAGCTTGATCATGACGATAGTTTCTTAGGCTTCTCCTGATCAATGCTATCGAAGTTCTTGCTCTCAAGGTTACGATGCTCAGCTTTGAACTCAGGTTTAGTCATGAGTGCTGCACGCTTGAGCTCATAGTTGAGCAAGTTTCCGCATTGTTGTACAAGCTTAGCCGTAGCTGCTGCTTTGTACACATCTATCTCATCTCTATCGAGTTGATCTAGGGTAGTTGTGAGCTTGTGAAACAAGCTCTTGGTATTTACTGGTTGCATTTGATTTGTTATTTCTCCCACGTCTGTGAGATGTTAGTATCTGCTTTCAATAGACCGTTAGGTATAATGATCTTTGCTGCCTTCTCCATGAGCTCAGTCATCTTGACTGCCCATGCATCGGCAACTTCTTCTTTGCATATCGTATCAATCTGGTCGTGGACCGTCATGACAATCTTTACGTTGTTACTCCATGATTCTTGTATTTCTCTGTGAATGTAAATGAGTGCGAGCTTAGTCATATCAGCTGACGAGCCCTGAATTGGGGTGTTCTTACTAGCACGCTCAATGCTCCCAAACTCCTGCATCTTCGACCGGTCATCCCATATCTTGGGGAACCATGTGTCGAACCAGCGACGTCGTTTGAACGGCCTGAACGTCTGGATATAGCCGTGCCTGGTACCAAATGTACCAAGTTTCTGTAGAAAATCTTTGATGTTAGGGAACTCTGTAAAGTATTTCTCTATAAGATCCTCCGCTTCTGCTTTAGATATCTGTAGAGTATCTGCCAGTTTGAACGGTCCCATTCCGTAGGCGAGTCCGAAATTAATCGCCTTAATCTGTGTGCGTAGCTTCTTCTTCTCATCAGCATCCGCGTTCCTCCACTTATCTTCGAAGACAAGGTCGGCGCATACTCCATGAAGATCCAGTCCTTTTTCAAGGGCGTCCAGCCACACAGGGTCTTGACTCCCATAAGCAATGACATTTAGTTCCTGTGAAGAATAATCGCTTGAGACGAAGACCCAGCCTTCGGGTGCGGTGAAACAATTTCTAAAGGTGTTATCGCTTGGAATCTGCTGCATGTTTGGTTTAGAGGAAGAAACTCGTCCTGTATCCAATATTTGAGAGAAATTTGTATGCACCTTTCCGTCACAGTTGACGTAATTGAAGAACTTAGTACCGTACGCATTGGCGAGCTTTGTCCGCTCTTTGTATCTAATGTATTCATCTATCAGTGGTATTTTGTATCTGTACTTGTTGAGTTTCTTACCGTTAACATCTTCAAGTTCAGGTATTAGGTTTTGAAATAGCTCAAGGGTTTGCGAAGGGGAGCTCCACTTAATGTGGGTTTGTCGTATGTCATCCATAGGTGCAAACAATTCAGCTTGCACAGGTAAGCGGTAATGCTTTAGCATAGGATGTGCCAACACCATTTTATCAAGCTTCAGCTCCTGTTCGTATGCCAGCTTGACATTGTCCTCTGCCATAGCTGTCCACTTGTCCTTGTCAATTATCAGACCCTCGTACTCGATCTCGCTAAAGACCTTGACTACCTTATTCTCAAGACGGGCGACTTGTTGTAGTTCATACGTATGAAGTAGTCCAAGTTGTTTTTCCCGTATGTCAAGCAGATAAACCACATCGTTCGCCCCATACGTAATCTGATCAACGGTGTAAGGTTGACCTTGGAGCCCAATGAACTTGTTACGCGTTTCCTTATCGAGAGTTTTACCGAGATATCTTTCGACGCACCTGGCAAGAGAGTATCCATGGTCTTGCTTACCACAATTGATAACTCTCTCCATAAGAAACGTATCGTACATTTCTTCCATCGATATTCCAGCCCACATCTTGATGAACTTGTAATCGAACTTAGCGTTGTGCAAAACCTTGATGATTTTGTCTGACTCGAGTATGTCTCTGAGTGGTGAGATGTCGACGACTCTGGTATCGATGACGTATTGCCTCTCCTTGTCCCCAATTTGGAACATGATGAGCTTCTTACACGTGAAGTCAAAGCCTTCAGTCTCAGTGTCCACACCCAGAACTGTCTTGCCCTCACAATACGTCTTGCATTCCTGAATCGTCGCCGTCTGGATATCATTGAGAGGACTGTTGGTCCCCACGAATCTTATTCTGCTCATGGTAGATAAGGTTTAACATGTTGTCTGCTTCTTCAAAGGTAAGATTGCGACCTCGGAAGAATACCCCAGACCGACCGTGTTTCTTAGCCATGTCACGCATGAGTTCGAGAGTCTCAGTCTCCCCCTCCTGTATGATCATGGCAATCTCTTTCATTTTACCCATCGTAATTTGTTGTTTTGATTTGAATAATAATTGTATCTCAGGAGGGAGTCGAACCCTCAGTGCCCATATGTACTGTGTCATACCCCTATGACAGCCTTTGCGGAAGCACTGTTACCCAAACCTGAGATAGAAAGGGGTGAGCTGTTACACTCACCCCCGTTGTGTTACGACAGGATTTCTCCAGTAGCAACGTTCACACTTTGAGAAGCAATGATGCCACCACCTGCGTTTGCAGGTGCATCAGCTTCCAAGAAAGTGTGCTTTGGTTCTCCGAACACCACGTTGGTGTTAGCGAAGATGTACATACCCTTGTGGGTAATGTAGTCACCGTCCTTGCCACGACGCTTTGCAGCTGTCTCAAGGTTCTCCATCTGCCACTCGGTTGGCTCAACAGTCTCCGTGATTTGCACACGAAGAGCCTTGCCAAGGGCTTCAGGGTTGATGACATTGAGGGACTTGATCTCCTGTCCCATTTCGTTTGTGGTGTATCCACCAGTCAAGTCCACACCCAACAAAGCAGATGCATCGACAGGCTCCGCTGTCATCCATGCCCGACGTGCCTTAGTGGCAGAGAATCGGTCATCAGATGCATTGAATGCAGCCAACGCATTGTTGTTAGACTGAGAAGTACCTTCAAGTACTTCGGCGAACTCGAGCTGGACTTTACCGTTGCTTACGCGACGTGATCCAACCAACAAACACTGACCGGACTTGAGGGTGTCCAGTGAACCGCTGTTAAGAATGTTACTCATGGTTTTATGAGATTAACATGATTTTAATGTTGGTGACTGTTGATGGCCGTCACCTTACGCCATTGATTTCAAATAAAGGGAAGAGGTAGTATCCTATCTACACGTCTACATCTGACGTCAGCCCTGTAATATGCTGCTCTTCCCTGACATGTATATAGGACATGACGGCCCAGTGACGACTCGTGTTAAGGGTGAGTCGTTTACCCCACCTTGTATAGTCTAAGACCCAAGGATTTAGTTATCACCTAGAAAGAACGACATCGATTTCTGTTTGTACGATCTTTCCTTTACAATATTCCACGCACCGGTGGGATATCGTATCAGATATGCCGCATCGTCAAAGTCAGGATGCTCAAGGTCGAGGAATACTTTGGTGTATCTCTTCCTTGGTACGACATCCCATACTGCGATGGGTACTTCCATGACTTCACAGGACGATGCTGATTCAAGCAGCACAAAGTCCATAGTGTCGTCAAACCTCCCAATGAATTGTGTTCCGTAGTCGTCTTGGATCATACCGAACATACCGCATTGGAAAGCTTGCCCCATCGCTGAGGATGAGACAAGCATTACGATGATTAGTTGTACGCAGCGCATGAGCTATACTGTTTGTGGTACACATTTCCGTGGTACCCAGTTGAGTAATGTGCTGTCGTACTGCATGAGGTAGCCAGTATAGCTATCCCAAACATGATGAGCGTGAAGGCTAATGCCTTACTGATCAGAGTTGTTTTCATGATCTTCAATGATTTGCGTCAGTTGTTTTATTTGCTTTTGATGATTAACAACAAGAAGCTGCAGACGTTGACGCTCTAGTCTAGCAGCCTCTCGTAATTGAGGTCCATCCAATTTCCATTGCTTGTAGCGATGGACAACAGGGTTGAGCTTAACATTCCCTGGTTGTGGAATAGGTGGTAAGTCTTTCTTCGAGCTCATTCTGAAATGATTTCGTCCAAGTACACATCAGTGTGTGCATTAGACAGTTCGTACTCCAGCTCATTGATGCGAGACTGAAGCTTCATGATTAATAGGTCTGACTGATCGGTAGCCAGAAGGTAGTAGATGGTACCAACAAGTACAATGTTGAATGCCATAGAGATGAGGAGGATAGCAAACATATGCTATAGATTTGTATATGCCCTGGTTGGCATGGTTAGTAAATAGGTCAGATAGTGGTGCATACGACCTGGTAGTCGTACACACACACTAACTTGTACCTCTGATGGTTGGCGCAACTAGACTCAAAGGTCTAGCAACTCCAAACGACGTTCGAGTTTAGCGAAGGGACCATAGTCTCCCTCCTGTATGAGCAGACGCGAACGCCAGTTCGAATCTGCGGCAAGGACGTCCTCGTCCGCGTAAAAGGACATGGGCTCCTGCCCATCGATGACAATGACCAGCTTCTTGGTATTGTCCAGGTCACGCATTACTTGCGTGTTGCTCTTAGTGAATTTCGCCATGGCGACTTGTTAAATTAGGGGTGACACAATGTACTACCGGGGGCTGTCGAAGCCCGCAACATAGCTGGGGTCTTTGAATGTGTAGGTTCACGCTCTCACAAAAATTTTTTTTGCCACATAATTTTTTTGACTTAACTTTGCCACATGGCAAAACAAACAGCATTCGACATTTACATTCGTAAAACTGTCTCCCGTCCTGGGGTACATGCTAAGACCAAGACTTCAGTCCATAAGAAGTCTAAGAACTATAAGAAAGCATATCGCGGCCAGGGTAGGTGACACACCTATCACTATGGAAGAATACCTATCTCACTTTGAGTTTTTAGTTGTAGCAGGATCGTTAATCGGGGGTTGGATAAAGTTCCAAGCTGACTACAACAAACTATCATCTCGGGTCTACGCCCTGGAGGCAGACAACAAAGAGTTTAAGGACGACGTTAAGCAGCTCCTTAAAGACATCCAAGAGATCAAGATACTCCTCGCTAAAAACAAGATGGAGTGAAACTTGACGACACCACAAACTTCGGGATTAACATTAAGTGGTTGATCCAAATCGTTGTAGGTGTTGGTGGGGCTGTATGGATTTACTTCACCATCATGTCTGCACTGTCTCAGCTTGAGATAGAAACTATGCGTCACAATCAAGAGATCGAACTCAACTCAGAGTTCAGAATCAAGTGGCCAAGAGGGGAGATGGGCAGCTTACCTGATGATGCTGAGCAGAACCTCAGACTCAATCACTTAGAGCGTGATGTAGAACAACTGCAAATACTTGTGGATGAGTTGCGGCAGAAAGACTGCAATTAATTACCTTTGTAACGAAACCGCTTTGCGACCGGCCCTCGGTAACCAAAAAGGGGCCTAGACATCGGGTTACATTAGCTGTCACCATAGGCAGTGAACGTTGTCCCCGGTAGTTTCAAAAAGTGCGTTGGTATAAAACTCGGGTGGGAACAAGGCTATAGGCTGACAGAAATGCCCCCACGTAGGCTAAAGACGGCGAGTGGAAATCCAACTGCTAAACACGCAAACCCAAGGGGGTAAATTGTATCTAGTCATGAGAGAGATTAACCGAATTATACTGCACTGCTCCGCCACTCCAGAAGGGAGAGACATAGACGCAGCAACAATAAGAGACTGGCACGTAAACGGAAACGGCTGGGCGGATATCGGGTACCACTACGTCATCAAGCTAAACGGGGAGATAGAAAGTGGGAGACCTCTAGATACAAAAGGTGCACACACCAAAGGCCACAATGACGACTCCATAGGGATCTGCTACATCGGTGGGATGGATGCTGAGATGAACCCCAAGGACACAATGTTCGAATGCCAAGAAGAAGCATTCAGGGAACTGGTGTTCTCACTACGCATGGTATGGGATAGAGAGTTGACGCTGCACGGGCACAATGAGTTCTCAGACAAAACATGCCCCAGCTTCAAAGTCAGCGAGAAGTTTGCAGATATACTATGAGAAAACGAGTTGACAACGTCATAGACGAAGATGACGTAAACTGGTTAAAAGCACAACCTACAGGTAAGCATCGTACCTGGGATTCTGCACCGCTCAAAAAAGTGCTAGCTCACATAGATGCTACCCCTACAGAAAACTCTTATTGGAGAGTAGAGTCTAAGCCTCAAGGACACGGGTGGCATATAGACACAGGCAGCAAAAAGCACATGCTTTGGTGCAGATATGGGGCAAGTGTACTGCTATCCAAACCAGATCAGTTTACTGGGGGCACACTTACCTACAGAGACAGGAAAGAAGATAAGATTTACCGTTCAGCCTACATCCACAGTTCTGACGTAGAGCACATGGTAACCCCACATGAGGGAAAAAGAACTGTACTACTCTTGTTTATATAAGACAAGTTTTTATATCTTTGCCTAAAACCAACACAAATGGCAAAGATCAACTTCCAACCCACACGTGACTGGGTAGTTCTCCCAGTTCAACGTAAGAATAAGACCGCATCCGGTATTACACTGCACGGGGGTGCAGAAAACTCACTACGTACGAACATACTTGAAGTAGTTGCCGCAGGACCTAAGTGTGAGATGGTCAAAGAGGGCGACACTGTCATGGTACATCCTACATCTGAAGGTCTAATTATAGACCTAAAGGGTAAGGAGTACGTAATGGTGAACGAATTTATGATCTGCGGTATTATCCCTAACTAATGGAGGGAAGCGTCACAGTGTCGTTAAAGTCTTTCGATGAGCTGAGGAGCGCTAAAGAAGCCACAGACCAGAAAGACCAAATGCTGCAAAGAGCAGCAAGAGAGTTAGAGGTATTCTTATCATTCTTGGTGACAAGAGAGAACATACAAGAATACCTAGATGAGTTTAACAGGCAATCCTCCACGTGTAGAATAAACCTAGATGAGGGGAGAGCCAAAATAGTTTTCAGAGATGGCCAGGAATATTAATATAGCAGTCAAAACCACATACCAGTTCTTGCAGGTATTCAACGGTATACTAGAGCTTACAGATAAAGAGCTACAGGTACTGTCTGCTTTCATTGACCTGGGCAAGACAGTAAACCTCTGCTCTGCAGATGCAAAGAAGAACGTAGCCAAAGAGCTGAATGTCAAAGACCCCAACACCCTGAACAACTACGTCAAGCGACTGAAAGACAAGGGTGCGATAGTGAAAACCAAGAACGGGTATAAGCTATCTAAGCTGTTGACCATATCTGAAGACGTTGTAACCATAAGCATACAGAATGCCACGCCCAATAGAGACAAGGTGGATCTATGACCCGTGGGCTATATCAGTGTACTACTCGCCCTCAGGAGATTCAGCAACAGTAATCATTTTTAATTTAGACTATGAGCAAGAAGAACAAGTTATCAGTGTTCCAAATGGTGAAGAATTTCGCTAAGGAAACTGTAGAATACGCCAAGCAGGGAGCACCTAACGTTAACGAAAGCGACTACCAAGACAGGCTGAACACATGCAATGGATGTGAGCACCTAAGAGAAAAAGAAGGTAGGTGCGGACTCTGCGGATGTGTGGTAGAACACAAGGCAAAGTGGGCAACATCAAAGTGCCCCGACGATCGATGGAAGCCACAGGTTGTAGGTAGTGGGGGAAAGACAGTCAAGCTGTCCAAGACAAAAGAGAATGCTGTGTACAAGAAGCGGAGACTGCAGAAACTGAGAAATGAGCGAAAAAATAATAATTCAAAGACTAGCGACTAAGTATGCACTCCCGCTGCAGAAAGTTGAAGAGGCAGTCTACTACCAATTCAAATACACTGCACGCATAATAAAGGAGGGCAGCTTCGAACCAGTCAGATTACCATTCCTTGGTAAGTTTCACGTCCTACCAGGACGACTTAAACACTTGAACAATGAGCAATCAGTATCGCACAATACCAGATAAACTAATACGAGTCCGGACGCGTGACGGTACCCAACATTTCTGGCACGCAAATCTATTCAGAGGTATACGTAGAGTATCTGGGAACTATGTAGAAATATATTTTGGTACTATGCTGCGCCAAGAAGGTGGTGGAGGTAGCGGAACAAATGCTACAAACGAAATAGACGTAGTTAAAATCCGCTTCGAGGACGTTCAGGGTGGGGCCTGGGGTTCTATAATAAAGATGTGGGAGGAGATAATGACAGGTAAGTCTATAGTCTTCACTATAGCTGATACGTATGCAGACCCACCATTCTACAACCTGCAGGCAGGCGAGGTGAAGAGAAATACAGCGGTGCAAGCTGGGTCCTGGGACCTGGGCCCTGAGGGCGACGGCAGTTCATATTACGGCGAAACCACTTCACCAAACCTGAACGAGACGGATCTGAATTTAACAGTCGTAGTGGTTTACAGAGAGGAGTTCGATGGCACTCAAGAAACCTACCCATGAGAGACTTGATAACTGTTAGTAACAACGTAGTTATCCCAAGCGCGTACGCACTGACCATCGACGAATTCAAGAGTCTGAAAGGGCAGGAGCTGGGCGCTGTATACTTCTACACGGACCACCGCTCCCCCTACGCTGTGTATGAGGAAGAAGAGAGACAAACTAAAATAGGTAAGGATCTCAAGGTTAAGTTCACCCCAAAAGTGATGGGGGCAATAGATAAATATAAGGAACTATCAGAAACCTCAGCTATCAAGCTACTTAAATCTGCACGTAGTTCGGTAACTAAACTGGAGAGGTACTTTGCCACAATTAACTTGAACGTTTTAGATGACCACGGCAAACCAATCTACCACGCCAAAGACCTGATAGCCAACTTGGCAAACATGGGTAAAGTCGTAAACGGTTTGGAAGAACTGGAAGCCATAGTCAAGAAACACGAACAAAAGGACAACCCCAACAGAGGAGGAGTGATAACTAACAAGTACTCACAATGAAGATAGCAATCGTAGGAGCATCCAATCAGCTCAAGAAGAAAGTGAAAGCTTTTATAAGTGACCTGGGAGTGAAGTGTTCGCGCAAACCCCTGCATGTCAGAGAACTGTCAGCTTGCTACTATGACTGCGCTCTTCTGAGGTCTAAGTCTGTCTTTGTTAATCCAGTGATACAGAAGGACATAGCCATCAAACAACTGGACCACATCAAAGAAAGAAAGATACATGTGATATATATATGGAGTTCCAGCAAGTACCGAAGAGGCGTGATGCTTAACGAACAAGCTAAGCTTAACAAAGACTACATAGCTCTATCAGTTAGCGAACTAGAGTTGCAGTCTGAAACTGCTATGGGTTGGAGCAAAATAAAAACGTATGTTCAAAAACTCCAGTAAATACTCACCTGCTGCTCAGCACTACCTAGACTTCGGGTTCTACACCGATGCGTTGCCGGGCACGCGAGAGTACTACGACTACTGGGACGAACAGAAAGAGAGATGCACGCAGGGATATTTAGACATAACGGGGTATCACTATTTCTACCTAAACTTCTGCCCTATAGACCGAGTCGTAGACGAGTTCCTGGCAGATGGTACAAAGATCGCCCGAAGAGACAGAACATTTCCTGCCTTCTACGACGGAGACCACCAGTACTTCACTGCGGTAGACGAGTGCAGAAAAACAAACAGGCATATGGTCGTCTTGAAAGCAAGACGTAAAGGTTTCTCGTACAAAGCTGGGGCTATGCTAGCCAGGAACTACTTCCTGATGCGTAACTCCAAGAACTATGTGTTCGCCTCGCAGAAAGAGTACCTGATCGGGGATGGACTGCTCAGCAAAGCTTGGGACTTCCTGTCATTCATAGACGACAACACGGCATGGACGCAACCTCGCCTGCGTGACCGTGAGATGCACAAACAATCCGGGTACAAGAAGAACGTAAACGGGGCAGATGTTGAACTTGGGATGAAGTCCCAAATCATAGGGGTATCGTTGAAGGATAACCCAGACAAAGTCCGTGGTAAAGCAGGTGATCTGATTTTCTTTGAGGAGGCAGGTTCATTCGGAGGACTGCTGAAAGCTTGGGAAGTGGCTATGCCTACAATGCGTCAGGGCTCAAAGACACTGGGTACCATGATAGCATTCGGTACGGGTGGTGAAGAGGGCTCTGGGTTCGAGGGTATGGAGGAATTGTTCTACCACCCTGAGTCGTATGATTGCATGGCATTTGACAACGAGTGGGATGCAGGAGCTATGGGAACTGTCTGCGGATACTTTGTCCCAATCTACCAAAACCTAGACGGGTTCATAGATGAGAACGGTAACTCTATGATAGAAGAAGCCAAGAAACATGAAGAGATACAAAGGGAGAAGAAGAAGGGAGCTAATGACCCAAAGGCGCTTGACCAGTACGTCGCGGAGCACCCATTCACCCCTCAAGAAGCGACGCTACAAGTCACAGCAAATCTTTTTGATGTCAACAGTCTTAAAGAGCAGTATAACAAGGTTAAAGCTCATGGCCTACAGACTGAGGGGACAGCAGGAGTAATGTACTACGACAAAGACGGGAAGGCATCGTTCCGACCATCTGGAGATGTCCAACCAGTCTACAAGTTCCCACACAGAAAAGGGGATAAGACAGAGGGGGCGGTAGTGGTATACGAAGCACCCTACCTAACGAACGAAAAAGAAGTGCCTCACAATTTGTATCTTATCTGCCATGACCCTTATGCTCAGTCAAAGTCTACGAGCAATGAATCGCTTGGGGCTGCATACGTCATCAAGAGACCAAACAATCTATCCAAGCCGGATGATATAATAGTAGCAAGCTATGTCGGGAGACCACAAACACAGGATGAGTACAACCGCAATCTATTTATGTTGGCGGAGTACTACAACGCAAAAATCGGGTTCGAGAACGACCGTGGAGAGCTCATTGCTTACGCGAAGAGATATCGCAAACTACATAAGCTACAAGAAGAATTTGAAATGCTGGACAAGCGAGAACTGCGATCCAGAAATGTAAGACGCCAGTACGGGATGCACATGACCGAGCAGCGGAAGCGGCAGGGAGAGTTGTACATCAGAGACTGGTTGGTGACACCAAGACACACAGATGAAGACGGTAACGTAACACTTAACTTGCATAAGATATACGATCCCGGACTTCTCCAAGAATTGATTAAATTTAACCACAGAGGAAACTTCGATAGGGTAATGGCTTTCATGGTGGGTATGTACCACACGCGAGAGTTATATAATAGAGAGGTAACCGAAATTCTATCCGATAGATCTACGGACGACTGGTTCGACCGTATTTATAAGTAATTTTAGCCAGATGTACGGTACCCATAAAATACCGCAACAGCGTATCCCGAGGTCAAAGAAGACGAAGAAGTGGGCAGAGGAATGCGTTGAAGCCTACATAGATATGTCTAAGTTTGGTCTGTCAGAGCGCCGCTCCAGACTGAAAGCCTTGTATGAATACTACAACGGTAACATCGATGACGATGACTACAAGTATGTGCTTAAGCCGTACGGGAAAACGAGAAGCAACTTCCCATCAAAGCTGCGCAACTACCCAATCATCAAGCCCATCATTGACCTGCTGCTGGGGGAGAAGTCCAAGAGACCTCTGAACTACAGCGTTATCATAGCCAATGCAGATGCAGTCACTCGCAAAGAAGAGGCTAAGAAGCAAGCATTGTTTACTCAGGTTCAGAAGATGTTCTTGAATGAACTAGCTAGAAACTCAGACCTTGTAGGCAACCCCGAAGAGATCCCACTCCCAGAAGAAGTACTGGAGCAGTTCGAGCGTACATACGTAGACAACAGAGCCATCAAAGGACAGGCTGCGTTGAACTACATCATGCAGCATCAGGAGATATACGACAAGTTCCAGAAAGGGTTCTTCCACTACCTGGTGACGGGTGAGGTGTACTCGCACAAAGGCGTGCGTAATGCAGAACCATTCTACGAGATACTTAACCCTCTTGATATAGACTTCGATAAAGACCCAGACATTGAGTTCGTGGAGGACGGGGACTGGGCCATCATCAGAAAGTTTGTGCACGCATCAAGCGCAGTGGACATGTTCAGCCCGTATCTCACGCCTGAACAGGTGTTGCAGTTGGAGAACCCAAAGCAGCAGTCTACTGAGTCTTACTTGTTGTACAGATCAGAGGCTACAGGGTCAGATGACAACATCTATAGAAACAGACTTATCGAAGTAGTTACTGTATACTGGAAGTCACGCAAGCGCATTGGGTTCTTGTCTTACAAAGACAAAGTCACAGGAGTCATCGAAGAGATGCAGGTTGAGGACGGATTCCGTATCCCGCAAGAACTAAAAGAACAAGGAGCTAAGATTAAATACGAGTGGGTCAATGAGGTGTGGGAAGGCACGCGTATAGACGGGGACTTCTACATCAAGATGAACCCCATCTCCAACCAACGTACATCACTTGACAACCCATCACTCTGCAAACTACCAGTCAATGGACGAAAGTACTCAGACATCAACGCTGACAACATATCAATTGTATCACTGGGTGTCCCATTCCAGCTCAACTACAACATCTTTAAGTATAGAATGGAGTTGGCGATCGCAAGATCAAAAGACATCATAGCCCAGTTTGACATCAACATGATACCCAAGAAGTGGGACATGGATAAGTTCATGTACTTCGTAGAAGGTACAGGTATCGCGTGGGTAGATTACAACAAAGAAGGGATACAGCTGTCACCGCAGCACCAGTCTGTACTTGACATGTCTATCAAGACAATCGACCAGTATCTCAATCTTCTCGAGTCCATCATGCAGGAGTGGGAGAAGATATCAGGAGTCAACAGACAAAGACAAGGTGGTATCGGGCCGTACGAAGGCAAGGCTACATCACAGCAGGCAATCGTACAGTCATCGCATATCACCGAAGACATCTTCCGTAAGTATGCACGCTTTGAACAACGTGAGTTGCAAGGCTTGATCGATTACTCGAAAGAAGCCTGGCTCTCAGGTAAGAAGGCCATGTACGTTATGCCTGACATGACTACTGAAATGATCGACATCGACTCTATGCAACACATGGAGACAGAGTACGGCATCTTCGTGTCTGATGCAGGTAGAGACCAAGACAAGCTTGAACAAGCTAAGATGTTGTCTCAATCTATGATTCAGAACGGGGTACCAGCTTCTGCAGTACTTGACCTGTTCGATACTGAGAACTACGCAGGCATCAAGGATAAGATTAAGAAAGCTGAGAAAGCACAGAAAGAGTTGGAGCAACAACAACAGCAAGCTCAACAGCAAGCTCAAGTTGAACAGCAGAAGACTCAGCAGATGCAGATACAGCAGCAGGCTGTCGACAAAGAGAAGGACAGACAGTTGCAGATCGAGTTGGCGCTTATCAAAGCTGAAGCTTCAGACAATCAGGATAGGCTGAACATTGACATGGCCAAGATGCAGCAGAACTTTGAGATAAAGCAGAGAGAGCTAGATCTTAAGCAGCAAGCCCTTAACAAAGAGGGTGACCTAAGACCTGACGGAGAATGACAAACGCTGATCGTAGGAGATTGCTAGAGGAGTTTAGAGCATCCGGTATGGAGGGCTCTATACTTGACGTATACAAGGCCTACGCTCAGGGTACCGATTTGTTGGCTGAACATAGACAGCAACAAGAACAGGCTAAGCCGCTGGTTGCAGAAACGCCTGAACAACAGAAAGAAGGGCTGAGGCCCTACCACAAAGCCGGGGAGTTCAATCAAACTATGGTCTTCCCTGACGTCCCTCCTAATACCCCGTTCAATACGATAGGTATGAAAGCACCTATCAACATTAAGAAAGTAGATGAGCAGGGACATCTGATACAGTCATACGAGAATGTACCCCCCGGCATAACCAACTTGCCTACGGGACCAAATCACGGTACCGTGATAGAAACCCCAGCTACGTATCAAAAAGGGGGAGAAGTAAAAAAGATGCAGACTGGTGGGGCTAAGGACGATAATAAAGAGGAGAAGCAAAAAGTATCCTTGACGTGGTCAGAAAAACACAAGCTGGATAAGAATACAGTTCCAGGCACCAGAATCATGACGTTTGAAGACGGCACTCAAATGCCCGTCTTGTTAGGGACAGCAGAGGTAGTAGCAAAGAAAGACAGGAAAGGATTAGACTCTGTAGAAGACGCTGTTAAAAGAACAGGGTCAGGCATTGTAGGAGACTACGCCAAGACAGATAAGTCTAAGCGAAAAAAGTTTGAGTCTGGGGTAAGAGAAGACATCAATACTGCAGGCAACAACATGATAAACGTAGCTACAGATGCAATGTCATGGCCGGGTAGAGTTACTACAGGCGCACTCCTCAATGCTGCTACAGGAAAGAAAATAAATACAAACCCGTTTGCCTACACAGATGCAGCCAGAGGTATAAAACAAGAAAACTACTCCCCGTCTACAACACTAGGCCTAACTGGGGCTAAAGCAGTAGCAGCAGATATAGCATTTGATCCTGCAGGTGCATTTATGACGGGAAAGGGTGCCCTAGGACTGTTTAGAGCCCCCGCTAGATTTGGGTTGACCTACTCTAAAGTTCCTTTTGGGTACGGTAAAAAGTCTCTGGGCCCAAAAGAAACTTTGCAAAGTGTATTCAGCAAGAAGAAACAAGTAGAAAACGTATTCCGGGCACACAGGGGCAGGGGCATAAATCCGATTGTGCCGTATGATAGAATACCAAAAAATCAACGAGATCAAATTGAAAACAGAATTGATGCAGTTCGGTTAAGTCTTGGAAAAGAACAACGGTATGGTTCATACAAACCTTCCGGAGTCAGCGGACGAGAGGTTAAGCTAAGAGACCCTGACCAACTTGACTTTGCAGCGTCCAATGTGGGAGACATTCAGATACCCAAAGCTGTAAAGAAAGATTTGATTGCACGAGGAAAATGGACAGCACCTCTCTCAGATGAATGGAAACATGGACCTAAGATACCATTCGGGGAACACCTGGCAGCTGGTAAAGCAAGTCTTAAAGGAAATAAAGGTGTATCTGTAGGATACACTGATGACCTATATGGTGTGATGGGTGGATACAGAATAGAGACAACCCCAATGAATAAGGGTATGAGAGTAGATATGGTTGATGACTGGGATCTCCAACCGTTTCAACAAGGAACAACCTCTCCACTCTTGGACAGACTTCCTAATAGAGCTAAAAAAGCAATAAACAAACTCCCAGAACGGGCAAAAAATAAACTCTTCAATACTGAGGTATTTGAAACGCTGGGCGGGAAACCTATAAGAATACGACAAAGCTTTGATGTACACGCTGATCAAGGAAGGCTAAACATTTCACTCCCAGGCAGCTCTGAACCTTTGGTATCTAGAGCAGGAGCATCACGAGGACCCCAACCAATTAACTTAGATAAATCCGCTCCAGGCTACATATCTTTTGAAGATATGAAAGCTTACGAGTTTGGACTTAACTCGCTCAAGTCACTACGTAGAAGAGGAGGAATGATAGATAGACGAAAGAAGCGCAGAAAGCGCAAGTGATATATAATAATAGCAACTGTATAAAATAATTTTACAGAAATACAAACCAAACCCATTAATATTTTTGCGTAATGTCAGACCCAAACAACAAACTAGACTTTAGCGCCATTACCTTCGACAGTGTCGTTGGGGAAGGCGCACCAGGACTGGAAACAGTCGAACAGGAGCCTCAAGACGTTGAGGAATACTACGACGATGATGACATCATCGACGAAGACCCTAGAGAATATGGAGACGAAGACTTCGAAGACTATGTCGATGAAGACGACGATGACGATGACGATGAAGACACCGTAGAAGACGACTACGACGAAGAGGACGAATATGATGATGAGGAAGATGACGACGAAGAGTTTGAAGACGAACTCACCGAAGACGAATACGACGATCTCCCCATCGCAGATAAGATCTCTGATATTCTCGGATTTGAATTAGAAAATGAGTATGCCGATACTGTAGAGGGGCTCACCAGCTTTGTCAGAGATATGTCTGAAGAAGTTGCAGAAGCACAGCTGCAAGATCTGTTTGACCAGTACCCAGAGATACAAGCTCACCTCGACTTTGTGTTGGCTGGCGGAGACCCACAGGAGTTCTACGCTGCAAACAACCCACAGTCAGACTACAGCCGTATCGAGCTTAGGGAACAGGATGTGACTCTCCAACGCGCTATGCTTGGTGAGTACTACAAAGCAATGGGCCACCAAGATGAGTTTATCCTCGAGATGCTCAACGATTTCGAAGAAGGTGGTAAGCTGTACAACAAAGCATTGATAGCACAAGGAGAACTTACTGCAATGCAAGAGCAGCAGAGAGAAGCTTTGTACCAAGAGCAACTTGAGGCGCAAGCGTACGAAGAGCAGGTGCAAGAAAACTTCTGGGGCGATGTAGCAGACTACATCTCAGAAGACAATGAGTTTGCAGGTATAGTGATCCCAGACTCAGATAAGCAAGACTTCTTCGATTACATCTCCGCCCCCGTAGACGAGGAAGGCAATACTCAAAGAGACCTAGACTATGCTGATGCCAACATCGACATCAAGCTCGCAATAGACTATCTCATGTATAGCGGATTTGATCTCGGAGATATCATTGACACAAAAGCACGCACGCAGAGTGTCAGAAATCTCAGGGAACGTATCCAGTCTAACGAAGAGAGAGTCAAGAGTGCTCGTAAAGCTCAGCGTAGACAACCATCATTTGATCCAGATCAACTGGACATAAACGCGCTTTTTTAAGCATAACCTTTTAAAATAAACAATCATGGCTTTGATGCAGGTACTTAAAACGTACTACAATGACCAGCAGATGACCGACACAAACTCGTTGGTTAATGCTTTGATGGAGAAGCCCGAAGAGCTCTCTCCCATCATTACGCACTTGGCCGGACGTGAAGAAAAGAAGTTTCCTCTTTCCTTCTTGACTGAAGGGGTTGGTAACACGAAGTCAATCAATAGATTTGAATTTGAGTATCGTGTCAAGACCCATGAAGTTAACGTTCGCCCAGTTGTCGCTAACACAGGAGACGGAACTGGAGGTGCACCCTTCAGATTGACCTTCCCTGACAAGTGGTTCATTTTCCCATACACTTTGGTCTCACAGACTGGTGTGTTGGCTCGGATTATGAGCGAACCTAGATCAGTTGGTAACGGTTACGAGTATGAACTCCAAATCGTTTCTCCAGACGTTACAGCTATTCCTTCAGAGGACCGTGCAGCAGGTGCTCTTTGGGGCATGTTGTTTGCTAACGTTGGTATTGACTTCTCACGCGGTAACGCTTCTAACTGGACAGCTCCCGGGTTGGTCCGTTCTAAGATTGGTACTGTGCGTAAGTCTTACCACTTCTCTGGTAACGCTAAAGACTACGTAGCAGAGTTCAACCTCCCAACTAAGGAAGGTTCTTCTACGAAGTTGTGGATGGACTACGAGGAGTACCGTCACATGCTCAAGTTTAAGGAAGAGTGTGAGATGTACTACTGGTACGGAAACAAGACTTATGATGACAAAGGATCTAACAGAATGTTGGACGAGAATGGCCAACCAGTTATATCTGGTCCTGGTTTGTTCGAGCAGATCATCAATAAGGACACCTACTCTACTCTCACGCAGAAGAAGTTGGAGGACACGATTGGTGACTTGTTCTACGGCATGACGGATGCTACCGACAAGCAGGTGACTTTGTACACCGGTATTGGTGGTGCACGTGAGTTCGACAAGGCTCTCCGCAGCTACTACGCTAACGGTGTTAGCTCTAGCGGTGTCGGTACTACTACAAACTCTTACCTCAGAACTACTGAGTCTAAGTTTATCACTGGTAGCGGTCGTAGCTTGGGTATCACTGGTTACTTCACCTCGTACGACCACGTCGATGGTCACACGGTGAACGTGGTTAAGGTCCCATTGTTCGATCACGGCCCTGTTGCTCAGGCTTCTCAGAAGCACCCTGAGTCTGGATTGCCGCTTGAGTCATACAGAATGGTGTTTGTTGACCAGTCATCTTATGACGGGGAGAACAACCTCCAGATGTTGAACAAGAAGGGACGCGAAATGCTCCGCTGGTGTGTTGCAGGTTCAGTTGTGCCTAAGGGCTTCACTGAAACCGACACGCGAGCTTCAGATATAGACGGTGCTTCTGTGCACATGTTGAAGACAGCTGGTATCCTGCTCCGCAGATTCGATACTTCGCTCGACTTGACTTGCACTGCATCGTAATTTGGTGTTTGGTTTGCAAAGGGGGGAGCTGAAATGTCGGCTCTCCCCGATTTGCAGCCAGGACTAGTTTATTCTTAACTCAAAAGAACATGAAAAAAGTTATAATCAGACGCAAAGAAGTCCTCAACCATCTCCCAAAAGAGATCAGAGCTGGGGCAAAAATTACGATTGGCTCCATCTACGTTGGAAGACAACCTCTTAGAGGAGTAGAAGGAGATGAAGCACACAGGTTGTTGACAGGAATACTCGACGTGCCCCCAACACACGAAGCCTGGCCAAGGCTTGAAAAAGACTTTTGGGCCAGTATGGCACTGAAGGTACCATTTGAAGGTAAGGAGTTGGACATTACAGTAGATGAGACAGGTCACCCGCACAACGTAATGGACTACATCACCTTTCAGTGGTGCAAGAAGCATAGACAGGTAGCAGATAGTCAAGAACATATGGAGAAAGACCCAGTAAAAAAGTTCTATATCTACGATCCTGAACGAGATCTTCTTAAGAAGAACGCAAAAGTAAAAGTTAGCAAGGAAGCAGACAAAGAGTTCATCAAGTGCTCAACAGATGTTGACAAAATGAGAAGACTTGTAAGACTACTTAGCGACGGATCTAATCCAGAGAAGCTAACTGACTTGGAAATTGAAAACAAACTGTACGAACTCAAAGGAAACAACCCAGCCAAGTTCTTGAAGTTTGCAACTGACAAAGATCTCGACCTTAAGGCAGAGATTGAAGAGATGGTTAGCAAGGATGTCTTGCGTAAAATCGGAAACCAGTACATATACGGGGACGAGACCATTGGAGAGAACCAAACCGACGCCATAGTTTACTTTAAAAACAAGAAGAACTCAGGAGCGGTTAACGCTATGAGAGCTCAACTGAAGACAATAGCGTGACAATACAAGAGATGCATATAGCTGTCAACCTGGGGGTGCAAAAAGTCGCATCTTTCCAGGTTGACAATCTCTTACCTGAAGAGATTGACCATGAAATCAACATGGCCGTACGCAGATTCATCAATCAGCGCTACAATCCCATGTCCAATCCCAAAGGAAAAGGGTTTGAGCAATCTCAGAAGAGGATAGACGACCTCAGAACGCTACTTGAAGACTATTCTACACCTTTGAACATAAAAGGTGGATCAGAAGCAATAGGCTCGGGTAGTTATTTCGGGGCAGTTTACTCAGCTACAGGAAATAAGATTATAAACTTGGAGAGATTCAAGCTTCCTGTAGATTACATGTACCTCATCAACATAAAGAGCACACTTGCAGTAAACTGTAATAAGCCTGTACGGTTTGAAGAGATAGCTACAACAGATAGGTTTCTAAGAATACCCATAGACTCTGGAAAACCAGGCAATGTAATACGAGAAGTATCAGTAGCTAACGTTTTTGGGGAGTTAGAAGTTATATGGAGCACGATTGGAAGCAGAACTAGCTTAGAGGAACTGTTAAATCCACTGATGTGGGCTGAAGGCTATGTGCCTGGAAGATCTTACCAAGATGGTTTGGCTGACATGTTCTCCAGCTCTATAACTTCAGACTCTCCCCACGCAGATGGTAACGAAATATACCTAAGCTACCCAGTAAGAAAACTTTCTGACGGGAGTGGGTTGGCAAAGCCACACCAAGTTCAGAACTCTACAGATGGGATATATGATGGTATATATGGGTTGATAAAGTACGCACCTGCATATGCACCACTAAAGGACGGTGGAATAGAGAGAAAAATCTTTGAATCCCCTGAAGTGTCATACAAAGTAAATAGAAAAGCTGACCTAAGTCAAAACCACACTAAGATAAGCAGGCAACTTTGTAAGGCAGTCCAACACGATGACATATTTGCATTGCTTGACGATCCGTTTAACACTGCAAAAACGGACAACATCATGTACACGATGCAAGAAAATTTCGTAGATTTGTACTCTGACGTACATACGATACCTCTCAACGTAACTATAAAGTATTTACGCAGACCTGTAAATGTCAACTTAGCTGAGGGCATAGGCTGCGAGCTGGCAGAGCACACTCATCACGAGATTGTGGAGATGACAGTTAAAAGCATCCTGGAGTCATTCGAGTCTCCAAGATATCAAACGCAATCTGGGGAGGTCCTGGAGAGCGAGTAATTTTTGTTGAACGCCATAAAACTTTATTACCATGGCTTCTAATCTTTCGCAGACTTTTATCTGCAACGATGGTCAGCTCATCCCGGGCGCGACCACCAATTTCGGATCTATTGTAGGTAGCACTACCGCTGCCAACCACGAGTGTGGTATTTGGGATTCATACGGACAAGCTTGGATTACTGCAAATCAGTTGTACTCTACTACTAACGTGAACATTGTTGGTACAGATGCAGATGACCCTGCTGACGGTATCCAAGTGGCTGACGAACTCGTAGTGACTGAGGTGAGTGCTCTGACTTCGGTCAATCCAGCATGGCACTACAGCCACTTGCAGTTTGCTCAGGGTATGCCTAGCGGAAACCCAATTGCTACTCCTGTTATCCCTACGGCTAACATCAAGAGCATTCAATACACGCCCCACACTGCTTCTGTAGGTGCTAAGCACACCATCACTGACAACACAATGGCTACTAGTAAAGACAGACTGGTCAAGTTTGTCATCAGAACTACCCCTACTGCTTACGAGTACTTCGTAAACAACGAGGACCTGACGATGACTGACTTGAGTGGTGAAAGCAAAGAGTTCCCACTCGCAGCTTTCAATACCACAAACCACAAGGTCTTCAACATTGAGGTGCTGAACTCTGAGTTGGCTACTGATAACCTTGCTGGCTTCTGTGCTAAGCTTGAGGAAAAAGTTGATGCTCACGGCATTTTGAGCAAGTTGATTAATGTTACTACGACTACTACGTCTGGTGACACCTACACTGCTCGCCATGCTGGTGTTGATCTTGACATTATGATCACCCTCAGCGACACTGGTGCAGTAGACAGCACTTTGACTAACACCAAGGCTAACTTGGTTATTGGTGCTGGTAACGACTGGCAGGCTATCTCTGATGAGAAGGGTACTAGAGGTAAGTACGGAAACTTCAACCGTATGTACTTCCCAACTGATCAGACTACGTTTACTCAGTCTGGTTTTGCATACGATGTCATCGACATCAACTACAACACTCCTAACTGGCCAGTTGGTGCAGGAATTGCTCCTGCAGGTCAGACAAACAGTGTTCGTATCTACGTAGGTTCGTCTGGCACGGCACTCCTTGCTGACGGCTCTAACTCAGTAATTGACACTTTGTTCCAAGTTACTGTTCGTACTGCGAAGCGTTTCGTTTGGAGCTAATCTAATATGGGGGGCACATAGGGTGTCCCCCTTTATTACTTATCATCATGGCAACAAGATCTGTATACTCAGGCAAAAGAGTTTTGGTAGCATCTCCTGGAGCAGCTAGGGGAACTAACTACACCGTAACTGTAGAAAACCTATTCACCGGAGACACCGTCTCTCAGAGAGCCCGCACCAAGAAGGGTAAGGTTGTTACTGCGCTTACTATGAACTCAAGCGGGGTATTGAAGACAACCATAGACGATGGTAGAGGTAATAAAACAGTTGAGTACTCAGTAGGTACAGCCGACATACAGTGCTGCATCGCTAAGCTGGTGCATGACGCAATACATTGCACATGTAAGTGCGATAAGTGCAAGGAAGATCTCAAGCTTGCGGAGAAGATTTATCTCCTGCTACAAGCTGCTGTCTTTGCTGCAACAAACGGTAGACAAACCGACGCTAACGACATGTATCGCAAAGCAAAAGAATTTTGCCAAGAGCGTTGTGCTTGCGGCTGCTAAACCTTACCCATGGCTAGAGTACTTGGATTTTCTACAAGAGAGGGGGGCAGAGATCTACCCGTATTTACGTTCGTAGAGGCTCATGCCGCTAGCGCATTTGATATATTCATACACAATTCCGCGCATTCTCCCTCAGAAATACGGTATCTCTCAAGCGAAGAGTTAGCTTACGAGGGGTGGACTTCTGCAGATCTTTTGCTGTACGGGGGCGCTAACGGAGGTGACGGCCTTCAGGGAAACTTTGAGAACGGTCTGCTTAATAAGCCTATAAGAGAGCTGGTAGGTGTGCAGCCCACGTCTATTAAAATAAAGTCAGATGACCTAACTCTAGTTACTATAACAGGAAACACACTAGCAGAGTACATCGAGCGGACAGAGTTCAGATATCTTACAGATGGGCACCTGGCAGTAAAAGTATATCTGCTTGAAAAGCTTTTTGATCAAGTCCAGCCCGGTGATATAGTTATACTAGAAGGGTGTTTGCTGCTACAAGGGGGCAGAAGTGACTTAGGGGTAGCTGTAAATAAGAGGCAAGTACCATTCGTTCTTGCTGGAGTGCCAGCATCAACTGGCGATAAAGCACACCAAAACCCCACAGTTGACGTAGCCAGATTCTTAACTGGGGCTGACAGCAGTAACATAGGGGCAACAGTGAAGGTTCAAGATCTAGGAACTGCTAACGATGGTATACAGTGGAACTCGGTAAGGACAAAAACAAAGTGGCTCAACGGTACTCCCGGTTCAGCTAGTAGACTAGCCCCAGCTCAGCCTAAGCACCAGCGGTCAGCGTTTGATCTTCCCCCTGAAGCAATAACTGCCCCCGGACAAATACACTTTCTTAGAAACGCCGTATACGGCAGGAACTCAAAACCAGATTTTAGAAAACTGGACCTGACAAGGGACAGGATGGACATGGTTGATCCTCAATCTCAGCAGAGAATAGACAGACGTACTAGTACTTACAGAAGCCAGCGTAAGGGCGATCAATTCAGCTTGCTTGAATTCCACGGACCACAACTAAACATAGGGGAAACCCATGGATATATAAATTATGGACTCTATGCCTGGAAGTACGTAGTAGGACCTAGTTACGGAGATACAAAATACGGTGCGTCTTCTATAGGTGGGTCTTACCTACCACAGACCGTGGGTGGTGATTTCCTACCTACAGGTCTAGGCATACCAAACCAAGGATATGAACTAGGAGATACCTACGGGTATGATGACTCAGCAACCAGATCCAACGCTAGGTGTGAGAATCTGAGAGTACACCCAGACAGAGGTATCTACAGAAGTCCTTACTACCCGCATGCTCAGTCTGAGTTTATGCACTATGTTACTTTCTATAAGTGGGAGAACACTAACTTCACCATAAACTCAACTACTAACTACAACATTACAAATGGTGTAGGTAGTGCAATCAACTCAAATGACGTAAACATTTGGGCTTGGTATGCTAGTTGGGCTTTTCAATCATCATACAATGAAGCGTCAGGCAATCCTGATGCCTCTAACCAGACAGCTCTAGGAGGCAGTCAGTATATGCGTCTTGAGGCTTTAAACGCAGTACTTATCGGAAATATAGGGTGGCAGGACTTTATATCAAATGCATTTTACATGGGGGCTGACCCAGACAACACGTCAGCGCACAGTTTCCAAAACTATATTTCTACCTCGGAGAACCAAGAACTGGTTCCAGCATATGATAAATTGTTCTCTGGTGTGTACCATGCAACCAGAATACACCAAACCTTTTACAACGCCTCAAGAACCATAGGAGCTAACATAGGAGGAGGAGAAGCCGGCTTTACGCCAGCATCTACAGGGTTAACTTCTGGGTGGCCCACAGTAGCATCAGCCGCTGTTAACAGTCAGAACTTGTCAAGTTCTGTGCTCTTCACTTATACAGCATTTGTATACGCAGAGTCTCCTCAAGCTATAGCGATTAGTAATGACGATTATGCGCCTTGGGCTACTTCAGACATACCAACTTTTACTGACGTTTATGGGTTTTCTCCAATAACAGAGCAGGGAGCTGGAGACACCCTACACCGAGTTAAGTACCGAGTTAACGTTACTTCCGGAGGGGGCAGTTCAACACTACCTCCCACATACGCTATAGCTGCCAACGGCATTAATGGTGTAAACTCAACTTTCTGCACAGATAAAAATTCTGAAGCAACGTGGGCTGTTTTAGGGGACGAAAACGAAACAAGCTTAGTTAGATTCAGAAACTTGTCTCTATGTAACGAGGAACTAGACTATGACCGGTGCGGATGTAGAAATGTTGTAGAGTCACTACCTGTAGGCGAAGTCGGAAAGGGCACTAGCCCTGACAGCAAAAGGTTTGAAACAGTAGTCATATATCCTAGAAACGTTGTAACTGATCAGTACTCAGAAACGGGGACAGGTGGTGCAGATGCCTTTCCATCACTGCTGTACGTAAACTCATACTTCTCAGTAACAGGAAACGCCAATGTAGATAACGGCTACGCCTTAAACTACCTCGCTGACGGAACGCTCGCCGCTGCAACCTCTGTAGAGTACAGAACAACAACCAACTCCACTCAGACAGTCCTTCTCTCTGAGTTTGGCCTAGGATTTAATGGGTACGGTGACATCTTCCAAACAGAGTTCTTGGGCCTCAGTTTGGCTGATCCAACGGATGTCTTAGCTGATACTAATACTTTTACATACAAGTATTTTCCCGGCAGAGATCCATACATAGATCAAGACCTGCAGTTCTTTGTTCATGACTCAGCAGATGAAGCAAGAGTATTTGCCACGATAGGTGGAGCCGGATATAACAGTGCTGCCTCAAGTGATGATGAACCTCACAGACATATGCTGTTGTTCTCAGCAGGAAGCCTAGCAATAGCAGGAACCGATCCTAAAAGAGCTCATGTAGACTTGGGATGGACACAGAGCTGGGAAAACACAGAGGTAGAATGTTCTATACTGTCGTTAGGTATTACTACAGAGTGCAGCGACGTATCCAAAGACAAACCCCCATACAGAAATAGGAAGTTTGTTGTAATAGGAGATCACACTATTGACACAGGATTTGAAGATAACGACGGCGACGGAGATCCAGATAATTCTATTAAAGGGTGCACTGATGAAAACGCAGTGAACTTCAATCCTAACGCCAACGTGGATGACGGCAGTTGTTACTTCTGCGAAACTGCCTTAGACTCGGATGCAAATGCCTTACACTTTGTGCAAGCACTTCCACTTCTTATAAATACAACTCCTGGAAACGTAGACAGTGTTAGCGCAAACGGACTATACGGAACAGCCCCCGCTACATATATAGGAAATGTTGGAGGGGGACTGGCTGACGTACCAACGTCAAGCCCAGATATTTATGACTGGCAGGATGGTAACTTGTTTAATGCAGTAAACACTTCAGAGAACGCGTTAACAAGCGGATCAGGAGGAGGACCTAATACAGCCTTTACATACTTCGCTATGAGGCATGATGCTTTGCTTGACCGTCTTGTACCTGCATCTGACCAAGGCTCTCAACAGCAATTAGGCAACGATAGCTATAGTGGTGGGTATCAGGTTGCACTAAACGATATGATTACTTCTGAGCTTGCTTCTAGGTGGGTATGTCAGATATATACGTACGACGACTGGCAGAACAGAACTGTGCCCGCTAACACGTTCGGTAATGGTTGGGCGGTAGAAAGCAATGGAGACGGATCAACATTTGCACAAACAAATGTGTACTATGATATATTTGGGAACTTCTCTGGAGTTGGGTTGGAAAGTTTCGATGAGGTAGCAACACTAGCAAACCAGTACACTGGTGATGCTAGTTCATTCTACTTTAGAAACTTTGATCCCGATGATGCAAGTACAGTAACAGACATAGGGCTAGAAGCAGGAAGAGAATATGTAGCTGTACTTAGATTCCAACCACTACAGACTTGCGGTCAGAAGCAGTTCTACTACATGGCCTACCACTTCTTCGTGGAATACTGTGAATGTACTGATCCAACATCAACTTCCGCAGGAAACTATGCAGGAGCAGACAATGCTCCGTGGCAAGGAACTCCATGGGATGGAGTAAGTTTCTACCCTGGAGTAAACACCCCAACAGACCAATTTAATACATTCCTCGCAGATGGCTCCGGTGTATTTACACCTAACTTCTGTGTAACATCTGAGGATGGTATATCTACAGGATTGCTCAACTCAAGAATATGTGAGTTCCAAGGAGAGGACGAAAGTGTAACTTGCGGCAACTTCTACTCTTGGTGTCTTACAGAAATAGCTACAGACTGCGTCGGACCAGACGAGAATGGAAATGTGTACGGAGAAGCTAATTTCAGCATTCTTATCGATGGATTCTTTGTACAGTCAGACCCAGGACAAGGTGGAACTCTAGGAGATGCATATCAACTCATTGAACCGCAGACAGGATTTGCATTCTATTACATAGTTGAGATAACTGTAGATGGTATTCTTGAACAGACAGTAGTTTCTCACATAGTAGAAAACGGTCTCTACGTACCTAATCCAGAGATAGCTATAACACAGTCAGTGATCAGCACATTCCAGGGAGCAAATGCTGTTATAAATGCAGGTCCTTTTGACTTCGATCAGGATAACAACGGATCTGTGGGTGAGGCTGTGATAGGAGTTACACTTCAAGCAACTGGACTTATAGATAACAGCGGCCAGTTTGTAAGTCTGCTGGATGTAGTAGATTACATAGTAGACGATGACGGTAACCCAACATCAGTAATCTGCCCCGCAGAACTTATCTCATACGTGTCAACTTCAGAAGACTGCGTAGACTTGGTAGAGGGATGTATGGACGAGACAGCGGTGAACTTCAACCCGGATGCAAACTCCGATGATGGTTCCTGCGAGTACATACCATGCGAAGAAATATTCAATGATGCACTTAACTCTATATTCATAACGGACGTAGAGTCAACCAGAGCAAGCTCAGATTGCGTTTACGTAGCAGAGCCCAGTGATGGAGGAGAGCCGTACTATTACTACGACCCGAACTACGATGGCAGTATGACTGTCACAGTCCAAGACTACTCGGTATCAAGCCCAACAGGAGCACTTGGAGCTAACGAAGGAAACTTTGTACTGTTCGTAGCCTACGTAAGCGGAGGAAACATCAACGTTGTTGGTGAGGCCATGGTCTTCTACGACAACAACGTAACCGCTATACAAGGCCTAGGAGAAGGAGAATTCCTGACTATGAGTAATACTGCTGCAGCCTTCATAGGAGTTGGGGATATGACTACCACACCTATAACAAACGGTGACCCATTTGGTATAGGGGAAAGTTTAGCGGGTTCTGAATATGAAATAAATGTTCCGTTAGGTGCGCTCTTTGGACCAACCAACGACTTAACTGGGGGTCAATACCTTCTGTTTGTAGTACCCCACATCGACGCAACAGCTGTTGGTGAAAACTTCGGGGGACTTGAAGACTGTATTGCAGAGTTTGGTCAGTTCGCAGATGAGCAAACTTATCATGTCATTGACATGATAACGAACACAGATGACTGTCCTCAACCTTGTAACCAGTTTACAAACCCGGATGACTGTCCAGACAACGTAGCAGGTTGCACTGACCCTGGGGCCGAGAACTACGACCCAGACGCAACAATTGACGATGGCACTTGTGTGTACTGCACTACATGTGACTTCTGCGACTTGTACCCAACACACCCAGAGTGTCTTCTATGCGACAAACGTGCAGATGAAACACTAACAGCAGGAAGTAGAGGATTCAGTGCAAGCCTCAGAGATTGCGAGGGAGGAGGTAAGTGCTGCGCGGATCAAAGTGCGACTAACTACGACCCTGAGTGTAGAGGGGAAAATGCAGACAACGGCCAGTGCACTTACGCTTGTAATGGTGCAGGATGTACAGATTGTGAAGATGACCCAACAGGAGAGGGCTGCGTCGAAGATCCCTGCCCAGACCCGAACAACCCGGACTGTGTAAATCCACCTATCGTGAACTGTCTAGAGACCGGTGACTGTCCTTGTGTAGGCAACGATTGTAATCCAGAGTGTTTGCTAAATCCAGAGTTGTGCAACCCTGGACAACAACCATGCGAGCAGAGTGTAGCAAACAATGAGTGTGAGCCCATCGAAACGTTCACAACTACTACAATTGTATGCAACCCGATATTCGAGGAAGCAGCTCTAAATGAAGAGTACGACAAAGACTGGTTGACTCAGGTACTGATGTCCTGCGCCAGCGGAGATGCACTTAAGTACATGTTCCGACTCAAAGCAGGCATACACCTGGATGACGTAGATACAACCAAGCTTGCTCTTATTGCATACTTGTTCATCGAAGGCTCAAAGAACAACCTTGATTGTTTGTTTGACTGCGATAACTATGAAGCCGGGGTCAAGAGAAACGGTAAGGTTAGAGGCTTCAGCAATAGAATGAAAGAGATCGACTGTAAAGCAAGGTGGGCTGCAGGCAGATATCAAAGATTCGCTGCAAGTAGCAACTACAGAAAAGGAACTACAGTCAAGTACACGAGGGTCGTGAACGGAGTGAGTACGTCAAGCTACTACACTGCAAAGTCAGATTGGTCTCCTGGAATGACACTCCCAGGAGTAACAGCAGACAAAAAGCAAAGAGTGTGGGAAGCGTGCATCAACGTCAAGTTCCAAAGCGGGGGCAACCCAGAGAACTACTTCCAGACATTCGTGGATTTCATCAAGAGATACTGCGACAACTGTGAGATAGATCCACTTGCAAACTCAGGCATCTATGAAAGTAACGAAGGACAGGGCATTGGTCCTAACAACAGAACCCAGGACTTTGGTGGTAATTCATCCATAGGATTCCAAGACGAAGACGGGAACGAAATAATATTCTAAAATGGCTAAAAGACTTACATCACTACCGGTAAAATCTAAAAGGGAAACTACGGCTGACGACGTACTGCTCCTGTCCAATGGAAGTACGGGTAGATCATTCCAGCTGCCTATTACAGACGTGTTCCCTAAACTGAACAACGGAACGCTTGCACATAACAACGGTGCAAACAGCACGTCCTTGGTTAATATAGGAAACTCTTCAAAGCTGTTCGTGGGAGGAGGTAGCGCAGATACCACTACAGGTATAGACAACAATACACTCATCTTCAAAGGATTTAGAGTAGACTTTGACGGGAGCATATCAATGCCAAGTGCCGGAGAGCACAACAATGCAAACTGCCCCATACAGATTGTTGAAGAAACAGACGCCAACGACACTACGAAGGGTAACATCCTCTTGGCGTGGGACCCCTCTAACTACGACCTCAGCAACTTTAGGAACACTACCAATGAGTACCTGACTACAGTTACCCTTACTACAGATGTAGCTGGTATTCTTCCAGAAGCAAACGGTGGTACAGGGTTGTCCTCTATTGTAAAAGGTGGGGTGTTGTTTGGTAACGACACAAATGACATACAGCAAGTCACACCTACAGCAAACGGTCAGGTTCTCATACACAATGAGACTACAGGTAAGCCTGCATGGTCTACATTGACTGCCGGCACAAATGTGTCAATAAACAATACTGCAGGTGCGATAGAGATATCTTCCAGCATTGGTAGTATAACAGCCAACGTAGACTTTGACGACAACAACCTGGGGATGGGCAGTGGTTGGATAAGCAACGACGTAACCAACGAAGGCATTAACATAGACACATCAGGTAAAGTCTTCATAGGTAGTGCTACCCCTACAGCTTACTTCACATCTGACCTCAACGTAGCCAACAACATTTCTCTGGGTACCACAGGCAGTAACAGCCAAACCCTGTCGGTAAAGAACACCATCACTGGAGCGACATCCAACTTTACAATACAAGGCGCAAGTGCATCTGGTACAGGTAACGCAGGCGGAGACGTCACAATCAAAGCTGGAGACGGTGATACTAACGGTAGTGGGGGCGCACTGACAATTAACGGAGGCCGTAAAGCTGGTAGTGGTACAGATGGCAGCGTAAAGATTCGTACAGCAGATACTGATGCACTTACCGTAGACGAGTCTCAAAACGTTACTGTAAACAACGGTAGTCTCAGAGTCGCGGGTGGTCAAGTTAACATCACTTCAGGTGACCTCACAGTTGCGGACGGGGACATAACCCTCACAGC
>Ga0208428_1000014_pt1 | contig 85555 bp, 97 predicted proteins | sample DEB08_DNA_11_FD_184535 | JGI IMG/M metagenome (GOLD analysis project Ga0208428, IMG submission 184535) | Aqueous microbial communities from the Delaware River and Bay under freshwater to marine salinity gradient to study organic matter... | ecosystem: Environmental > Aquatic > Marine > Coastal ... | reverse complement strand
TAATGCTTGGATAGTTTTAATAAACTCATCTTCATTCATCCTGTTCCACCAGTAAACTGGTTTCTGAACAGGATTTCTTTTCTCCATTTGAGCAAGATAATTACCAATCGCAGGATTGGTTTGTTGTCTCATTGCCATAATTAAATCCTACTGTTGTCAATATTTAGATTTAAAGAAATTTTAAATCCAGTTGATGGATTGGAACTAGCATGTCTAATCATGCCATCAAAAACAACTGCGGTGTTTGCTTTTGGTGTGAATCTATGGATAATATTATCATCCTTGTCAAACCAATAGGTATCACCATCGTTATCATTTACATAGTATAAAAGAACTGTGTGTTTAGTTGCTCTATCTATGTGAATATTATTATGTTTTGCCTCTGTTTTTATAGGAAGATACAGTCCTAGACGAACTCTTTGCAAAAGTCTTTTGTCTAGTTTAGCTGTATCTAAAAGAGTTAGGAAGATCAGTTCAAATTTGTTAGACAAGTATGTGTCTTGAAATTTTGTTTCTGATTCACAAATTGTTCTAGAGAACGATGGATTTTTATTTTCTATATAAGCGTTGGAATAAGCAGAGTCTTGATTAAAGAACCATGAAAAATCTTTTCCCTCAACTATTTCCTTGAACCACTTGTGCTGCCCGAAAGGCAGCACATCATTATATTCAACGAAATTCACAATTTAAATCCAGCAAACGTACTTTCACTAACGTCCTGTTTGATACCACCGATGACATAAGACTCAACCTCTGTCTCCTGTGGTGCTACTTGCATAGACTTGGAATTGAGCCAGTGCTCTGTCCATGGTAGAGGGTTATTGTTTGCTGGGACATCGAAGATCGGTTTTAATCCGATTGACTTCATTCTTCTGTTCGCAACCCACTCGACATACTTGGAAAGAAGTTTATCATTCAGTCCGATCATGCTACCATCTTTGAACAGATACTCTGCCCAGTTCTTCTCTTCCTCCACACACTGTTTGAACATCTCAATGATGTTCTCCTCTTCCTCCCTGGCAATCTCACGCATATCAGGATCATCACCTTCCAACCACTTCTTGATAATGTTCTGGGTGATAGTCATGTGCTGCGACTCATCGCGAGCAATCAGTCCGATGATCTTTGCATTGCCTTCCATCATCTTCAGTTCACCAAAAGCGAAAGAACACGCAAAGGAAACATAGAAACGAATACCCTCAAGGATATAGACGTTGACTACAGCACGGTAGAGTTTACGTTTGAGTTCCTTGAGTTCCCATTGTGCAGAATCAACCTGCTCTAATGCCTGTTCCCAACGATTGCCAGCACCCCACTCCTGCGATGCTTGTAAGAACTCATCGTATGCTGCTGTAACACTCTTGGCTCTCTCCAGAATACGATCATCATCAACGATGGTATCCAGTACCTCTGTTGGATCTGGGTATACGTTCTTGATGATGTATGTGTAGGAGCGACTATGAATCATCTCCATAGTCTGCCAGATGTTCATGGCACCCTCAAGTTCAGGTAATGAACAGAAAGGACTAAAAGCCATCCCAGGACCACGCCCTTGTACAGAATCCAGGAGGATCTGGTACTTAAGGTTAGCAGTGAAAATGTGCTTTTGCTCGGGGCGAAGTGTTTGATAGTCTGCACGATCTTTTTGTAGTGACACCTCCTCTGGTCTCCAAAAATAACCCAGTTGTGTCTGGGTTAGTTTATCAAAGACTGGATATTTAAACTGATCATATCTTTGGACCCCAAGAGGAGCACCAAAGAACATTTTTTGCTTGGTGGTATCAACCTTGTTCGTATTGAACACAGTCATACCTGATGGTCTCTTGGGTTCCGTCACTCTAAATCGCGCAACTGTCACAAGCTTCCTCCTCGGTGTCTAGAATTTTATTTAATAGGTCTTCGATAGATTGTTTCTCTTCTTTTGGTTCCTCTACTTCATCGCTCTTATTGTCGTAGGTGTTCTGGTAGTAAGATGTCTTCCAACCATACTTATATGTATTCAAAAAGTCACCCGCCATTACGGACACTGGGACTTCATTGTTGGGGTAGTTCTCTGGATTGTAAGACCAGTTTCCACTGATGGCTTGGTCGAAGAACTTTTGCATGACTGCGACCACGTTGATATAGCCGCTATTATTAGGCATGTCCCACAGTAAAGTATAATTATTTTTGAGAGTGTTGAACTGCGGTACAATCTGTTTAAGGGGTCCCTTCTTGCTCTTTTTAACGGACAAGTATCCGCGAGGTGGTTCGATTCCATTGGTTGCATTTGACACAACGGAACTGCTCTCCGAAGGCATTTGTGCGGACAGTGTGCTGTGTCGTAGTCCATGTTCGACGATGCTGGATCGTAAAGTCTCCCAATCATAATTGTACTCTGGGTTCACCAGTTCATCTACGTCTTTCTTGTATGTATCAATTGGCAGAATACCGTCTGCATACTTGGTGCGATCAAAGTAACCACACTTTCCTTTTTCGATAGCAATCTGATTAGATGCTTTCAGAAGATTGTATTGGAAAGACTCTGTAAGGGCATGTACTTTCTTAAGTGCTTCAGGATCGTCATAGGATACGCCCTGCTTGGCGAGGTAATGGGCAAGACCGATATACCCAACCCCAAGAGACCTGCGGTTGATTGTAGACGCTTCTGCTGCCTTTACAGGGTACTGTTGGTAATCAATCAATTCCTCAAGACCGCGAACAGCCAGATCACACAGCTCTTCCATATCATCCAGAGACTTTAGTTTGCCTACGTTGACAGCAGACAAAATACACAGAGCAATCTCACCTTCGCCATCAATATGCTGAAGAGGATCTGTAGGCAGGGTGATCTCCTGGCACAGATTGCTCATGTTCACCTTGTCCTTGAAGGAAGAGTGACTGTTGCAGTGGTCGATGTTCATCAGATACATCCGACCAGTCTCTGCTCGCTCCTTCAGGAGGTCCAGAATGAGTGCTTGAGCTTTGATAGTTTTCTTTGGAATCGATTCATCAGATTCATAGCGCGTATAGAGATCATCAAATTTGTCAGTGCCAAAAGCATTATAAAGACCTGGGACATCGTGAGGTGAGAATAACGTGATGTCTCCATCCGTGATGAATCGCTCGTAGAAGAGTTTGGAGAGTTGGATTGAGTAGTCGAGTTTTCGGACACGGTTATCTTCGCTTCCTTTGTTATTCTTTAGGACAATGATGTCTTGGATTTCTTGGTGCCAGATTGGGAAGTGGACAGTTGCGCTTCCGCCTCGAATGCCATTTTGAGTGCAGCATCTGACAGTGCTCTCAAACTTTTTGAGGAATGGAATAACACCCGTGTGCGCGACTTCTCCACCTCTGATCTTACTGTTGACGCCACGGATTCTGCCTGCGTTGATACCGATGCCCGCCCTTTGTGCAACATATCTGCCGATAGCCATATCAGAACTAAAGATGCTATCGAGGGTGTCATCAGAATCAACAAGAACACAGCTAGCAAATTGTCGAAGTGGAGTTCGCACTCCCGCCATGATAGGTGTGGGAATGTTGATTTTGTGCTTTGAGATTGCGTTGTAGTATCGTCTGACATAATCGAGTCTCGTAGACAAGGGGTATTCTGCGAAGAGAGTCAAGGCAATCATCATATACATGTACTGGGGAGTCTCATAGACATCTCCACCACTACGATCCTGAACAAGATACTTGTCCACTACCTGGCGAAGACCAGCATAGGTAAACAGGTAGTCACGATCATGATCAATCCAACTATCAATCTTGATCCAATCTTCATCGCTATACTTATCTAGGATTTCTTCATCGTAGACTTTATTAACTGTAGCATTATAAGCCGCGACATCAAAGACAGAAGGCATACCTTCCTTCCAAATGTTCTTGTGGAAAGTTTGCTTACGCAGACCGAACAGCAGCAGGCGAGCAGCGACGAACTGATAGTTAGGATGGTCCAGGTCGATCAGATCAGAAGCAGAACGAATCAGGATCTCTTGGATAGCCTCGGTGGTGATACCGTCATAGAACTGGATGCCCGAGTTCATTTCTACCTGCGATGCAGAGACACCACCAAGTCCCTTACATGCTTCATCGACCATCTTATGAATCTTATCCAAGTTGAGGGGTTCTTGTGAACCGTCTCGCTTTACAACATTGATGCTCATACCTTTTTCCATTCGTTCAGTTTAAGAGTTGCTTCTAATCCTTGATATACATTGGATTCTACCACAGATTGAACGTCATGTCCATGAAGAACCATGTCATTGATGTCTTTCTGTGTGATTGATTTAGGCCAGATAACTACGGAGTTGCCTTGATTGATTGAGTTACGGATTCGGTTGACGATTTGTGGGTTTCGGGGTTCGTTATCATAAACATAGCAGCAATCGCTAGCAAACCCACTAGGAAGTAGAACATCACTTCCGCACATAGCAATCGAATTGCGAATGAACGTTGAGTCGAAAGGACCTTCGCATATGTATACTCTTTCATTAGTGTTTACCTTATCAAGACCAAAAAGTTTCGGTTGATTCTCGTCAAGAATAACCGTGATGTACCGTAGTTTCGTTGCTTTAGATAGTGACCTACCTTGAAAACCAAATAGTTTTTTGTCTGCTGTGTATAGAGGCAGAATAATACGTGGACTATCACCTCTCATGTCAGAGAAGGTTTCTTTCTGTTGATTGGTCCACTCCTTAAATTTAGGACAGTAAAAGAAGTAATCGAGATCTTTAATTTTTCGTTGCTCTAGATATTGCCTCGCCAGGTGAGAAGTATTTAGCTCCGAAATCTTTTGCAGTTTGATATCTTGTTCTGATTTCTTGAAGACTGGCTTCTTGAATTCAAACTTGGGTGATGCAGTTTGAGTATTCTTACCAGTCAACCCCTCCCTATATCGTTCCAGGACATACTCATCGTAAAGAAGTTTGTTCTGATCCTTCAGGAAGTTAGTAAAAGTCCTACCTGCACCACAGTTGTGGCACTTGTAAACATAATCATTCTTCTTCTTAAACAGATACCCCCGTGCCTTGTCCTTACGCTTCTGGGAGTCACCACAGTATGGACAACGAAAGTTATACAGTCCTTCTTTCTTGCGTTCAAACCTCTGAAGAGAGGCAGAAACCATGCTGATATACTTTACGTCAAGATAGCTCACGGACCATAGGATTCACTGATCCCATGATACCACTGGTTTGTATGTTAGTCAAGGGTCTTAACATAGGTCCAACCACTTGTCCAACCGCCACAAGAGTGGCAAGCACAGCACCTGCACCGACCACAAACTTCTGATTCGCATCAACCTTCTTTTGAATTCTATCAATTCTATCGTGCAAGATATTATGATTTTTTTCCTCTTGCTTTTTCATCTCCTCAATCATTTTAATGATGAGTTGATCCGATCTTTCGTTATCATCTAGGCGATTCTCATGACGCTCTAATACAATGGCAATTTTGTTGCTATTGTCAGAGATAGTTGTTACCGCTCTCTCAAGCTTGTCAAGCATCTCTTTAGAGAGATCTTCATAAATTCCCAGTTTACTTTCCAAAACTGCTAGTTTACCAAGACCAAAGGCCATGTCGCTCCTCTATCAAACGTTGCGGATAGCAAAGTCAAGAGCAGATTGATAAGTAGCAGCGTCTTTGTTCAGCATGTAGCGGAACTGGGTCTGTTGCTCATCAGGCAGCTGTGCATAACAAGCAGCGATACGCTTCGCTGAAAAATTGTCCAGGTTCTGTTGCGATCCATCACCAAAGGTGATCTTGGCGAATGATGCTTCTCCTGTTGGGTTGAGTTCCGAGGTTGCAACTTCTAATGCAACTTCCAGAGCGTCCATTTGTGCAGTATTTTCAGTAATCATGTTAGTAGTCACTTCAGTTTCTTCTTTCTTAAGTTTCTTTGTTTGATCAGATGCTTTCTTTTTGAAGTCTGCCATACGAGCCTTCATAAGAACGTCCATTTCTTTCGTCTTGGACTGCATCTTCTTCTTTGCTTCGTCGCGCTTCTTCTGCAGATCTTTAGCACGGTTCAGTTTTTTCATCTGACCGATCTGCTTCTGCGCTCTCTCGGTCTCCGAGGGTGCAGCTTCAGAAATAGTTTTTTCTAGTTCTTCTTTCATTTTCTTACGGGACTGTATACGAGAGAGCATAGATTTTGCACCCTTGGTGCGACCATCTACCTTATCTTGATTTGCTTTTTTATAGCGACGATGTGATCTAGGATTGACAAATACAAAAGCAGGTGGGATCTGCAGACCAGCACCATTGCCTGCCATCATTTCATTCAAATTAGGTTTAGTTCCTTCAGACATTCTTGATCAACTTCTTCGTTTAAAGATTCAGGTAGACGATTAAGTACAAGCATAAATGCTTTTAGTGCTGGCCAGTGTGTCGCCTCTATCTTATAGAAGAGTAGAGGCGTAGCAGCATCATCAAATACATTATACATCACAATGACATGATTTAATATAAGATGAGTCTTCAATTCGCCATGAGTTTCATAGCGACGAAACAACCTTTTGATGTACTTAATCTTATTTAGATCTTTCTTAAAGTCATCAAAGGTAACAGAATTAGGATTATTATAATGTTTAATAGCAAACATTACCCAGTTGTCTGGGGTCAACTCATCAAATAGCATTTACTCATCAAGCAACGGTGAGCAGAGCAGCATCAGAGGTGACATCAGCACCACCAACAACAGAGATGACTACACGATACTGATAAGTATCAAATCCTGTAGCATCAGAGATGTCAAGGGTTGCACCAGTAGCACCACTGTATACTCCGCCATCTACGACATTAACAAATCCAAGTCCTTGATCTTCTTGCCACTGGAAGGATAGTGTTCCACCTGCTGGGCGGGATACCGCAGCAACAACAAACTGTGCGGGATCACCAGTCAATACAGAAGCAGCTTGTGGTTGGTTATCAATAGTGATAGCGAAGTCTGCTGCGATTGCGTCGTCTGGTTGAGTCTCGTTAGAGTTGAGATCAGGATTAGCGATGGTTACAAGATGCTCTGCCTTATGACGGACGTTACCTTCGCCATCAGTATAGGTGTAGTATGACCACCAACCAGGGGCATTGATACCACGATCCTTGTTCTCTTTCAAGGCCGCTTCTTGGTTATCTACAAATACAATAGTTTTTGCTTGAGCAGATGCTGCAATACCGCGACTTGCTTTCGTCACGTTGTCAGCACTGTCCGTTCTTCCGTATAAGGACATGGTTTTTCCAGCGCGTTAATTTACCTAGTATATATTTATAAAAAATGGGAGAGGCGTACCTCTCCCAATATATTCATTCACCTTCTGCAGGTGCTTCCTCTCTTGATTTAATAGCAGCGGAGACAACTTCTAGAAGTTGATCATCCATATCGGTCTTCGTGAGTTTAACAGCTTTGCCTAGAATAACCAGACAAATGTCGATTAGTTTCTCACCTAGTTCTTCGTTATCGGGAATTTTAGATACTGCATCAGAAATAATTTTTGATGCAAGTGGAAGTAGAAATGCAAGCATGATTTTAAGGGCATAATGTGCCCTATTATTTATTCTTGTTCTTATGCTTCCACGCAGTAGCGTATGCAATACCCTCTTTATCTTTAGGATAGTTCTTCTTAATGTGCTTCACCATCCTTTCGTACTTCTTACCAGGAGGAGCGACTTCATCGAGTTCAACTGACTCTTTTTGCTGCTTCTTCACGGCACCGAGAACATACTTCTTATGCTTCTTTTTAGCAGAAGCATCTTCCGCTCCGTCTTTGATGTCAGGCATCACTTCGACGGAAGCGGCTTTCACTTTTTTTCTTCTTCAATCTCCCCACGAAGCTCTGCCTGCTCCTTCATCTTCTTTTTGGTGTTGATGATCTTGGAGACTTTCTTGCGGCGAGCAAGTAGATACTTGTCGGACTTGTCATGATCACCGTCATTGTCAACGTCCTTGTCTTCCTTGCCTACAGGATCAAGTTTCTTCTCACCAAGAACTTCTCTGTTCTTTGCGTCGTTAACAACGTGCTCATGAACTTCACTGATCATGATCTCAAGGTCTTCTACAGGTACATTATGGAGAATTGTGGTCTCTCTCATAATATCATAGTGAGTTACTGTTCCATCCTCAAGCATGGTGTGCTCACCAGGGATGACAGTGTACTCAAGACCTTCTTTCTTGACTTTCTTTGCACAGTTGTGCTTCTTAACCATCTTGCCAGACTTGGGGTCCTTCTCAAAGTATTCCTTAACGCAGTTATCAACACGCTTGCCACCCTTCATCTTGGTGCCCATCTGCTTATAACCTTTCCAGCAAGCCTTGCCGTCAAGTCCTTTCTTTTTCTCCATGATATAAGTCTCACCATTGAGTTCAAACTCAACAGTTTCCTTCTTCATAGCAGCCTTATCTTTCTTCTCACACTTGGAGCACCCTTTTCCTCCACAATAAGAGCAGGCTTCCTCACGGGCAACCACCTTCGTGGTGTCTTTAATTTCAGATCCGTGAGATTGTTTGATACCTGTACCAGCACGAAGATTGGGAGCAGGATCAGGCGCACCAGAGTTTGTTTTGGGATCTTTTGTAGAGAAATCATCTGCTTTCGCCTCCTTTCCTGCAAGGGATGGGATTGATGTAGAAGAATCAGCACCGCCTGCAGGACCAGGAGTTGGAAGTTCTTTCTTTTCTGGTGCTGGGATTGTAGTAGCCTCTTTAATTGTGGACTGTTGGAATCCTTCTCCACCCATCCACTTACCATAAGCTTCGATTAGTGCCTGTGAGTAGGCATCATTATGTTGCACACTATTGACTGGTTTTTGTCTTTCCATTGTTGAAAATACTACTACTTTTCCTTTCTTTATTTATAGTGTCCGTCACGTTAACGTGCCGCACATCCTTAATCCACGCACGAAACATGTCTCCAGACTCGGTAATTGCGATGACGTAGTTGACACCAGCACGATGAATCGTGCCTTTCTCACCAGTAATAGACGACATGATAACATCACCCTCCACAAAGACATCACCTTGTCTATGTTGCTGACGCAGTGCTTCTTCGCGCAGTGTCTTGAAATTTTTCATTTATAGTTGTCTGGCAAATTACTCTTAATCTCTGCCATAAGTGCCCTACAATCCTTCTCCGATAACGCTTTAGGTATACCCTGGCGGAATGTTTTGAAGTCGTTGGCCGCAGCAGCACGTCTCATTTTAGTACCCGAGATAGCAAAAGTGTCTCCGTCAGCATCTCTGCTGCCCGAAGACTCAATGCGGATACTTCTAAAGGAGTAATCCTTACCATTATATTTATGGAGGAACTGCATGGCATTAACTCTATCAGAACCCACCAAGAATACTACATCATCATACCCAGCGAGCATGAGTTCTTGTAAGATTGCAACAGGTTGTTTGGGTCCCGAAAATATTTTACCACGATGTTGCGGAAACATCAAGTTCATGTAGTGCAATTTACGATCAGGAGGTAAAGGGTTATTACCTTTAGCATCAACAGACTGTGAGATGTAGATGCGATAGTCATGCTGACCAGCAGCACGTTTCACGCCATTGAAGTTATCTTCATGACCTGTTGTAGGTGGTTGGAACCTACCAAATGTGAAGTAACATACCTTTCCTTCTAACGCCATTTCTTCTCGATAGTAAAATTATTGTACGCGAACTCAAGACGGTTAACAAACTTGATCATACTACCGTCTTTATGCATAACATATCCTTCAGGACTGGTTACCTTATAACCTTTATCTGTTTGAACAAATGTCTTGAAAGTTTCAAGGTGATCTAATTTATCTATAACCATTTGTTTGATAGCCTGCAACTCTTTATAGAGTGCAATCATCGTCTTGAAACTGTATACGTTATCTAATAGGTAATTTTCACTCTGATATACCAAGTTTCTTTTCTTTGTAAGAGTAGCAACTGTCTTTATCTTGGACAGTTCCTTTGTCATCTTGGCGTGGTAGAAGTTTACCAGTTCATTTATGGTCTCATCGACATTTGTGATGGCTCTCGCATTTTTAATTTCCGAATTAAAGAACTGCTTGAGGGAGGAAGATATGTGGAGTTTTTTCTCTCCTGTATTGCCAAAATTATCCACCAACTGATCCAAAAAAGGACCAGCAAGAACACACATGCGTTCAATTTTCTGAACATGGTTATCAAAGGTACGGAGTTCTGCTGTAGAAAATCCCACTCTATCCATAGGTGTGTCGTTTTTTACAACCAATACGTTACTATTACCTTCTACTTTTGCACCTGCCATGGCCTGCATATTTTCTAATGCAGTACCAGTGTAGTGAGTGTGAAATACTACCCCAATTTTAGCAGTGTTTGCAGCTTTGCCAATGGGATGATCAACTGGTATACCATATGTAATGGTATTAGGGCGGAATGTATACAACTCCTCACCGTCTACAGTTTCTTTCTTTAAATCTGTGGTGAATAGCAAGTCTCCCTGCACCACACCTTTGATACCTAATTGACTAAAATATTTTAGAGCAAACTTTAGTTTCTCTGCTAGATCTCCTTGATACCATTCATCAATACTCTCCTCGGTGAAGCAGATCTTTGGTTCTGTTTTGTTAAAAACTGACTTTGTTCCTACAAAGAACATCTCTGTCAGCGGTTCTACACCACAAACAACTGAAGGCGCACCATCCCACTTGGTCTGCATGAATCCGCTGCTCTCTTGCTTGCCCAGCATCTTGCGAAGTTCTTTCAAGAATGAAACTGCTGCCATACACCCCTCGGTGCCGTAGTTCAGCATCTCATCTTCCAAGTGTTCTAGGTGTTTGAGTTGTTTAATGTTTGCCATTACGCCAGCAGATAGTTTACCGTTCCTTGACTAGCATCAATGTTGCTGGTAGATGCCTTTGAACCAGAAAAACTCAAGTTCATCTGTGCAGCTTTACTCATCCTGAAATACACTTCTCCCTTCAAGAACTTACTATCATCCAAGTTTGCTTGATAGAAATCCTTTCCAGCGATCAATCTCTTTGCTTCGTTTAGAGATGTGGTATCTTTATTTAATCTGTCTGCTATACCCCTTGATAGAATAGCGGTCAGTGATTTACCGCCCTTTTTGCCGTTGGTGATCAGCACTTGAGCCGATGACTCTGTACCATCACCACCAGACTTGACATACTGCAGTGCCTTGAGCAGGACAGGAGCATGTTCAGCAGGTTTTCCTGCCTTAAATGCCTTGAAAACATCGTATGGTGCGTTGGTATCCACGCCTAGAATCTGCTTGATTCCATACTGATATACTATCTCCTTTCCCTTGCGCGTGGGGTCACCGCCGACCGCTTCCGCAGCTGACACAAGGTCTTTCAAAACACAGTCTGGCAGACTACTCTTGTACTTTATAGCAACTGGAATGATGTTAGCCCAGACAGATGCCAGAGCACCTCTACCATACTTGGATGAGATGGGAACCTGGGTTCCATCTTCTGCTAAAAACAGCGAGTCAACACCAGCAAACTGTGGATCATCAGGTACTAAAAAGCACTTATTATTTTTAGGAAGAATGTTTTGAGATAGGTGTCCCTGTGCTGCGTTGGACATACCAATATATCCCACCAACATCTCACCAACATAGGTTCCTAGTTGTTTTTTGATACCATCTACTACTGCTTTGGACCATGTGAAATTGTAGTTGCCATCCAGATTACTCATGAAGTAATCCACAACTTGTTCGGTTACATAGTCAGGCACCGATGGTTCATTTTCCAGTCCATGTATAACTGATGTAGCAATCTGTTCTGGTGTAGTAAAACATTTACACTTTACATCAGGTATGCCCAGGATAGAGGGCACAATTTCATTGCTACCTTTTGATATAAGTTTCGTTGCTTCGATCTGCATCCTGACATTTGTCTTACCAGGCTTGTCGATGCAGTCGATATGGAGTTCACTACTGTTATTACCCCAACTTATTTGCAGTTTGGTATTGTACTGGTCGCCGCCGAACACAGTGATAGGTGTTCCGTGCGCTAGTTTCACGCCAGAGGCAGTGGTATTTTTTGTTTCAGTTGCCTTACTGTTGGCCTTAACAAAAGTATCAACGGTCCTACCTTTGAAGTAGTGCTCCCATTTTACTCTACCAGTCTTTGCCATAAAAAAATCCTCCCCTATTATTTAGAGGAGGTATAAACGGAAGGGGTGGGATTCGAACCCACGGAAGCTCTCACTTCGCTAGTTTTCAAGACTAGAGCCTTAAACCACTCGACCACCCTTCCTTGTATTGTAATGCTCCAGACAAATCGAAGAGCATTCTATGTTTTTCAGTGAGCACATAATACCCACAAATGTCCTTGCCATTATCTTCCCATCCGTAACCCAGGACACGTTCACCTGTGATGTCATGTTTTCTGTTGCTGTTCAGGTAGTGTCCGTAGCGTTCGTGGAGGTTGATCATGTGGTGGTTGCTGCTATATATATTTTATCAGGAAACCACCACAAAACAAGGTCTTTTAATTATTTTTTAACGATCGTCCTCCGCACGGTGCTCCGAGTAGTAGATGTCAAATGATCCGCCAGGATAACGCTTCTCAAGTTTCTTGATATTAGTCTCAATGACTTCCTCAAAGGACACGCCAAGTGCTTGAGTTGCTTGTGCTACGTACCAGAGAAGATCCCCCAACTCAATAATGAGATGCTCTCGATTATCGTCGTTCCAAGGCTTACCTTGGAAGACCATCTTCTTAATGATCTCAAGGAACTCACCACCTTCAGCATTAATACCAACACCAGCAGTGAGAAGTCGTTCAATATTGGCACCTTTAGAATCAAGTTCGACAAGGCGATCAGAAAGCGCAACAAAATCAGTAGAAGCGTCGGAGGTAACTGCATCTACAAACTCTTCGTAGCGAGAGAAATTAATGGTCATATAACGAATTGGGAAAATTTATCGAGTCGTGATTGTTTGGTTGAGATCTCCTCAAGTGCTTCGTAGGTTTCATCTTCTGGTTCAGAAGTTAGGTCGCCTTCGGAGTCATCAACATTATACAGCTTCATCTTCGCCCTGTCAATACCCACAGTGAAGCGGCGATAATAGGCAGCATCGTTGTATCGGTTCTTGAGCTGCTTGATCATGATACGACCAGACTGCTCTAGCTCTTCCGTTGATATAAGAGCAAGCATAAGGTCAGCAGTAGCAGGCAAACCAAAACTTTCAGAAGTGTCAGTAAGGTCCACATCACTATTGCCATATCCACTACGAGTAGTTTGGGTAGCAGTAACAATAGGAAGATCATGCTCAACAGCAAGACCACGAAGTTCTTCAGCGATTGCCTTGACATAAGTATAGGAGTTCACAATGTGTCCTTTATATCGAGATGAAGCACAGATATTCAGATAGTCAACAAAAATAATGTTGGGTCTGAAGTCTTTTTTGAGAGAAAGATCATTCAAAAGAGATTTGAAGTGACCTGTGTGTGCCGCAGCAGTAGGATACTCTTTGATGATCAGCTTACCTTGAGACTTCCTACCAATCTCATTGACACGGTTCTTGAAGATGTCTTCAGGAATAGAACCAATCTCCTGAATGTTGACGTTGAGAAGGTTAGCGTCAATACGTTCAGCAATCTTTTCTTCTGCCATCTCCATTGTGATATACAGCACATTATACCCAATGGATAGGCATGAAGCTGCCATGTGACACATGAACAAAGACTTACCAACACCTGTACCAGCAAGAGCAACGTTGAGTGTCTTGTTAGGTAGACCACCTTTGGTTACCAGATTCAGTTTGTCAATATCAAACGGGATCTTGTGCTCCTCAAGGTGATAATAGTCGTAGCGTTCTGCTACATTTTGTACGTAGTCGTGTCCGATGTGTTCGTTGAAAGATACTGCCAGGGCCTCTTGGAGTATGCCTGGTATCGCGTCCTTTGATACTTCCTTATCGCCTCCTTCTGCGATCTTGATAGACCGTAAGATGGCGTTGTAGACTGCTCGTTCTTGGCACCATTTTTCTGTGGCGTCAGTGAGCCACTTGGTGTCAACCCATTCGTCTGTGAAGGCGTTGATCTGTTGAACAGACGTTTGATAAGTTTCTTCAGTGAGGTCATTTCTCTGTTGCAATTGTAAGATTAGCACTTCCTTTGTAGGGAACTTATCATATTTCCCAGCAAAGTCTTGAATCTCATCAAAGATAACCTGTTGATGCTGGTCCTGAAAGTATTCTTTCTTTAGGAAGGGAACTACCTTACGAAAGTAGTCTTCACTGCATATCAGATTTCTTAAGATGGTTTGCTCAAGACTCTCCGTCATCATCTGCTCCGTACAAAAATTCGCGTTGTGCTTGTTTATCTAGTTTGGCAAGAATCTCTTCAGTAAAGTATGATTCAGGGTCCTTTAGGATTGCCTTTGCATACACTTTCTTGCCGTCAATCTCGTAGCGACCAGCAGTGTTTTTCCACAGTCCTGCTCGCTCTCCTAATTCAAGGAGTCCATAGTGTCTCTCAAGTCCACGCTCATCAAAGAACAGACGTGTCTCAATTTTTGATCCCTCACGGGTCAGACGAGACTTTTTAGCCTCGCATTTGACAATGTTTCCGACGAGATCCGTTCCATCTTTTTCCTTTCTCTTTCCGAGATATACGATTGTGCTAGCAGAATACTTGAGTCCACTGCCTCCCCCCATTTCTTTTGTAGGGACATAAGAACCGACGACATCATAGGTGTGATTGGTAACTAACATAGGTATATTAGCCTTACCAAGTTTCAAAGTAAGGATTCTGAAACAAGACTTGATAAGTTGTGCCTTGGTCATGTCGCGAACGTTCTTGTCGTTCGACGCATCCTCAACCTCTTTGTTGGTGGCTAGCATACCAAGAGAGTCTAGCACAAACATCAGTGGTTTGCGATCCTCTTTCGGTTGTTCCACATATTTGTCAATAATCCTGACCGCCTGGGTCCTGAACTCTTCCACTGTATTTACGGGAAAGATTACCATGCGCTTGGAGTCGATGCCACGACTCTCAATCATCTGCTTACTAATGGCAGACTCGGTTTCAAAATATAATACGCCAGCATCAGGATCAAGATCAAGGAAATTACGAACGACAGAAAGACAAAAGAAAGTCTTTCCTGTGCCGCTCTCTCCTGCCAAAGCCGTAATCTTATTTGAGGGAATACCCCCAAACAGGCTTCCAGAAACCAGGGCATTAAAGATGTAACTACCAGTATCAACGAAACTTTCAACGTCACCAGCAGCAATGCCATCAGATGCAAGAGAAGCAAACTCATTTTTGCTATCCTTAATTACTTGCGATAGAAAATCCATATTAAAAGAATGATAGAAGTGATACTGTTTTCTTACTGCTCCAACCGATACAGTTTAACACATTCTTGAGAGGTTCATAGAACGACTTGTCGAACTGCAAGTTGTAATCAATGTATTTTTCTACATTGAACTCGGTAGGGATGCGACCCATGAATGAGATTACATTCTCACCAATGGGATTTGGTTCTTTCAAGTACAAGAACTTGATCTTTTCACCTTCCTGTATTTTAGCATACTTATGCTCTACCTTATGCTTTTTCACATAATGATTATAGAGCAAGGCACCACGAACATGGATAGGAGTTCCCTTGTTATAGATGTCAGTGTGACTACGATACTTGTCCAGATTGTTGACACCACGAGGGAAAGCAATGTCTGCATACTCTTGCTTGCGAGTGTCAGTCTTTACCTTGTCGATGTACTCAAGAACATCATCATTAGAACCATTGATGATAATCTTGTATGCCTCTTTGAGTTTGTTGCGGAAGAATGCAGGAGTGGATGAACGTGCCGTCTCCATGCCACAGATTTTCATCTTGGATTCGGAGTAACGAACACCCTCGCTGTCCCAGACGTTGAGGATATAGCGTTTCTTGGCAGTCCAGATGCCCTTGGAAGCAATGTTCTCCCGCTTCATCTTCATCTTCTGTTCGTATGCCCGAACATAAGTGGCGAGCTCTTGGTAAGAACTTTCAATAAACTTTTCAAATTCCACCTGACACACCTTGTCAAGGAACCCAACAATGATTTCATCATTTGTCTCTCGTCCCTTGAATACAGCCTCGACCAAAGGACCGAGGTTAAGATACATAGAATCGGTATCGCAAGCAATAACGTAATCAACATCATTAGTCTTCAAAATCTTGTTTAGATATGCATTGGTTTTATTACTGATCCAACGGATAGACAACTGACCTGACGTTGTAATCGCTTCTGCAATCTCCAGACGGTAGTATCGGAAGTGTTCGTTACCGATAGCACCATAAGCGGAGTTGAGTTGGATCTTCCTTGCCATCTGAATGTTGTTACAGCGAGAGATTTCTTTCTGCAACTCGACGGTAGGAGTATTCTCATACTGCTGCTTGGCAGCAAGCATCTTCTTCTTGTAGATGGTACGTTCTTGGTAGATTTTGTCCATCAATTCAGGCAAGAAACCACGAAATGTGGTGTCGTAGTATGTGCCGTTTGCACACACAGTCTTGCCATCGAGATCACTCAAATCAATCTCCTGATTCAGGAGTCTTTCGACGTTAGCCGAAGGGTGCTTAACTGGTAACAACGTCTCTGGCGAGAGGTTGTATTGCATAATGAGGTGAGGGTATAGGGAGTTGAGGTCAAAACTGACCACCCAGTCATAAATCCCTGGAATAGGTTCTTTGACATACGCACCAGCATATTTGTTGTCCTTTGTGCTTTGATGTTTAGGAGGAATAGCAATGTTGCGACGTGCAAGATACACGTAGATGATGTTATCCCACATGCGGACCTGTGAATACACGTCCTCAAAGTTTACCTTGGCATCATACGCCATGGTAATGGCAAGTTCAAGTAGCTTCATCTTGTCATCCAACCTGTCCACCAGGCGAACGTCAATGATGTTATACTCTACAAACTTCTGCCAGTCATTATCATAGAACTCTTTGAAGGTATCATACTCACTGTGATCCAGTTTGTTCTGTCCCAGTTCTACAAAGGCAATGTGATCAAGACGATATGATTCCTGGTTGGTGTAAGTAAACTTACGATACAACTCAAGGTAATCAAGAGTAGCCACACCAGTAATGTCATAGGCAATGTTCTTCCTGCCTTTGATGTAGACTTCCCTGCAGAAAATATTCTTCCACGGAGATAGAAGTCTCGCCTCCTTCTCTCCTAGGATACGTTCAATGCGACGGACGATATACGGAATATCGAACAACTGCACGTTCCATCCAGTGATAACGTCAGGGCAATTGCCAGACCACCAGTGAAGGAATGCCTTGAGCATACCCTCTTCCGTCTGGAAGTGCATGTAATGAACGTCCTTCTCGGTGTTCTTGAATGGACGTGTACCGAAGACAGAGATCTTACCAGTGTGGGAGTCTTTCAGCGAGATCAACAGGATCTCCTGGTCAGCCGACTCAATATCAGGGAATCCGTTCTCGGCACCTGTCTCAATATCAACAGTGAAGACACGAATCTGATTGATATCGTACTTCATCTCCTCTTCAGGATACTGATCAAAGATATATTGATTCAAGAAGCGTGTCTGTCCGCAGATCTCAAAGTCAGGGATCTCTTTATGTTCTTCAATGAATTGCTTGGCATCTTTGATAGTGCCTTGCTGCACAGGGCGAACGTACTTACCGTCCAGTGTCTTCCAATCTGTAGGTTTGAGAGATGGTAGATAGAGAGTAGGATTGAACTTTACCTTATCTTCAAATGCTCTACCATCTTGATATCCTCTTACAAAAATGTTGTTTCCAGATTGTTCGACACTGGTGTAAAACTTCATTCGTCCTCTTTGTCTTTCAGATCATAATATAATGATGCGAACATAGCAGATGGTTCGCAAATGAGAGTGATGTCCGATGAACGAACAGCAAGCTCTCGGTCGTCACTGAACTCGGGGAAGGGCACTGCTCCATCCCCGCTCACTTCACATGGGTATTTTAGCACACAGTCGGGGTCTCCGAACTCTACACCAGGAATCTCTTCAACCTCTGCGACGATCCAATGACCGTCAAACTTGAGCAGTTTCAGCATCATTAGGAACGAAACCAGTGTCAGCAGCAGGTGCTTGAGTTACTTCAGTGCGAGTAGCAGCTGCTTCTGCTGCTTGAGCCTGTGCAACAGTGTTGTTATAGGCTTCAATCAATCCAGGATCAGGAGCACCGATAGAGATAAGTGTAGAGAACGCCACTTTAAATTCGGTATCGGTGGAATATGGAAGCCACTTGCTGAAACGAACCTGAACTTCTTGCGAAGATGGATCACCAACAGTTTTCTCCACACTCAAGATGTAAGGTCGAATCATGACCAGGCATACAGGTTTGCCCTCTGGGTCATTGTTCTCACGCATTTCCTGAAGATCGGTAATAACACGTTCTCCTGTTTGGAGCACAACAATAGATGTAGCCATAGTTTATACGAAATGGATAATAGTATGATAACACAGAAAAAGAGGGGTGTCAACTGGATTTGGCCAGTTACCCCTCTGTCTGCGCCGACGATATTTGGGTCGCAGTTATTTATTCTAACAGCAATTCCTTTGCTGTGTCTGCAATAGAATATGTCACCTTCTTCTGATGATCGGGAATAATTTTCTTCAGCGAAATACGCAATAAACCGTCCGCAAATGCTACATCGGACACACGCAGATCATCAGATAGTTGCCATGTATTTAAGAAAGATCTCTTTGATAATCCTTTGTGGAGATACTCGACATTAGGATCTGTTTTCGTATCTTTGCTGGCAACTCGGAGAATGTTTGATTCAGTAGATACTTCGATCTCATCTTTTTTAAATCCCGCCAAAGCGATTTCAATTTCGTAATTAGCGGCGTCATGTTTGATTAAATTATAGGGAGGATAGTTTTTATTATGACTCGTCATCGATTCGAGTCTGTGGAAAACATCATCCAATCCCACATAGAAGGGAGAGTAAACGTCCCAAGCGTATTTATTCATTGATAGTCTCCTTGAGTAAGCGAGAGTTGTTAATGGACCCATTACGGCATCCACTACTAATTATAATCGAACATAAAAAAAGCGGGGTGTTGAGCCCCGCACATTTTTATTCGGTTTACACTTCTGTTTTCTTTCGACCGATGTTGTACTTGGACTCAAGCGTCCATTCATCCTTATCTTTAAAAGCAAGAACTTTAATTTGATTGAGAGGTGCTACATCTTCAATAGCAGTAGCATCAACAATAGCAACCAGTCCCCAGTCTGATAGCAATTGTGCAATACGATTGCGTCTTTGTAAATCATTCAAAGTAAAGTTTGTCTTCTTACCATCAAGAGCAAACAGTTCTTTAAAGTGTACAATATAATATCTACCCTGTTTGTGAAGGATATGACAGGATTGATATAGTTTACGTTCTTTACGAGAAGCAACGCCGATACGAGTGAGTGTCTCACGAACCTTTAGAAAGTCATCTGGTTCGGACAAACTCACTTCCACCATGTCAGAGGGTTGCCACTGTACTTCAATTTCAGTTGTCATCTTTGTCCGCCTGTATCTAATAGTTTTTTAATCTCATCTAATTCAGAATTCGTGAGAATCCTCAATGCAGCGACGGCTTTGTTATGGCTATAACCATAATATTGCTTCACCAATTCAAGATGCTCAAGAGTTTCTTTTCTCACCCACGGCGTAAAACGCTTTCTAGGCTTCAAACTATTTATGTAAAAGTCATATTGCATCTTCTTATCTAACTGATGATACTTGTTCATCTCGTTAGCAAAAAGAATGCTATCAGTAAAACCAGACAGACATTTGTTGATAATAAAAGGAGGATACTTTTTTACAGCATCCTGATTATCATCAAGTAGATTCTTTTTTGATTGATTAATACTATAAAGATAGTCCTTTAGTTCCATTATTTAAATACAGCAGTCACACCAAGAACTTTGGCATTAGGATTACGTGCCAGGGCAACCTCCCTGGCTTCTTGATAGTTGCGAGCGATCACCTCTTCGGTGAAGACCTGACCTGCAACGTAGAGTTTCACTTCACACTTCATAATTTAAAAGGACGAGTTCCTTGCGAGACGCTTGATCTGTATTATAACTCCCCACGGAGCGCATGGTGTAAGTGTGTGCAAATTCTGCTACTGTCCACCCTTCGAACCTTTCTTTAACAAGATTAGACGAGTTGTAAGATATGCATTGAGGACCAATAAAACGGTCACAATCAGCAGCAAAGGTGTCATGATCGAAGCACTTGTGCATACTACCTCGCCTTCCGTATAAGTTAGATTTAATATCATAGGGCGGGTCGAGGTAAGTGAAGGTGTCTCGATCGTCGGTAAGTAGCTCTTCATAAGATAGGTTAGTAATTTTCCAATTCTTAATCATCAACGAGAAGTCTGGGAGTCTATCAATGCCTCGCATTGAGAAATTGCTCTCTGAAGCCTGCTTTGAGAAAGATGAGGATTCAGTGAGACCAGAAAAAGAGCACTTGTTAATAACGTAAAAAGCAACAGCACGAGATAGATTGGATTGATCACCTTGTGTTCCATTTAGATAGTCCTTTGATTGCTTAAACAATACTTCTGCAGATGTAGGATCACAGTGAATATACTTTAGCTGCACAAGTTGATCTCTCATCTCACGACCGTGATCTCTCAACTCACACCAGAAGTTATAGAGAGGTTCATATAAATCGTTGACCCAGATATCCAATTTAGGATACCTTTTAGACACTTCAATTGCTACGCTGCCACCACCCAGAAAAGGCTCACGATACTCCGTTGCCTGGGAAAGGTCTGGGAGGAATCGGAACAGGTTTGCCAGTGCTCTGCTTTTCCCCCCTGGGTAGCGGAGTGGTGTCTTCAGTGATTTTAAAGTTTGGGTCATGATATTTGAGGTATTCCCAGAAGGTCATTTTCATTTCTTTCTGCGTCATGCCACAATGTGCAGCTGCAGTAGGTAAGTTCATTGTAGCATGAAACAATCCTTCGTTTGATTCTTTCACGTTTTCAGGTGTGGTCTTCTTCATCGACTTCTCCAGCAAATTCAAATTCTTCGATATCACTAGCAGGAACTTCATATTCACCAGCAACCAAGTACCAATGATGACCAGCTCTTTCACCAAGATACTTCATTTGATCTTCGGGAAAGCTGTTCTCACGCATTGCTGCCTGAATCTTAAGGTGAATAAGTTCTTCTTGGGTTGGTACTTTCATTAGAGAACAAGTTGCTTTTTAGGAGTAATGAGAGTAGAGAAGATACCTTCATATTGCTCCGCAATATTAGGATTTGGTTCTACAATATAGACTGTATAGTCCCGTGGAACAGTGAATTCAATATCCTCTTTGGATAGAGGAGACCATGGAGCAAATCCCAATTGTCCTTGACCTTGAGGAACTGCTACGAGAGCATTCCCAATAGTAATTTCAGTATCAGTCTCGTTAATGAGATCGCAAATTACGTCCTCGCCAGAACGAAAGCGCACAAGTTTAGTGTTCATTTATTTTCCTTAAGTGTTGTTTCCACGGAACAGAATACTGTCCCCTACTTCTATTGTAAAATAGAAATGCGTTAGCATGATACTGACCCATAAAAGGATCACGACCATGTTCTGCCGTCATACCATTGTATATCATTGCGTCCCCATATGTCAAGGTAACGTAATTTTTATTTCCACTTGGATCTCTTACCCATATATCCCATGGTTCATCAGATGATAGATGAACCGTGATTGCTATTTCACTTTCCAATCTGTCTACATGTGGCTTGAGAATATTGCCATTGTAATACACCCTACCGTAGCAGTACGTAGGCAATACTTTTTCACCAAGTATCCAATTCACTTCTGGCGTCTTCGCAACCAGCAGTTCTAGGAAAGAAATGTATCCAAAGTTTTGGCGATTGCCATCTTCGTTTACTTCAACATACTTTTCACAGTAGTCAATATATTCTTTCCCTAAATCCTGTGCTTCCTGTGAATCTAGGAATCCACGAAGAACCTTATAATTATTACTTAAACTCACAACTCATCATAACTTCAGTAAGACATGCTAGTAGGTTGATCTCTTGGTCAGCAACAAAGGCAATCTGATACTGATACTTTGCCAGGATCAGAACAGCCTCTGGAATAGATGCTCCTTTGAGGTTTTCATACAAGCAGTCATAGATCTTACGGATGACAATGTTAGGATCATTGTCAATGTTTTCCACAACCCACTTACGAACCGTGGTGAACTCTTTGTTCTTCATAGACCTGACTAGATCATTGACTGATACGTCAGCAATATCAACCAAGATTGACGTATCGATCTTACCAGTAGCAGCATGACGCTGACACTCATTGATCAGACGACGCCAGTCAGGATAGTAACGTTGAATCAACTTGACAAGAATCTTGTCCTCGCACTCAACATCATTCTCCTTCAGAATTTGCTTGAGTCGCATGAAGAACTGACCCTGCAGTTCCATCTTGGCTTCGTTCTTGACACGAAAGTCCACCACCGTGCATCGAGAATGCAGCGGTTCAATGATCTTGTTTGGGAAGTTGCAGGTGAAGATGAAGCGACAGTTGCTGTGAAACTCCTCCACCGCCGCCCTCAAGGACAGTTGCACGTCATTGGTGGTGTTGTCTGCCTCATCAATGATAACGACCTTGTGGGGCGCTCCAGAGGCGAGAGAGACGGTGCTAGCGAACTGCTTGACCTTGTTCCGCACCGTGTCTAGGAAACGACCCTCGTCGGACCCGTTGATGACGATATAAGACGCACCAATCTCCTCACAGACTGCCCTGGCTACAGTAGTCTTACCAACACCAGCAGTACCTGCTAGCAACAGGTTTGGAATCTCACCTTGTTCTAGGAATGCCTGAAAAGATTCTTTGATATTCTTGGGCAGAATACAGTCCTGCAGTTTGCGAGGTCGATACTCTTCGACCCAAAGGAATTTTTTATTCATCATTAAGTAATTCTACAGGCTCAAAAATTTCATCCATAGATCCATGCTTAAACACAGACTCTGGATGATTCATAATACTACCACGAAAATACTCGCCAAGTCCATCAGACTTTACGGTATAAAACATAGTTTTTTTCTTTTGTTTACACCACTCAATAGCAAAGAGTAGTGCAGCTCCATCAATTTTACCACTAAAGTCGGCAGTAAGAGTGACAAATTTTTTTTGTTCTGTCATCAAGAACCCAACCTTATCTGGTCGCATCCATTCTGGCAAAGTCCACTCTTTCAACCAAGCACATCCATAGCTATCACATATTGGAGGTCGTGATAGATCGTCATAGATGCCACAACCATGTTCAACAACGTGAGGACAAGGATGCTCTGGATATACTTTATGTTCGTTGATCTTAACTGTTAAAGTTCCGCGACAACATAAAGTACATCCACCACATTCTTTTATGTTCATCAGGGTTCAAGTGCAATATAGTATTTCAATTCAATACTCTGGTGAATCCACTCCGTAATACCTCCAGAAGCAACGTTTACTTTGTAGTTACCTGGGTGTAGACGAAGGTTCTCAACTTTCATAGAGATGTCAAACTCACCAGTGCTCTCACCACTTACAGTTTGACTGTATACATTACCAGTATCATTCTCTTTGTCACACAGATCAAGATTGATCGTACCATCAGAAGAAGCTCGGAATGCTAGATCTGGTAAATCATACACCGCAGATGCTTTCTGAAGTGCAACTAGATCTTCGTACTTAACAACAAAACTAAAGTCAGTTCCAGGAAACTTAACGGTAGTTTCTGGTGCAGAACTCAAAGTAATCTCTGGGTTTGAGAAATAATACTTTGCTGAACGACCATTACCACGAATGGTAACATAATTTTCATTGTCAAACTGTAGAGCCGCATCATCAAAGAGAGACAATCCAGCAAGAAATTGGTTCAAATCATAGATACCAAAAGTTTGAGGGAAAGCTTCTTCGCTTTTATATTCAGCAATAGCATTCTGACCAACACTAATGGTCTTGAGTACAGTGCCTTCCCGAATAAGGATAGAACTATTGATTGTGCAAAAGTTCTTGAGAATGTCGCGAGTTTGTTTAGAAAGGATCACTGTGCTCATTGGTTGTAGTGTTCAGTAACGTTGGTTTTGTCGGAGAAGTGAAGAAGAAGCAACCCATAGTGCAGGATCTTGATGATGTCCCGACGAGCGGTGCCCTTCTTATCATATCGAGAAGCATACTTGAGGATGTTGCTTCGGCAAAATGCCTCTGCATCACCACATGCTTCGATCAAGTCTAACGTTTGAATACTGTCATTGCCAGCAGAGTAATGTTGATTATAGGTTCCAGAAATATAGTCACGTAGCTCTTGGAGTAGAGCGTCTTCATTGTATTTGAAAGTCATTTATCCCAGATAAAGTCAATGTCATTATGATAGCATTCAATGATGGAACCGTCAATCTTTCTGACGAATAGAATGAGGTTTTGTCCACCAAGAATTTTAACGGTCTGCCCGTCTTTGAGGCGGGCAAGGTGACCTACGTATCCGTGAAATTCAATCTGCGGTTTCTTCATTAGCGTTCTCATCGATTTTGTCGTAGAGTTCAATAAAGGAAGTCTTGGTCTCGTCATCGAAACGATTGACACAGACTTCGATTGCCTTCATGCGCTTTCCGAAGATCGAGAAAGCACGGACAATGTGGGTGAGGCGACGGGTAGAGATAACTTCATCAATACCACCGTCATTAAAAGTTTTACGAATAACTTCTGCCCAGGTAGCAAGTTTAGCACAGAACTCATCATCTTGGCAACCCAGTTGTTCAGCAAGTTTCTCAAGAATCTTGGTCTCAACAGCGGGAGTAGGATACTCCTGCTCGAAGGTCAAAGCAAAACGCTCAAGGAATGCTTCGTTGAGAACATTGGTGCCAATGAAACGACCGTCGTCACTACCCTTACCTTTGGTATTGGCTGTAGCGATAACATTGAAACCAGCAGCGGGTTGAACATAACGACCAGTCTTTTTCAGAAACACACCTTTGCCTTCAAGAATGGATTGGAGACAAAGGATCTTGTTGGAAGCAAGGTCAACCTCATCGAGTAGCAAGATTGCACCTCGTTGGAGTGCTTCAATGACAGGTCCGTTATGCCAAACAGTTGCCCCATCCACAAGGCGAAAGCCACCAATAAGATCGTCTTCATCAGTTTCAATAGTAATGTTGACACGAATCAGTTCACGATCCAGTTGGGCACATGCTTGCTCCACAGAGAAAGTCTTACCGTTACCAGACAGACCAGTGATAAAAGTCGGGTAGAAGAGACCAGATTTGATGATCTTCTTTACGTCAGCAAAGTTCCCGAACGGGACATAAGTGTCGTCCTTGAGAGGAACGAGGTTCTGTTCTTCCCGCTCGGTAATAGCAACAGCAGGAACAGCCGCAGGAGCATTATAGGTCTGCTCAAGTTTCTCTTGAACAGTCAGATTCCAAGTACCACGGCGGACATAGAAATCACGCAGACGCTTTACCGCAGTCGGATACGTAACTCCAAAGTGATCTGCAGCAGAACGAACAGCATCAGCATTGATGTCGTTACCATAAGTTTCGGACAGATAAGAGGTGAGTTGAGTAGTGGTCAGTTCAGAACGAGCGGGCATTGGTTGGTTGCGTATGAAGTAATTATAGGGCAAGGGAGTGGTGATACCAACCCCGAGTGGACAGTCTGTCAAGCGACATACTGGATAAAGGAGTTGAGCAGTTTCTTGTTTGTGGACTTGCTAGCAAGCATCTTCTTGAATGCTCGCGTGATCTCTGCTTTCTTGGCACCAGATTCAACTTCAAATTCAGTGTCAGCAGACAAAGAATTATTCGATAGTGCATAAAGAGCCGTGAATGATTTGGGATCAGGAATGATCGCAGACTTCTCTTTCTTCCACTGCTTTTGTACATCAGCATACTTCATGCTGTTGCCATAAACAGAAACAAAGTTAGACAGTTGTGATGCGCTACCGATACGAAAACCAAGAACATTTACACCAGGGTTACGATCTCGAACTTGCTGGATAAAGTTGTTAGTGGATACACCATAGTATTCGGTCTTGCTGTAAGTGATTCCTGTTTTGCGATCACGGAGAATGCAACTTTCAGTGCGACGAGGACGAATATAATACTCATCTTTGTACTCACTATAATACTTACGACCATAAGTGCTCATGCAAGATTCACCATCAGTCAAGATACACACGTTAACTTTCTGAAGATCATTCTGCTTTTTAAATTGAGGAATGATGTAGTTCAGCATGACAACAGCTTCATTAAGAGGAGTGCCAGACAGACCGATACCAGGGGTAGTTTGATACGAGACGTATTGAATGTAAGCATACGCTTCGCGGAACAAGTTGTAGCACATCCGTTCATAATCTTTGGAGTTAGAACGAGAAGACACAAAGTTCATCAGATGGAACTGGTCCTTGTGCAAAAAGACTTTGTTCTCTTCACAACCCCTGCTCTCAAAATATTCATCATCATTGTGGTTATCAACTACCTGACCATTTGCACGGCGAACAGGATAGTAGTCATTGGTAAACGCATAGACTTCAAAAGGGATCTGAACTTTCTTGCAGAAAGCAGTCATGTTTAAGACTTGCTTTACTGCTGCAAGAATATCATGTTGCATTGATCCAGACCAGTCAAGGAGGAACAACAAACCATGGTTCTTACCATCAGTCACTACAGTCACTTTCTTGAAGATGTCTTCAGAATACTTATAAGTATGAAGCTTTGAAGTATCAAGAACACCAGTTTTAGATTCTCCAGAACGAGCATAAGCGTCAGCAGACTTACGGCACTCAAACTCTTTAACAAGATAGTTTACCTCTTTCTGCGATTGCTTTCTGAACTCACGATAAGCATCTTGTACTTCTATGTATCCAGCAAAGTCCTCATTTCGCTCAAGAAATCCCTTGGAATAAGAATCAATCCAGTCATGAACTTCAGTCCAGTCAGCGACATAATCAGGAAGATTAACGCTGTCAGGAATCTCGATGTAATTGTTGTTACCAGACCAGCGATCAGTAAATCCTTTTGCGTTCTCATCAAAAGCACGTTGGGTGCGAGACTCCTCTTCATCCATATGCTCACCACCTTCAGGTGCGCTGCTACCTTGCGGCACAGATTCTCCACCATCAGATTTTTCGTTTTCACTCTCACGACGCTGCGCCTCATCCAGCATCTCTTCATGAGTCATAGTGTCACCATCAGAACCTTCAGGACTCTGACGTTGGGATTGCATCTCTTCAGGAGCAGGTTCCTGAACCTTTTCTTTCTTGCTGTAATTATAAATGTCAACAGCAATTTGCAGGGCTTCCTCAAAAGTTTCGCAGTCATCGATGCGAGGAAGGAACTGACGCTCATCTGATTCAAAAGGAATCATGGCAGAAGCACCAATCTTATAGTTCAGATTGATACGATCAATCAAGCTGAAGGTGTTGAGATCTTCGTCAGCGATCTCAAAGAAATCTCTCTCATGCAGTTCTTTGTAACCACCAGCGAAAGAACGACGGAGACCAGGATACTTGCGCTTCATCAGCTTCTCAATGCGAGCATCCTCAACCACGTTGATGAAGTCCATAGGACAGTCAGCAACGTTCCTCCAATCTTCATTAGGGGTGAAGAGAGCGTGACCAACCTCATGCCCCACCAAGAGGTCATAGACGATGTTAGATGCCTTGTCCCAATTAGGCAAGGTAAGCACACGGGTGTCCACATTGAACTGTGCTGTAGAACAGTTGCGGTGCTCAACAATCAGGTTCTCGGTTGCCAGCAAACGGGCAAGGTTACCTTTGATTGCTTGGGTGGTCATGGCTTCTCTTGCGTTGATGCCTATAGTATATACGCAAAAAGGGGAGTCCGAAGACCCCCCTATGCCGCTTCTGCAACTGTCTCTCGGACAACAGAATAGTTTTTTACTTTCTCACATTGTAGAGTTCTATCAAACTTTCCGTCAAGATTTTCTTTGTGAGAGATCACAAACACATTAGTATCATCATCAAAATTGCGAAGGATCCATCCCAATTCACCAGTGCCATTCTGATCTAATGAGCCATCAAAGATCTCATCTAATATGAGGATGTTAGTATCAACGCTATTCTTAAGTTTAGCAACAGCACGCCAAGTAAGCAGAAGAGCGATATCGATACGAGCTTTCTCTCCCTCGCTGAAGGATTCGTAAGAGAACGTATCCCTGTATCTTGACTTGATTGTTTCTTCAAAGTTCTCGTCCAGCGCAAAGTTGACATAGAAGTCCATGTTCTGAAGGTACTGGTTGATGAGTTTGTTCATCACGGGAAGATATCTCTTGATGATCCTGGTTTTGATTCCATTATCTTTCAAGAGTTGTGACGCTGCAAGAAGTGTGTCACGTTCTTCTTTGATCTCGGAGATCTGTTTCTTCAGTTTCAGGTATTCTTCCTGCAAGTATTTTAACTTCTCGTCTGCTTCTGAAGAATCTGATTTATTATTTCTTAATAATTCAATCTGATCCATCAGGTCTTTGACTTGCAACTGAATGCGTGTGATGGTAGAGTTTGCTATTGCAATATCAGAATTAACTTTGTTGATAAGTTTAGATGTTTCGATATATTTTGATTCTCTTTCTTCCTCAAGTTTAATAGCAATATCCATTTCATCAAAGCCCTTGTTTAGTTCTTTGATGGAGTCCATGATAGTGGTAATTCTAGCATCCTTCAACTCTTCTGTAATTGACTGACTACAAGTAGGACATGTAGAGTTGTGCATAAAAAACTCATGTTCTTTTTTATGCGTAGAAAACTTTTGTTGAATCTTCCCCTTTAAAGTGTTTAACTTTTTAAGTTTTGTTGGTGTATAAGAGTTGGTTTCTAAATCTTTAGAATATTTTTCACTTTCTACGTTAAGGTTGTTAACAATTTCAATAGTTTTTTCTTCTTCTGCTAACAAAGAAGCAATGGCATTCTGTTTTTCAACAACCGTCTCTTCGTTTTTCTTGCTGATGTGTTCGATGTATTGTTTTTGCATCAGAATTTTTTCTTCAGCAAGATTAGATTGATAGTCAATCTGTTTCATCTCATCAGTAGACATCTTCACCTTGTCTTTCAACACGGTGTTCATTACAGAGAAGATCTGAATGTCAAGAATGTCTTCAATGATGTCCCTACGTTGAGCGATAGGAAGACGCATGAAAGGAACAAAGGTACTACTTCCTAGTACCACAATCTGGGTAAATGATTTATAGTTCATCTTGAGAATGTTAGTCTCAAGTTGTTTTTGATAATCATTCGTCGTACTTGATTGATCAAGCATCTGACCGTTCTGATATATCTCAAAGACACCAGGCTTAATACCACGAACTACTTTAAAGTCGTTCTTTGCAATATTAAACTCGATCTCAACCAGACAATCCTTTTGATTGATGCTATTCACCAGCATCGGTTTGTTGATCTTACGGAAAGGTTTTCCAAAAAGTGAGAACGTCAGTGCATCTAGAATGGTAGACTTGCCTGCACCATTAGCACCAATAATTAAGTTTGTTTTTGAAGCAAGCAAATCAATTTCGGTGAATACGTTTCCAGTGGACAGGAAATTTTTCCAACGAAGTTTTTTAAAGACAATCATTCTAGATCAATCGGCGGAATAATAAAATCATCAACGGTTATTATAGCATACCTATGGTTTCTTTGTTCACAGGCTGCAACAATAAGTTCTCTTTCTATTTCAACTAACTGCAGATTTGGTCCCTCTTCATCTTCTATAAGTTGTATAGCATAGCGTTCCGCATCATCTTGACACTCAAAAATAGGAACTATTTTTTCTCCAGTATCCTTATCTATGAGAGAAAACACACCCTCTGGGTGGTCAACAAGTGTCAAGATGTACGTAGCGTCTGTCATACCATCTCACAGCTTTCAATATATAGGTTCCTCATGAGTTTTTTGAGTGAGGTTTTGTCTACGGATATCTCCACCTCATCGATATATTCGTTCAGAAGTGTGAGGGTATCTTTCACTTCAATGTCAGCATCATCGGTTTGATCCTCACTCACAAGAGTCTCAACAACTTTGATATCATGTACACCAGCAGCATACAAAGAATCAATCATTGTTTCGAACCTGTAGTAGTCTCTCTTTTCTTCTACAACTACTTTAACAAAAGTATCTTTGTACTCGGTGTAATCAAGAACCATGTCTTTATCTACATCATTGTAGTACACCTTCTTGAAAATCTCATATGGATTCTTGACTCTAGTCAGTCTATTTGTTTTGGGTTGCCACAGATGAAATCCACGCTCATCCTTGTAATCATTCCAGAACATCTGGTAAGGATTACCTAGGTATGTGATGTTGCCCTTGCTTGACTTGTGATGATAGTGACCAGAGAAGACTTGTTTGAAGTCCTTATAGATAGAAGGATCATGTCCGTGCTCCATCTTAAGCCCAGGTGTTACTTCGAAACCGTCAAGTTCAAGGTGTCCCATGACAATTTGTGCATCTGTTTGTTGGAGATGTTCCATCGTCGATGCTTCGTTCTCCCTGTTGATCCAAGGGACAAAACAAACTTTCGTACCCTCAATAGTAACAGTAGTAACCTCATCGTAGACACGAATATTATCATAGTCACCTAGCAATAAGTCAGGAGAGTTGATGGAGTTTGTGTTCTTGTAGTACACACAGTGGTTGCCCAAGATTGTATGCACTGTGATGCCCATTTCATTCAGGCGATCAAAGTAGTGAGTACGAACACGATTCCATACATTAAAGTCAATACCTTTACGGTTGTCAAATGTGTCGCCCAGGTCGATGATCTCTTTGATACCTTTCTTCTCTAGCGTAGGAAAGAAGACATCATCATAGAACTTTTGGAAGTAATTCCAAAATGCCAGACTACCCTTACGACCGTCTAGATGTTGATCAGTAATCAATGCTACAGTCATCGGTTCATTCTTGTCTCAATGTTTTCTTTGATGCTACCCATGTCGGCATAAGAAGCATTCATACCAGCCATATCACCTTCGTATGTTTCTGTGTACATAACTTCTTGGTGACCAGATCTCTCAAGAATTTTACTCTTAATTTCTAGTTGGCGTTTTTCTTTCTGAATGCGGCGAAGGAAAGCGTAGTAGATAATTTGTGTGAAGTAGGCAAAAGGATTGGAAGACTTCTCTGGATTAAAATTGTCAATATACTGTAGGCAATTTTCAATGCCGTCACAGATCATGTCCTCTCGGAACATGTAGTTAACAAAGTTTGGTTTGTAAGACAGGTGTGTAGCAATCTTCAGGAAACATTCACCAATGTAATTTGGTACAAGCGGTTTCGATTTACCTTTCTTTTTAGCAAGCTCGACCTTACGTTTATATTCCACTATTGCTTCGAGGAACTCTTTGTTATTAACGTAGTATTCGGTCTTTGCCTTTGCCATCTAGTTGCTATTTGCTAACAACAGTATAACTCGATTCTGTAATTCTGTCAATAGCTTGACAAAAGACCTAAAACCTAATAGAATAACTCTGTAAGGGTTCAAGAGACATACTAGCTTTTATTAAATAGAGCTTCTAATTTCTTTTTAGTTTCTTCTACAGAACCAAGGTATCCCATCTCTCTAGAGATTTCATTTGTTTTTGATTCTGGTTCATCAGAATTAATATTGTTTACATTCATCAAGTAATATACTTTGACTCTCTCATCTAATTCGGAGATAGTTAGTACCTTATCCATTTGAATAATAAACATGTCATCATAAGAAGAAGCAATCCATTCTTTTAATGAGAATCCATCAATTTGTTTTCCAGATTTTTTTGATGTCACTCTGTCAACTAGTAAAGGATTCTCCACTAATAAAGAATCCTCATCTACCATGTAACAGACTTTAGAGATTAATTCTTCTCCAGATGATAGTTTTATCGTTGCATAAAATTCGTCTTCCATTATTACCTTAAATCTACTTTTACTGTTTCATACTTAAAATTTTCTTCCTGGTAGATTGCAATCCTTTCGTAAAGGTGTTTAAGTGTATAGTTTTCTCGACGACCAGAGATGTCGTCTGCAATATCATAGAGAGTAGCGATTTCTTTTCCTTCTCCCTTCCTCAATACACGACCTATGCTCTGTAGGTTACGCACTCTTGACTTGGAAGGTGATGCGAAGATGATGTTGTGCAGTCTCCTGATATTAATACCAGTGCTGAATGTTCCATAAGAAGCAATGATCACTGCATTGTCTTCTTTTTCTGTAATGAGTCTGACAGCTTCACGATCTTCAATGTCAGTGCCGCCGTGTACGAAAAATACTTTTCTTTCATTACCAACACTATTATTTATGAGTTCAAAAAGTGGTTCACCGTGCTTCTCCACATAGTTGAATAGCACCAGTGTATTACCACCGATGTCATTAACAAGATTCTTAATTAGATTGTTTCTTTTTTGATGAGTTACAATGTATTCCATTTCAGAATGGAAGTCTGCAAAATGCTGATACTCATGTTTACACACCAGAACTTTGATCCTGAAGTTTGACAGATAACCCTTCTTGATAAGATCGTCAGTCTTTGTGACTTTTTCACAAGCACCAAAGAGACCCTCTAGGACCCACTTGTGTGTCTTACTACCATCTAGTGTACCTGTAAACCCAAAACGATACTTGGCATTATGAAGCTTGGTCATGATTCCTGTGAGGGACTTCGACTTAAATAAGTGTGCCTCATCTCCGATAACACAATCAATGTCATCAAAGTATCTCTTTGGGAATTTGTAGATGGACTGCCATGTTGAGATAACAACTGGTTTGTCAGTATTCTTATCTTTGCCCGAATATATGGTATGACAGTGTTCGTCGGCGGACCATCCATAGTCTTTAAAATCCTTGATCATCTGCTCCACTAGTGAAGTAGTAGGAACTACGAGCAGAATCTTTTTACCTGTTGCAACATAGTATCTTACGATACTGTAGATCATGAGTGACTTACCAGATCCTGTTGGTGACAAGAACAAACCTCTGTTATTTTTGAGGGCTTGATAAACTGTGTTGTACTGATAGTCTCTTGGTTTATATTTAGAGATCTTATCCATGAAGACCTTAACACCACCAGGAGATACTAACTGGTTTGGTTCTTCTACGTCACCATACCAATCATTACTTTCATACTTAATCTGATATCTACGTTCCTTACACCACTCTTTAAGGTGTGGCAGCAGACCATTGTACAGTTCTCCTGTAGCAGGAGAGTACAAGTGAATCATCCCATCCCAGTATCTAAAGCGTGGTTGTCTTTTTAAAAACTTTGCTTCTGGCAGCTCAAAAGAAAAATAGTCTGCTAACTCTCTATGTACGTGTGGTTCTGAATTAACTGTTAGATAAACTTCATTCTTCTTCTTGACGACGATGTTAGACATCACGCACTCCCGTTAATAAATTTTTCCCATTCAATAGCACTCTTGATAGCAAAACCTCGGTTAGAGATCTGGCGCATTACTTGGTCTAGGTAGTACAACATTTGGTCAATGTATTTGACTTTGGCTTCTAGGTTGATAATTTCGTCATCTGATTCCAGATAGATTTTCATCTTTTCTGAAGTCTTGATACTTGCCCCAAACGGTTTTTCGGCGTATACTCTTGCGTCAGCTTCGCCACCGTAATATTCTCGTTTATCTTTTACAAGTCTGCGAACCTCAAACTCTAAAGAAGTTTTAATTTGTGAGAGGTCTGTGTAATGGTTTAAGTATTTATTGTGCTGGAAAGGGATCTCTAATGCGAGCTTTGCGAGATCCTCTGTGTATTCCTTGTTTTTAAATTGGAAATCAATTTGTGTATCTTGTGCCCACTCTTCCTTAATTTTCTGGAAGCGATTATGTAGTTGATCAAATTTCATAGAATCCTGAAGTTCTTATCACGTAAAGTATAGCGTGTATACTTAAAGGTCACATTAGCAGTAAAGAAATCGATGTCGTTTACACTGGCATCGAATGATAGTTCTGTTAGAGATACTGGAAACAGTCTCTCAAAATCGATAAAGAAATTAGCGTTGTGATTTGATGTAGAGATTTGTAATTGACCAGCGGAATAACCCTCTCCCTCCACATCTCCATCTCTATCAGCATTTCCGTTATCGCGAATCCAATTCCAGATAGAAGAATAATTTACCATGTCTTCATCTACGATAAAACGAAGCTGAAGATCGCCATAAGTTACTCCACCACCAGCAATAATTGGATACTCCCTGAACCTTGTAGGTACTTGAGTAACCTGCGCGGATACATCAGGGAGATTGACTGCTTGGCACAAGAAATCTACAGCAGCAAATCTTTCAAGCTTCAACTTGAAACCTACTGGTGTTAGGTAGTTTCTATTTACTAACTGTTCCTTGTACCAATCGGCAGACATGTCAACTTCCCAAGCTACTACTATTTAGCAGTCGTTGAAAACTTGTCCTACTTGAGATCCTAGTTCTGATCCAGCCTTCTGACCCAACAATAGAGCCCATCCACCTGCTAACCATCCGATGTAAGGTATGTTCATCACAGCAGGAACAGCAACACCAGCAGCGAGAGCACTACCCGCCATAGCACCTTGTGACCGAGCTCCAGCGTCCGCGATTAAACATTCTACTTGTTTCGCAGACTTTCCCTCGGAGTTTGCATCACCTCCAAGGTTACGGGTTCCTTCTCTGGTATATTGATCGCGACGATATTCCAATCTTTTTTCCGTGCCACCTCCAAACATTCCTCTCTTCTCTTTATTGAGGTCAAGAGATCTTTCTGATTCTAAAACTTTGGGATCATCTGAACGATATTCAATCTCATATCCATCTTTGCCAGCTTTAATTTTGTAAGATGAATATGGTCCTCTTGGAATATTAATTGTAGGAACTGGTTGTACTTTTTCTTGTGGTCTCAAAACATAACCCAGAAGTCCAATGTGAGATACACCAATCAGAGCACCTAATGCTAGTGCCGCTATTTTTATTGGCGATCTTTTATTTGTTGGTGTTTCTGTTGCTTTTTTTGCTGCCTCTGCTGCCTGCGCTTCGCGCTCTGCTGCTGTTGCCATGATTCTAAACATGATACGAGCCAGAATTATTTAGACAAAAAAAGACCCCCCTTGCGGGAGGTCTGTGGGAAACCTGAAGTGATGGATCACATGAGGTTGATAACTTGTACTCTTCTGTAGTACATGTTTGCATTTGCCGAGAGGGTTTCGCCATCGGGGGTGCCGTTGTATGCACCGTTGGTGGTGACGAATGGGTTCGATACCATGCCGTAACGAGTCTTGAATCCAATCTTGGGCTGGAAGGTGTTAGGATCGATCGAACGAACCATCTGGAGGGGAACATATGGGCAGTAGAATAGACCTGCGTCATATGGTGAAGTACCCTTATAACCGATAACATAGTAGTGCTTATCGGAAAGGTTAGCAGCATAAGGATCAACATAGACCTTGATGCGACCGTTGATAGTACCGACTGAAAGGTTACCAGTGTCATCAACCTGACCGATGGAAGGACCACCAGCACCGTTGAGACCTGAAGAGTAGTCAAGTACACCAGCCATTGCGAGTGCAGAAGCAACGTCAGCTGAACAGATCAGGAAGTTGCCCTTTCCTCTACGAGTGTCTTGGGCGATAGCGTTAGCGTCACGCTCGATTTGGAAGAGAAGACCTTTGAACTTCTCAACCGACCAACGACCGTTGGAGTCAACGTCGAGGTCAAATACGCCAGGGGTTGCTACGTTGTTTTGAGCACCTTTCTTTGCAACGGTGTAGACGGTACGAACGACTTCACGGTTGATTTCTGCGAGAACTTCGCTAGACAGGATGTTAGCAAGTTCTTGCTCTGCATCTAGACCGTGGATCGCCTTGAGGTCTTGTGCGAGTTCTAGGGTGTACTCTGCTTTGAGTGCTCTGGACTTCGCGGTTACCGAGGTCTTCTCGATGCTGAAGGACATTTCGCGGAACAGTCTGTTCGCTTCGCCCATCTTCTCAAGATCTTCGCGGGGCATTCCACGACCTACTTCATATGCGTTAGCAGCAGGTGCTGCATCGTTGAGCAGAGCAGGGTTGTTGCCTTCAGAATCGCCACCAACACCAGCACCAGTTCTAGGTGTGTAAGCGCCAGCGGTTGCATCGTAAGATGCAGAGAATCCAGTGTCAGGCTCGTTGAAGAGTGCCTCTTCGCCTTGTAGACCTTCGTAGCGTGAACGCATTGCGAAGATTAGTCCAGTAGGACCTGACATTGGTTGAACGCCACAAACGTCATATGCCATTAGGTTAGGCATTGCACGACGGACGAGGCTGATTAGAACGGGATCGAAACCAGCAAGTCCAGTTGCGTTATCTGCGCTGTTGCCGAGAGGTGCGCCAGAACCTAGTCCACCAGAGGTAGATAGTGAGTTGACAGCAACTTCGTTTAGCATTCCACGCTCTTCGCGTAGAAATCTTTCTTGGTTTTCCAGGAGAACAGAGGTAACAGCCTTCTTATAACGGTCAGTAATTGGCGAAGCCATTTCGTGACCTAGAACAGGCGACCACTTTTCCTGGAGTCTTTCTGCGTTAAACATTTTTACTCCGAGTGTTTTTTGAAAAGGGATTTATATTATCAGGAATTCCAGCGGTTGATTGCGTTGAGGTAAGCCGCCATTGCTGGGGATACTGCCTCGCCTTCTACTGGGGTTTCATCGGTAACTTCTGCCTTTGGAGCAGAACCCGAGGGGAAGTATGACTCGCGGAGAGTTTTTAGTTTCTCTGCGAACTTCTCTTCTGTCTCGAACTCTACGCCTTCAGCGAGAGAAGCGAGTTTGTCTTTCTGGGTGTCTGCCAGACCTTCTGAAACAATGTTCAGAACTACAGTTTTTGCAGACTCATCAAGACGACCTTGAAGTTTCACATTTGCTTTGACCTGTTCGTCAAGGCGTTCCTCCATCTTACGAAGATCTTCAGTCAGACCCTCAACGACATCAACTTTGTCGTCGGGGATATTAATGTAATGCTCTTGGAAGAGATTCTTAAGTCCAGCAATGAAATCTTCAGTGATCTCATTACGGATGCCGCGATCAACTGCGACTTGGTTCTCTTCTAACCATGCGCCGATAGCATACTTAACGGTGCCACCAACTTCTTCAGCAAGTTCTGCTTTAACTTCAGATACTTGCTCATTGAGACGAGTTTCAAACTGCTCTTCGAGTTTATTCCACTCTTCAGAGAGCTTGGACTTGACTGCTGCCTCAAAAATTGTCGTTGCTTTTTCTTTGAACTCTTCAGAAAGTTCGGTTCCTTCGGTGAGTGCTGCAACGTCTGCACTCATGTCAAGTGATTCAAAGGAAGGCTTGATGGGATAAGAAACGTCAGGACCAGTCTTTGTTCCATATGATACGTTTGTGCCAACAGAGGGTTGTGCGTTCATACCAGTAGACTCACCAGCTCTTTGCTGGGGATCACCACTGACTGGATTAACAGGAGCAGCTGCTTTAGCGCCAGGATTATCCTCGCCCTCTTCGTTACCATCTGGACGTGGACCACCGTTGTCGGTGATCGACTGTTGTGCGCCATAACCGTTTACAGCGTCAGTACCGATAGAACCTTTTCCTTCTGCACTGCCACCTTTGGAGTTTACTTCTGTCTTTGATTGACCAGAAGCACTATGTGTACCACCACCAGGAATAACGGATGCGGAAACAGTTGGCATAGGATCGCCAGCTTCTACAACCAAACCTGATTCGGTTACAAACTCCTCAAATTTTTCCTTTAACATATCTGACATTTGAGTTTCCCCGTAAATTTCTGATAATTATTCTATGATTATTTATTAATATTAGAGATTTGAGAGGAAGTGCTCAAACACCTGTAGTGTTCTTGCTTCCAACTCTCTTCTCGATGATTCATTAATGTGTCTTTGATATTTAGCAACAGTTTTCTCCTGGAGAATACCGTTGTCCCATACCCATTCCTTACCTTCCATAATGCCGTTTACAAATGCATCAGGGGCGGAAGGATCTGCAACAATATCTGCTGCAGTTGCAAGCATGAAATCATCCATGACATAGTTAGCATTTTCTTGGCGATCAATACTACCCATACCACGGGAAGAAACTCCTAACTTCACACCTTCCTCAAGCAGGGACTTCGCAATGCTACCCATTGGTGTAGCAAGAATCTGTGCCTTGCCAATGAAGTTATTGCCTTCTGCTTTCAGAGATGTAATTCTGTGTGACACACGATCAAGATTCACAGTTGGTCCATCGGGATGTCCAAGCTCTCCCAGAGCACGTCCTGTTTTGACGTACTCTTCGTTGTAACGATTAACTTCCTTTTCTAAAACAGAGAAAGGATAGATGCGACCGTTACGATTCTTGATTTCGGATTGCAAGAATACACCCTCAATGTAGAGGTTCTTCTTACCATCCTTTTCCTCGGTAAGGATTTGGATGTCCTCGATGTTTTCTGTGATAAGTTTCATTCTTCTGCCGATGGTTCGTCCCCAGTAGGTTCATCAAAATATGATGAGGCTACTGTTTGTTTGTACGTGTCGATAACGTCGGATGCCTTTGAATAAAGATAGTCATTGATTTTATCCAACGCTTCTCCGCGTTTTTTGTCTGCGATTAGATCAACAATGTCAACCAATTCAGATTCTAATGGTGTATCCATACTATTAAAATTATCCGTAGATATGTATTATTTATTAGACTTTGGTTTTGAAGCGGTGGGAGCGGGATTTAATTTTTCCATCTCTTTCGCTTTTTCCAGTTCACGATCCGCAGAATCAGATGCCTGCTGCGCTGTAATCTCTGGTTGATAAGCAGAGTTTTGCTTGTCCATCATGTCCAGAGTATTAACATCAACAGGATCAATTGCCATACCTGAATCAATATCAGAACGCATCTGTTTATCAATTTCTTTATACTCTTTCTCTGTTTGCATAAGAATTTGACGACGGATATACTCTGAAGAGAAATACTTTCCAACAAAAGGATCCATCTGTGTAACGAGAGTGATGCGCTGCATCATCATCTCTTGTTCCTTTAGTTCATTAAAGTGATTGTCAAACAGGAAGTCATACTGGATATGCTCTTCCATCTCATCCCAGTCATCGGGTGTGATAATACCCTTGAGGATCAGTTGAGTCTTTAGAATATCGTGGAAGAGTGAAGAGAAACGCTTGCGGAGACGACCGATGAACTTACTAAACTTCAGTTCGTCGCGCAGAATCTCTGTGGTCTTTCCAAGGTTGAATGCCTTGTTATCGTCTGTCAGACGAGATGGTGGCAGGTTTAGGGAGTTGTATAGTTTCTTTCTGAAATACTCAACGTCCTTAAGTTCGCCAAGGTTCTGTCCGCCAGGTAGAGTAGAGATCTCTGTTCCTCTACCACCTTCGCGGCGAGGTAACCAGAAGTCCTCAAGCATACTCATATGCTTTTTGTCATCACGAATTTCCCCAGTGGCAGCATCGTAAACAAGCTTGTTGCGATAACGCGCCATCACATCGCGGAGATACTGCTCCGCTTTTACTTTAGGTAGATTGCCGACATCGATGTAAAAGATCCTACGTTCTGGAGCACGGGACAATCTGTAGATAACAAGACTGTCTTCAATCATGCGGAGTTGATTGAGAGACTTGATTGCTTTGTGTAAGAAACTCAACTGATACTTTTTGTTCAAATCCATCACACCAGAGTTACAAGTGGCGATAGAATCAGAAGCAATTTTAATACCATTGTTGGTCGAGAAGTCTGATGCACTATTGCTAGGCATACCCATCGAACCAGAGAATCCTTTGGGATTGTAGAGATAGTAATCTACATAGTCGCCCCAATCATATTCTAATGCCGTGCCTCGTACCAGATTGGGATTAGCAGCAGCAGTTGGATTGGTGATCTTTTGGCGAACCTTGCGGATCTTTAGTGGATCAATGTAGCGCAGTTCGAGAATACCTTTTTTGGGGTTGTCTAAATCTACTACTTTGTGGTAATATGTACGACCATCAACATACCAATTACGAATAATCTGGTGAGCATTTTTGTCGAAGTTGATCATCTTTTTGATACGATCAAATTCATCTCTAATCTTTTTCTTGACGCCTGCTCCGATGTCAAGATTAGACAGTTCAATCTCAACGGGACTATCATCAGCATCGCTGACAACAAACTCGTTCACAATCTCGTCGATAGCAGTATCGACTTCTGGATGAAGTGACATGTCGCGATATCTTTTGATGAGTTCATACTCATTCTTGGAGACACCTTCGACATCTACGTATGTACCAAAATAGCCACCTGCTACGGTGGCTACGCTGTCATCACTATTAGGAGGGATAGGGGATTGACCCCTATCCTCTTTTCCTTTGTTGATTAGAAAACCAAACAGTTGACTCATGATTAATTAAACAGTACCCTTGATGTACTATTTATCAGGCTTCAATTCTGATGCCGCTGCCTGCTGGGTCTTCTGATGCACCACTAGTGATTGCGCTAGTGGAAGGATCTACTGCCTTCCAATATGAATACTGGAACTCAACTGTGAATTCTTCGATCTGATCGTTGCTGTCATAAGCAAGATCAATTTGAGAAACGCTAGTTGGGAAAGCGTGAAGTAGATCATACTGACGTAAGACACTACCAGCTTCAGTGCTGTCTTTACGCAGTTGCTTGACACCCAATGTTGCCATGTAACCTTCGCTATTGTTTGGTTTAAACAGTGGCGAGTTGTTGGTTTCGTGAGTGTTGATTTGCTCCAACCACTTCTCGAAGTAAGCGCGAAGCTTGAACTCTCTGTCGTTGAAGAATGTTGCAGACCATGTATCGAAAGTGCGATCACCAGCAATCTTGACTGTTCTTCCTCTGAAAGGAACCTCAATCACTCCCAGGTTTGATGCTGGGAGTGCTGCGGACTTACAGAGGAGGTTTACTAAATCTAGATCATCGCTCTTCGGTGCGTTTGCCAATGTTTGTGGCCAATTAATATCGACCGCAAACATATTAGGCTTAACGCCTTCACCAATTTTAGTTAGAAAATCGTTTAATTTAGTTGCCATTTTAGTTTACCTCTTGTGTGTGATTATATCAGCGACCGACTACTTCAGCAAACGTGACACCAGTCTTCGTTGCTGTGAAGGTTACGGTGATGTAGTTAATTGAGCGAGTTGGCTTAACGAAGAGTTCAGCGACAAACTCGTTACGATCAATTACATCTGGGGTGTTGTTGGACTCATCACATACCACAAGGAAATCAGTTACGCCGCGACGTGCCTGAACTTCTGCCAGGTAGCTGTTAACAGCAGAGGCAAAAGCAGAACGAGTTGTCGCGTCGTTTTGCTCAAATAGAACTCCTTTTGCGAGATCACCAACTCTCTTCTCAAGATTGAGGAAGAGACGACGAACGTTGATACGATCGAACGCGGAAGGTGATGCAAGAGCAGTCTTGTCTCCAAACAGAGTGACTCCACTACCAGGGAAAATAACCACAGGGTTAATTCTGTTCATGTAGAGTTCGTCTCTGTCTGCTTTGCTTGGATTGTAAGCAAGCTTGATTGCGTTGCGAAGTGAACCTCTGTTGACGCCAGCAGGTGAATACCAGTCATCTAGGAGAGCTGAAGTGTTAACGCAAAGACCTGCAACGTCACCGTTGCAAGGGATGTAGCGGTACTTATCGTTGAAACGATCGTAGTAATACTTATAACCGCTATCAAATACTGCATATGAAGTAGAAGTCATTCCGTTGAAGAAGTTCAGTGTGTTCTCCTTCTGTTGGAATGCTGTGAGGACACCAGCACTACCTACTTGGTTTGCTTTATGTGGTGAAACAAAAGCAACACAGTCTTTTCTTGCAGCAGCAATAGAGATTACTTTATTTGCTTTTGCTTTTGTATCAGTCTCGGTTGAGAGAGAACCTCCCATTAGAATGAAGTTGATATCAACTAGTTCTGTATCCGCAAACTCATCAAATGCAGTCTCAATTTCCGATGCTGTATAAGCATAATCATCAGCACCACCTTGTAGTGTTGCTTCTAACTTACCAACCAATTGGAATGCATCTCCAGAAGTTAGAGCACTGGAGTCTGAACCTAGTGCTACACCAGCACCAGAACTAGAAGGATTCCAAGTAGCAGCAGGAGCAGTGCCATTGAAGATAGCAGTTGATTGATCGTTGATTAAATCTTTGAAGTAGTTAGCAGCATTTTCTGCACTTCTACCATCAGAGAGTTTTGAACCATAGAGGACTCTTTCAACGACTGTGTTAGCAGCACCGCTGTATACACCAGTTACATCAACAACAGCAACGTGAATCTCATCATACTTAAGACCTTTTTCTTCAGCATACTGCGAAGTGCCAGGACGAGGACCGATAGCCGATAGAGTAAGACCAGTTGATCCGATCTGGGTTGTTGTGTACCAATCTCTTACAGCAGAGATAGTAATTTGACCGTCAACTACAGTTGCAATTTCGAATGTAGCATCTCCACCGCCACCAGCAATAGTGATGGTATCTCCAACTACATAACCTACACCAGCGTTGTTGATGACTGCAGTTGTAACTCCGCCCTCTACTGTAGCTACAGTAAATGTTGCGTTGTTATCACCAGCATCGATCGTCAGTGTATCACCAACAGTATAACCAGTACCACCATTATTAATAGCGATGCTAGTTACAGAACCAAGAGTTGCAACTACGTCTACAGTAGCATTAGATCCCGTACCACCACTTGTTGCTAATCCAGTTTGGGTGAGGTAAGAACTACCACCAGAACCACCAGAAATAGTAAGAATATTACCAACACTAACTGTAGTGTCAACCGTTAGACCAGCACCTTGACCGCCAGTGGTAGCAACTGCTGTAGCTGACTGATAACCAGTACCAGCAACAAATGTTCCAATAGTTGCCGTAATACCAATTTCTGGTGAATCTAGAGAATCGGATGTAGTTAGTCTAGATGTGGGGTCATCAAGAATAACAGCAGCCGTCTTACTTGCTGCATCCCACGAATAAACAGTACCAGTTTTTCCACCAACAAAAGTCAGCGTATCGCCCATAGCGATTGAAGCTGGGGTGTTGGATAGAGTTACATACTGATCAGCACCACGGTCAACAAAAACAACCTTAAGATCATTTGCCCATGTACCTGCAGATCTTGCTACGAGGAAATTTCCGTTTCCGTTACCCGCGTCCCAGTCGTCATCATTTCTAACAACGACTGCTGCTCCAGTATCGGTTGCGCTATTTACTCCAGTGGCAGCACGTACCACATTTAACCTTCCGCCATAGTTGAGGAATTCTGAAGCAACGAACCAATCTTCTGCATTTTGTTCAGCAGGAGCACCAAAAATAGAAAGAAGTTCTTTCTGTGAACTGATGGATGTTGGCTTTCCAATAGGACCCTTTTGAAAAGTTGATGCAACACCAGCAGTAATTGTGGATGCGCCGACGATAACAGCATTAGATAAGTCGCGTTCCTTTAGAACGATTCCAGGCGAGACTTGACTTGCCATGTTTAACTCCTGTAAGTTACCAAACTTGATCTAAAAATATTTATTATTTCCAATCGCTTGAGTGGGGAAACAATGCATGAACACATTACCAGTCAGGATATTCCCATTTATCGAAAACTGCATTAGTCATCCTACTCAATACTATTCTTTTTTTGGTGCAGTCTTTACACTCGTAAGAATATGCTGAAGAAGAAGTTCTATCTTTGCGAGTTCTATAAAAATCTACAAGAAGATCTTTCTTGATACCACAAGTCCTACATTTCCTTTCTTTAAAAATAAGATGGTCTAAATCAAAAAGATCTCCTACATCCATTAGATGCTCCACATATAACTAACGTCTTCCTGTGTGTCACCATATTCCCAAACAGATCCTTGATCTACAAATCCATCATCACCTTCCAATCCAGTAGTGATAAATCCAAATGGTGACATGTCTTGTTCAATCTGATTACGTTGTTCGTCATAGATACGCTTGCGAACATCGTTGTCAGTCATCTCTTTAAAGTAATCTTGCTGTACAAGCCATGCAAAAATTACCATACACATTACTAGGTCATCGTGGAATCCTTCATCAGCTTCAAAGGATTGCTTCTTCTGAATGAACGTAGTAAGTTCGTTAATAATTTCATAGTCATTGAAGATGAGTTTGTCATCCTCTACGATCTGCTTGAGGTTGGCACATCCAACCTTCTTCACAGTCACGCTCATCTTCACACCCAACTGGGTCTTGGTTCCAGAGAATCCATGCCCCACAATCTGCCCTGCACGCCCTCTCATGGCGCACATGAGCACGTTAGGATATTCTAGGTCATAATTTAGAATCGACGCCACAGAGTCTCCTACGTCGTTCACCTCGCACAAAACCCATGCATTATTGTACGCTCTCGCAACGTCATTAATAATGTTTGGGAACAACATAGGCTTAACCTCATTGTTCCTATATTTTGCTACTACCCTATATGGAACCGTAGTAATGTCATAAACAATGAAAGCAGAATAGTCTCCGCCAATGCCGCGACTAACATCAACTGTAAAAAGATACTCGTTACCGTTCTTTGGTTCTTCATAAATGTCGAGTCCATTACTACGCTTCACTGGGTCAATGAATGTGAGTGCTCTCAACTTTGCAGCCGAGATCAATGTGTCAACCGATCCAAGGAACTCACACTCAAACTCTTGTGTGAACTGTCTCTCGGATGTGTTCTTGATTGTTTCTTCTTTCCACTTATCATCTCTGCCTGGCACCTGTGACCAGTGTACTTCCGACCACGTATATCCGTTCTTACCATTCTGTGCATCAGTCCACAACTTGTAGAAGTGGTTCATACCCTGTGGGGTAGAAATGATAATTACTTTCGTGCTTTTACCAGAAGTAATAGTAGGATAAACAGAGGCAAAGAACGATTCAGCGATGTGATTAGGGACGAACGCGAACTCATCGAGGAAGATGATATTGAACGACATGCCTCGGACAGCAGACGCAGATGTAGAAGCTGCCAATATCTTACTGCCATTTTCCAACTCCATGCTACCTTTGTTCCATGATATCACGCCTTGCTGAATCCATTTTGGTAGATTTTCGTAAGCAGTCTGTAGACGACCGAGCAAATCCCTTGCGGTACTTGCTTTGTTGGCGAGAATACCAATGTTAACGCTGTCATTAAACAACGCATAATGCAACAAATACGAAACCACCGTCGTAGACTTTCCAGTCTGACGAGGTAGCTTCGCAATGTTAAATCTATTTTTGTGGAAGTTCCAAATTAACTCCTCTTGGAAATCCCACATCTTGAATGGCACCAGACCTTCATCGAGTGAAACGATCTGTACATAATTCTTGGTGAAGTATACTGGATCTTTAGCACACTTCACATACTCTGCAATTTGTTCCTTGGTAAAGTCCTGCTGGACGTTTGCTTTCTTTAGAAGCGGATTGCCAAGATAAATCTGATCAGATGCCACAACAATACTAGTTCACTACTGGTATTTATTCTGCTGGATGATCCTGTTCCAGTTCCTCAAGTCTTTTTTTCCAGGTGACGCCACCATCTTGCCCTCGGCAAGGATTGATACAAGTGTCATCACCAAGCTTATTGCACACCAGACCAGCAAGATCCAACTCATTTCCTTTCTTTCCTGTGCCAGACCAATAGTGCTGTCCGTTGATCCACAAAGCACCACACTTGGGACATTCTTTCCTTTCTATGGAAAGGTCGGACATCTCTTTGTCGTTCATTTGTCATACTCCTTGAGGAACTTTTCAAAGTTGTTGGTGTCCTTAATAAGTTGCCTCTTAAGTTTCCAACCCATCCACTTCATCTGAAGTCGGATGAACGCATATCTAATTTGTAGATCCGCGTAAGCAAAGATCTTCAAGGTTTCATCTACGCCAGCAATCGCTACTAATATGGCAACGAACACTACCAGCATATAAAATCCGTACATATTGTAACTCCATGCTACACAGATTATAAGCTATGTAGCAGAAAATAGTGTTACATTATATTACGATTTAATAAGTATATCTTTACATGCTGATAATATATTGATTACTCAACGAGAGTTCCGTTGGTACGTCTGATTTCTCGTAGTTCTTCAAAGTTCTTTTGCTTGGTTCCACCATCGTATGCCCAAGCGTAGCCTTCTGTAATCATTTGCTCATTGAGGGAGAGTTCGGCGTCTCCAATGTAGAGCCACCCGAGAAGACGCCCATACTTGCCCATACCACCAACAAGTTCAGTGCGAATAACGAGATCATTGTCGCCAGAGATAGCACCTTCAAGCTTGTCCTTAAGCCAGTTGGTTGCGTCATATCCCAGTGCTTTTTCTTCTAGGTCTTTGGTTCTTTTCTCTGGCGTGTCCACACCAGCGACTCTAACTCTTTCTTTTTTATAAAGGTCAAAACCTAGATCGATCGTGACATCGATCGTGTCTCCATCCAGCACTCTATCTATGCTGATCACTCGGAAGTTGTAACAACTCTTCCGACTCGGGGGTGTCATTGCTCCCATATTCTTGTTTATCAATTCCCAGTATATAGGCGACAACATAAAAGACCCCGATTAGGAGTAATACGATCGAGAAGATCACACTCCACACAGGGTCATTAACATCAGTCAGTGGACGCAAGAATAAGTTCATGGATTCTTTGGATCAATTCCTAAACTAATTAGGTATTTAATCCACCAGTCTGGATCTTTTCGTTTCCATTCTGGAACATCTCTACCTTGCTCTGAATACCATTCATACAGAGCATCATTGATAGTCTGTGCGATCTCCAAATTCTTCTTCCTCCGCATCAACGTCTGCATATGGATTTTCCAAGAAGGGTCCTCGTTCTCGTAGAGGTTCTTTTCTGACATAATCAGTCTCCTCGTTTACTGCTTCAATCCAAACAGCAAGTTTCATCACTATGAAAATAATTGCTAATGGAGTAAAGCAACCAATTAGAATGATTGGATTCATTTGTGGCTCCTATGAAAAGGTTCCCAGTGCTCCCATCTATATTTATGAACTGCCCACATTCCTAGGATGGGAACAAAGACTAAAGCAAAAGACATTACTGCTAGAGCAAGTGGATTCTCCATAGTATGTCTAACGAATAATTGTACGTGATGTATCATGCTGGATAATCCCAAACAGTTATCATGTGTGTTTTGTACTCTGGACCCCATCCACCACAGTAGATGTAAGGGACAGTACGAATTGGACAACTATCACCAGTACACAGAAGGTCATCTACAATCCTCCAACTTTCCATAACTTCATCGACATGGACAAAGTGCGATTGGTCTCCATTTATAGCATCATAGAGGAGTTTTTCATATCCGTCGATTGCTCTATCTTGGGGGTAGTCGTGAGTGAGTGTAGCCAATTCAAGATTATCATTGAGCCCAGGAGATTTAATATCCATCCTAATGTCAAGATGAGGATTAGGCTGTAGACGCATGACAATACGATCGTTGATTTCACCTTCATAGAGTTTTAGCGGTGGTGCTTTAAGTTTGATTACTACCTCCACACATTGGTATGGTAGTTTCTTTCCTGTCATTACGTTAAAAGGAACTCCTTCCCAACGCCAGTTATCGACGAATAAAGTACCAGCAAAATAGGTAGGAGTACCACTGTTAGGATCAACGCCCTCTTCGTTACGGTAGCCATCGTATTGTCCAAGAATAATGTTCTCTGATAGTCTAGTAGCGGATAAAACTTTTGTCTTCTCTCTTCTGACTTCTTTTGCTGACATTTTGCTTGGAGGATCCATAGCAATCAATGCCAGAACTTGCAGAATATGATTCTGTAGCATATCTCTGACAGCACCAGCGGTCTCATAATACTGGGCACGACCCTCACAACCAATGGTCTCCGAAGCAAAGATCTGCACTTCTTCTACATACTGGCGATTCCAGAGTGGTTCAAGAAGAATATTACTAAACCGTGTAGCAAGAATATTATTGACAGTATCTTTGCCGAGATAATGGTCAATGCGATATACTTGTTTCTCGCGTAGACATCTAGCAACCACAGTTGATAGATGATCAGCAGATTTATAATCGTGCCCAAAGGGTTTCTCAATAACAACACGCGAGAGTTCTGGGTTGTTGAGGAGTCCTGCTTCTTTGAGATTGATGATAGCATTCTCATATCGTTCTGGGGGTACGGATAAGAAGTAAGTTGAATCATCTGCATCTGGTAGATTTTTCAATGACTCTGGATTATCCAGATCAGTGCTAATCCAATCCAGACGATGGAGAAAGTCTTCAGGATACTCTCCCAAAGATTCCACCCATGTTTGTTTAGCAATTGCTCTGCGAGATGTCCCTACAATCACAAGATTAATTGGAAGTAAATCTTTCTGATGTAGTTTATACAGAGCAGGGATTAGTTTTTTCTTTGCCAGATCTCCAGTAGCACCGAAGATTACTATCTGGTAAGTAAGTATTTCAGTGTGCGGTTCCGTTTCCATCATAGTCGTCCGAGTCGTAGTAGTCATTATCACCTTTTCGTATCCCGAAATATACCGTGGCCAGTACAAACGGTATTGCAATCCATTTGAGTGCTTCACCTAACATCATGACCACCAAACATTGCTCTCATACCATTTAGAACCTTGGCTGCGAAAGCACCAAGACGGCGCGACTCAAAACGTGCCCACAACGCACTGCTGATGACAGGAGCGGGTACGCCAAGATCCACAGCAGCGTGAACAGTCCAACGACCCTCACCACTGTCGCTAACTCCCCCATCGAACTTGCCAAGCTCTCGATCGCGCCGTAGAACATCAGCGGTAAGATCAAGTAACCAAGAACCAACCACGCTACCACGACGCCATAGCTCAGCCACTTCAGCAACATTAATGTCGTACTGATAATCGGCAGGGTTGTCCATTGGGGCGACTTCTGCATCTCCTGCTTTGACATACTTGGCACCTGCGTTTGCTTCGTGGAGAATATTAAATCCTTCGGCATATGCTTGCATAATGCCATACTCAACACCATTGTGGACCATCTTGACAAAATGACCTGCTCCTGGTCCACCACAATGCAACCATCCGTGCTCTGCTTGTGTTACCCATGAGTTAGGTTGAGTCCTGGGGGCAGAATCAATTCCTGGGGAGAGGGCATCAAAAATTGAACGACAAGTGGTGACCGCAGTATCTCCGCCACCAACCATAAGACAGTATCCACGGTCCAGACCGTAAACACCACCACTAGTACCACAGTCAATATACGCGATGCCAAGTTTTGCAAGGCGCTCGGCTCTTTTCCGACTGTCCTTAAAATTGCTATTGCCATGATCAATAATAATATCGCCTTCACGACAAAATCGTAGTAAGTCATTGAGTGTATCCTCTACAGTTTCTGCTGGAACCACCATCATGAAGATGCCTGGTTGTGGAAACCGTAGAGTTTCTCCAGACTTCTCTCCATATAATTCTTTAGTCTTAACTATTTGAACAAGGCTTTCCAGAGAAGTGGTATATCCACTGATATAACCCTTCTCATATTGTTCATTTGCTTTTTTAACATTGTTGCGATAACCATGAACTTCATGTCCTGCTGCGATAAGACGGCGAGACATACCCTCACCCATCCTACCTAATCCGATCATTCCTACTTTCATTTGTCTTTAAATAAATCTTCTATTTGCTTACGAGCGTTATCCATCTTTTTCTTTTCACGCTCACAATGCCTATAACCACGTTTGCCTGTCATAATCAATGTCCCCTGATAGAACATTGTGGCAGCAAACACCAACAGTAGAACAATACCAATCAGTTCAGGGTAATGTTGAGCCATGGCAGTACGGGGGGTATTACTCCGATAAGTCGAAGCAGACCTTCAGCAAAAAGTGCAAGAACAACCCAACCAACACACATACTAATAATCGAAGCATTCCGATTATGACGGCGTATGGCAGCATCGATCATCTCCTGCACTCTTTCTTCGGTTAATCTTTCGGGTGGATTCACCCCCTTGCCCCAGTCTTTAAACATTAGTTTACATGCACAGTACCGATCATGCCTGCACCTTTATGAGGACCACACCAGTAAGTGTAATCTCCTGCTTCAGTGAAAGTCACATCAAACTCTTCACCAGGCATCATAGCGAGACCTTCGTGAGAGATTTCTGGATGATCTTCTACAACCACATTGTGAGGTGGCAGCATGTTGTTTACAAAGTGAACTGATTCTCCTGCAGCAATTGTTACTTCTGCTGGTTCGAAAACGAGGTTACCGTCGTAACCCATCTGAACATCAACTGCCCATGCGGGTGCTGCTAGAAATAGTGTTGCAAGAAATGCGAAAATAAATTTCATTCTTTTGTCGAATATTGATCTTGATAAGTTTTGAGCTTATTGATCAAGTCATCATATTGTTCCCACATCCATTCACTACCAGTATTCTCTTGATAGAGTTTACAGGCTGTGATTAAACGTGTTATATCTGTGTCGTTGAGACGCATTTTCATATCAAAACTCACTTACTAATTATAGGTTCACTATGTAATAATACACAATTTTAACAATATTTTTACAGTTATGTCAGCAATTCCACGCACGAAGAGACTTATTGATACGAGAGTCCTTATCGTTAGCAGTTTTTTTGCTGGTTAATTTCTTCTTCATGCCCTTCATTCGAGCGCAGAAGGATGCCCTCCTGGGATTTCCAACCTTCTTGCTTGGTGCTTTGAGGTCAGATCCTGGATTTTCCTTTTCATAAGACTTTCGTCCTTTTTCGTTGAGTCCTCCAGATTTGTTCTGTCCTGATTTTTTTGTCCAGGCCGCTCCTTCGGAGATGTCATGCCTTAACTGTTTAAACGACTTCATATTTATACCTCATTAGTTGTCTACCAAGATCAAATCAAAATGAGCGTAAGCAGCAACACCAGAAGATCCTGCTAATGCTTCTAACTGAACATCAGTTTTCTCTGGCATATACAGTGGGACGGTAAAGGTGTGGTCGTAGTTAATACTAGCGACTTGGGCAATGTGCTGTGTCCTGAATACCTTTCCATCTAGTCTAAAAGAAACTCTTACTGTAATCTCTTCGTTTTTTAGAGTGGATACATTTAGGTTGAATAGATAAGCAGACTTGCCAGCAGGAACAGTATAAACAGACATCAAAGTTTGCTGGTGAGCAACTTGAATTTTTAAAACTACAACAGCAGCTTTTGACAATGTGAAGTCAGCACCCAATGCTTGTGAGCCAGAACAGAATGCCCTGAATACACGCTTGTAAGAATTCTGTGTCGTTTGTGCTGTGCCGTCAAGTGTAAGAACTTCTGTAGTTAGTTCCCAGTTTTCGTTGAGACCTTGGATGGTAACTTCTGCTCCATTGTTTAGAGCAGCAATATTTGTAGTGAGAGCAGTGGCAGGACTGTCTAAAGTTGTCCAAGGATAAGCAGCGTTGCCATCCCAAATAGCTTCATAATCTCCGTTTGCTAGGTCTGTGTTAGCACCAAACTTATGAACGTAATTGTATCCTTCAATTTGTCCACCAGCAATGGGGATGTTTGAAGCAGCACCAAACGAGTTGATGGGGTTGCCGTCTTCATCGGCAATCATCACTACCTCAAAGTTGGTAGTGTCCTGTGCTCTATATGCTTGAGCGTCTTTGTTCCACTGTGCCATTTTAGTATCCTACTGATGTTGCCCAGATTTCTGTTGCTGTATGACCAGGAGCATCAATAGTTTCTGTTGGTAGTTTTTCAATAAGAACTCTCTCACCAGCAGCAATGTACAGAGTAGCTCCATTACCCAAAGCAATCAATACTGGAGCAGTATGAATATTAACAACAGAACAAACTGTTGCCTTGTCCAAATCTACAGGATTGCTAGCAATATCTGTTGCTGTTCCTTTTACTTTAAGTAACATCAGTCTTCTGCTTTTTCTTTATTTATTTGCTTGAGCATTTTCTGTAGGTCTGCTGTGCTGCCTACAAACAAATTATTTGTGGTGTTGTTGGTCTCTCGCTTGGTGGGTGCCTCAAGATCCTTCATCTTCTTCTGTAAATCAATCAATTTGTCAGTGGTGTCTGCAACCTGCTTCATAGCGTTCACAGCGACCTCATATGCTCTTGGGTGCCCTGACTCCTGCGCCACCTCCAACGCCCCGTTGAGCGCCTCCTGACCCTTGTCTATGAGGTTGTATAGTTGTGCCCTTGAATATTCATAGTCTTTACTTTGATCATCCTTGTCCTCTCTCTTGGGAACAGGCTTGGATGGTTTGGATTCTTCGACTGGTTCGATGTCTGTAGTTTCAACTTCGATATCAAAGATATCTTCCATGTTCTTTTCAAATTCGTTCATAGCAATTCAATCCCCTCGTTAAATCCAAAGTCATCTGTGCTGACAACCAGTGCATCGTCAGCAGCATCGATAACACCATCATTGTTCTTATCTTCCAATGCTTTTGGTGTGTATGTAAGTGCGACTGCACGCTTGTTCTGATCAGGATCTCCAATTGATTCGTATACAGTTGCCTTCTTGATAAGACCACTGTTGCTGTAAGGACCGTAGATGTAAGACCTGGCCGTGAAGTTAAGAGTCCACGTAATAAATCTTCTGTTTAAGAAATCACCATCCCAGTCATCCTCGTGGTTGATACCGTTGAGAATAATGGAGATGTCTTTCTTCTCGTTCATATCACTGATCATATTTACAGTGATATTAAAATTAGGTTGGAAGTATGGTAAGATCTGCTCTAAAATTTGAAGTCCATCGTCTTGTGATTTTGCAATAATCCCGAGTTCAAATTCCATATTGTATGGAACAGGAACATACTGCATCTTAATTTCAGTTCCATCATCATTGACGACAGTCTTATACTTCTGTGTAGGTGCAGTCTTTCTTGAGCCATCATAATTGATACCAGTCATCTCAAAGTAGAGACGTGGCAACGTGATAGCGACCTTCTTATCAACGTCAGGATTCTGCTCAAGACGTGTCAAGAATTTATTCTTGGGACCATAAGCCAAAGGAACCTTCTCTGCTTCAATTACAGTTCCAGTAGAAGGATCTTTCTTTCTGATCTCAATATTGTTGAATAGTGTACCGAAACCGATTACTGTTTTTCTAATCGCCTCGTTATAAAAATGTGGACCTAACATCAGAACTCACCAGTTACTTTACCATACTCACCGAATGGGTTCCTCTCGGTGAAGTCGAGAAGATCATCAGCTGTTGTTTCAATATATTTATTGTCGGCATACTCAACGTTTTCTAGAGTCAAGTTATCGACTTCTACGCTGTCTTGAACAACGCCACTTTCAGATCCAGTGATGGTCTCTCCAGGGGTAAAGTTACCGTTTCTGTTGATAAGTGTTAGTTTGTGATTATCTCTATCCCAGAAGGATACTTCAGCAGTTGTGCCAGTAGTTCCACCAGTTACTGTCTCGCCTTGAATGTAATGTGTGGTAGCCGCTGGATCCATATCAATAGTAATCGAAGGTGCGAAGATCTCTTCGATCTCATCAATCTCTTCAATACCAGTCTCGAACTCGTCGTTGCCAAGCTCGTAGATCTCGGCGGTCATTGTGTAGATATAGTTTTTACCTAACTGGTAGAATGGTGCTTCTCTTTCTACAAACTTGATCTCATACAGATCTTCTGTAAGTGGTAGATAAATTAGATCTCCCTCATTGGGTCTACCATCTACAGTCGTGATGTCAGCAAACTCTTGGAATACCTGACTCCATCTGTTTTGGGATACCACCATTGTGATCTCATCAGTGATACGTAAACCAAATTTACTAATGAATTCTGATGGAGCAGATCCAAATCCCTCAACATTAATCAGTAGCATCTCGATCATGTATTGAGTCTTGAACTCTGAATACAATACGTCATTGAGGGGGATATCCTTAATCATCTTCCTAGGAAGATAATAAACATCACTACCGAACAATCTAATCTGTTCGTCAACTAAACTTTGAATAAGGTTTTGCTCGGTGTTGACACCACCGTGCTGTGGAAAATATATGCTCTTCATCCGATCATATCCATTGGGGGAAGTTCATAGTAAGACGAGCTCTTCTCCATGAGAGCGTCAATCTCTTTCTGTGCATCCTCAAATAATTGTCTGCCGTTTAATGACACACCACCAGGAAGTTGTACGTTATTGAATTTGATTAGGTTTTGACCCCATTGTCTCTTGATCAGTGCAGTTAGATACTGCTTTACAAAACTATCATTGTAGACTTGAGTATAATCATCTGGGTTTAGATAGCGATAACACTCAATCAGAAGATAGTTGCCTTCAGCCAATCTTGACTGATCAATATCAATAAACAGACGATCTTGTCTTTGGTTAAATCTGAACTGTACCAAAGCTCCAGTGTTGACAACCATGTCAAGAGTCTCAAAGTATTGACGAATCATAAAGTAGTTCGTCATGTCAAAGTTGCCAAAAGCAAAACCTGATGAGAACGAGAAGATATCCATCAGGAAGTATTGATTGCTCAATCCAAATAGATCATTACGAACCCAGTTAGAAGAGACGCCAAATACTTTTGAGATCCCAACTACATGCTCTGGAATCTCAATAAAGTTATTTCTATTCACCCATGTCGCTGCATCGGGAGCAAGCGTCGATGTTGTTTCATTAGAAGATTCAAATCGTGTTACATCATCTGCTGTAATCTCATGTTTGAGATACATCTTTTCAACGCCATCAAAATGACGCTCTCTATAGTATTGGAAAGCGTCATCAATTAGGTCATCCAGCTGATCATCATCTACGTTAATTTCAAGAACTGGATGACCTAAACGCCTCAAGCAATACTCTTTAAGTTCTGCTCTCGATGCGGGTTCTGCCATTAGTTACTCCTTATGCCTGTGCTTCGGACCATCTCAAGTTGATCGTAACGTCAACATCAGTTCCATTAGATAAGAATGCGTTGATCGCTAGTACGTCAGGGCCGTTGGGGAATGCACCTGTTCCTCCAATTGGAGTGTTGGTGAGTTCCTTAAGACCAGATAGATCAATACCATCACGGTCTCCACTGCCACAACCTGCCGTGAACGAGAATACCTGTTCGCCTGGTTGTGCAGTAGAACCAGCAAGTGATGTGAAAGTAAAGGTCGTTTGATTAGTTGCACCAGCATCGATACTACTAGAGAATGTGATGTATACCAAACCAGGGAATGCATTACTGTTAAAGATACCAGTAACAGTTTCACCACCACTGAAGTTCTTACCACTTGCACCAGTTGTAGAAACGTTGTCTCCAATATTGACACCCGAAACATCAGCGGGGTTGAAGTAATGATAGTTTCTTCTACCATTATCACGAGCGTTTGTTGCTGCAATTGAGGTTAGTTGAGTACCCCAATCAACCGAAGTAGCAACCTGTGCGAATGATGGTTGTCCACCAGCACCCTGGTTGTTTAGACCGTCCCAAGAAACGTCAGCTGGCACTTCTGGATAGTTAGATGGGTTAAGGATACCCTCAACAATAACCGTCTGGGTATTCTGTCCACCTTCCACAACGATATCAATGTTCTTTAGCAGCAACTGTGCTCTGTTGATCAATTCTCTTTCACCAAGATCACCAATGATTGCGTTGGATACACTAGGTGCCAGACGGATCATGAACAGTGTAGACTTAATAACACCTACCTGAACTGTTGGTAGTCTATACGAGAAGATGTATCCTCTATCTTCATCAAACTTACCATCAGTCAAGAATGCAGAACCCCAGTGATTGATCTGTGGAGTAGCAGTTACGCTAGCAAGAATAACACCCGTGTCCTTGATGTGAGTCGATGCTGGTCCAGCAGTATATGATCTTTGAGATCCTGCTGCAAAATTGGAGAATACTGATTCTCTAGTTAGACCAGAAAGGACATTACCGTTCTTTGAATTATAACGAATGAGTTCGTTATCGACATACAAAGTTCCGAAGTTGGGGAACAGTGATGCATCATCTAAAGTAATAGATGTTGCAGCTGCACCGATATCACTTGCTAGTCTTGCGCCAGGACCTTCGTTAATAACTTCATATCTAACTGGAAGGTTACCAGATCTCATGTATGCCTCTGTGTTGAGGTTGTTATTTTTGAGTCTGTGTAGGAAAATGTAATCTCCTCTGGGTCCACGTAGCATCCAGTCAATGAAACCAGCACCATACCAGGAATACTGGAATCCGATCATCTGCATTTTATTAACATTAATCTTATATCCAGATTGACCAGTGCCATCACACTTGTCAATGTTCCATTGACTTTGGGGAATAATTAGTTCTCTGGTAATTGCTGCTTTACTATTGACGCAATCACTAATTCCTCTATAGTCTGGATTGACAAACATGGTGTTGTTATCATCAATTCCAGTAACAACATGAGTCATACCACGAAGTACAATTCTATCACCTACTTTTAACTGTTCTCTAAATCTAGTATTAGATCCAGTAATTTGATTCGATCCCGTTTGTACAGATACAGTTCCTGCTAACTGGAACGTAGAAGATCTCAAGCCGATAGCATAGTTTGTTCCATCATACTGGAAGAAAATGCCGTTCTGTTCATCAAAACATCCAGATCTAACAGTAGCACCTTTCCATGCGTAGAGACCTACCTGTGGTTGAATACCAAACTTTGCGATGTATTCTTCGAGAGGTTCTTGTGCTTCTACCTTAAATGTATTCTCATTAACAATATCAGTTACAGTGTATAGACCATTGTAACCACCAGATGTAATACCCTCAAGAGTAACTTCTGCACCAACCTGTAGGCCATGATCGATGTCGTCAGTGACAACTTCAATCTTTGATCCAGGAGTTACATCTTCGGCAATAACGCTTCTGATGTCATAAGAAGGAGCGAAGTTAACACCAGTTGTATACATGATACCCTTACCTGACTGGTATCTGATGTATTTCTTGGACTGACGAATTGCTTGTGCTCCGTGTGCAGGAGATCCTGTACCGATCTGAACACCACCGTCGAATGGTCTATGGATGTAAAATGTATCAGATCTAGCAGTAATAGATCCTGTCAAAATAGTTCCTGTGTTAACATTACCAGTAGATCTAGAAGTGTACACTAGTGTTGTTGGTGATGGAACACTTTCTATAAAGAAAGGACCAGAACATAGATCGTGGTTTACACCATTTGATGTAATTGCGACTAGAATTTGACTTCCTGGAAGTAGACCATGATTCGATGCAAAGCTTGCTTGAATTTTTGCAATTGAACTATATGAATACGACGTACCATTTGGAACTGTTTGGAACAAAGGTTCCGAAATTGTCATCGATGGTCTGAAAGTAATTACGTCTCCAGACGCAGGTAGTCCAGTAGCAGATGCTTCAATGATAGAACCAGTAGAATCAACACTGTCTACTGTTACTGTCATATCATTGGCAGGAGATAACGCACCGAGGATAGATCCACTGATTACGACCTGATATCCAATTTCATAATTAGAACCAGGAGATCCAATTACAGGAACATAGTCTCCATTATCATTAATAGTTGCTTTGATGGTTGCTCCAGAAGCCGCAGATTGAGCTGTGAGTCCTGGGTAGTTCTCATCACCATTAGAAGGAACGCCAGATTGATTAAATGTTGCAATTCCATTATTAGGATCAACGGTCGCAACGTTAATAATTACGTCATTTTCTGGGGAAATTCCTCCAAGTTGATTGCCGAAAATTGTAATATTGTCTCCAATAGTAAATCCACTACCAGGGTTTGAAACAGTAATGTTATAACTAGGAGTGCCAGACGTGCTGGATGCTGCTCTGATTTGTGTTAACGTAAATGTTTGAGTGTCGGCCGCAGCGCCACCCACATCATTAGTAGAAACAGCAATGGTAAATGCTACACCAGCAGTCAATCCTTCGACATAGAGAACTTCTGACGTATCACCAGGGGATGCCCAGACATCAATTGTGCCAGCAATAGAAGCAGTGTTAATTGCATCAATCAACGCATTTCTAACAGCAGTATAAGTATCACCTGCTAATGCGGTGTAAGAATATGGATTTCCATCAATAGTAACAGTGAAAGCATCATCTACTTCGATAATTCCTCCGATGGTAATCTCTTCCAGTTGAGAGATATCTAATCCACCACCAAGTCTTTGGATATTAAAACTAGCGTTAATACCCGTACCACCAGAACCACTAACACCGTTATAATCTTGGTTTGGAGAAACTCCAGTACCAGTAACAGTGAAAGTGCTAATTTCTCCGTTATTACCAACTGATCCAGACAGAATAATTTTTAGATCATTCGTTGGGGATTCTCCATCCAGTTGAGTTCCATAAATTATTAAAGTTTCTCCATCAGTATATCCAGAACCAATATTGGGGTTTGTTGATGTTGCAACTGCAGTAGGACTAGCGGTAAATGTTAAAATAGCACCAGATGCATCTACAGTATCAATGGTGATAACTAGATCATTTGTAGGAGATGTACCACCAAGATTTGCTCCAGAGATAGTAATGGTTTCTGTGGCCGAATATGCAACACCACCATTTAGTAGTTGTACATCAGTATATACACCAGTGCTGTGATTTGCAGTGACACTAAACTGTGCGTTATTGCCAAAATTTCCAGAATAAGAATCTTGTGTTCTTCCAGGGAAGAATGAAGTCGGTGTGATGACAGCAGAATATGCACCAGCAGTTCTACTGATATCAAATCTTGCTCCAGTTCCTTGTCCAAAGTTTACAGGAGAAACACTCTCAAAGTTTTGAGAAAGGTTATTACCATTCTTATCTACAGTCAGATTACCATCAAAAAATACTTCGTTGTTAACGATATTAGTTACGAAAACGTTAGCACCCGATTCATTAGATACAGCATGTCCTATTTCGATGTTAGTAACATCATTCAAGATTACGCTAGATACTGGTGCTGTAAATGATGTTGTTACTTCTTTGTCGAATGAAGTTGCAACTGTAGATGTAACCTGGGAACCACTACTGATTGCTACACCAAGAATTGGAGCTCCTACAGGAGGAACTACGGAAGATGCAGTCAAACCGATAGTAGTTCCTCCAGAAGGAGAAGTTTGATCCGAGAGAACATTACCAGTAGCACCTTGCGTGAGAACTGATAGAGATGGGGATCCAATATCAGCACCCGTGTAAAATCCAGACTTCTTAATTTCTGTGAAGTTTGTTAGAAGTTGAGTTCCTTGTAGTGTTCCTACTTTTCCTTTAGCAAAAAAGTTAAATTCTGTTGCGCTTACAACACCAGCAACAACAAAAGATCCTTCCGCTTTACTATATCCAAATACGGAATCATTAACACCACGAACGTTGATTGGATCTCCTTCTGAAAGACCATGATCTAATACAGACTGCACAGTGATACGCGAAGGTCCAATAAAGCTAGTTCCTGATGAAGCATCAGTTGTAATTTGGGATACACCGATACTGGTTCCAGGAATTTCGTATAGTGATGGATAGTTTCTGAAGAGGTCTAGTGACTGCCATTTCGTTGGTTGGATGCCATATTCAAAGTCAGCATCAAGCATCGACTGTGGTTCAGCGACACGCATACGCTCAATAGCGTCCGTACCAAAATCCCACGGCCTAATAGTCTGCTCATCAACTTCCACAAAGATCTGAACAGAATCGTCAGAATTAAATTGTGATGTGTCGTAAAGGAAAGTAATTACGGTGAGGTAGTCCGCCTCGTTATGTGCTGACGGAAAATCTAGGTCGGTACTTAATGGATTAACTAGAACATAACTCAACGATGTTGGTTTCGATGCGTCTGCAAACGAAGCGAGAACCTCACCAGCAGTTACATTCGTAATTAGAAGAAGTTGCTCTTCATTATACCTACCAACAAATTTTAAAGTACCTGCACCAGCAACCCCTGGGTTGAAGGCGTAATTTTTAATTTGCTTTTTAGCCATCTAAAACTCCAGATTCGTTCTTATGAGAGAGCAACCGCATAAATGATAGCGTAGTTATCAACGTACCTACGTGTCGCAGCGTCCGATGCCGCCTGTGGTTCTGCCATATTTATTACTCTATTATTTAGAAGATCTAAATCACCGTCGATAGAGATTTCATAGTTGAAAGTGCCTGCAGAAAGAGCACCTCCAACATTTACATTACCAGTTGATGGATCTACCGTAAAGACTGGATCTCCGTTGGCGTCATTAATAGTGATACCGCCAGTTGATTGAATATCACCACTTAAATCTACGTCACCGAAAAAAGCTGTGCCATTGTTACTGTCAATGTACCAAGTGTTGGTATCATTTATGTTAAAACCACGAAGGACAGAACGGTTGTAATCAATTTCTGGTGAGTTTAATGTAACATCACCTGTAAAAGCAGACACTCCTTGGAAAGTTGCCGTACCACCTACCGATAAATTACCTGGCAATGCAAGACTTACCTGTGTAGTTGCTTCAAAGTTTGATGTTCCAAGAGCTACCCAGTTAACATCTTCACTGTCTGACCTTACAATAACATCTTTACCACCGCCAATTCTTACACTAGTTCTTACATAAGTCTGACCAGGGCTTAACTTGATGTTGAAGTCATAATATTCTGTTGCATCAATATATGGATATGGTCTTCCAGAATCTGCAACACCCATGCGGATTCTGGCTACATCAGCACCTTTATTGCAAGCAAAGATACTTACAGTTTTCTGATCGTCAGGACCATTTGATAGCAGAATCTCCTGCTTGTTTGCAGTATTAACTACTCTAGAAGAAATCAAACCAGAACCAGTTTCTGGTAAAGTAACTACAGAACCTTGAAAAACAAAGTTTGTATCTGGTCTATCAGACCATACTAAAATTGATTGATTATCAGAGACATACATCGTTTGAGTTTCAAACGTGTCTCCTTCCCCAACAAATATGTTAAAATAGCAGAATGATTTAGTCGCGACTTGGGGAACCCCGTTGACCATATCTGATTGATCAAGAACAAGAATTCTAATTTTTGTGGGGTAAGGATTTTTGTGAGTTACAATAATTGTGCCTTCAGCAAGCTCGGATGCTTGTGCGGTGTACAGTAAAGTATTTCTTTTTGGTGTACTTGGAATTACCCCCGCCAAGTAACCAAACGTTGGGTGTGATGACATGCCTTTCCCCTAGTCGTGGATAAATACACTATATGTTAATGCTATTTATAATTGAGGTTTAGAGCATGAAAATGATTACGGGATCTGCAGGATTCATTGGATCTCACTTCGCCAAACAATATGAACAGCACCTGGGTGTAGAGCAACATAATGCTATTCATATTTTAGAAAGATTTGGTAGATGGCAAGATGTAGATGAAATTATTCACATGGGGGCTATTTCTTCTACAACAGAGACAGATCTCAACAAACTTCATTTCTATAATGTAGAACTGACGCTGAAGTTATTTGAGAAAGCAATCGAATATCAAATCCCTGTTCGATATGCTTCTTCTGCTTCTGTGTACGGTACATTTATCAATGGAACTATCAACCCATTGAACTACTATGCAATGACAAAAGTGCAGGTAGATTACTGGGTTCAAGATAATATTGACAGGTTCCATAAAATTCAAGGATTCCGATTCTTCAATGTTTATGGAGATGGGGAAGAGCATAAAGGTAATCAACGTAGTCCTATCAGTAAATTTACTGAAGAGGCCAAGATGACAGGAAAGATCACGATCTTCGAGGGATCGGAGAACATGTTGAGAGACTTTATATTTGTAGATGATATTGTTCGCATCGTTCCGAACAATAGAGAAGGATCTGGAATCTTTGATCTTGGATCTACCTATACATATTCTTTCCGAGACATTGCAGAAATTATTGCAAAAAAATACGGGGCGGAGATCGTTGAGATCCCCTTCCCCGAACATCTAAAAGGTAAGTATCAATATCATACCAAGACAAATCATGACTGGTATGGTTATAGATTTACTAAAGTAGAAGAATATATTAATCGCCCTTTACAACCCGATACGAGTCAGACTCAAAGTGAGTCGTAGAAAACTCATATAATTCAGAATCTTCCAAGGCAATCATTTGATGCCTCATGCCCCTGGGAACCTCAAAAGGGATTCCAGGGGTTAATACTATGCGATCTGCTGTGTACTGATCATCATCGAATCCATAGAACAGATGAATTTTACCTGAATGTAAATAAAAAGTTTCGTGCTTCAATTTGTGATAATGCCAAGAGCACTTCTTACCTGCTTCGAAGAAAAGAAGCTTACCGCAATATTTTTCGTTGTTGACAATCCATTTCTCATACCCCCAACCTTTGGGGACATGTTTAATCAAAGTATCTGACATCGGTCACCCCCTTATCGTCAATGTATATATCCCCAGATGGTTTACCCATGATCAACTCATGGTATTTACATCCCCACTTCTTGAGTTGATTTTCGGTCATGGTATAAAACTCTGTGTAAGCTTTATGAGCGTTACCCTGGTGCCTTCCCATGCCTCTTGCGGTGAAGTATTTAATATAGTGTCCTCTATTATACAACTCATTAATATGAGAGATTCTATCCTCCAATGGAACACTAAATTCGTAACCATTAATGCTAGTACAGATAGTACCATCAATGTCAATTACATAAATCATTTACATCATCCTCTGATAATACATAAGTTCCTGGGTTGGATACAGCAATAGCAGCTGCTCTGTTTGCAAAAGGAATAGCGGATTCCATAACACCACTATTAAGGTAATGAAATACTAAAGCTGATAAGAATGTATCACCAGCACCTGCCACATCAAACACGGGGACTTTAGTTCCAGGATACAATCTACCTTTGAAGGTTGCACCTTCCGATCCTTTTGTGGTAATCAAGAAAGGATATTCTCCTTCTAACTTCTGTGCTTCACCATCATTTAATTTGATGAAACACTGCTTTGGTAGATTAGTCTTTTTACTATCAATAAAGACAGGTCTCTTGAACCAGTCACAAAGTTCAAAGATCTTTTCTTCTGTCAAGAATCCTTTATTGTAATCAGAGATAACCATGGCATCAAAGTCTTCTTTCGGCATCTCCCAATCAAAAGGATTTACCTCGTCATTCTCGTCTAATCGCATGATCTGATGATTTGATTTCTCATCAACAAATCTGGTCTTGATTGGCATCTCTTCATTGGTCATGATATAAACCTCAATACCAAACGCCATGAGGTTCTCTCTGACATTCCATGCCATTCCTCTAGTCTCTTGTACCCTGGTCTTCTCAAGGACTGGTACAGGACCTTCTGGACTCAATCTAGAGCAAGTACCATACACATATCTATCGATACAGGAATCACCGATAAGCAATACCTTTAACTGTTTGTGTAGTGGAGTAATCTCCGAGTCTATCGAAAAACCGAACTGATTTGACATACTGTGAACCTACTACTTCTTTTCCTTTCCAGTCAGAACCTACAACCATTATATCAGGAGAGATGGATTCCAGCAAATCCTCCAACTCTTCTTTGGTGTCAAACACATGGACAACATCCACATACCTTATTGCGGCTAGCATAGTAGATCTGTCATGCTGCGAAAAAATAGGTCTCTCGGGACCCTTCATCTCTGCCACCTTCCTGTCGGAATCGATAGCAACGATGAGATAGTCACCAAGAGACCTGGCATACTTCAGGAGTTCGATGTGCCCTGGATGGAGCACATCAAAACATCCATTTACAAAAGAGATTTTCATTCGTTGGGTACATAAACAAGTTTCTGAATCTCTGGGAGATACAGATATTCAATGTCACTATTGGTGAGAGTCTTTACAGCATCTTCAATAGTTTCAACTAGAGGTTCTCCTCCGAGGTTAAATGAGGTGTTGAACAAGATGGGAACTTCGCTCAACTTCTCGAAAGCATCAATGAGATTATAGTAATGCTCATTTTGCTCTGGGGTTACAGTCTGAATTCTGCAAGTGTTGTCAACATGGATGACAGAAGGGATCTTCTCTTCTACACCATCATGACACTTGACAGCATACATCATGTGGGGAGTTTCTTCACGGCCAGCAAGGTCGAACCAGTCATGAACTGCTTCTTTCTTGATAGAGCAGGCAAATGGTCTGAACCATTCACGGCGCTTGACAGTGTTGACAAAATCTTTTCCGTCCTTGATCGTGGGATCGAAGAGGATAGATCGGTTGCCTAGAGCACGGGGACCACCTTCAGAGCGACCTTGGTAGATAGTCACGATATTACCATCACGGATGAGTTGTGCGACATCACCGTAAGAAGTATCGCTAACTTCGAGATCACCAAGATCAGATTCATATGTAGAAGGATCATACTGTGGTCCATAGTAAACAGATTCCTGCTTACCAGACGATTTCTTGATTTCATTGAGTTGGTGCCAAACCCATTTAGCACCACCGATTGAAGTACCACCATCGTGAGAAATTGGCTCACAGTAGATGTTCAGATCAGGGAACTCTTTCCAATACTTGTAGTTTGCAACGCAGTTGAGACCGTAACCACCGCAAATAACAATATTTGTTTTACCAGTCAATTCGTGTGCTCTACGAATCAAGGTGACCATTCTTTCTGATGTTTCTTTCTGAATCTTGTAAGCAAGATCTTTTTGAACTTCAGTAAAATCACCTTCTTTGTGGCGAGTGACATCATCCCTCAAGATGTCATAACGTTGCCAATTAATTTGAGCAGCATTAGGGTAAGTTGGAATAATTAATTCACGATTTCCCCACTCGCCAGTCGAATCAAAGAACGATGGTAGTTCATCATTCTCTTTACCATAAGGAGACAGTCCCATGAGCTTACCCGCTTCGATAGCAGGGAATCCGCAGTATTGTGTTACTGCCTCATACATTTTGGTATGACCAGGATACTCGGTTACATAAACACTATCCTGTTTAAACATACCGCAGGGTTGTCTGGTTCCAATATGCTTCCAGACAGTATCAAATTTACTCTCATAATCAACGTCAAAGATAGTTTCAAACTCGTACCCAACATCTCCGATAGGTTCTCCTAGTTCCAAGAAACTACCAGCTCCATCAGCAATCACACACGCCGCTTCGTCAAATCCAGAGTTATAGAATCCACACGCAGCGTGCATTTCATGATGAATATTATCAATGAAATGAGTTTTGAACTCAAACTTTTTACGAGCAATCTTTCTCACTAATGTCTCGTAAATATCATCACCTGTCCAGTCAGCAACAGGTCCATGACGATGAGTATGGCAGACCACCAAATGATCAATGGTGTCTGTGTATTCAAACGCTTTCAGAATACCCATCAAAGGTGTTCCGTCATACTTGAATCTAGAAAGTCTTTCTTCTTCTAGATAAAAAACCACTTCACCATCTTTCAGCAAAGTCGTACTGCCATTGTGTCCTCTGGCAATAGCGAGAATAGTTGTCATTTTAATACCTCAATTATTTTGCAATCTTAACGGAATTTGAAAACCCTGATGGTTTTGATGCTATGGCATCCTGTGTCACTTGCATGTCACTAAAGATGTTTGGTTTCTCCTTTTTTGGTTCTGCTTGTTGAACTGGTGCTTGTGGCATATCACATCCTTGAGGGCCACAACCCCATTCTTGAGGAAGAATTACTTCTTGCTCTGGTTTGCGATAGTATTTGTTCATCAACTTATCAACAGACTTCAGAATGACTTCTTCAATTTTGTCATTCATAGCCATTATACCATCATTTGCTCTGTGGGATTCATCGTCCATAGAAACGCGAATGGGATCATAAATTCTTTGACCCTCTCCCATGTCCAGAATATCAAATTTTTCCCAGTCTGGATATGAAATGTTTTCAGCAAAAGTAGATCCAACCACAACAACTGCTGGTTTGTTCATTGATTTAGCAATGTGTTGTCCTACAGAATCACAGCCAAGGACTAGATCTGCTTCTCTGATAATACCTGCCCAAGTACGAAGATCTACCTGTTGAGACGCAGGAATCGAAACAGTATCTTTCAGTCCCAGTCCTTCTACATCTAGAGGAAGTTCACTAAACCAGATAACAGAATACTTCTTCTGTAGTCTCCTTACAATACTAACTGCATTGTAGTATTCAAAACTTCTACCCGAAGAGTCGTAGATTAAATTACCTTGTGCTGTTACTCCTCTACCAAATGGTTGGAAAACAACAGTCTTTTTCTTATTGGTCCTAGCACGAACCTCGGCAACAATCATCTTGCCGCGCACAGATTCTTCTCTAGTTAATTTAATCGTAGGATCAGGAAGATCTCTAATCCCTTTATTATTGATTGCAATGTCAAATGCTTGTGACAGATTGCACTTTTGGTTGTAATACTCCCAGACACGATATGGTTCTGGAGTGCAAATGTCCGTATCCTTCAGTTTATCCTGAAACAAATTCTTATGCCAGTGATCATAAACCTTGCTGTATAGAGTAGGATGTCCTCTGAAGAAGTCACTTCCCCCCTCGCAAACAATTACGAAGTCTTCGTCTGGATGGTCTTCTTGATACTTCTCTAAAGCAGGAATTGAACAAATCACACGACCCGCACCGCCGTTGATAAAAAATGATTTTGGTCTCATAAAATCAATCTCTAATGATTTAAGTACCTTTATTTAGGCATGAAAAAAGGGGCGGTTTCCCCGCCCCTTCTGGATTCTTTAGTTATCAACCAGCACCTACATCAGCGCCCGCTACTGCCTGTTCGTCTGCAGGACCAGGATCGTCAATGGGCCATGATGGGAAAGGAATCTTCATCTGATGAACTCCTTCAAATCTAGTGTATAGATTTTGAAGTTCGGTGATGTATGCATTGATAGCAGTTGTTTGCTCTTCAGTTACTTCATTATCAGGATCAGTAATATATCCTTGAGCCTCGACAATCAGAGCGTCTCTCATTTCAATGTGTTCTTCCATGGACTTACCTTTTGCAAAAGGAATTTCATCAATCAACCATGTTTCAGTTTCAAAATCATATTTGATCTTATCATTATGTACATCATATACATCATTTAAAGGAAGAGGATCTGGATCGGTGTGATAAGGTTCTGTCTCACCATCTAGCGTGTAAGAAACAGTTCCCCAATCATCGGAAGATGTATCTTGACCCGTGCAGATAGCGGCGATGATAGTATCGTCATTACTAGTAGTACAATCAAGTACAATAGCTCTGCGCGAGAGACCTGCTCTAATATCCATTGCATCTCTATTTTCCTGCTTTCCATTCCATGGATGGAATCCCTCGTCAGGATGTAAAACACCATCATCTGAACCTACAAATACAAATCCCTTTGCAGGTCCGTTATAAATTGCGGTGGCGGTATTGCCATTTACAGCAGTTGTCCCATAGTAAGAGTCGGGCAACTTATAAGTATATGCTTTAGAAATTTGTGCCATGACGTTTGTACTTTCCTTGAATAATTGTATTTATAGAATAAAGGATGAGATGAACAGTTTTCGGATTACCGTATCACTTGTAGCTGATTCTGATCATGCCACCATGACCACCTGATCCACATACTGGACCGTTTTCGCAAGTAGATGCTGTGACACCACCGAAACCAGGAATAGAAGTAGCATGACAGAAGTTACCTTGTCCGAAACCAACTAGAGATTTGGCACGGCACCACTCGCAATAGTGGCAATTGCAGTGACCACAATGATGTCTATCAGATACATATCCACCTTGGGAACTTGCTAGACCACCAGGGTATGGGAAGAAGATTTTGTTGTGGCATCTGTTACCATAACAGATTGCATAGTATGCTCCAGGTAGACCAACCGAACCACCATCAGCACCATAGAAAATAGCACAGCAACCATACTGACATTCGGATTCATTTCTTCTTGGTGTCAACCAAGTGCAACCTTGAAGTTGGCAGTAGTTGCAACCACCAAAACCACCATCAGCACAAAAATTAGTAAGACCAAAACCAGTGATATAAGTCTTACATCCTCTACGTCCAGATTTAGATGCAGTTCTACAAGTTGCTGATGCAACACACAGTTGATATTGACATCCAGCGACTACTTCAGATCCCTTGAGAATCTTATATGCATATGCTCCAGCACCACCACCAGGACCATGAGAACAGCAGCAAGATACTGCTCCTCCTCCACCACCACCCCAGAGCTCAAAGAGAATCTGGGTAGCGCCAGTAGGAACTGTCCAGTCGGGATAATACGTATAGTGATAATTATCGATATCACTTATAGGCGTATCAAAACCCTGTGACATATATGCACCAGGAGTAAAATACTGAACGTTATAATCCTCTAAAGGATATGTGGGTAGAAGTGTATCTGGATCGTAACCTGAAGCCGTAGCATCGGAGGTCACTACACCTAATAAGTCTCGTAAGTTAGTAGCCATTGTTGTTTATCCTATTAATTACACATATGTAGTGAACAGTCTGCATTGACACCCATCCAGCAAGAGCAATACGTGATGCGGATCATACCGCCAGATCCTGGGGTTCCACATTGACACGAAGATCCACAAGTAATAGCGGATGCGTTGCCGAAACCAGGAATACCAGAAGAGTAACAGTTTGGCCAACCAGAGTATGGCAAACTGATAAAGCAATGGTTTTGCTCTCCACAAGTAACACGGGTGCAATAGTGTGTAGTAGACCAACCACCACTATGATCAACAATTCTTGGTGGATATGGTAGCATTGCTTTAACAGCGCATTGCTCCGAGCAGTAGTTTCTGATGAATCCTGCTCTACCTGCGATGTTCAAATCTCCACCATATGCTGGGGGACCATATCCAAGGCAATTACCATCAGAGCAGAAATCAATTCTATCCTTACTGTAGCAGGCAGAGTTTGACCAGATGCCGCAGCAAGTACAACCTCCATATCCTCCTTCTGCACAGAAGTTAGACAGTCCAGGACCAGTGATGTAAGTATGGCAACCTCTAACACCACGGAAGCTATTTGAGTTACTTGTTGCAGTTCCAACACACAGTTGATAGCAGTAACCACCTTCGACTTCTGGATAAGTCAGAGTCTTACGTGAATAAGCACCAGTGGTGCCAGGAATGCCATTCATGCAGCAGCAAGCACCAGCGCCTGCACCACCACCACCCCAGATCTCGAACGTTACTTTTGTAACGCCGCAGGGAACACACCAGTTACAGATACAATTGTTTGTACCACAGTTGCAGCAACATGATCTGTGGTTTGCTGCAAAAATAAAGACTTTGCCGTCATGAATTGGTTCTACTGTTGTGCCAAGAGCACCAACCGAAGACCTAAATTCTTTTCCCAATAGATTCCTAATGCCAGCCATTTATCAACCTCCTGTAGTAGATGGGTATAGAGTGAATCTAACTGCACCAGTAGCACCAGGGCCACCGCAGGAGCAGTAATAACAACATCCGAGGTATCCTTGACCGCCTCCCATTCCAGGAGGACCACCCCATCCACATGTGGCAGATCCTAAACCAGGGAAAATACCACCACTACTATTTGCTCTATCACAATCAACACATGTCCAGTGTGAAGGATCTAGATAGCAGTCATTACACATGAAACCATGTACCATGTATCCACCAAATCTACCAATCAAACCGCCAGGTAACGGGGTGTAAGTCTTCTTACCACCAATATTACGGCAGCAGCAGTCGGAGATAAGATAAGAAGCTGTAATACCATTATAGCAAATGCCAAGGGCTTCTTTTGCGTCTCTATCTGCTTTGTTGAAAGGAGCATTTTCTGTTTCGTGCCAGCAGCAATATGCTGGTGTACATCCACAGTTGCTACAGCAGTTGTTACCGATTACGGTGTTACAACCATAACGAGAGTTGTTAAATACGGAGCAAACACCTTCGTACTTACCGCCATATCCACCTTCGGCACAGAATCCAGATAGTCCAGGACCTTGAACATAGGTCTTACAACCCATACACCCACCATGACAAGCTGCACAGCAGTTTGCCATGCCAACACACATTACATAGCACTGATTGTTAAAATTGGCAATGTTTAACTCATCTGCACAAAGGATTCTACTGTTGTATTCTCCAGAATATCCAGGAACACCAGTAGAAGTACAGCGAGGAGCCCCGCCCATTCCACCACCACCCCAAATTTCTACACGCATTTTAGTTGCGTCTAGTGGGGGTACACACCAGCATAGTCTCTGACTTTCATAAGTGTCGCAACCGTTTCCTTGAGCACATGCGACACCTCTAAAGGTAAACATGACTCCTGGTTGACCGAACGCGGTAACGGGAGGAAGGTCCTCAATACTCGCGTAATCTAGTAAATCTCTTAAACTTGACATTTGTCTATCCCTCCGTATTCAGGTGAATCAGTTTGAAAGGATCGACCAACCGTAACTGGTTCCTGTGTAGTACAATTCTAGTGATGTATTTTTAATGTCAATATCCAAATCGTCTTCGATGTTAGCGATCTTTTGACCGTTTCTTGCGATAGTAACTTTAGTGGTGCCAGCGGTTCCAGCAGCGTCAATAAAGTTAAGTCTGTCGCCAGGTCTTGGATTCAACGGAAGAGTTACAGTAAATTCAGTTCCACCCGAAGTATCTAGAAGAAGAATTTCTCCAGATGCTGCTTGGTGTGCCGAGTTTACTGCTACGGTTGCTCTTGATTCTGTTGGTGAACTAATAAAACGTCCCATTGGTTTTTATGCTCCTTTATACTTGTTATTTATCAAACAGTAGATTCTTCGACGCCATATACTGCAACGCTTACACTCGAAATATTGCTATATGCTACGATTCTTTTGCCAGAATTTAAAACAATACCAGTTCTTTCCAAAACACCATATCCAGCAATCTCTGCTTCATATTCAATATACTCTGCTGCGAGAGGTGTAGTACCTGCTGCGATAGCAAGTCTTACGACAATGGGGGTTGCATTGATGTTAACAACATTGATATTTGCGTATGCTACTGTGTCTGCAGGCGTAGTATATACCGTAGTGTTAGTAGTAGCATTCAGAGCTTGTTGCCCTAGGACTCCAGAAGCCATGTAACGTTCTCCTTTTTAAGATCTAGACGATTTATTCTTTATTTATTTATACAAAGGGGGGTGGCATAAAGCCACCCCCAGGACAGGGATTAGATACCGCCTGCCCAGAAGATATAACCCTTGAGATTAGTTAGTTCAGTATCGACGTAAGTCTTAACTGCGTTTTCCGTAGGAACCTTTTGGTTACTGGATGATGAAAGAGTGGGGTCAGAAGAGAATTCGTTAATAGATTCACCAATTTGACCACCAATCGAACCCAGTTGTAGTGAAGTCAGACCAGACAGGTCGAAGGACGAAGCGTTCAGAGTTGTGCTACCAGTTGACTGGTTAACTCGGAAATACTTACCAACCGAGAAGTTACCATCTTGGTCAGTGGAAACATAGTAAACACGACCTGGGAAGTTCTCGGTTACCTCATTACCTGGAGCAGGTGATTGAATGGGTAGACCTGGGAAGTTGGTCTGTGTCTTGGTTCCTGTACCAATATTCAAGAAGTCGTGACCAGTTAGTCTTACCTGTGAATACAGATATCTAATCTTAAATTGCTGTCCATTGTAAGAAGGATTGGGCTTCTCTTCAGCAAGAACTAATGTTACCTGACCGTTAGGATCTTCTACAGATGAAGAAACAAGCATAAACTCGTTATCAATTCTGATGAAGTCACCGCTAGAGATATTGTCTTCAGCGAATACACGAATAGAAGTTTGTGAATTGTCGAGGTCACCAATGTTCTCTGTTTGTGATGGATTGTAAGCAGTGATGATAGTTACAACCGCACTTGCATTATGTGGAGCTGCTGATGTTGTTTGTACTCCTCTAGTTACATCGACTGTATTTGGATTGGGGAATCCTGTAATTTGGACCATCTCGTTATCGATGATCAAGAATCCTCCGTTTACCATACCATTAATACTGGTAACTGACAAAGATGTATCAGAAGCATTTGGAGCAGCGGTTAGAGTTGTTTGACCTTGTACGGTATATCTAACAATATCAGATAGACCATCATGAACAACAGCAGTGGTTCCTAGAGAACCTCTGGTAACAGTAAGATCGCCCTTTCCGTCAGGAACTTTATAAGAAGAGTTGGAGATAACATAAGTGAAAATGTCTGGACCCTCGCCACCAGGACCAGTAATGAATTCAATTGAACCGCCAGGCTTGGGTGCTGCGGAGAGGTCTCTAACAATAAGAGTGAATCCTTTCTGACCATCCTGATAAGTTGCTGCTGTGTCGAGAACTGCAGTGCTTCCAGAATCATCTCCAGTAATAGTTTCGTTGGAGATGAAGGTTCCTTTTAGCGGTCTGATTAGGATCTTTGCGACACCGACTTGCTGGGAAAGAACTTCTGCAATAGCACCAGAAGTGAATCCTTCGATTCTCTCACCAACAATGAATACGTCAGAAAGTGTCTCTGGTTGATAGTTCAGTTCTTCACCGTCAATTCTACCGTCCGTGGTAACTTCGTCTGCGTTGAATCCAGAAGATACAATACCATAGTTGCCCCAAGAGGAGTTACCTGCCAGAGATCTAATGTTACCACCATTAGAAGCACAGTAAGAAATGTGCGCGTAGTAAGTGAAGCAAGATACAATCTCGGAGTTTCCGTTGTTTGTCAACCAGAAACCAACACCATTGCTTTCATGAATCTGGGTGAAGGAGTCAAACAGCATCGACTTGTTCGATGGAGTTGCAGTTCCTTCCCACTTCTTGTGAACATGACCATCAACAATAGCACCGACACCAGTCTGCGAGAATGCAGAACACTGTGAGATATAAGGTGACTTGGTTGTTGGAGAGTTAGGCCACAAGCGGAGGAATACACCCTTGATTGTTGCGGTGTTTAGATCTTTTGGATCTGATACTGAAGGAACAAAACCTTCCATTCCGTCCATAACAAGGTCCTTCAGCATGGATTTGTTGGACATGTAGAACAAAGTTGCATGTTCGTTAAGAACATTATCTACAGTAGAAATTGGAGTGTCCGTTGCTCCAGACTCATAAGTATCAGCAGTTGTCCAATCTCCACCAGTGATTGGTAGAATTTGGATAACATCGTTACCACCAACAACTTTACTATGAAGAGCATAAGCAGTCTTGGTTCCAGCACCGTTACTGACTACCAGACCATCAACCTTGTACTCATCAGCAACAGTTCCTGATAGAGTTAGTTCTAAAACTCTACTATTCTGACCTGAATTAGGTTTGATAGTAGATGTTCTCATGTTGTCACCAACAATAGATACATAATCAGGAACAACAATAGGTAGAGTCTCGAAGTAAGTGCCTGCTTTGACGTAGATAGTAGCAGGACCAGTGACTTGAGTTACTGCATAATTTAAAGAAGCAAATGATCTTGAGATATTTTCACCAGTGTTTGTGTCACTACCTTCTTCGGTAACATAGTAAACAGGATCAGTTACATTGTTATTTTCCCACTGGGGAACTCCTGATGGAGAAACAGCAAGAACCTGACCACTCGTTCCAATGGGTAGACGCGCAGCACCTGCACCAGAACGATAGAGAACATCACCAGTTGTTGTTAGAACATTAGCCTGGGCACCTTCTGCCAGGGTGTTCCAATATGTACCAGTTGCATCAGTTTCTGGTTCTTCGCCAATAGAGGTAGAAACAGCAATGTATGAGTTACTATTACGTACAACTGCATCACCTGCATAGTATGTAGTTGCAACGTCCCAAATACCCTGCCAAGTAAATCCACCAACAATGAAGTCCCAATCAGAAGCACTAGATCCTGGGTTTGCACCAACGTTAGTAGTCTTTGCAACGTAAGAATTACCACCAAGCAGTACAACATCGCCAGGAACGTAATTTGTAGCAACGTCCCAAGTTCCTTGTACTTTAAATCCAGTAGTAACAATATCCCAATTAGTTAGTAAATTAGGAGCAGATCCAGAGTGAATAGTAGTCGCTACATAAGTATAACCACCGAAAGATACGATATCTCCTGGTTGATATGTAGTCGCAGAATCGTAAGTATCTTCAAATACTAGACCAGCAACAAACAGTTCATACTTTGCTTGATCATCTACAAAGTTTGGTGAAGATGTGTGTGCTACGGTTACGCGATATACGCTATTTCCATACTTAACAATGTCGTTAAGTTTGTAAAAAGTTCCGTCAGACCATTCGCCTTTGTTCTCGATACTTTCTGTGTGTAAATCCCAATACTGTGCGTCTTGGGAATACCACATAGTCTCGTTAGAAGACGCAGTGTGGTTTGCCTTGGCAACATAAGTATTTGCGCCAAACTTGACGATATCGTCAATGACGTAATCTGCGGCGGCGGTCCAATCGCCAGTCCAATTAAATTTTAGTCTACCTAATCTGAAATCAGCCATTGTTATTTACTTTCCTTACTTGGGGCCTTGGGTGGTGTAATCATAATCTTCATTGAAACGGAGGACTAGATATCCATCATCATCAATGAAATAAGATAGTTTCCTAGCATCGAATCTGAACTGTTGATATCGATCTTGGGGACTATTATATAAAGATTTTTCTTCAGTAGTTTCCTCTACATAATCGTAGAGACCAGTTGCAATATCCAGGTATGGTGTACCATCTTTTCGTGTGAAATCAGCGATTTCAGTTGGATCGATAGATCTAATTTTGGTATACGTAAGCATACCTTTTTCATCTCTATCTAATGCGTGGATAAAGAAGTCATTACCGAGATCATCTGATCCGTTACCAGTTGTAACTGTATCCGAAGCGCGATAAAAATCGCTTAAGAACATTGTCATACGACTACTCTCCAGTAAACTCCTTCCCAGATCAGTTGAACTTTTGCACCTTTTACATCAAAAACCAAAGGAGAATCAATCACACTTTCTTCATTTTGAAACTGTCTCCCAGTAGGATCTGTTATCGTAACATTATTTATATGCCACGTAAATGCAGAATCAACAAACTCAATGACATCTCCTGGTTTAGGAACCAGGCCATTGTTATAGTAAGGAAGAGTCAGTGTGATTTCATTGTTTGTAGTGTCTACCAGATAACGTAAGTTTGTTCCTAGAAGAGTGTCAGAATTAACTCTTTCCCATCTTGCTCTGAACACATCAAAACCACCATTGGTCGCGCCATCGTGGATGACGGCCATGTTCTTATCAGTATCAATAGTTAATTCACCTTCTGCGCCAACAAAGTGGGCATGTTCAGCAGTAGTACCACGTCTAAATTGTACCTGGGTGGTCATGCAGTAAAAGGTATATGGTTACTGCTAATATTTATACTATTAAATAATCCATCCGTAAGTGCGTTCTGGAGCAACATTGACCTTCTTATCTACGGATTCACCGCGTAGAGTAATTGTTCCAGATCCTTGATACTCTTTGTCTGGTTGTACTTCCTCGGAACTGACGAAAGTAAATACTGTTCCAGATCCAGCAAAGACAGAAGATACATTGACCTTCGCAATACCATTGATATCGAAAAGGGTATAAGTGTCGAATGCGTTGGTGAGGAGTACCGAAGATTCGCCACGAACCTTGATTGTTCCACCCTGACTCGTCTCTGCTGTAACGAATTTCTGTACAGATTCTCCAGATGTCTTGAGACGAACATCTCCCTCGTATACTGTAGGAGTAAACGATTCTTGTGCAGAACCTGTAATCTCCAGATTGTTCTGACCCTGATACTGGTAAGTATTCTTGATCGTTGCCGCACCTTTGAAGATAAGGTTTGGAACCAGATGTTCTGGAAGCTTGAATGTTCTGGATTCTCCAGCAGTGAAGGTTGTGAAGAGACTTCCCGTTCCTTCGTGTGCTTGAGTTGTTTTGAATACAGACTCGCCAGTAATATCGAAGAGAACTGTGCGGGTAGAAGGAACAAATCTGACAGCAGATTCTGCTTCGATAAACGAGAACAGAGATCCAGATCCTTCGTAGTCTCTGGTTCTTGGTGTAGAAGCAATACCAGAAACTGTGACTGTTCCTTCGGTTTCGTGTGCAAAGGTTCTTCTTTCTTCCAGTCCCTCGAAGGAGAATAGAGATCCAGATCCTTCGTATGGAATAGTAAACGACTCTGGAGATGAACCCTCCAGCTTGAAGAGTCCCTTGGATTCTTGAGAAGGAACGTTGACAGGAACAGAGATTGTTCTCGCTTCGCCAGCAGTGAAGCTTGTGAACAAAGCACCAGAACCAATCTTGGTGAATACCTTGATTGGTCTTGTATCCGCAACACCAAGAACGTTGAAGAGACTGAACAGATCTTCTGGGTTGACGGTAAAGGATTCGGCAGAACCAGACAAAGTGCTGATAACACCAGTGCCTTCGTATGCTCTCGCTGTTCTCTCTTCTTTCTGTCCAGATACTGGGATAACACCAGATCCAGTGAAAGATTTGATAATAAATACCTTGACATCTTCTGCGAAAATGGAAGTGTGGATTGTCCTGACTTCCGATACAGCAGATCTGATTGCTGCAGTTCCAAAGAAGCTGAATAGTGCAGTATCTTCTGTTGGATTGTAAGTAAAGGATTCTGCCGCACCAGATAGTGCGCTGATAAATCCTTCTCCTGTGTGTACAATAGATCTGGTGGTATGGGCAATACCACTGATAGAAATCGTACCTTCGACGATCCAGTTGGGAATAAATCTGTAATCTGTATCGACATCGACAGAGATCTCAATTTGTTTGGTCTCTGCCTTAACAATCTTGATGTCGCTGAAACCACCACCAAAGGAGAATAGAAGTTCTTTTTCTTTTGGATTGAATGTAGCAGATTCTGCTGCACCTGATAGAGTAGAGATTCTACCTTCACCAATGTGGAGCAAGGAGAATCTGACTTTAGACTCACCACTAACTTCAACACGTACTTCAGGTTCTTCTGCAAATGCGAGGAGTTCTGGAGCAGAAGATCCACTGAATGTGAATAGAGATCCGAAGAATTGCTCTCTGACAGTAATGCTCTGACCAGCAAATCCAGAAACAAACATGTCTGCCTGGAAGGCAGGTAGTTTTCTGGAGATTGCCTCTCCACCGATACCGCGAGAAGCAATAGCGCCGTCGCCAATATGGTTGGAAACAAAACGCTCTCTTGCTGTACCATCGGTAGCAAGTCTGACAGTGAATACTTCCGCGAATATTCTGATTGGTACAACACCTTCTCCAGTAATACGGAGATGTGTTGTAATGTCTGGTGGATTGAAAGTGACGGCCTTTCCAGCAAATCCAGATAGAGCAAGATCTGCCTGGAAAGCTGGGATTCTTCTGGTAACAGATTCTCCACCAATACCCTTGGCGAAGATTGTACCGAATCCACCATATACATCGACGTTGATGTATTCACCTTCTCCAGATGCAGTGAAGGTTCCGAATCCAGACTCTGCGAATACGAGAGTTGGTGGTTTTGGAATAGAACCAAAGATTCTCGCTGCAGAATCTGCATCGTAATTTCCGAACGAGAATGCTTCTTCGGCCGATCCAGTGATAGAGAATAGAAGTTCTCTTTCTCTTGCATTGATGGTGATGGATTCTGCTGCACCAGATAGCGTCGAGATACGACCACGACCACTCCAGTTTGGTACGTAAGCTTCTGAACCAGCACCAAAGATTCTTGCCTGTACTTCTGGTTGCTCTGTAAATGTGAGTAGAGGAGCAGGAATCTCTCCAGTAATATCGAAGAGAGCACCTTGTGCAGTTTCTCTGACAGTAGACTTGAGGGAAGTAATTCCTCCAGTAAAGTCGAAGAGTGAGAATAGATCGTCTGGAGATGCAGTGAAGGATTCTGCAACACCCGACAGCGTAGAGATTCTTCCAGTTCCCTCGTATCCTCTTGCCCTGACTTCTGTAGATGCGCCACTAATATTGAATAACGTAGCGAATACTTCATCAACAGTTGTAGATTCTGCTGCACCTGAAAGACCGAATAGAGTTCCCGATCCCTCGTGTGCTTTGGTTGCTCGTAATACACTTTGACCAGTGATATCGAAGAGAAGCTGTCTCTCGACTGGATTGCCAGTAAAGGATTCTGCAGCACCAGACAGTGTGGAAATGAATCCAGTTCCTTGGTATCCTCTCGATCTAATCTCGGAAGAAGCACCAGTAATGAAGATGGTTGCATCCTGAACTGTGTTTCCAGTAAACGAAACACCTGCATTGCCATCGAGTTCGATTTCGACATCTCTCTGTTCTGCAAATGTCGTGAGAACATCGGCAGAACCAGATGCCTCGAACAGAACATTGAAGCTCTCGGCAACACCAATCTTCTCTGATGTAGCAGCACCAAAGACGGTAAGTCCACCTGTGCCACTGTGTACGTTGGGGAATGAAAGTTCGACTTCGCCACGAAACTTGAATAGACGATCTCCACCATCTTCCGCACCAGTGAAGTGGGAAAGATTGATAATAATCCTTGCAGTACCACTAAATCTCTCGAAGAGACCAAATGGATACGTAGTATCATGGTCAAGAATATACTGCCAATCTTGTCTGTCGTCTGGAGTAGAGAACCATCCCTGCTCTCCAGTGTATACAAGATCTAATGTACCAAAATCTGTTTCGGTGTATACAGCAACTGGTTCTGCATTCGTCGATGGTATAGCAGCAACAGATCCCAGATCAACTGGAACGAAGAAGTCAATTGATGTGCTGTTATAAGAGTAGACTCTCGCTTGATCTGCACCGACGAAGCTGAATAGACTTCCAGTCGTTTGATGTGCGAGGGCAACTTTCTCTGCAACAAGGCCACCATCGATATCGAGAAGAACGCGACCGTTGTATCTCGGAATGAATCTGGATTGTGCAACACCACGGAATGAGAACAGTGCTTCTCTTTCTGTTGGATTTCCAGTGAACGCTTCTGCAGCACCAGACAGTGTGGAGATTCTTCCAGTTCCTTGCCAACCTCTTCCGATCTTGAAATTCTCCAGTGTTCCTTTGAACTCGAATAGAGTTTGGAACTGTTCACTGGATACAAATGCTTCTTCTGCACTGCCTTTGATGCTGATAACACCTTGACCGTCCCATACAGGAGGAACGAAGATGAATACATCGCCACCAACAGTGAGTGTACCAGAACCAGAGAAAGCACGAACTTTTGATGTCTCGCCTGCGCCCTTGAGTGGTAGGAGTCCGAATGGATAGTTAGTGTAATTATCAAGGATACCCTGGTAATCAATGCGAATGTCTGGAGTAGACATCCATCCAGTTTCACCAGTGTAGCGAAGATCTAGGTCACCATAATCCTCGAAGATTGCTGCTGCATTAGCAACAGATCCGTAATCAGGATGAGTAATAAAGTCAATCGAAGAGGTGTTGTAAGAGTAAACTCTTCTCTCTTCTGCTCCGATAAAGTCGAACAGAACACCTGTACCAAGATGGGAGAGGGTGACTTTCTCTGTAACGAGACCACCGTCGATGTCCAGATGCACTCTTCCATTGTATCTTGGAATAAATCTGGTGAGACCAGCGCCCTGAACCTTGACATCAAGACCTTCGATAGCAGGAATTGCAGATCTGCTCTGACTCGCAACACCTCTAAAGTTGAGTAGCTTGTCTTTTTCTTCTGGACTTGCAGAGAATGTTTGCGCTGCACCAGATAGAGTAGAGATGAATCCAGAACCAAACTCTTGTAGAGAGAAGCTTGTCTTGGATGCACCTTCGATGAAGAATACACCTTCTCCGTAATGATTTTGTGGACCCTTGGTTCGAGCATCGCCAATGACAAATACGTCGCCAGTACCAGTAATATGTGTAAGTTTCGCACCAATTGTTTCGCTGCGAAGCTTGAATAATCCGAACGGAGACTTGGTGTAATTAACGAGAATCTCGCCACGATCAAAGATCTCGTATACATCATCACCAGGATCTCTGAATAGAGAACCAAAGTCTTCGTTAGGTTGTGTTGTGGTCGCAGTAACCTGACCATAATCTTCATATGTGAAGAAGACGGTTCCAGGATATGAATAAGTGAGACTTCTGGTCTCGTTACCAAATCCAAATAGAGTTCCAGAACCATCATACGCAAACGTGCGTAGTGGTTGGGTGCTACCAATATTGAATAGAGTACCACTACCAATGTGGCGTAGTGATGACAGGACTAGAGCTTCACTACCAATCTCAAATAAGGTCTTGCGAGTATCTCCATCTCCACCGACAACAACTTCGCTGCCATATGATAGTGATATAAATCCGTAGTGATCAAATTCATATGTACCAGACCATGTTAACTGGTAAATTCTAATGGTCTGATTAGGTCTTCTTGCCTCTACTGGGACAGTAACTGTCTTATCGCCAGGAGTTGTGTAAGTAGTTTCTGCGTGGTCTAGTAATTTTCTAGATGCATCATTAAGGGAGAGACCTGTATCTAGGTATCTCATCCATAGGTCTTCGCCATTATCTGGAGTCTCTCCACCATTAGACCCATTACCCATAACGAGTCTAAAGGTGATCTCCTCAACATCAGTGAGGTCTAGAGTATATTCAACTTTTCTGTTTGTGCTGCTAGATGATCCAGGGTCGGTGACTGTGCCAAATCTGACGTGTGGACCTACAGCAAATCCATTAGTAGGAGTTGTGCCAGATCCACTGCTGGAATAGTATATGGATCCATCATATACCGCATTGTAACCGCTGGTCAGATCCGCAGCAGTTAACGTGGTAAGTGAACCTTCTATGCTCGTATAATCAAAATCTTCTGGGAATACCTTGGTGACAGCCTCACCAGCAAAGCTACCGCTGAATAGGGATCCAGAACCCTCATATTGAGTGCTGTAAGACGGCGCAGCGTCCCCGTATACGTGTTGGACGCCAGAAGCATCGTAACGATACAAGAACGCTGCGTTCGCCTCTCCTCGGAGGGAGATAGTGCCTTCAACAATCCATGGGGCCTGTAGTCTTGTGAATGCTTCGCCCAACTCAAAGAGTTGACCGCTACCAACGAATACCTTCTTAACAACAAACGTCGTGCTGCTCGCTAGTCTAACGACGCCGAATGGGAATCTTGTCTGTTGATCATAACGCATGTCACCCCAGTCTTCCTGACCAGTAATAGGTTCGGTGACACTTCCATGATCGATTGTTGCCGTGGGCGCTCCAAGCGTTCCCAGGTCAACATAAATGAATTGGAGAATTGAAGATGGTGTATAGCTGTAGGAAATATTCCCGAAGTCAAACCCAACTACGGGAGATATAGACCCAGAACCAGCATATGAAAATACCATCTATATCAGCATACAGCGAAATAAAAGGGGGATCGCAAGCAACCCCCCTGATACCATGATATAGATTTCAATATAATTAGATCAGTCGAGGCTGACGTTGAGGGTGACTTTAATTTGGTCGCCGTCGTTTTGGATGCTGTATGGTCCGTTGGTGAATCTTTCTGCGAAGAAGATCGAAGAATAGAGAGTTAAATCACCAGCGCCATCGAGTGCAGGTTCTGTAGTAAAAGTGTTTGCGTCTTCTACAGAATGGATTGTGTATGTTCCTGCGGTTGTAACAGCGTTACCACTACCCTGATCGATGTAGATTACATCACCAACAACTAGACCGTGAGCAGTTGCAGTGACTTCGGAGAAGTCAAAGTCAATGTCATCGTTGTTATTTGTGGGCTGAATGTTATCGATTAGAGCGTTGTTGAGGTAAACGATAACGGTTCCATCTGCATCAGCAGTCTCTCTGTCGATACCGATGATTTCGGTAGCAGCATCTAGACCATTAGGACCAGTGTTAGCAGCGTTGGAAGAAACAACCATTCCTTTAGCAAGATCAGCAGCAACTTCTGCGAGGAAGTTAACGTCGTTGCTGACGCCAGCAGAAAGTGCGGTATCGATGTATACGGTAGTGCCAGCAATACCAACCACACGAGTTCCAGCAGCAACACCAACACCAGTTACGCGCTGACCGATTGCAACACCAGCAGTTGAGGTAACTGCAAGTTCGAAAGTACCAGAGGTGCCAGTAGCAGCAGTCGTATTGGTGATAGCAGGGAGTTCGATGAACTTGTTGCCCAACTGACCACGAATACCAGACTTGGTGATGGTGGTGGCAGAAGCACAAGAAGCAGCATCAGCAACACCATGAATGGTGCTAGGCATGTTGTTTGCGCGTGCTAGGTAGTAACCGTAGATGTCTCCAGCAGCAGCACCGAAAGTGAAAGTTTGCTCTGGGTAGGAAGCAGTGGTTCTACCTTCACCGAAGGAGAGTGGCTGTGCTGCGAAAGTACCAGTGTTCTTAACACTTAAGTTGAGAGTCGTGCCATCAATGTCAACAACATATGCGCCAGTGCCTACATCGCCACCAGTTACATAGTCGCCTTTCTTGATACCTGCGTTAGAAGCAACGGTGATTAGATACTCGCCAGCCGTGCCGTCGCCATTAACAGTAGTAACAGGAGAGGATTCTGTAGCAATCGTCCAACGGTTGCCGTTCAGAAGAATACCTCTTTGTTGTGAATAGTCCTGATCAGTTCTGTTGTTGACAACAGAAGGATAATCAGTGGTTACTGCTTGACCGTAACCGATGACATTACCATCGATGTAAGGCTCATAATATCTGGTCTGTGAAGGCGTATCGCTTTCTGCAGGATACGTATCAGTGGTGTATAGTTTAAGGATTAAGTTTCTGGGGATCGACTGATTAGCATTCAGAAGATTACGCAGAGACTCAATTTCACCATTATTGGTTACTAGCAATGCCATGGAGACTCTCCTCTACTTTTTTCGTGCGAGTTTATTTTTATTTATAATGAGTATGATTTATAATTTGAGTTTCAATGAAACTACAAACCTTGAGATGTTAATTGAGTAGATGACCTCAAACTGGAAGATATCCCCAGCGTTCACAGTGGTGTTCCATGTTGAAAGATTGTCGTCTTTATTCTTTCTCTGAACGCTATTATTTAGCACACCAAGAGTAGGTCTTTCCGTACCACAAATAGATGTGAAATTGGGGAAGTCTTCAAAGCTACACTTTTGAATGTCAACTTCTAGATTACCTTCAGTGTCAGAAATGACAGTCCAGGACTCGATCTCTCCTGTGACATCAATGGTCATGTTACCCTTCACGCCATTTGACATTGGGAATGACCCACTATCAATTACATAGTTGAGGGTTCTGGTCAGGTCAGCAGTCGTAGCATATGCAATACCAAAGAACGCTGCTCCACCTGTGGGTGGAGTGTTGAATACGATCTGATCGTTGGATACTACGTAATCAACTTTAGGTTCTAGAATGACATTATTAATAGAAATGGCAATCTGTTCCTCATTGAGAGGAGTGTATGACTCGCCATCTACTGTAATATTAAATGTATCCTGAACACCATCAAACTGTGATGCAATACTGTCAATCAATAGATTGGAGTATTGTGTTGACTTTGACGGAATCTGGTAGTTTACATCGAGTTGGTACTGCTGTGGTAATTGCTTACCTACTCTATATGAACTATCACCAACTCTAACGTTATACTGGGACATCAAGCAACTCCTGGGCTTACTTCAGCGTTACCCATAATTACTCTGGTCTTATATCCATTTGGATCGGAAAGAACAATGTCATAGACATAACGTCGTCTATCTAGTGCCAAAGTCTCTACGTCAGTCAGCGTTAAAGCAATCTCACCTGTGGTTCTATTTACAAACGTCAAGGTGAATGGAACGGAAGTGGTCGCTGAATAACTCTTCTTCATTGCAGCGGCCCCAGTGTACCCCGACATGTTGAGTGGAGTACCATCTTTATTGGTGATAAAGAACGTAACGCTGAAGTCTGCTCCTTTATCAATCAGTAGGTTGACTGGAATCGCTGCCATCTTGCTTCTCTAGTAGATCTAATGTTTCTAACCCACCCTCAAGTTTCAACTTGTATTCTCTCAATTTAGCAAGTTCTTCCTCGCCTCTTTTGATTTTGAACTCGTAGTCTTTCAGTTGGGATAGGAATTCCTCTCGCATTTTTGATGTATCCATAGTCAATATATCAATATCAAGTGTATTTATGATTAGTGTGCAATAACCTGAACTGCGACGGATCCAGTGTCAACGAATGCACCATCACCTTCTCTGTACACAGTGAAATCTACATGAGTATTAGATCTACCAGTGGTTACAAATACTTTTTGAGCACCAATATAATCCATATGATTGGTGAAGACATAGTAGTCAGTGGCATTAGTAAATGGATTTGTGAAGGTCATGCGATAGTTGCCACTAGACTGTTGCGAAACTGTTACTCCTGCTGTTCCAGTCCATGTAGGAGTTGCACCTAATGTAATCTCACCAGCTTTGCTAGTTGCAGGTGGTGTATATGTTGTCGTAGTGCCGCTGATGGGGTGTGCTGATGTTGGAGGTGTGAAATCTGCTACGCCGTAATTACCATTACTTGTGTATCTAGCATCTGTTGTGATACGAAGATCATCAATGTAAATATCATTAATTGCTTGACCACTTTCTTGTGGCATACCAATAGCTAGAGGGTGAGTGGTATTTGTAATGTCGTTACCAGATACAAAGTCCTGGACAGTGAAAAGACCATCTACTCCATTTTTATAAAAGTGAAGAGTTCCGTCAGATTCTTTTACCAGAGCAATATGAACCCATTGTTGGTCATACCCACTAGTTGACCATCCCGATCCAATAGAATCCAGTTGATACTGTGTTTCGGAACTAGTTGCTGTATCATGGATATCTATGTACCAGAAATGATTACCATTGGATGCCTGTTTAACATATATCTGCCAACTGCCATCAGTAAATCCTGCATTAGCTTTCGAGAAAATAACATGTTTCTCGCCAACAGCTGTTGTATAAACTTCGGGTGCAGAATCAAAATAAACCCAACATTCAATAGTAAATTCACCAGTGAAATCATATTCTGCTCTGTGTGGATAGACAACACCATTACCAACAGATTTGAGAACATTCGTACCAAATTTGGCGGGAGTTGCTACAAGAGTTGAAGCATTTATTCCCGATCCATTGTATCCAGTGGTATAAGTATTGGGATTACCAGTATCACCAAACTTTACGTCGTCAAAATCACTATCAAAAGTAGATCTTACTATAACTTTATCCCAAGCAGTTTCTGCTGGAATCGTAGTAACTTGAGTGCTGCCAAGAATAAACTCTTGCCATGCAGTTCCATCATAGAAATATGGCTTGCCGCTAATCTGTCTGAATTCACCCAGTGTTGCTGCGGGACCTGTCGCTTCATTGACACCAAACTTGAATCCATTAGCGGTGAATGGATCACCACCACCAGTTACGCTGATGACGCCATTAGCATCAATACCAATAGTTGTACCATCTGGTTGTACAGTACCGACAGAAGATGTAGTTGCAACATCTGTCTGTAGTGGATTTCCACCGATAGTAAATGATGTAGCATCAACACTATTGAAAGTAACATCAGAAGTAGTAGCCAGTGCCTGGTCTGTATCGGATAGATCGGTGGCTGCAATGGTGATATCTGCAGTACCATCAAACGACTGACCAGCAATATTTCTTGCAGTCTCCAGTGCTGTTGCTGTGTCTGCGTTACCAGTAACAGGTCCAGAAAACTCTGTAGCAGATATTGTGCCAGTAATAGATACACCAGAGGTAGTGGTTTCTAGTTTCTTTAAAGATTGGTAATATAGATTTGCAGCACCGTTCGAATCACTAACGAAAGTAATATACTGTCCTCCAGTACCACCAGAATATAATCCGAGAGTAGTGCGAGCAGAAATGTTCATACCACCGCCACTACCAGATCCTCCAGTATTGGTGATATAAGCTTCATTAC
>Ga0208428_1000013_pt1 | contig 90059 bp, 95 predicted proteins | sample DEB08_DNA_11_FD_184535 | JGI IMG/M metagenome (GOLD analysis project Ga0208428, IMG submission 184535) | Aqueous microbial communities from the Delaware River and Bay under freshwater to marine salinity gradient to study organic matter... | ecosystem: Environmental > Aquatic > Marine > Coastal ... | reverse complement strand
TAGCATCTTCGCCAGCAATAGTAATGGTGTTATCAGTTACTGTGGTGTCAATACCTTCACCACCAGTAAACGTAAGAGTATCAGTGAGAAGAGAAACTGAGTCATTAGTTCCACTATCTGCACCGACTGTCAGAGATGCAACAGCATCAATGAATGAAAGATTACCTGATCCATCTGTTGCCAGAACCTGAGATGCAGATCCATCAGTTGCTGGAAGTGTGAGATCCAGATCAGATGCCATTGTAGCAGGAGCAATCAGACGAACTTTGTTAGTTCCGTTATCTGCATCCTCATAAAAATTAACAGCACCTGGACCAGCAGTCGTTGCTCTAGAAAGGATCTGAAGACTTGCTAAGAATGTTTCAGCATTGGCAATAGATGTTCCAGCACCTGTACCATTGGCACCGCTATCGCCGACATATAGTGATTTATCAGATAAATCTAATACTGGTTCTCCCTCATAAAAAATACTTCCAGGGACTCCTGTACCTCTTTTGAGTTGTAATCTATTTGCCATGGTAAAATAGTCTCTTATAAATTATGTCTATCTTATTTATACCTAGTTATAAGTTCCATAGTCGTCCATATTAGGATCTGGGTTAGCATCCGCATTAATGCCCATCGTAGATGGTGAAATAAATACAAACTTTTCTGAAGATGCATTGTAAGCGATCATGTCTCCATCAGCCAATCCAGTTTCATCAACATCAAATAGACCCGTCAATTTTCCAGTAAAGTCTCCCGATCCACCAACAACAGTAGTAAACTCAAACTTACGAATAGCATGATTATATTTTAGATATTTACCATCGTATGCTTCTGGATTAGATGAAATGCCAACAATATCATCCAAATATTTCAGTTGCGTTTCACCGCCACCTCCTAGTGTAGATATTTGTTGTTGAATCCTATTGATAAAAGTTCTGTAATGATCTTGCAGTTGCTTGAATGTTACGAACTCTTGGTTTAATGGAGTTAATGGATCACTATTTTTTGTCTCAGGAGGTTCAGCAAGCTCTTCATTTAGTGCCTCTTCTTGAGACTTATTAAAGTACTCAAAAATTTCTTCTAAGTTTTTAATCTTTTCATTTAATATTTCATTATTTTTTTGATAATCATCTTGAAGTTTTTCAATCTGTTTTCCATCAGTTATTTTAATCAAAGAAACTTTTTTAAATAAATCATTAACATCAGATTGTAATGTACGGATTTCATCATCATAGTATTTTACTTCAGGCATAACCTGAGGTTTTGGAATAGACTCTTTGATTTCTTTTAGTTTGAAATCTAAAGATTTTATTTCATCGTCATAGTATTTGGGTTCGGGTAAATCTAAAAGAGAAGATTTAAGATGACCAATCTTTTCTAACAACGACTTTATATCAGAATCATAGTACTTTACCTGAGGTAAAGTATCAATACTTTTCTTTAGATTTTCTATCTGGTTTTCAATGAGTTCGATCTCACCATCATAGTATCTTACTTCAGGTACTACAGGTATAGATTTTTTAACAGAATCAACTTTATCTTCAAGATAGGTTATATCATCATCATAATATTTTATTTCAGGTACTACAGGAATACATTTATTAACTTCTTCAATCTTTTCTTCAATCTTAGTTAGTTGATAATCATAATACTTTACTTCTGGTAGATTTTCTACTTGACTCCTAACATCTTTTATACTGTTTAATAACTCATCAATCTGATCATCATAATATTTTACTTCTGGAACCTCTGGAATAGATTTTTTTACTTCTATAATAATATTTTTAAGTTCTTTTAAATCATTATCATATCTAATAGGTTCTGGAACTTCTGGGATTTCTTTTCTAATATTTTCAATAGTTTCTTTTAAGTCACAAATATTTGTGTAGATATAAGTTGCATCAAACTTTTCTTCTTCATCAATTTCTTTTTTAAAGTTATCAATAGTTCTTTTTAAAAACTTTATTTCTTTACCATACTTTTTATCAGAATCAATACGTTCTTTTAAGTAATCTACATCACTGAGAAGCAGATTAAACTTTTCATCAAAATCTTCTTCTTGTGTTTCTTCTACATTTACAGTCTCTTGTATATTTTCTTCGACTATATTTTGTTCGCCAAATAATGTTCTAGGACTTACTATCCTCTTAGACATCTGTTTGTCTCTAAGAGATTGTTCTTCTATTATTTTTTGTCTTTCCAATCTATCTAAAAGATCCTGCCCTTTTTGTTCGAATAATTCTTTTGGTGACTTCATTTTTCTCACAGGTTTTTAATCAAAAGGGAATTACACCACCAGTTTTGTTAGGAACCTCTGGTATTTCAGGCATTTCTGGGAGTGCTGCATCAATAATACCAGGCAGTGCTTCTGTAATTGCTTTTGTAACTTGCTCTGTTGCTTGCTTACGAATGTCTTCAATCATTGCATCCTTATTTGCATAAAGATAGTATCCACCACCAACTACTGAGAGTGATACAAGTCCTGAAAGAAGTGCGATTGTGTTAATGACTTTTTGCATTACTTTTTCCTGTAAAATTTCTTTTCCATTACAGAACGAAAATCATAATATCTTTGTCTACACTTATACCACTTCAGTTCTTTTATAATAGAGGGAGATTTCCAGATAGTGAGCAATAATCCAGATGTACTTAAAATTAAGATTAAATGTAATGTGCCAAAATCACCTAAACATCCCTCAATAGGACCCATTCTAACATAACCATTACATTCTTGCTGCTGGATAATATTTTGCCCCATCATAATTTATTCTACTAAAGTTCCATGCTGTCTGCGAATTTCTCTTAACTGCTCAAAATCTTTCACCTTTGTACCACCATCGACTACTCTATCTATGCTGATCACTCGGAAGTTGTAACAACTCTTCCGACTCGGTGGTGTCATCACCCCCATCTTCTAACTCCTGATATGCTAATGACATTAATGTATATATGTAATAACCTACTCCAAACAACAATATCAATAATGATATAATAACACTCCAAGTAGGATTATTAATATCAGATAGAGGACGAAGTAGTAAGTTCATTTTTATTTAGCACTTTCTTCTTCTTTTTTCCTAGAAGTTTCTACTGATTTGTTGTTACCATTACCATTACCATTACCATTACCATTAGACTTAGATGGAGTCACTCCAAAAGTAGCTAAAGTTCCAGTAAAAACACTAGCGATAAAAGTTGGATCAATTTTTTGCTGTGGTATACCTGGAATAGAAACATAGTTAAGTGTTAATATAGCACCAGTCCATCCTAAAACAACAAGTCGCACTAGACTTGATATACCTTCTTCTCTCCAATCAAAATCATGATCATCTTCACCATCTTTTCTTTTTTTGGGAAGCATGGACTTTAATAGTGATTTCATATCTATTTATTTAATAAAGCCATTCTCTTTTAACCACTTATTAGTAAGTGGTGTTGGTTTATAATCAGTCCACATAGTGCCAGCAGCGCATGATTCAAGTGCTTTCATTGTCATGCCTTCGGTTCTACCTGCCCACGATGCTTCTGCCTCCCAGGGAACAGAGTGTTTAGGATAAGTTTTCTCTGTCATATTACGCCAAATCTTAGGCACATCCTCTTCTGGTTTGATGATAGCAATCATATTATTCTCAATGCTACCTGCCATACAGTCTTGTGCTGCGTGCCATCCTTCATGGCGCATGACTGACATAAGTGTTGATTGTCGATGCATAAAAGCATCATTCAGAAAAAAGTTATTAGAAACTGTATGATAAACACCACGATGCCCAACTGGAAAATATTTTTGATCTGCTAAAAAAACCATAACTCCGATCTTATCAAGGGATAGAAGCATTTGGTTAATCTCATGCCCAATAGCAGAATAAATAGAATCAGGATAAGCAGATTTAATATCTTCGATACTTCGGATTCGTCTAACATTGTCGGTGCATTCTTGTAGTAACATGCAACCCATGGAACCCATAGTATTGAATTCTTTAAACCCATTTTCTTTTGCTAATGCTGCTTGAGATGTTGCTGCTAATCCCGCTAAAAGAATAGAGAATACTTTATTCATAGTGATAAAATCATTTATTAGTATTTATCACACATAAATCATCTTTTTAGTATAATCGTAGGCGTATTGCTCACGATACCCTTTAATACCCCATCCTAACCAATAGTAGGCAGGAACCATGTACTGAGAGACAGTTTGCCCACTGCCCTCAAACTCGGGCAGGTGACGTTGAAAGACTGATTCGTTAATCATATAGCGAGTCTGCCCTTCAAGACTGCTCGGGTCGCAGTCATACTTATTACAGAACTTTCCAAGGTTATTATAACGATTTATGCTGGTCCATTGAATCAGTCCGTAACCACCGCTATAACAACGGTCGTAAGGAACTCTAGCCCCTCCCTCGCATATATTGGGAATGAACTTGCTTTCCTGTTTAATGTTACCCATGATCGTTGCAAGAGCATTACGATCTGAGATCTTGGTGTGTTCTTGGAGTTGTTCGAGGACATACTGTTCGTTGGGGGAGCAAGTGGGGCAAGTCCAAGTCTTGTTGTCCACCTCAAGAGCGATTGCCTTGTCTTTGTTGACGCTGACATCAACAGTGGGGGGAGCGTCAATCTGACTGATGCTCGGGTAAGCACCAGCAGAACTCGTAAGTCCCAAACTCAAAAATATTAGAACTCGTTTTAACATATAAAAAAATAGGAGACCATTGGGTCTCCTTATAGTAACGTATTTTATTTAGGTTGTCAAGGGGTGTAGACAGAAGCAGGAACCATCATTCCTCCTTGATGATCATCGTCATCGTCAATATCTTCCGAAAATACAGCATGAATTATAAAAGCACCCAACATAAAGGTTGCTAATAACATCATTTTATTTCTCCATATATTACGCAACTACTTTTAATTATTTATAAAAATAAGTAGTTGCTTATTAAATCTACCAAATACCAGGAATTAAATCTCCGGTAAGGGTATAAGTTCCGACAGCAATCACGAAACCGAGCATTGCCAGACGGGAGTTGAGGATCTCTGCCTCAGGGGTGAATCCGAATTTCATTGGTTTTTCTCCAGTGTAGTGTTTGTGATGATGATCTTTTGACCATCGTGAGTAAATTGTAACTCATCGTCAGGATGCCATAGAAGTTCTTCATACATGTCATCCAGCTTTTGCATATCTTCGCGTAGTTGATTGGGGTTAGGCATATTTTTCTACAGCAGATCTAATGTTTTGCGTGATTCCCATACCCCCAACATATTGTACAAGTTTATTACCTTCACTGTCAGTAATAACTAATACAGGTGTTGCAGTCACACCATATTTTTTAACAAGATCTAGATTTTCTTGTGGAATAGGAATATCAGTAAAATCTTCCAAATCAATTTTTTCAATCATACTAGTATCTACTTTAATGTTATTAAAGTATTTCTCAACTAAAGCACAAGGTCCGCAAGATTTTTTGGAAAAAAGATAAAACTTGTTCATCATTAAATATTTTCTTCCTGTTCAGTCAGAACGGTAACATCACTAGTGGGATATGCAACACAGAGAAGTGTAAATCCTTGCTCTAGTTGTTCATCATCAAGAAAAGTTTGGTCACTATTATCTACAGAACCAGAGATAACTTTACCAGCACAGGCAGAACAAGCACCAGCACGGCAGGAAGAAGGAAGGTCTACACCTGCTTCTTCAGCAGCATCAAGGATGTACTGATCATCTTCACATTGAATAACACTTTCGGTGCCATCAGGTGTACGAAGAGTAATATTAAAATCCATTAGTAAGTTTCGGATAGTTTTTCTACAGAGTATGCCAACAATACAAAGAAGGCAATGCTAGTTATTGTAAACAAAATTGAAGTCATTGTCAATATTCAAAAGATACCGAAGAAGAACTTACCATTAATGGCATATGCAACGAATCCCATAATGAGACCCATCATAGCCCAGCGTCCATTATACATCTCCTTCTGTTGCCAGGGAGAGGAAAGACCCTTCTTATTGTAGTTTTCAACTACCATTTGAGGTTCGACAGCCCACATATTTTGTTGACCGTGCTCGTTAGTTGTAACAGTCATGATACGTTTTGTAATGAATCTTTACATATTATATAGTAAGAAGGGGGGCGTTGTCAATCCCCCCCGTCTCATTATTATCAGTAATCACTTACATAACTGGCACATATGTCCTTGTTCTTCTTACAGAACTGACGAACATAGGAGTCAGCATCTTGTTCCATAGTATGGTGAGCATGGTTATGAACGATACCCACCGCAATAAAAAATCCAACCAGTAACAAGTTAATCTGTGTTACTGGATGGAAGATTACCTTTAAGTATTTCATGGTTTAAGGGGACCGAAGTCCCCCTAGGAAGGATCAGAAGCTGTACGTCACACCTGCCTTAGCACCGTATCCACGGTCGATGTCGCTATCGCCGGAACCAACGAACGAGACTTCACCATAGAAACCAAGTTGCTCGGTAGCAGCGAAACCAAGACCTGCCTTACCAGAAGGAACAGTGTCAGCATCACCACCGTCAGGAGTCACTAGGGTAGCACCACCTTGGACGTAGTAGGAAGTACGCTCGCCAAGAGCACCTTCGTAACCGATGTGGAGATCAGTCGCGGCACCATTATAGTCCGAACCGGTCCAACCAGCATTGGTTTCGACGTTTACATAAGGACCAGCGACAGCAGCGCCAGCGAACAGGGGAGCAGCAGCAAGGGCTGCGAAAGCGGATTTGATCATGTTTATACCTCTTAGATTTTTGCTTGTGGAATGGTTACCCACAGATGACAAAAGACTCGACGTGCCTTCGTTTGTTACAGTTCGTGAAGCAAGTGCTCTACGAATGTTTATTTATAATACTTGATATTTTGAACCTTGTCAACCCCCTTACAGGATCCCAAAAGGAAGGTTGCTGAGTCCTTTAAGAGCAGATCCACCTGAAGTGGGTGGTCTCATTGGCAAGTTTGCTTTCTCTCTCTTTTCAGCTTTAAGTTCTAGCTCATAGATTCTTTCTTCCATAACTTCAATAGAAGCATGTAGATTTGTTAGATACTCAATCAAGTCTTCCTTATTTTCTACAACTTGTTTAATATCTTCTCTAAGTTCTTTTTCCTTTTTCTCAACATCAAGTTGATCTGGATCTAAAGCTCCACTTTTTGCCATGTAGTAGTCGGCAATCTCTTGACTATTATCAAGATCAATACCTTCTAACTTGGGCGAAACTTCTTCATTTTCTTGTTCTGGATATTCATCCTCAGCATATTTAATACTGTGGATTACTTCAGTGCGTCTTGGTTCTTCTGTCATCAGATCTCTGGGTAATCAAACAACATTTCTTTGATGTATTTATCGGCAAACTCTTCACCAAAAATACTCCTCAATACAGCTCTGGTCTTAGTATTTTGCCTCTGCTTATCACAATAATACTTATGACCTTCGTAGTTTTCTTTAATATTTTCTGAAATAGGTTTAGTATTATATGCAATAGCACAATGATAGTTTAAATATGTGAATGCAGTATTAATAAACTTCTGATATTCATCCTCGTTTGGACTCACAAAAACGCAGTACTCAGAAAATACATCTCCCCAGTCAGGCATCTTTTTATCTTTTTCAAACTCTGTATCGAGGATGTTTAAGATTTCATATTGCTGTGGCAAAGACCTGTCTGGTCTAATAGAGCTAATATCTACGATTGCTGCACCAACTGCTTTTTCTGATGCAACAATATCTGCACCATAAATGGGAATATCATATTGATATCTTGGGTACATATTAGTGTGAAGAATATCAAGACCCGATTTCATTTGAGCGACTTCCAAATGAATCTTTCTAAACTTTTCAGTCTCCCACACATAGTTTTCAACATAAACTTCTTCTTCGTCACCAGAAGACATCTCAATGAGTTTAAACTCATCAGCAATCTCTACTTCTTGAAGATCAAAATTCTCTTGCCAACTATCCAGAATAGAATCTGCTAGTCCTTGAATAAGTGGATGTAAGTCTCTCATAATAGTCCCATATACTTTTCAGGTGGTGTACTGAGAACATAAAGTTCTCTTACTTTTGGAAGTTCTTCCTTAGTCAAATCAATACCATTGTCCCAAACATATCCCATTAAAAACATTTGTTTATTTATCGAATGATCAAACTGTTCTGTGTAGATATTGCCCCACATATAGTCATCATGATAGTCAGTAACCTCTACATATAATGTTCCAACTAAATCATCTTTTATGAAATGACGAAGTTTATTCATAGCATTATATGCATAAAACTTTGTCTCTCGATCAGTAGACTTTGGGTCTGGAGAATCTATTCCAGACAAATATATAACTTTCTTGAGATAGACTCCCATACCCAAATCTATAACTGCTTCAAATGAAGATCCATCAAATACCTCAAGAACTCTGCTTATTTGGTATTTGTACATTTAAGTTTTTAATCGGTAAACATATACTTAACAACATTAACGGTTTTATCTGATACAGTCTTCATCTCATTAACTACTTCTGGATCGATGAGATCAGGATGATACCACCAATCCTCAAAAGGACTGTTATCGTTTGGAGAAACATTAGCGACTAACATTTCATATCCCATTAACTTAAGATATCTCCTAGACTTATCACGATAAGATCTAGTCATATCAACATAATGATCATGTTCATATGTAATAATACTAAACCTATACTTCTCGAATGGCATTGCTAACAAGCATTCAAAAGTAGTCCTAGAGGGTTCAACATCTAGTTGAAGATAATCAAAATCAGTTCCTTTATCAAAGTTATCAAGCAACTTCAAATAATCGATAGTTGTTGCATCTTTGCAAATGATCTGATTTTTGCGCTCTCTTGAAAACTGAGCGCACAAATCAGGAAGAATCTCAATAGAAATACCATCCCATTCATATTTAGTCTCAAGAAGAGCAGTGTTATTTTGATAGAAAGGTTGCTGAGCACCTATTTCAAGATAAAGTCCATTAGTTTTACCTTGAGTTGCAGCAAGAATAAACATGTCCTGGAATGCTTGAGAATGATTTTTTTCAATCGTTTCTGATCCAGGGAACTTAAACCTCAATCTATCATGCTTTCTCTTCTGATACTTAATCACTTCATCTGGGATATGTCCAGATCCCATTCTCATTAGATTGTTAGCAACCATGTCATAGTGGCGATCATCCATTTCATAGTTGTTCTTCATGTCTTGAAGAAGCGTTCTGGACTCATCACCTTTACCCCACCACCAAGCAGCAAGTTGCTTCTCAAAAAGAAGACCATACTTACCAGGATATTCCACATCAGTCTTCAATGGTTTACAATCAAAATCACAGAAGTCTATTGCCCATTGAGAAAAGATATAGCAATCTTGCCACCATTGACGTTTCTCAGCAAACCTCGCTAGAAGGTAATACGCTTCAGGTCTTTTAGGACGAATACAAAGTGCTTGCTGAAGAAGTCCTTTTGCTGTTTGATCTCTCGTCCCTTGCCTGTCATAGGCATTGGAAGCATGGATCAATGCTTCATAAGCAAGATCAAGATCATCTGTACGCTCAGCACATCTCAGGAAGAATGATAGTGCTGGAGCATTATGTCTGTAATGCTCGTACCACATACCAATGTTAAAGTTCTTCACTGGGTTCTCAGTATCTAATGCATACTCTAAAAGTAAATCATTTAGATTTGCATTAGAAGCATCCGTCAATAATAGATCTTTCTTTACAACAAACTCAGAAGCAACTCTTAATTCTTCTTCTACTTGTTGCTCTTTAACTTCAAATGATTTTCCCATAAGTTCCTCAACTGTTCTATTAGAACCATTATCTTTCCACCAGTTTATAACATAGTCGTGGGTATAATAGTGATTACGTTTCTGACCATATTTTACATCTCCATCTCCACCTTCAAAGGTAGAAGTAAAACGAACATCCTCTACAAACATTGAAATAGTATAAACTTTTCCAGCATTGGTATAAAGAATATTTTCAATAAGTGGTTGAACTCCATTATCTAGTTGAAGATGATATGTGCCGTCAACGATATAAGTATCTATAATATATTTTGCATAGTCTCTTTTAATAATATATGCAGTAACTGACCAATCATCCCAGTACCTGTCTCGGATTTTAATATCTTCAAAATCACCACGAATAGGAAGCATTTGAACACATCCCCAATCTTCTGGAAGTGCATCAACAAACTGTTTCCAAGTGAAGTTCCAGTAATCAACAGTATCAAGACTCAGATCATCTTCACAAAAGAAACCATACTCTTCCTCAGTTTCATAATACCAGTTTAAAATAGATTTTAAATGGGAAACACAACACCCTTTCGTACCATCATTTAATGTGTGAACATACTCACCCGTAACTACATCATCACACTCTGCAAATCTTTTTGAGATCAATGGTCTAATGTTTGTAACTCCATGATCTTTGAGAGATTGATCAAGTTTCTTACGTCGTTCTACACTTTCTTCTAAACTAACATAAGAAACACTACTTAGTTCTAATAACTTTTTCATTTTTTCTTTTCTAGTAGCAACATAGTTTTGGTCATCAATGTTCATCACATCCCATTCATATATCCTATCAATATAATAGTAATCTAAATCAGAAAATCTTTTCTCATTTTCTTCTACATTCATTTTTGCTAGAAGATATTCAAGATTCCAACGATCAGAGTCACTTGTATCAGGATTAGCAATCTTTCTTTTTACATTTTCAATATTGCTATCGTCAGAATCTTCACCATACCCCTCAAAGTTTTCGTATCTTTTCTTATCTGGATGTGGCAAATGAATAATATTATAGTTTTGAGTTAGTTTTTTGCACTCTAGACCCATCATAGTAAGTCTTTTAGTCATTTGATCATCTTCATAGGCATAATACTTACCCATGCGTTCATCATATCCACCAACTTTCCAAAAGTTTTCTCTAGTCACAAAACATAGTCCAGTCAAATATTTAAACAAAGGACTATAGGTATGAGAATATTTCATCAACTCCCCAACATCCATGTTATGGAAGTTAATCGCATATCCTTTTAGATTCCCATCCCAATACTCATGATTACACACATAATCATCTTGTCCACATAGGAAAGAGTTTTCATCAACTTTATAAAACTGAAAAAAATCAAAGTAAGGATTAATAATATAATCAGTATCTACTTTAATAATATAATCTCCAGTAGCAATACTGGCAGCAAGATTTAATGGTTGAGGTTGGTTAAAATACTTTTCATCATTGACTCGTATAACTTTTATTCTTTTATCCAGTTTTGTAAGATGACTGATTGGTTCATCAGAACTCCAATCAACCACAATAATCTCTTTTATTTCATAAAAAGATAACCAAGAGTTTAAAGAAACTCTCAGTGCATTATAGCGATTTTTACATGCACAAATTAAAGAAACATTCATATTGAAATCCAATGTGGTAATCTTAATCCATCAGAATCGATGTAATCGCAGTATGGCAAAAACCACTGCTTAGGTGAAATAGTTTTTTTACTTTTTGCTAACCAAGAACCCCACCAACTAAAAGAGCTGTTGGCAATAATATGATAATCACATTTAGACATTAAGCACATATCAACATAAGTGTTATTAGTTTTTATTATAATAAACCTATCGTCTTGGAATATTTTTTGCTCTTTACACCACTCAGTATCGTCAGAAAATACTAGAACTGGTAAAGATTTGTCGAAAAAACTTAATGCTTCCTCATAATAATTTATATCCAAACTATTGAGGACATGTGAGTTAACGTAGTCAGTCCTCCTTACATGCATCGAGATTACTTCAGTATCAGAAAACATCTGAGAAAAATACTGTTCTGATATATCAAAATATTTTTTTCTGAATACAAACTTGTTTCTTAGTTTATCTTCGACATGAGAAAAATATTTATGATTTTGAAAAAAACCTAAGATACTTTTATTGTCATGATTAGTATTTAAAAACTCTTGATCAAAATGTGTTGATAAGAACTTTGCATTCTCTTCTTCTGAAGGAATGTAAATAACATGCCCATCAACCACAACATTAGAATTTAGTTTATTTGGACAATGAAACTCTTTATTATAAAATGAAAATATTTTTGTGTCAATATCAAAGCATTCATAGAGTTGTATATTTTTTCTTGCTAAAGCATAATCTAAACCATATTTATCTGCTATGCCTACCAAGGCAGAGTATTGGAACATTTGATTTCCAAGTCTTCCAATAAATCCTATATGTGGAAATGTAATCATAGTTCCAATATCTTATGCATATATTCTCTAGTCAGTTTCATATTATAATCCAACTCTTGTACAAAATAGTTTCCTGGTCTTATTCTGTGATGATGATAAAACCCATCAACGATAGTGAATGTGTTTTTATATCTCAACCAACAATAAGAAAATAGTAAAACATCAGCACCTTTTGGATCTTTAAACTTTTTACCTCCTCTCCTTAAACTTTGAACAGCACTTTTTTGAGAATCAATATAGCTATTTTTATTTACAATAAAGTTACCAGTATTTAATAACCAATCAATATAGTTAGTGCTTTCTTGAATATTTTTCTTTGCTACTGAAAGATCTATAAAGTTATCTCTATAGTCAAAGTTAACAATATTTCCACCAGTCATATGAAGTTGTTTCACATGATAACACGTATCTTCTTTTGAAAAATCTATATTTCTTACGACATCCAATACTGATTTATCAAACCAGTTATCGCTATCTATAAGATAAACCCAATCATTTTTACATTTTGATACGGCAAGATATTTATTAATATATGCTTTTTCATTTTTAGAACCACGATACAACTTTATTTTATTAGTATCAATATTTGAAATCGTTTCAATAAGATTATAATATTCTACTTCAGAAGATTTATCATCGTGAATAATAATCTCAGATATAATATCGCTATCAATGGCAGGTTTAATACAATCCCAAAGATATTGAGAACTATTATAAGTTGGTATTGCTAATGATATTGTCATTTTAAACAAAGATTGTGTTTATATGATCACGATATACTTCAGTATATCCCACACTGTTTATGTATTCCCTCAACTTTCGACATGACGTTATCAGTTTTATATTATCTTGAAAATAAGAATGATCATCAACAAGTTCAATGATCATCATCTTTGGTTTCCACAAATCAAGTCTAAAAGAGTTAAAAACATCTTCCTCTCTTCCTTCAACATCAACAACTAACAAATCAAAGTTTTTAGGAACATCTGCCATTTGCATATAAGTATCCAATCTTACTTGTTTACATTCTGATTCTGTAAACTGAGGATAACCAAATAGATGCATTGAAGAAACAATATCAGCTTGTTCTTTATCTAAAGTTGAGACTATTCCAGAACAATAAACTGGTTTATATCCAACTTCTGTTCCAATAGCATAGTTAGATACTTTAATCTTTTTGTTATTTTTGTGCCTGTTAACACACTGATTAAAGTGCTCTTTTACAGGTTCAATATAAAACCCTTTCCATCCAGCATCAGCAAGACAAGATGTGTTGGATACAGATTCACCATCAAAAGCACCAACTTCTACAAAGGTTCCTTTTTTTGATCCAAAATATTTTAGATAAATCTGATCAAGATCAGGTATCTGACAAGTAGGAGATAAGTTATAGATCATAATACTCTTTATGTGTCCACAGTTGTTCTCTACCAGAAGTTAAAACTTCTTCGTAACCACAATATTTTAACGATCTTGCGACTTCATGTGCAGGGGGAATATTTTTATCTGGAAGTCCATACTCAAACTGAACATATTTAATATTATGTCTCATTAAAAGATCTTTAGCTCCTTGAATGATTTTTAACTCAGCACCTTCGGCATCTATTTTTAAATAATCAATATGATCTAAAGATAGTTCTTTACATAAAGTATCAAGTGTTTTGCATTCTACTTTTTCGGTATGTAATGATTCTCCCAAAAAATCATCTTGCATATAAAAACTTGATAAGACGTGACGATCTCCAGGATAAAAAATAAACTCATGTCCATTTTTATTTGAAAGAGCAAGTTTTATTAACTCAACCCTTTCATCATCTCTCCATCTATTTTCAAACTCTTGCCAATGCAAAGGTTCTACAGCATAGCATTTAGCGTCTTGAAATCTATCTAGAAATAATAAAGTAAAATCATCATTCCAGTTTTCAATCCATACTGCATTATCTTCTTCTACAATTTTATTAATGTTACATCCAATATCAAATACAATAGGATTAGATGGAAGATATGGAACTGTTTCAATACATTTACGATAATCAAAACTCATATCACATAAATGCTCCTTTCTTTACATACCAAATGTGAACTGGACCATCAATACCAACAAGTTGATCTTCATCATAATGATTTTTTAGGAAGGAAGTAATATTTCCAAATGAAGGGTGATTCCAATCATGACCCATGATATATCCACCATCACGAACTTTTGTTTCCCAATACTTTAGATCATTTTCAAGATCAAAATGATCGCCGTCAATAAAAATAAAATCTAAACTTTCATTCTTAAACTTCTTTGCTGCTGCTTCAGATGTCATACGAGCAATTTTTCCTCTAGTTCCATACGGCTTAAGCATAGCAACAACGTGCTGATATAAACCCTCAAAGGATACAAAGTCATTTTTTATATTTACATCACCAACATTCCACCTTTTTTCAGAATAAGTATCTACTCCCCAAAGTTTAGTCAGTTTTGTTTCTTCGAGAAGAAGTTTCATATTAGATCCAAAAGCAACTCCAATCTCAACACCTGTTGAAATATCATCACTTCTTTCATTAATAAAATCTTTTAACCATTGATGGGATTCATCCCAATACTGATGATACTTGTAAAGGTTTTCTAGATTAATATCTACTGTAGTAGTCGTAGTTGTTGCCATTGTAATCATTTCTCCTGTTTTGTATAAAGGGCATCACCCCAATCATGATCTTGCCACCAGTTAGTTTCAGTTCTTTCAAATGAATACTGTAACAAAAACTTATCGATGTCTTCTATATATGCGTTGTTCTCATATATCTCTGCACGATTAACTTCACAGTAAACATAATCAATATGATTTAAAGTGTTTTTAGCACCTTTTAGAACCTCAAGTTCATATCCCTGTACATCCATATTTAAAAAGTTATACTTTGTAAAGTTATAATCATCTAATAACTTTACTTCAATAGTTTCAGTTTCATTAAATGTAATGTCTGGATATAAATTGAGATGTTCTTTAGGTTTGAGAATAGAACTACTCTCACACATATTACTGCTTAGATACATATCAACTGTTTTATGTTCACTACCTAAAGCAACTTGATACCCTAAAATATTTGCATCGTAGTTTGCTGCATGTTTAGCAACAATATCAAAGTTTCTTTCTACTGGTTCAAACAAGACAATATTTTTAATTCCATTATTGATATATAAAGGAATCTCTTCTCCATGATGAGCCCCTACGTGAATAACTCCATTAATATTCATATCATACTTTGTAGTAATATTATTAAATGTTAGAATCATGTTTCACTATAGATAAACTTTTTGACATAATCAATATTCACTCTTAAAAGATAAGCAGAGTTATCTTGGAATCCAAATGTAATCAAATAATCATCACCATATTCACACATACCAACAGCAAACTCAATCTCTGCTTCCATAAAAGAAAACTGTTTAGACACTGTTTCAATCTGCCAGTTCTTATCCCAAACAATAAATCTATGTCTATAGATACCATCTTTACGATCTTGTTCACTTTTGGTTAAGTATGTTTCATGGCAAAGTGTAATATGTTTACCGTCACCAAAAGGAAGAACCTGAGATCCTCCTCTTAGATCAATACAACCAATATCTTTCCAATCAGTAATAACTACTGTCTCAGTTGTATTGGTTTCAATATCATATCTTACAACTTCTGTGCCATTAGTCCACTTAACAAAATGCCATGGCATATCAACAATAGGCATCCAGTTCTTTTCACAATAAGATTGCCTATTACCTGGTGTAGGAATACGATATTGAGCAATCTCTTTCACATAATCAGGACCAATCTCAATCTCAGATAGTTCCATTCTACCAGTACCAACAGTGTCTAGATCTCTTCTGACACCACACATAAAAAGTCTTCCATCCCAACGGAAAATCCTGGAATCTTCAAGACCTACAAAATCCCAAAGCTCTTTATCGGGGAAGTCTGATGTATCAATATGTCTTTGCCATACTGGATTCATATTAGAATCATACTCACACAGAATATTCTTTGTGCGAAGCTTCCAATCATTTTCTGGATGAATATAAACTAAAGGACCCCATGGATGTTCATAGGTCTTCTTCTCAGAATGATATAATGTATAGTTAATATTTCTTAGATTTACTAGAATCTTATCCCCATCCAAATAAATCGAAGGATTTGTTAGAGAAGGTCCTTTAAGAATAGAAGAATCTGTTACCAGTGGATGAATACTACCTCCATTCTCAATACACTCTTTCACAAAATTCATACTATGTGATGATTCATGCAATGGTCTGTTCATATTATTTCAATAATAACAAAGTATCTATAAGATTTTTAAAGGTCTTAAATTAATCCCAATCAAACCTGACAAAGGTATTATATCAATATCTGATTACTATGTCAATATCAAAAGAAAATAAGATTAAGTGAAGTGTCTAAATTAACACTTTACTTATTTTCAAGATTACTAACTCTATTCTCCAATACTTTTATGTAATTGTGGTCTTCAACAAGAGCATTAATTAGGAATGGAATTAATCCAGAATAATTTACAGTTTTATTATTTCCATTATTATTAACTAGTTCTGGAATAATGTTTTCCAATTCTTGTGCTATAACACCATAACTTACATTTCCATTATCTTTCCAAGTAAATCTTATTGATGAAATTTTTTCTAATTTGTCAATACTATTACTCAGATAACTGATATTTTCTTTTAACTGTATATCGGATGTAGAATTAAAATCAGTTGCTGACAGTTGACCAGTACTTGGATTGAATTGGAGTTTTGTTGAAGAAACATATTCTGTTGATACTGTCCCAGAAGTCTGGTTTACAAACGTAGGATATCTTGTGGCATTTGTTGTTGTGTCATTAGTAATTGAAATTTCAGTTCCCGATTTACCTTGAACACCCTGAGATGATTGTGTACCTTGAACGCCTTGAGTACCTTGGAGACCCTGGTTTCCTTGAACACCTTGATTACTTAAACCTTGGAGACCCTGATTACCTTGGAGACCTTGAGTACCTTGAGTTGCTTGTGTACCTTGAGTACCTTGGCGTCCTTGTAATCCCTGGTTACCCTGGTTACCTTGGTTACCCTGGTTACCTTGGCGGCCTTGTGTACCTTGAGTTGCTTGTGTACCTTGAGTACCTTGGTTACCTTGGTTACCTTGGTTACCTTGAGTTGCTTGTGTACCTTGGTTACCCTGAACGCCTTGGTTACTTCTACCTTGGTTACCTTGGTTACCTTGAGTTGCTTGTGTACCTTGGTTACCCTGAACGCCTTGGTTACTTCTACCTTGGTTTCCTTGATTACCTTGATTACCTTGGCGTCCTTGGTTACCTTGAAGACCTTGGTTTCCTTGGTTTCCTTGGTTACCCTGAGTTCCTTGGTTACCCTGGTTACCCTGGCGTCCCTGACGACCCTGGTTTCCTTGGTTGCCCTGTAGACCTTGGTTTCCTTGATTACCTTGATTACCTTGGCGTCCTTGGTTACCTTGAAGACCTTGGTTACCTTGATTACCTTGATTGCCTTGATTACCTTGATTACCTTGGCGTCCTTGGTTACCTTGAAGACCTTGGTTACCTTGATTACCTTGATTGCCTTGATTACCTTGGTTACCTTGGCGTCCTTGGTTACCTTGGAGACCTTGATTACCCTGATTACCTTGGTTACCCTGGTTACCTTGATTACCTTGGTTACCCTGGTTGCCTTGGTTGCCTTGAAGACCTTGGACACCAGATCTTGTAAATGCTAATGTTACTTCTTCACTTACTGATGGCGAAGCACCTGCAAGATAGTTGACTGGAATGGTATAGTAAGAACCATTATCAGTTATATTTCCATCAACTTCAAAAATAACAACAGTATTATCTGAAGATAGAGCTGAGATTATGTAAATATAACCCCTGTTTAATCCACCAGTTAATGTAGTATCATCCCAACTTGCAATCCATCCCGATTGATTATTGCTTAAAGCGTCAATATCATTAACTGTAATAGAAGTTACAGAAGATGCTGTGGCATTATTAAATCTAATCTGACCAGAAGATGGTGCTCCAGTTCCTCCATATGCATAAGGAACTCCACCACGGTTACCGATGTTACCCTGGTTACCCTGGTTACCTTGGTTACCTTGGTTACCTTGGTTACCTTGGTTACCTTGAAGACCTTGGTTACCTTGATTACCTTGATTTCCTTGGTTTCCTTGGTTACCCTGGTTACCCTGTAGACCTTGGTTTCCTTGGTTGCCCTGATTACCTTGATTACCCTGGTTTCCTTGGAGACCTTGATTACCCTGGTTACCTTGGAGACCTTGATTACCTTGGTTTCCTTGGAGACCTTGATTACCTTGGTTTCCTTGATTGCCTTGGAGACCTTGGTTTCCTTGATTGCCTTGGAGACCTTGATTACCTTGGTTACCTTGGTTACCTTGAAGACCTTGGACACCAGATCTTGTGAATGCTAAAGTAACTTCTTCACTTACTGATGGTGTAGATCCACTAATGGGATTAACTGGGATAGTATAATATGTACCATTATTTGTTGCAGAACCATCAACTTCAAAAATATTAACGGTATTATCGGATGAAAGTGCCGAAATAACGTAAATATAACCTCTATTTAATCCACCAGTTAACGCTGTATCATCCCAACTTGCAATCCAGTTTGATTGATCATTACTTAACTGATCAATATCATGGACTTGAATCGCAGTGATGCTAGCAAATGTAGAGTTATTATATCTGATCTGTCCACTAGAAGGAGCTCCAGTTCCACTATAAGTATAAGGAACTCCACCACGGTTACCAATATTACCTTGGTTACCTTGGAGACCCTGGTTTCCTTGGTTACCTTGGTTTCCTTGATTACCTTGATTTCCTTGGTTACCCTGTAGACCTTGGTTACCTTGGTTGCCCTGATTTCCTTGGTTTCCTTGGTTGCCCTGATTTCCTTGATTACCTTGAAGACCCTGAAGTCCTTGATTACCTTGATTACCTTGGTTACCCTGATTACCTTGGTTACCTTGATTACCTTGAAGACCCTGAAGTCCTTGGTTACCTTGGTTACCCTGTAGACCTTGATTGCCCTGGTTGCCTTGGTTTCCTTGATTACCTTGATTTCCTTGGTTACCTTGGAGACCTTGGTTACCTTGATTACCCTGGTTGCCTTGGTTTCCTTGATTGCCTTGGTTTCCTTGGTTTCCTTGGAGACCCTGAACACCCTGAACACCAGATCTTGTAAATGTTAAAGTAACTTCTTCACTTGCAGTAGGAGTACTACCAGATAAGTAGTTGACAGGAATAGAATAATATGAACCGTTATCAGTTATATTTCCATCAACTTCAAGGATTGTTACAGTATTGTCAGAAGATAGTGCAGAAATAATATAAATGTAACCTCTATTCAGACCACCATTTAATGTAGTATCATCCCAACTTGTAATCCAGTTTGATTGATTGTTACCAAGATCATCAATATCGTTAACATAAACTACTGTAGGATTGGATCCATTGTTGAATCTAATCTCACCAGATGTTCCCGATGATGTTCCCGTACCAGCATAGGTATAAGGAACTCCACCACGGTTACCAATGTTTCCTTGTAGACCTTGGTTGCCCTGATTACCTTGGTTACCCTGGTTGCCCTGGTTTCCTTGATTACCTTGGCGTCCTTGGTTACCCTGTAGACCTTGGTTGCCCTGATTACCTTGGTTACCTTGATTACCTTGGCGTCCTTGGTTACCTTGGCGTCCTTGGTTACCCTGTAGACCTTGGTTGCCCTGGTTGCCCTGGTTACCTTGATTGCCCTGGTTGCCTTGATTACCTTGGCGTCCTTGGTTGCCCTGTAGACCTTGGTTTCCTTGGTTGCCCTGGTTTCCTTGGTTTCCTTGGTTGCCCTGGTTTCCTTGGTTACCTTGCAGACCCTGGACACCTTGAACACCAGATCTTGTGAACGCTAAGGTAAGTTCTGTTCCATTTGAGGGAACAGTACCACTAATAGGATTGACTGGGATGGTCCAATATGTTCCATTATTTGTCGCAGTACCATCAACTTCAAAGATATTAACCGTATTTGCATCAGATGAAGCGGAGATTAGATAGATATAACCCCTATTCAATCCGCCAGTTAATGCTGTATCATCCCAACTTGAAATCCAGTTAGTTTGGTCATTACTTAACTGGTCAATATCATGAATTCTAAGTTGAGTAATAGAACTAAAAGTTGAACTGTTATAAGTGACTGTACCTGATCCAGGAACTCCTCCAGTCGATCCTTGGAAGTCATAAGGAACTCCACCACGGTTACCAATGTTTCCTTGCAGACCCTGAACACCTTGGTTACCTTGGTTTCCTTGGTTACCCTGGTTTCCTTGGTTACCCTGGTTTCCTTGGTTACCTTGAAGACCTTGGTTACCAACTGGTTGAATAACAACAAATACTCTGTCACCATCGGTAAATGTACCAGTCTGTGCAATCTTTGTGACAGTAAAGTATCTCCAAGTACCTTGATCATTTCTATAAGATTCAACGGAGAAGACAATATAATCTAAGTTATTTGCTTCTCTTTGAACTGTAATAACCGATCTTGGGCTGTTATTTGAATAGTCAATAGAAGAAAGAATACCCTGCACATCAGTAGTTTCAATATCAATCTCACTGATTCTAAACTGTGTAAAGTTTGCTGTTGGTGCAGCGTTAAATCCAATATGACCATTTCCAGGATTAGTATTAGCCGTTGACGAGTTATATTCAAATACAGAACCTAGGGATCTTGCTGCAGAAATACCTTGTAAACCTTGGAGACCTTGGTTACCCTGATTACCCTGGTTGCCTTGGTTACCCTGGTTTCCTTGGTTACCCTGATTCCCTTGTAAACCCTGGTTGCCCTGGTTACCTTGGTTTCCTTGGTTACCCTGGTTTCCTTGGTTACCCTGATTCCCTTGTAAACCCTGGTTGCCCTGGTTACCTTGGTTGCCTTGATTACCTTGGCGTCCTTGGTTGCCCTGTAGACCTTGGTTTCCTTGGTTGCCCTGGTTGCCTTGATTTCCTTGGTTGCCTTGGTTACCCTGATTACCTTGATTGCCTTGTAGACCTTGTATTCCAGAAGCAACAAAGTTTACTGAAAGTTCTTCATTATTTGCTGGTAATGAACCAGATACATGACTGACTGGAATCTTATAATATCCAGAAGCAACTGTTACTGCACCAGTAATCTGGAATACATCAACAGTTGTTTCATTACTATCAGATGATGTTAGATATAAGTAACCTCTAACAAGACCTGGGTTGACCTGAGTATCATCCCAAGTGTTATACCATCCTGTCTGATTGTTTCCTAAACCATCTAGGTTATCGATAAAGATCTGTGTTACAGATCCAATAGTGCCATTATTATATCTTATAGTTCCATTTCCAGGATCAGAATCTCCAGTTGTTGTACTGAAGGTATATGGAGTACCACCGCGACTACCATAGTTACCCTGCAGACCTTGGTTACCCTGGTTTCCTTGGTTTCCTTGGTTTCCTTGCAGACCTTGGTTACCTTGATTACCTTGATTACCCTGGTTGCCTTGATTACCTTGTAGACCTTGATTACCCTGGTTACCCTGGTTTCCTTGGCGTCCTTGGTTGCCCTGTAAACCTTGAAGACCTTGAAGACCCTGGTTTCCTTGATTACCCTGGTTTCCTTGGTTTCCTTGGTTTCCTTGGTTACCTTGTAGACCCTGTAGACCTTGGTTTCCCTGGGGTTGAATGCTAAAGAAACAATCTTCAAGGTTATTAAATGTTCCGTTAGAGATTAAAATCTCAACAGTATATTGTCTCCAAGTACCTTGATCAATTCTATCTGATTTAATAACACCAACAACATAAACAGATGCATCTCCAATCTTTTGGATTGCAAAGGTAGATTTAAGTTCATTGTCGGAATAATCTAATAGATTTAATACTGCACTTTGATCTACTCCAACAGTATCAAACTCACTGATCGCAAGAGTAGTTGCACTTGTAAATGTAGTATTATTTAATCTAAAATTTCCACTACCAGGATTTGCGATTGTTGTATTATTGCTGTATCTTACGTTACTTCCTAACGTTCTTGCTGCAGCAACACCCTGCAATCCTTGTAGACCTTGGTTTCCTTGGTTGCCCTGGTTGCCTTGATTGCCCTGGTTGCCTTGGTTGCCTTGGTTACCTTGCAGACCTTGGTTACCCTGGTTGCCTTGATTTCCTTGATTTCCTTGGTTACCTTGCAGACCTTGGTTACCCTGGTTGCCCTGGTTACCTTGATTTCCTTGGTTGCCTTGGTTACCTTGGTTACCTTGTAGACCTTGGTTGCCTTGATTGCCTTGTAGACCTTGGTTACCCTGGTTGCCCTGGTTACCTTGATTTCCTTGGTTGCCTTGTAGACCTTGGTTGCCTTGGTTGCCTTGATTACCCTGGTTTCCTTGGTTACCTTGTAGACCTTGGTTGCCTTGGAGACCCTGAACACCCTGAATGCCTGTCTTAGTGAAGAAAACAGTTACCTCTTGTCCATTTGAAGGCAGAGTACCTGTCAGATAGTTGACAGGGATAGTGTGATAAGTGGTATTATCTGTTACTGCACCATCTACTTCAAATACTGCACTGACATTAGTTGATGAATCTGCAGAAGTAATATAAATGAATCCTCTATTGAGGCCAGGGTCCATTGTTGTATCATCCCAAGTTTCATACCATGCAGTCTGATCAATACCAAACTCATCAGTATCATCAAAATACATGCTTGTGACACTTGCAATACTTGAAGCATTAAATCTAAGTCTTCCTTGACCACCAGATCCAGCAGTGGTAGTGGTATCAAAGAGATAAGGAATACCACCACGATCTCCAAGCATACCTTGTAGACCCTGTAGACCTTGGTTACCTTGGTTTCCTTGATTACCCTGGTTGCCCTGGTTGCCTTGGTTGCCTTGATTACCTTGTAGACCTTGGTTACCTTGATTGCCCTGATTACCTTGATTGCCCTGGTTTCCTTGGTTGCCCTGGTTTCCTTGCAGACCTTGATTGCCTTGATTTCCTTGGTTTCCTTGGCGTCCTTGGTTGCCTTGTAGACCTTGAAGACCTTGAAGACCTTGGAGACCTTGGTTACCCTGATTACCTTGGTTTCCCTGGTTTCCTTGGTTTCCTTGATTACCCTGATTACCTTGTAAACCTTGGCGTCCTTGGTTACCCTGTAGACCTTGATTGCCCTGGTTACCTTGATTGCCCTGGTTTCCTTGGTTACCTTGATTTCCTTGGTTACCCTGTAGACCTTGATTACCTTGGTTACCTTGGTTGCCCTGGTTTCCTTGATTGCCCTGGTTACCTTGGTTTCCTTGGTTACCCTGAACACCCTGAACACCTGTTTTGGTGAAGAATATAGTTAACTCTTGATTATTTGTTGGTAGAACACCTGTCAAATAAGTAACTGGAACTGTATAATATGCTCCATTATCAACTACAGAATCATCTACAAAAAATACGGCAGATACATTAGATGATGCATCAGCAGAAGTTATATAAACGTAACCTCTATTAAGACCTGAGTTAACAATCGTATCGTCCCAAGTGTCATACCAAGCAGTTTGATCTACACCAAATAAGTCGGTATCATCAATATAAAGTTGAGTTACTGATCCAATAGTAGAGTTGTTGAATCTAAGTCTTCCTTGACCACCAGAATTTGCTGTAGTTGTTGTGTCAAAGAGATAAGGAATACCACCACGATCTCCAAGCATACCCTGGTTACCCTGGTTTCCTTGGTTACCCTGGTTTCCTTGGTTACCTTGCAGACCCTGGTTGCCTTGATTACCTTGATTACCCTGGTTACCTTGATTGCCCTGGTTTCCTTGATTGCCTTGTAGACCTTGGTTACCCTGGTTTCCTTGGTTGCCCTGGTTGCCTTGATTTCCCTGTAGACCTTGATTGCCTTGATTACCCTGGTTTCCTTGGTTGCCCTGGTTGCCTTGATTTCCCTGTAGACCTTGATTGCCTTGATTACCCTGGTTTCCTTGGTTACCTTGATTTCCTTGGTTGCCCTGGTTACCTTGTAAACCTTGTAGTCCTTGATTGCCCTGGTTTCCTTGGTTACCTTGATTTCCTTGGTTGCCCTGGTTACCTTGGTTACCTTGTAAACCTTGGAGACCTTGGTTTCCTTGGTTGCCCTGGTTTCCTTGGTTGCCTTGAGTACCTTGAATACCTGCTAAACCAAAACTAATAAAGATCTCATCATTATTACTAAATCCAGATCCAACTGAAACAGAATCAGTTAAATCTAAAGTACTCCATCCATTAACACCAGCAGACTCTAGAGTAACTCCACCAAGTCTAAAAATATAGAAGTTATTTGAATTTGTTTGGGACTGGATTTTAATAAATCCTTTGTTACCTGGTGATCCATATGCATTAACAAAACTATAAAAGTCACTTAAATCTGAACCATTTTGATCTGCGTGGTCCAGATACATTTCTGTAGAGTTTTCAATAGTAGTATTATCAAATCTAAAGTATCCGCTTCCAGGATCTCCTGATGTAGTGCTTGTTGAATAGAAGTATTCAAAAGTATCTCCAGAACTTACACCATCTGGACCCTGAAGACCCTGTAAACCTTGAAGACCTTGGACACCAGATCTTGTAAAGTTAAATACTAATTTTTCAGAGTTGGTTGGTAAAGATCCAGATACATATGCAACAGGAACTCTGTAATATCCAGTTTCTGCTGTAACTGCTCCTACAACATTAAAGACATTTACGTTGGTTCCAGTAACATCTGCAGATGTTATTACAAGATTACCACGACTTAAACCTGCATTTAGTTGAGTATCATCCCAAACATCATACCAAACGGTCTGATCATTACCTAAGTCATCTAAGTTATCAATATAAATTTCAGTTACAGATCCAATGGTTGCGTTGTTATATCTAAAGATACCATTGCCAGGATCCGCATTAGTTGTAGTTGTAGAGAAGATATAGGGAACTCCACCACGGTTACCAATGTTTCCTTGTAGACCTTGTAATCCTTGATTGCCCTGATTACCTTGGTTACCTTGATTACCTTGGTTGCCTTGATTACCTTGGAGACCCTGGTTGCCCTGGTTACCTTGATTGCCCTGGTTGCCTTGATTACCTTGGCGTCCTTGGTTGCCCTGTAGACCTTGGTTTCCCTGGTTACCTTGGTTACCTTGGTTTCCTTGGTTGCCCTGTAAACCTTGGAGACCTTGTAATCCTTGATTGCCCTGATTACCTTGGTTGCCCTGGTTTCCTTGGTTGCCCTGGTTTCCTTGCAGACCTTGATTGCCTTGATTTCCTTGGTTTCCTTGGTTACCCTGATTACCTTGATTACCCTGAAGACCTTGTAAACCTTGTACACCTTGTGGACCAATCAGTGAGAATGATAAGAATACCGTATCATTTGCACTGAAGTTGCCAGAAGATGCATAGAATGATTCAATATCAAATGAGAACCATCCAGTAGCACCACCAGTTTGTAGTGTAGTATTACCAACAACAAACAGATGATACTGAGATGAATCAACAGGATCTACAATCTTACATAGTGCCTGTCTTGTTGGAATGCCATATGCCGAAATATCAGCAAAGAAATCTGCTAGAGATGTTCCGCCTCCATCACTATTTGAAACATACATCTCAGTAGCACTTGACTGAGTTGTAAAGTTATCAAATCTTAAGTTACCTGAACCTGGATTGGCAGATGCAGTTTGTGATGTAAAAGTATAAACATAAGTAGTTTCAGCATTTCTACCACTTAAACCTTGTAGACCTTGTAGACCTTGAGCACCACTCTGGGTAAAAAATGCTGTTAAATCTTGCCCGTTATTAGGTGCAGTACCAGTCAAATATTCAACAGGAACAGTATAATATGTTCCATTACTTGTCACTGCTCCATTGACGGAGAAGATCATACTAATATTATTAACACTATCTGCAGAAGTTAGATAGATATAACCACGATTTTCTCCAACAGATACTTGGGTATCGTCCCAAGTATCATACCAAAGTGATTGATCAATACCGAATAAATCATTATCATTAAAATATAGAGCAGTAATATTTGATGGATTACTATTATTAAATCTTAAGTCTCCGTCTGATGTTGTACCAGCAGTAGTCGAAGTGTCAAAGTTATAAGGAATACCACCACGATCTCCAAGCATACCTTGCAAACCTTGGAGACCTTGGTTGCCCTGGTTTCCTTGATTACCTTGGTTGCCCTGGTTACCTTGGTTTCCTTGGTTACCTTGGAGTCCTTGTAATCCCTGGTTGCCTTGATTACCCTGATTACCTTGGTTACCCTGGTTACCCTGATTACCTTGAGTGCCTTGGTTACCTTGGAGTCCTTGTAATCCCTGGTTACCCTGATTACCTTGGTTACCCTGATTACCTTGGTTACCTTGGAGTCCTTGATTACCTTGGTTGCCCTGAACACCTTGAGTACCACTCTTAGTGAATAGAACTGTTATTTCTTGACCATTTGAGGGAATATCTCCACTTACATAAGTAACAGGTACAGTCCAGTAGGTAGTATTATCAGTTACAGCACCATCAACATAGAATATTGAGGTTACATTACCACCAGAATCTGCTGATGTTACATAAATATAACCACGATTTAAACCACTATTAAGAATAGTGTCATCAAAAGTATCATACCAACCAGTTTGATCTGATCCAAATGAATCAGTATCATCAAAATAGATTTCTGTAATGCTTGCAGCAGTTGCATTATTGTATCTTAGTGACCCTTGTCCGCTAGTACCTGCTGCGGTAGTAGAATCAAAGTCATAACGAACACCGCCACGATCTCCAAGCTTACCTTGCAAACCTTGGAGACCTTGATTGCCTTGATTTCCTTGGTTACCTTGGAGACCTTGGTTACCTTGATTACCCTGGTTGCCTTGGTTTCCTTGATTTCCCTGGAGACCTTGATTACCCTGGTTACCTTGGTTACCTTGGTTACCCTGGTTGCCTTGGTTACCTTGGTTACCTTGAACACCTTGAATACCTGTTCTGGTATGGAACAGGGTTAAGATGTCTCCATTAGATGGTAAAGTACCAGTTACATACTCTACAGCAATCTTATAATATCCAGATGCTACTTGATTAGCACCATTAATTCTAAAAATATTTACTGTAGTTCCAGATAAAATATCTGCAGAGATAAAGTATAAGTATCCCCTATCTGGATTCTCAGTATCATCCCAAACATCATACCAGTTAGTTTGGTTGTTACCTAAATCATCTTCATTATCAATATAGATTTCTGTTACTGCGCTGATTGAAGAGTTGTTATATGCAAAGTTTCCTAATCCTGGATCAGCATCGGTAGTTGATGAAACATACTGGAATCTAATACCACCACGGTCACCAATACCACCTTGCAGACCTTGAAGACCCTGAGAACCTACACCTTGGAGACCTTGGTTGCCCTGGTTGCCCTGGTTGCCTTGGTTACCTTGTAAACCTTGATCTCCAACACCCTGTAGACCTTGATTACCCTGTAAACCTTGGAGACCTTGATTGCCTTGATTACCCTGGTTACCTTGGTTTCCTTGGCGTCCTTGGTTACCCTGTAGTCCCTGGTTACCTTGGTTACCTTGATTACCTTGATTACCTTGATTACCTTGGCGTCCTTGATTACCTTGATTTCCCTGACGACCTTGTGTTCCCTGAACACCCTGAATAGATACATCAGTGATAGTTGCTTTCTTTAAGTTACCAGCACTCGTATCATATAAGAGTAAATAATCAGATCCTTGAATGTCACCAGTTAACTGAGGCCTATCAAAAATAAGATTTGGATTGACATTTCTTAGATTAGAATCAGTGACTCCAGTTCCAAGAGAGGTTGAATCTACTACAACATTACCGCCAATCTTATAAGCTTCTGTAGCAGGAATATTTACATTTGCATTGATACCAATAGATTCGGTTGCATATTCCCAGACAATAGTTTTCTCAATACTGGTTGAACCGATACCAATACCAGCGCCATCAAGTAAAACTTCACTACTAACACTTTTTGCAATAGCAACTTTGAAGTCGGGAATATCAAGTGTACCACTACTAATTGTAATAGTTTCACCGTCAACAACTAGGTTACCCTTAATCCTAACAAGACCTGTATTATCACCAACTCCTGCTGGGTCAATAAGAATAGTTCCTGGACCAGTAATAGAGTTACTGGTAACTATGATTGCTTGTCCCTCTTCACCTAACTCAAGAGAAGATGCACTGACAATACCTGCAACATATAAGTCTTGATTATTAAAGAATCTTAGGTTATCATTACCTACAGGTAGATTAGAAGCATTTTTGTATATGATTTGATCAACATCACCTTCTACTGGACCTGCAACACCTTGCAAACCCTGTAGACCTTGTAAACCTTGGTTACCTTGTAGACCCTGTAAACCCTGGTTGCCTTGTAAACCTTGTAAACCTTGGTTACCTTGTAGACCCTGCATACCTTGCAGGGCAGCACTTAAGATAGTATCTTTCTTAAGTTGACCATCATCCTGATCATAAAATAAGATATAATCTTCAGGAGCTGCTTGTGTTTGTATTCTATCTGAGATTGCACCTGGGTTAAAACTAGTTAAGTTTGATGCTGTAACACCAGATCCTAGTGTTGTAGCACTAAGAACTTCGTCGATATCAACATAATATTTTCCTCCGGCGGATGATACTCCTATATTTGCATTTGACTGCCATGCATCAATATCATATTCATAAAGAAGAGCTCTTCTGATGCTTGTTGAACCAATACCAATAAAATTACCATCAAGATTCTGTAGATCAGTTTCCCTAGCATTAAAGATAATAGATTCAGTAGTTAAAATAACGTCATCATTAAAGAAACTAATGCCATCACTGTTAAATCCAATAGGTGTTCCTTTAATAGACAAGTCACCTTCAATATATACCAAACCATCTGAGAATGGTGCGATAGTAATAGAAGCAGGACCAGTAATCCTTGTTTGAGTAATACTTAGTGATGAAGTAGTATCAAATCCAGTATAAAATGCATCTGCAGTTAGAATACCAGAAACTACGTTTTCAAATGATGGACTAGATCCAGAGGTAACTACACCAAAGTCGCCAATGTAGCGATAGGCAACAATGTAAATATTACTTGAAGTTACTCCACTCGGAACAACTGATCCATTAAAGTTTAGGATGCCCGATGAATAATCAAAAAACCAAGTATCGTTTGATCCTGCACCAGCAGCAGATAGCTGCACCCCACCAGATGCAGGATCCCCTCTATAAACTTTAACAATGTAATCTGGACCAAAGCTAGGATCAATCCAGTTATTAACAGTACTTGAACTATTATTTCCGTATATTGATCTTGCAATAAATGCTCTATTACCACTAACAGTAGGGTCTACTGTCATTCTAAGGGCACTACTAGTGCCATACACCTGTACAACAGGACCAGATGATGAAGGCGGTGTAGAAGGAATAAGACTAGATTCTGCCCAAATAGTATCTGCGCGTGTTACTATAGGGGAGGGTATAGCTTCTGCGAAAGGAGCTTTTTTAGTACCTGATAAAGTAGAATCCTCAGCTATACCAGTTTTGGATGCGGTATAACCTATCTTTTTTAATAGAAAATCTAGCTTTTGTTCTTGAGATGCTGCCACAGATCTTACTTTCCCTTAACTTATGTAGACGTGAATGACATGGTAGTTATTGACTGCCCAGAGTTCAATCTCCAACGAATCAAAATGCGATTATTCGAATCATTAGATGAAGATTCTGTACCAAATACGCAAGTAAATGTTCCACTATTACCATTCATCGCTCCACCTGAAGAACATCCTGGTTCTGCTGATGTTGGCACACCAGCACCTCTGTATGCTTGGAACATATCTGCCCAACCATTTGTTCCTGACAAAGATGATGTCCAAGTAGAGTTGTTTGGCATACAAACCCAACAACCAGCATAAGAACCAGTTACGACAATTTTAAACTCAGATACCTGAGATCTAATAAAATCCATTTGAAAATACTGTGCCCCAGTTCTACCAGAAGAATAATCTGGTCCTGCTGGTAACCAAGATCCATTTGAATAATCAGTTACATCATGACGCAGTACAGCACCTCTAACGATAGATTCATATGTAGCAGCAGTGTTAGATGCTGTAAATGTTGTAAAGACTGGTGATGGATTATCACCAGTAGAACCTGCATTTACTCTTTTAGCGTTACCAGAACCAGTTCCTAAAGAACTCACTAAGATGTTATCCTCATCAATTTTATTAGTTCTTGCAGTTGTTCCCATCATATTAACTGCCTGAGTTATAGTTGCTCTGACAGAATTTGATCCATAAGGAGTAGTTGCAGTATAGTTAGAGAACCTTGTCGTATCAGTATTAACAGTTTGATGGAGATCTCTGGGTGTCTGAGAAACTAAGCAGGTTACACCAGTACCTACACCATAATTCTGGACTGGTGGATTCGTCCCACCATCAAAATCTGTATAACTCTTAGTACCTCCATTTTGGAATCCTGTGGTTTGACCACCAGATGCCAAGAAAGTGTTCTGAGTGTACATATCACCACTAGCATTCTCACAAGTTATTACATAAGTGAATGCATTGCTAGAAGATTGTGTGTAATGTGGTACACCTGAAGAATAATTTAAGGTTGGTGAAGGTGGTGTTACTGGAGTAGTAGCACTTAATACAGGTGCAGAGACTGTACTTGGATCTTCATACCAAAAAGCGCGTTGAGTTTTATATCCAAACTGCTGAATATATCCTCTATTAAACCCATTTGGAGATGTGGCATTAATCAATCTAGCATCATAAACTTCATAAAACTCTGAGTTAATACCAGGATTTCTAGTTGAGAAAAACGCATCCTTATCATTTGAAATCTGTAACGCACCGTAAATGCCGTCATTTGATCCAGTTGTCAGAGTAACTACTCCAACAGAACCATCATTTATATACCCCGTTACAGTCCCTGCATCACCAGGACCATACTCTGTAATGTAGTTTGAAGTTACTGAGTTAGTGATGTTCCTATTATATTGTGTACCTGCTGATGGAGTTAACTCTCCACTAGTACTATTTGTTGGCGCAAAACCAGCACATAATCTACCAACACCTGTCAATCCAGTCATAGTAAATACTACGTTTGAAATAGTATCGGGTGGTTTTGGTACTAGTTTTCCTAAAATAAAGTTGATTTCATTAACAGAATCTTTTGTATAATCTGCAGTCTCAATGCCAACTGCTCCTGGAAGGAATCCTCCGTTAGGAGTTCCAATGACTTGATCACCATAAAACTCTGAAGCTGTTATAAATCCAGTTACTTTTACGTCATCAATAATAGATAATCTATGATCTGGTAAGGGAAAAGATGTTCCAATACCTACACTATTTGTAGAAGGAGAAAAAACAAATAAAGGATCAACAGATAATGATGTAATAATACCAGAAGTTGCTGTTAAAAACCCAACATACCTAGCATCATTACCAGTGGGATCTGCTAGTTTATTTGATAAAACATTAGATAATGTGGATCCATCACCATAATATTCCGTTGCAGTAATAAATCCAGATACTATGGCATCACCATCAACGGTGATATCATTAGATACATTAATATCTGAGGCAGTTAGTGCCCCAGATACTAAAACATCTCCTGTAACGGTTAGATCTGCGGATGCATATGTTGTACCAATGCCAACCCTACCAGTTACCTCAAGTACAGTAGAGTTTTCGGTATAAGAAGATATACCGACGCTAAGATTCCTTTTACGTTCGCTTAAAAACTTTGGCATTAGTCAACCTATACATTTGTGGTATATACCGCAGATCCAGTTATATAACTGAATATAATAATATTTATTCAATTAAATATTTCTTCATTATCCAAAATACTTTCTTCTTCGTCTTGTTTTGCTAACGTTACTTTAGTTTTTCTGGAGGTTCTTTTCTTCAGTTTTTCTTGTTCTTTAGTAATATCTCCAATAGTTTCGTTGAGATTTTCTACCATAGAACTAAGAGTTGCTACCTTAGCTTCCAATGAGATGTTTTCATTAAACAACTTAAAAGTTTTTTGTTGATATACTGAGATTAAAGTTTTATAGTCATCCTCAGAGATATACTGAAACTCATCTTCTTTATTTCTAGACATAAAAAAATAGGTGTAATAATACACCTATTTATGTGGATTTGATTATATTATTTTTTTAAATCAGTTTAGGGTCTCAAGAACTGAAACGATAAACTTGACATCACTACTTGTACTTCCTTCAACCTTGAGGGAATCTCCCTGCTCCATAACTAGTTTTCCTGCTAATAGATTGACAGCATCATTTGCTGGGATTGGAAACTCACGGAATAGTTCGGTTGTTACCGCAATACCAGATTTGGTTCTTACATGAGAAACGCTAATATCTTGACTAGATGCTCCCACGTTTGATGCTTGTGCCAGGAGGAGTACTCCCGTGTAACCCACGGGAGCAGTATAAATTCCTACTGGTTCTGTTGAGACAACATTAGTGATTGTCTTGAATACGTTAAGGGCTAATGCCATGGATTACTCTCCTCCGAGTGCTAGAATGAATGGGGTTAGGGTTGAGAACAACGACTTGGAATATGCCGTTCCAGAGATAGTACCAGTATTCTGGTTAATGATTAGTCCGTCACCAATCTTGAAGTTACCTGACTGATCAGTACTGGTGAATACGACCAGACCACCATTCAGATTCACAGTTTCATTTTCAGCAATAGTAACGCCACCATTCTGAGGAAGTGCAGCTTTTACATCGATACCAGAACCAATGTATTCAAATGCATGAGATGATGCGAGAACTCTACTTTGCTTGTAGAACTCAACTTCCATTCCAGCGGTTACTTCATATGGAACCTGTGCGTCAAGGGTGATTGTTGAGATTCCTGCAGAAGGATATGTTGCCTTATTAACTGTGTAGTAACTTGGATACATATCAATCACGATTCTTGCAGGTGTTCCTCCACCTATAGGAGCACCGATTGTAACGGTTGGAGGAACAATGAATCCTCTACCGCTAGAAACAACTTCAACTCCAGTTACCTGACCATTCTCGACTGTTGCGATTGCCTGTGCAGGTACGCCCCAAGCAGTTGTTGGATTACCAATAGTAACTTCTGGAGTACTGGTATAACCAGAACCTTTAGTTGTTACTCTAATCTTGTCAACCTGATAGTATAACTTATCAAACACAGTTACTTGACCGTCGAATGGTCTCTGTGGATTAATCTGTACTGTACCACCAGAAGTATAGAAGTGTGGGAATGGACCTTTACCTACGTTAGCGGTAAAGTCTGTTGAAGTTGTAGCAACCGAGCATGTGGTTGGTTGACCCTTAACGATTGCGTCAGTTGCGATACCAATGAGGTTATCAATAGTATCTTGAACATTTTGGCAAGCGTCTGGATCGTTATTGGAGTTAAGAACAGGATCAGGAGCGAGCTTGAAGTTCTTGCTATTTAGTTGATTATTGATAGCAAGTTGCATATAGTCAGCAGATGCACGGAAAGCAGTTACGGTTTCAACTTCTTCACCGATTAGTGCATCAGAGAGTGGCTTGCCAGTCTCTTGATCGAAGTAGTAGTTGGTTGCACTAATGATATTTTTATTAGTGAAGTTAAGAAGATCATTCTTAACTGCATCAACGATGTAACCAATGTCTCTTCTGCACTTAGTCTCTTGATCTAGGAGTCTACCTGCATTAGGTAAGAAGTTATCTAGTTCAGTTAGAGTACCGATTCCGATTACAGTTGTAACGATTCCGATTCTATTGTCAACTACGTCCTGAACATCTTGACAGGTTTCAGGATTACCCGATCTTGTATAAGTGATTACTGGACCAACACCGTAGTTTGCACCACCGAAGGATAGAGTTAGATCCTTAGTATAGAGTTGGTTAGTTAGAGCACCCTTCATGTAATCACCTGCCTTACCGAAAGCAGTTACAGATTCAGATCTTTCACCATACAGACCTGGAGTTAGTGGTTGACCAGTTCCAGTGAAGTATTGCTTAGTGAAGTCTCTTGAATAAGTATTACCTCCGAGGAATACGTCAGTTGAAACAGCGTCAACTAGGTATCCAATGTCTCTTGCACACTTATAACCACCTGGGGAAGAAGTAGTTCCGAGACCAACGAAGTCATCTGCATCAGTTCCATAACCAACTGTCTGACCAAACTCGCCTGGTTGTAAGTAGAAATAACCATTGTTGATACCGTATGTTCCATCATAAAGTGCTGCAGTGTTACCTGCGGCAACTACGACTGTTACAATACCAACTAGGTTTTCAATGTTTGCCTGAACATCTGCACAGGTTTCACCATTACCCGAAGCATTATACTGGATATTACCACCAGCACCATTGTAAGATGCAGGACCGAAGGTTAAAGTTAGATCCTTAGAATATAGTTGGTTAGTTACTGCTCGCTTCATGAGAGGTTCAGCAGCTTCAAATGCGGTTAGTGAAGGTGCGAGTTCACCGTCTAGTCCGCCTCTGATTACTGATCCATCAGCGTAGTAGTATTGCTCAGAGAATCCTCTGGAATATCTATTACCACCAGTAAACACGTCAGTTGATACTGCATCAACTAAGAATCCAAGGTCTCTAGCACACTTGTAACCGCCAGGGTTCTCAGTGGTTCCGATACCAGTTCCTCTGTCGAAGATTCCAGTATCATAAGTTAGAGCGCCGAATGAAGCAGTGCTTCCAGCACCAAGAGAAACAGTTACAATACCAACCAGAGTATCAATGTTATCCTGAACATCTAAGCAGGAATTCTCGTTTCCAGACTGTAGAACAGGGATAGAGGAACCGATACCATAGTACTGAGGACCAGATGAAATACCAAGATCCTTAGTATAGAGTTGGTTAGTGATTGCATCCTTCATCCACTCACCGCCACCCATTAAACCAACGATTGTTGGAGCAACTTCATTTCCATCAATGTGAATAGCACCAGACTGGTTGAAGTATTGCTTGGTAAACTCTTGTGAGTATCTGTTACCAGAAGTGAATACGTCGGTTGCGACGGCATCAACAAAGAATCCAACGTCTCTTGCACACTTATAACCACCTGGAGTGTTAGTTGTACCAACACCAACTGATTGATCAAATAGACCAGTGTTGAGTGGGAATGTAATAGAAGCAGTGCTTCCAGCACCAAGAGAAGATGTTACGATTCCAGCGAGAGTATCAATGGTATCTTGAATATCCTGACATGCAGTTGAAGAAGTGTTAGCAACGTCTGAACCCTCATTTCCTGCATTATATGTTGGGTTACCAACTGAGATTGTTAGATCAGAGTATGTAGCGCCAACTAAAGAGTTAGTAATTGCATTGAGCATGTACCCTCTTGCTTGATCAAAGACATAGAGTGACTCATCCATCTCACCCTGTAGACCATTAGAGATTAGTGAACCATTTTCAAAATATTGGAAGGTGAACTCAGAAGCATAAGTATTACCACCAGTTAGTACATCAAGAGCAACTGCATCAATGAAGAATCCAGTATCTCTCTTACACTTCTCTTCAACTGAAGCGAAGTTGAATGAACTGAATAGTGGGTTATTGACTGCATCGGTGAACGCTGCGCCAACGATTACCTCCTTATTGAGTTGAATCATTCTGTAAGCATCATAATATCTTGATCTTCCGTTAGACTGTGCGTCACCTGGGAAGTAGAATGCATCATAAGCATCATAACCTTGAGCAATAGAACCGATAGATCTATCGATAACTTCTTGCTTGTTCTGTTGGATTAGACGATATGAATCGAAGTATCTGTACTGCTCATCATCTCTCTCATCAAATCCAGTGTTAAGAGTTGGGAGTTGTGAAGTGGTTCCTAGACCAACTGCAACAGTTGCAATACCAACTAGGTTCTCGATTAGGTCTTGAACATCTGCACAAGATGATGCGCTTCTGTTATCATTAGTGACGTAATCGGGAGAAATAGTTAGGTCTTGAGCATTGAGTTGGTTAGTTACTGCTCCTCTTGCGAGATCGCCAAGTGCAGTGAATGCGGTAACTGACTCAGACTCTTCACCGAGTAGACCATCAGAGATTGGATTACCATTACCATCGAAGTATGATAGAGCGAATCCAACAACATTATCGTTAGAACCTGCCCATACATCCTCTGCGAGTGCGGAGTGTAGATAACCAAGATCTCTAGCACACTTAAATCCGCCTGGGGATGCTACAGTACCAACACCCGACTGGTTAAAGTAACCAACATTTAATGTTGGAAGACTATTGGTTGATCCAAATCCTACTGCAGTGGTAACCACTCCAACTAGGTTTTCAATGTTTGCTTGGACATCAACACAAGCTTCAGCATTACCAGAAGGTAGTACAGGGATGGAAGAACCAGCGCCTGCATAAATCGCTTTACCTGGTGAGATTGTTAGATCTTTGACGTTGAGTTGGTTAGTGATTGCCTTTCTTGCATAGAATCCTGCGTAATCGAAGGAAACAACACTTGGAGACTCTTCGCCAGTCAGACTTGCTGTTGGTGAACCTGCCCCATCAAAGTAGAATAGAGTGAAATCTCTTGTGTAGCTATTACCACCTGTAAATACATCAGTTGCAACGGCATCAACAAGGTAACCAATATCTCTTGCACACTTAGTACCACCAGGAGATAGAGTACCGAAGTCTTCCATCTGGAGTGATAACTTGGTGAATGGATCAGTGTTGACTACAAAGTTACCAGTATTGAGAGCATCGCCAGAAGGTAGTTGTGTAGTGGTTCCGAGACCAACTGCAACTGTTACGATACCAACTAAGTTCTCAATAGCAGACTGAACATCAATACAAGCATTAGCATTACCAGAGATTAACACAGGTAGTTTAGTATCATCGGTACCGTATCTAGCAGTACCAGAAGAAATGCCAACATCCTTAGAGTTAAGTTGGTTGGTAACTGCCTTCTTCATGAAGGTCTCTGCAGAATCAAATGCTACAAGTGATTGTGCTTCTTCACCAACCAGACCATTGCTGATTGGAAGTCCAGCGCCATCAAAGTATTGAAGAACGAACTCTCTAGAATAGCTGTTGCCTCCAGTAAATACGTCGGTTGAAACTGCATCAACTAAGAATCCAATATCTCTAGCACACTTGAATCCACCTGGGGATGAAGTAGTACCAATACCAGATTGTGAGAAGTAACCATCGTTGATTGATGTAGGAACGTCTGCGAATGTTGCGGTTGTACCAATAGAAACAACTGCAGTAACAACTCCAACGAGAGTATCAATGTTATCCTGAACATCAATACATGCTGCTGCATTACCCGAAGGAAGAACTGCAATATCTCCACCAGCACCACCATAAGTAGCAGCACCAGAAGAAATGCCAACATCCTTTCTATAAAGTTGGTTGGTGATTGCGTCCTTCATGAACTCACCAGCAGCAATGAATGCAGTGTTTGAAGGAGCTTCTTCGCCTAGTAGACCTGTCTTAATCCATCCACGATAGGTTGGTTCATATGACTTGACAGAATCGATTGTTGTTCTTACGAATGTATGTGCAGACTGTGGAAGATGCTTGATTGCTCCAGCGATTGCACTTACAAATGTATGTGCTGTTTGTGGTTCATGTCTAATAGCATTACACTCAGCACGTACAAATGTGTGTACAGAACCTGATGCAGAACCAGCATTTCCAACATTAACTGTGAATGTACCAGTCTGCCTCTCAAGACCGTTTGCAGATGCACTTACAAATGTGTGAGTTCCAGTGTAGTCAGCAGCACCAATATTAATCTTGAAGGTGTTATCAGTCTTCTCACTGATCTGTAACCAGCGACCTGATGGATAATCATATCCAGCGCGTGGATATGACTTAGATACTGTGTTACCATCTAGTTCGCAAGTGAAGGTTAGTGAACCATCATCAAGTTTAATATAATCTTCATTAGCAAATCCATGAGAAGCAACTGTTAGAACAACATCTCCAGTTGCAGGGTCATAAGTTGCTGCAGTTACAGTATGAGTGGAAACGCCAACTTCATTGATCGCAGTTGCGATACCTGAGATTGGGTTGCCTGCTGCAGGATATGCATGTTCAGTAGCATTTCCATCCTGGTCACAAGTGAAGATCATTGACTCATCTTCAATAATGACTGCACGACCAACGCCAAGACCATGCTGACCAACAGTAACAGTTAGATCACCAGTTGCTGCATTATAAGTAGCAGCAGTTGGATCAAAGTACTTGTTAGGACCAGACTTACCTACATTAACGGTTAGAGAATCATCTGTAACACCAGTAATCTTGATTGATCTACCTGCGTATGGATCGATTCCTGGACGTGGATATGTCTTCTGTGCTTGATTATTATCAAATGCACAAGTGAAGGTGAAAGAGTTGTCCTCGATGATAACACCCTCTCCAACACTCAGTGAGTGCTCACCAACAGTAACGGTGAAGTCACCAGTTGCAGGATCATATGTTGCTGCAGTTGGGTTGAATGACCAGTCAGTACCAGAAGCACCAACATTAACAGTCACTGATGTTGCACTAGTTCCAGTAATCGTTAGAGGAGAGTTATATGCAACTTGACCTTTTGCTGGTAGAGAGTGCTCACTCTTATTGCCATCCATTGCACAAGTGAAAGTGAAGCTTTCCTTGTCTAGGAAGATAACATCAGATGTTTGTAGTGGGTGATCTGCACCAACAATCATCGTGAAGTCGCCAGTTGCAGGATTATAAGTTGCAGAAGTTGGTGTCCAACCTGCTGCCTCTTGGAAGTTATTTTGTAGATAACCAATAGCGTAGGAGTTACCTCCAGTAAATACGTCAGTTGAAACAGCGTCAACTAAGAATCCAAGATCTCTAGCACACTTAAGTCCACCAGGAGAATAGGAGCTAATACCAAGTGCCTGGTTAAACTCACCTACGTCTAGAGTTCCTTGACTTGTAGGTAGTTCTGAAGTTGTACCGATACCTACAGCGTAAGTAACAATTCCGACTAGTGCATCAATACTATCCTGAACATCTAGACATGCATTTGCATTACCAGATCTTAGAACCTCAATGTTAGGACCGCCACCTCCGAAGTATGCTTTACCCGAAGAAATGCCAACATCCTTATTGAAGAGTTGGTTAGTTACTGCATCCTTCATGTATTCGCCAGCAGATTCAAATGCGACGACTGAAGGACCTTCTTCACCTAGAAGACCATTAATGATTGGAGCAGCATTATCAAAATACTGCAATGCAAATCCATCTGCATAGTAGTTACCAGCAGTGAATAGGTCAGTTGAAATAGAATCGATGAAGAAACCAAGGTCTCTTGCACACTTATAACCACCTGGTGATGAAGTAGTACCAACACCAACAGACTGGTTGAAGTAACCATAGTTGATAGTTGCCGTTACATCAGATGCAGTTGCAGTGGTTCCTAGACCAACAACTGAAGTAACGATACCGATTAGGTTATCAATGTTGTTCTGAACGTCAATACATGAAGCTTCGTTACCAGATCTTAGAACAGCAATATCACCTCCACCACCACCATAAGAAGCAGGACCAGATGAAATACCAAGATCCTTAGTATAGAGTTGGTTAGTGATTGCGTCCTTCATGAACTCACCAGCTCCGATGAATCCATATAGAGACTGTAGTTCTTCTTCGTATAGACCCTCACTGATTGGATTACCAGTTCCATCATCGAAGTACTCAAGGATAAACTCTCTAGAATAGAGGTTACCGCCAGTAAATACGTCAGTTGAAACTGAATCGATTAGGAATCCGATGTCTCTAGCACACTTGAATCCTCCTGGAGTTGCAGTGGTTCCGATACCTGCTTGGTTGAAGATACCGAGATTTCTTGTACCAGCGAAGGAGGTTGTATTTGCCTCAGTAATAGCATCAGTTACGATTGTAACTAGGTTTTCAATGTTTGTTTGTACGTTAGCACAAGCACCAGTATCAGTATTTGAAGATGCTAGAGGATCAGTTGTAATACCAACATCAGTATAGGTTAGGTTGTTAGCAATAGCTAACTTCATTCTGTCTCTTGCTTCATTGAAAGCGTAGATGGATTGAACCTCTTCGCCACCAATACCATTATCATAGATAGCATCATTCTCAAAATATTGTAGAGTAAAGTCTTGAGAATATGCGTTACCACCAGTTAGAATGTCAAGAGAAATGGCATCAATAAAGTAACCAAGGTCTCTCTTACACTTAGTTTCAGTGCTAAGGATACCAGGATACTGAGTTCTTGTAGCATTCCAAGAACCATTAATAATCTCATCTTTGTTTTTCTGGATCAGACGATATGAATCATAGTATCTGGAACGTGCATTTGTCTCTTCATCACCAGGGAATACCCAATCAGTTGGATAAAGATCATAGTTAACAGTGATGTTACCAATAGATCTATCAATAATTTCTCTTCTGTTCTGTTGGATTAGACGATATGAATCGAAGAATCTTGATCTTTCATTAGTTTGAAGATCGTTAGGGAAGTAGAAATCAGGATAACTGATAGAGATAGATGCTAGTGACTTATCAATAATCTCCTGTCTATTCTGTTGGATTAGACGATATGAATCATAGTATCTGGATCTTGCTGTAGTTTGAGAATCGCCTGGGAAATAAAAGTCTGGATGCTCTAATGAAATAGCAGCAAGTGACTTATCAATAACTTCTTGTCTGTTCTGCTGGATTAGGCGATATGAATCGAAATATCTTGAGCGAGCATTGGTCTCAAGATCTCCAGGGAAGTAGAATTGATCATACTTAGTTGCAATAGAAGCAAGTGACTTATCAATAATCTCTTGCTTGTTCTCATTGATTAAACGATATGCATCATAGAATCTTGATCTTGCATTGGTCTCTGTATCGCCAGGGAAGAAGAAATCGTCATAGTTGTCATAATCTAATGAGATAGAAGCAAGGGACTTATCAACAATTTCTTGCTTGTTCTGAAGGATTAGACGATAAGAATCATAGAATCTAGATCTATCAGTCGTCTCTGCATCATCAGGGAAGTAGAAATCTGGGTGATATAGACCGATAGTCGCAAGAGACTTATCAATGATTTCATCTTTATTTGAGTTAATAAGATTAAATGAATCTTTAAATCTGTTTCTTGAAGTATCTGGGAAGTAGAAATCTGGGTGGCCAATAGCAATCTGTGCTAGCGACTTATCAATAACTTCCTGTCTGTTCTTCTGGATCAGACGATATGAATCAAAGAATCTTGATCTTGCGTTTGTCTGATTATCATTAGGGAAATAGAAATCAGGATGCTCAACAGCAATCTCTGCAAGTGATCTATCAATGATCTCTTGCTTATTATGTTGGATTAGACGATATGAATCAAAGAATCTTGATCTTGAGTTAGTCTCTTCTTCGCCTGGGAATACAAAATCAGGATGCTTATAAGAGATAGAAGCAAGTGCCTTGTCAAGAATCTCAGTTTTGTTTGCTTCGATTGACTCGCTAGCATCACTATATCTACCAGGAGCAACAGACTTAACTTCAAAAATAGTACCGTAGTTACCTGTTGGATATAGAAGTGTCTCCTGACCACCGTCTGAAGTGCAAGTAAATCCTAAACCTGCAATGGTAACACCCATACCAACACTTAGTTCGTGTTGTCTGTCGAGTGTGAATGAAGTAACTCCTGTTACATGATCATAAACAGCATCAACAACATTCATTACAGGGGCGTTTGCATCAATCTTAATCTCAAAAGTAGATGCATCTACACCTGCATTTGATGTTACGACACCAACATATTTGAGAGGTCCGACGCCATCAGCGACAAGACCGAAGTTGCCGAATGATGAGTTAGAGTTGGTAAGGTCGCAAGCACCACCTGACTGGCAGAGGATTGCGGTATCTGAACAGATGGTGAACATGGACACCAACTGAGCGAATGCTTCGTTGAAGATTTTAGCACCTAAACCACCTGGGTTAATCTGGGTATAGGAGTCAAGAACCATGGACTTAATAGGTCCAATGGCATACTTACCATCAATGTTTAGACCAATAGTGCCTGGAATGAAGTTTGTACAGTTCTGAATATATGGCGATTGGTCAATATAAGGAACAACTTCTGGGTTAAATGTAACGATTGCGCCATCGGATTTTTGTGCTGGTCCAATGAATGACATCTCTGCGATGTAGCATCCATTGTCTAACCAGAACAAGTCTCCTTGATTTTTTGGTGTAACCGTAACTTCACGAAGTGAGTCGCCAACGACTGACACATTGTCGGGAAGTACGATTGGGTTATCTTCTAGATAAACTCCAGCACTAATTTTAATAACAGTTCCTGGGACAGACTCTGCGACGGCAGCTTTAATGGTTCTTTTTGCGTCTCCGAGTTTCTTACCTGTGTTGTTGTCGTTACCATCTTGTGTTACATATAGGACATTAATAACGGTCGCACCAGCACCAACTCTTACAATGTCTGTTCCAATACCTGGCCTATTTCTGGCCATGTAAAGTTCGCCATCATTAGTATTAATGGCCATTTCTCCTAGAGGGAGATCAGAGACTGTAGGTTTTTTGTTAGGTACTGAAGACCTTTTGAATCTAATTTTAGGACTTGCCATTAACCCATCCAGAAAAATTTTCGGTACTTTTACTTTATTTATGAAATATCTTTATTAAGTTACATTACAATATTATAAATCTTTAAAGTCCGTAGAGTCCACAATCAACAGTAATATTCTCCATCAATCTCTCACCATCTTCACAGGTGATGACTTGAGACTGACCAGCGCAATCATTCAACCATAGTGCTCCAATTTCAAGAGCAGCATATGCTTCTGCAAGAACACTATTACTATTTAATATAGCTCTCTGAGCAAACTTCATTCTATCATCATCATTATCATAATACATTGCTGCTTTCTCTGAAGAGTTAGTAGCAGTATCAAAATAGTTCAGAACAACGCCAACATCATTACCCAAATCTTGAGTTGGAGGAACTAACTCTCCAGTAGCCTCATCTAATATTAAACCAAGTTCGATTAAAGGATCTCTGAGCGTGAAAGTTTCAGAATCTACAAGGAATCTTCCACCATCAATAAGCAAATCACCAGTAATATTGGCATTACCAATAACTGTTAGTACAGTTTCAAAGTCAGTGTATCCCTGAACACCAAGTGTTAACTCCCTTTGAGTAGGACTTAAATATTTTGTCATTTAGAAATAACCCTTCTTAACCGTAAAGTTATTTAGTGAAATAATGTACTTAATATTCCCCACCATCAAAATCGATACGGTTATCAAGATCTGTGTCAAGTTGATCAATAAAGACTTCTGGTAGACCTGGATTCTCGGGTTCTTCAACAGCAGCAGAAAGAACGTTGTCTGGGTTTTCCGCTCTCCACTTATCGAGTAGTTCATTATACATGAGAGTGTATCTATCTTTAGCATCATCGACATCAGTATCGACAAGATCGGATAGACGAAGACCACTAAGTTTATCAAGGATAGCTTGCAGAAGCTCGTTAGATGAGTCTAGTTGTAAGTTAGATCTTAAGTATGCTAAGAAATCTTCAGGTAATCCTGGTTGAGTAGTTTCAGTTAAAGCAGCAGCACTAAAAATCTCATCGGGGTTAACTGATTCATATTTTTCAGTATTCTCATTAAACATTAACACATATTTATCCAATGTGTTGTCTATGTCAACATCCTGAAGATCGGAAAGTTTCCTTGCCATTACTATTCCTGATTTAGTAACTACTTTAATATTTCCTAATGGGAGTTTACTTTTTACATTAAATAGTTTTTTTCTTACTCTGACTTTGATTGTCATATGGTAGTATCCTCGACAATTATTGTTCCAGTTACAACTCTAGTGACAAAATCTAACTCACTATTTTGAATAAACACATCAAAATAGTTTCTTCCAGAGCTCAACTCCGTTGTCATGGATCTCCCCATGGAGATATTTACCTCTGCATCTGCTGTAGTAATACCAACAACAAAACTATGCGACTTAGTTGCTGTTGGATGTTTTTTGATCTTTGCAAATGCAGTAGTATATAGCAAGTTGAGCATGTCGCCGTCATCACCAGTTAGATAGAATGATGCTTCAAAATCTGCACCTTTTTCTATTGTTAGGTTAACAACAGATGCACTCATTTTCTTATACCTTTACCGTAATTCTATTTATTAAAAAGCACCGCCATCAAAATCTGTGATTGCTCCTACTGTTCCAACATACCTCCATCCTTTAATATAAACACTTGCGCCGCCAGTAACTAAAGTTGGTACATTTGTTCCCGCAAAGTTTAATATCCCAGATGAGTAATCAAAAAACCATTCATCATTATTACCGCTACCTCCAGCAGAAAGTTTCGTCCCCCCAGATGCTGGATTTCCTGCATAAACTTCTACAATATAATCTGACCCAAACTGAGTATCAATCCAGTTAGTTACATTGGCAGAAGTATTTACTCCAACTATCTCTCTGGCAATAAAGCTTCTTCTACCACCAACAGTGTTATCCTCTGTCATTGGATAAGCATTGGATGTTCCATATGTTTCAATCAAAGTATATGATGGATATCCTTCTCCAGGAACAATGATCAAATCTCCTGTCGGTGGAGTTGATGGTATCCTAGCAGACTCAAACCAAAGACCGTTGTTTGGTATTATTATGGGTGATGGTATTGGTTCCGCAAACGGAGCTTTTTTAGTCCCCGAAAGAGTGGAATCCTCAGCAATACCAGTTTTACTTGATGAATATCCTAACTTCTTTAGAAGAAAGTCAACCTTTTGCTGTTGAGATAATGCCATTAGATCCTAGTATTAAGTATTGCGGAATGACAATGTGTTAATCTGATCTCCAGAATCCAATCTGATTCTTATGAGTATTCTATTAAAAGCATCATTAGACGATGACTCAGTACCAAATACGCATGTAAAAGTTCCTGTCCCTCCAGTCATATTTCCTGCAAAAGCGCATCCAGGAAGGGCGCTATTAGGAATACCAGAACCTCTATATGCTTCGAACATATCTGCCCAACCATTGGTTCCAGATAGGGATGTATTCCATTGGGTATTGTTTGGCATACAAACCCAAAATCCACCATAAGATCCATTGATTGAAATCAAAAACTCTGAAACGTTTGTTCTAAACATTTCAAGTTGAATGTATTGAGCTCCAGTCCTACCAGAAGAATAATCTGGTCCTACTGGAAGATATCCAGTAGAATAGTTTGTTTGATCGTGTCTTAAATCACCACCAACAACAACAGCTTCATAAGTTGCTATTGGGTTTGATGCAACCCAAGAAGTAGTAACAGGTGTTGGATTATCTCCAGAAGAACCAGCATTAACTCTTCTAGCATTTCCAGATCCCGTTCCTAAAGTTTGAATGAGAATATTATCTTCATCTATCACATCAGTTCTAGCAGTTGTACCCATGATATTTACATTCTCAGTTATAGTTGCACGAACACTATTTGATCCATATGGAGTGGTTGCAGTATAGTTTGAGAATTTCTGAGTGTTGGTGGTTACAGTGACATGAGAATTTCTAGGAACTTGAGACAATGTACATGTAACTCCAACACCAACACCAAAGTTTCTTACTGGTGGATTAACACCGTCAGTAAAATCTGGATATGATTTATTTCCCCCATTTTGAAATCCAGTAGTTTGACCAGAAGAAGTCAAGAATGTATTTGTAGAATACATATCTCCAGTTGCATTCTGACAAACAATCTCATATACAAAAGCATTATTTGTTGCTTGTGTATAATGAGGAATACCCGAAGAATAGTTTAGTGTTGGTGATGCAGGTGTTACTGGAGTAGTTGCTGCCAAAACAGGAGCAGGTACTACACTAGGATCTTCATAATATAAGTATTTTTGAGATTCATATATGATAGTTCCAACTTGATGTTTAATATAACCCATATTAAATCCATCAGGTGATGAAGCATTTAATATTCTTGAGTCGTATACCTCATAAAAGTTTGATGTAATACCAGGATTTCTAGATGATAAAAATGCGTCTTTATCATTTGCAATCTCCAATGATGTGTAAACACCATTATCACTGTTAATATCATTAGAGATACTATTATCAGGATTGATAACATCATTTGTTATCATCATCCTAGTTCCTTTAGGATCAAAGTTTATCATAGCAGAAACATCACCATCATCACCAGGACCATACTCAGTCAACCAGGTTGATGTAACACTGTTGCTAGTATTTCTTGGATATTGTGTTCCTGCTACTGGAGAAAATACCCCAACAGTATTATTAGTAAAAGAAAATCCTGAGCACAATCTACCAACATTAAGTCCAACTATACTAAAAGAAGCGTCAAGAATAGTTGCTGGTGGTTTTGGAACTAGTTTTCCTAGAATAAAGTTAATATCATTAATAGAGTTTTTTGTAAACTGAGTTTCATCTATTTCAATAGCGCCAGGTTTAAATCCACCAGCAGGTTCACCAAATCTTAAAGGACCATTATATTCACCAGCAGAAACAGCATTACTTATATCAACGGTTCCTCTGAATAGTGAAGGACCATTAACATCAAAATCTGTAGTAGGTTCACTATCAGTATTTCCAATAGCAACCTTACCCCTAAAACTACTTATTCCAGTTGCAAACGTATCTTTTGGTTTTAATGTAGTATCAACACTCAAAACGCCAGAGACTAAACCGTCTCCAACGACATGAAAATCTGATCTGGCAATATCAGTTTTAACTCCAACATTGCCAGTAACTTGTAGTGCTGTAGTGTTGTCAGTATATGATGGTATACCAACCCTAAGTGTTCTGTTAAGTTGACTTAAATACTTTGCCATTTATTCGTTTACTAAAATGCAATGACAAAAAGATTATTATAGTTATATGTTTTTATTTAGTCAATTTGTTTGTCGAACTCAAACATCCCATACTCTGATCCCCATACCATTTTTTTAGTTACAGGATCATATCCCCTATCAATAACTCTATAAGTATTTTTTCTCAATTCAGACATGGTAAATAAGAACGATTCTTTACCATTTTTATTTACCATACATTCACACCCCATGATCATACCATAATAAACACCATTCTGTTTAGTAAAAATACAATCACAGTTCTCATTCTTTTCTAAATCATCTTCAGTGATTTTATCTATATCAGTGAAATATAAAAATCTTTTACCATCCTTCACTTTATAACTACTAACTATTAGTTTATCTTCATACTGATTTATCTCCAGAACAAACTGTCTATAAGGAGGTTGTTTGCGAACAGAATATTTCTGTTCTCCATAAATCATATTATTACTTAATAACTCATGACGTAAACTAATCTGAGAATATTGTGAAGGGTATGAAAATGCTTGTTTTCGATTATGAAAAGATCCAAGTAACCATTCTGTAAACTCCTCAATCATTCAGTACTACCTCTTCTTTGATGACGTATTAATGTAGAAAATAATACCTTACCAATAGCAGATATTAGATTACCTTCAATTTCATTAAAGACATTCATATTTAGTTTGAATGCTAGATTAGCTTCTTTGATAATCTCATCGATTTCATTTTGATCGAAAGGAAGAGTATCTAATACATCTCTATAATCTCCCTTAAAAACTTTTTCATCTTTAATATCTTTAAAAATATAAAAGTTCATCCCAACATCAGGAACTTTTAAAGCAGATTGAGCAATATTTTTCAATACTTGTCCACCAGAAAGATCGCCAATATACCTAGTATAATGATGTGCAATCAATAAGTCTTGATTTTCATTAGATACCTCTTTAATCCTGGCAACATATTCTTTGCAAGATTTTGTTTGAGTAATCCTTTCTTTCCAATCATATCCTAGATAATATTCTAAATCTTTTTCTAAAGATTTTTTTCTGAAGAGTTGTGGAAAATAAATGTTTGACACAATCATATCATCTTTGTGTCTTTCAAACTCTTCTTCCATCGCGGAATAGATATGGTACAAGTCTGATAGTAATCTTACATAAGATTTCTTTTCAACCACACCTTTGAGAAAACAGGTAATGAAACCTGTATTCTCTGCCATAGTGTGAGATTTTTTAGTACCTTCTCTTATTTGTTGTGATAGGTTAGACATAAGCTCTACTTGGTATTAGAATCCGACACCTTTCCAAGATATGGATCATAATCAGTAATCATGTTTACATCAATATCTGATCCGTTCGCTTTCCAGAAGTTTAAAACTCCTCGATAAGAAGCTTTATGGAATTTATCAACATGATCTGGGTGGATTGTCGATCCTAGGTCTGTTTTATAAAGTAAAAGTGGAGTGGCGTAAGTCGCACCAGAGTTGTAGATTAGATCATCTGCAACAGGTCTTGGTTTAACACCATTGTCAAGTTTATATTTAGCGCCTCTCACATGATTTTTTATGATTTTTTCTGCATGATGCCTTGTAATGACATAACATGCGGTTGAAAAATCATTAACAAACCTGTTATGTACGGGAACTACGATATTACCAGTACAAATAATAGCTAGTTGTAAAACATCCCAAGAGTAAGGTGCTTTAGCAATAAAGTCTTGCCAAGTAAAGTTCCAATAGAGAACAGTCTCTAAACTACAATCATCTTCCATGATGACTGCATAAGGAGAATCTGATGTTTCATACCAATGTTTGATTGCTTTAATATGAGAAGTAACACATCCAATCTCACCTGATGACATCATCGGAGGATAAGTTCCTTTGATAATATCACTTAGATCATCTTCTCTACCATCGTATGCAGAGATACGCTCATAGTTTTCAATTTCCCAATACTTAAACTGATCTTCCATCCACTTACGACGCTCAGGTTGACCATCTAGATTTAGATAATAGATAGGACCAAAGTTTTTAAGTTTGTAAGCTGCTTTGTTTTTTTCTGAGAAATCAAAATCCAACTCCATTTTTTCCTCTTCTTTAGGAACATAAGATTCAATAAGTTTTTCCATGAAGGGAATGTGATATTTCTCTAGAGTATTTTTCCACTCAAACTGTTTTGCATACTCTAGGATTTCTTGACGATTAGCGACTGAATACTCTCTGTTCTTGATGATTTCGGATTCAACATATTCAATGTCGTTGATTTTATCTTCAGGGATTACAGTAATAAATCCTCTATCAATATCAAGATTTGCTTTACCCCATTCGCTAACAACAACACCTAGTCCTGCAGCGAATGCTTCCATACACACTAATGGATGAGCTTCTCCATCAGAAAGAAGAACTAGATTTCCATATTCAGTCAACTCATCATATAGAGTTTCTTTAGTCCATTCCCCAAGATAGTTTTTGTTAATATCAAACTTTTTATCATCAACAATACCAGCATAATAAAGAGAACTAATAGACTGGAATAGATGCTGTCGTTTCCGATAGTCTACCTTTGCGACATAAATGCTTTTATCACTTTGTTTTGGTTCTTCAGTTACTCTAAAGTTTTTCGAGTTTACGCCATTAGGAGTAACGAATACTTGATCTTCTGGAATATTATTATTGACGTATACTTCTTTAATGCCTTCAGAAAGAGCAAATACATTTGGTTTGTAAACCTTGAATGCATCTAGTACAGCTCGATAACCGCCAATCTTTTCTGGTTGCTCAAGATATGCATAATGTGTTGTAATCGCTGTCGGATATTTAAGATGGGGATATAGTCCGACCATATTGTCAAACTCGATATGAACAAAATCTGGATTAAACTCATCAATCTGCTTAATCGCATCAGATCCATTTGTAGTATTGACAATCTGAACTTCATGTCCAAGTTCTTCATAGCAACACTTCATGTCCCAAATAAGAATTTCTACAGCACCCCACCCTTTAGGTGGAATAGGCATCACGCCAGGACCTACGATTGATACTTTCATTCTACTTCTCCCATGTCATAGTCACACATTTCCTTTACAAGATCTTCAAAAGAATATTTTGGATCCCAGTTTAGAGTTTTTTTGGCAAAACTGGGATCTCCAACAAGAGTATTTATCTCTTAGATAACTCCTGAATAAACTCGTAGTCTCTATGCTTTCCAGCATGATTTTCAAAGGCAATAAACATATCTGGATTATTTTTATAAACATATGCCATAGCACTTTGCTCATTGTTGATTAGATTGTTAGCGATCATTTTGTTTTGAAGGACATCATCTACAAGATCACAGAACTTACTCATGACTTCTGCTCCTCCACACCAAAGACCTCCCATTACCCACGTTCTACCATCCCACAAATCTTCTAAGGTATATGATTTAGCATTAACCAAATCTCCATAGTAAGACATGAAGGTTTGTATTATAACATGGTCTTTGCAATCTAGCAATGTTTCCATGGCAGTCTGTGATGGATACTCCAAATCCATGCCAAAGAAAAATCTAGATAGACCAGCATCCATCCACATAAAAAGTTCAGTATTAAAGGGATTGTCGGAAATAATCCGATTTACCCATCGAAACTTAGAATAGATAACTGAGTTATAAAGAGCTAGTTTACATTCTACTCTGTTGGGAGCTTGAACTTTTTCCTTAAAGTTATCAGAGTTTAAAATACCATCAATCTTCTCAGTTAAATGATAGTAAGGAATATCTTCCAATGCTTGGGTGATTATCTTTGTAGGCAACCCTTCCCTACATTTTTCTACAAATGAAACAAGAGACTCTTCTACAAAGATTACCATCGGTCTGGTAACTTTTAGAGTTTCTTCAAACCAAGAAAGATATTCTTGAAACTTTCTACCATCTCCATCTTGTTCTCTATTGATATCATAAAGAGCAGTTACTATTGTGATAGAATCAGACATGATATTTTGAATTATTTTTACTTAAATGAACAATCTTAGGTTCAAAATCACAGTATTGACCGAACATTTCTGGGTATGCAAACTGTGGTCCTAAGACATTTGTATTATCTCGGTTTTCTATAAGAAACTTATTAAGGTGACTTTCATCATGCCACTGAGCAATTACATCATTATCTAAATCTATTTGAACTCGACGATCGAGTTCACAAATAAGATTCATAATCTTTGAAGACTTTCCTCCCCATAAGCATCCTTGGAAATACACAGATAAATCATCATCCTCTGAAATGGCAGATGTAGATTTTTTATTCGTCTCAAACGCACCAAACTTCTGATTATGTGGGGGCATCTTAAGAAAATGGCAAGGATGATGAACACCAAAGAAATCTTTAGTATCATCAAAGAACTCTTCTTCAGTTACAGTATCTACAACTAAAGCATCCGCATCAATAAAAACAAACCAATCTGTTTCTGAGATTACATCTTTTGCTTTTTGAATAATCTCAAATCTTTTTAGTGTGATATAAGGCCATTCAATATGCTCATAGTCATAGGTATTAATATCTTCAGGAAAATCTCCATCACCATCAGTAAAAACTAAAAACTGTTTTTCGGTATTAGGCAAAAAATATTCATGAATATTTTCATAGTATCTGGGAAGAAAGTTTAAATACTTTCCTGTTCCAATAAAACAAATAGCAACTTTCATCGTTTTAAAAAATCATAGTTTACATGTTTACCTGCAATGTCAGAGAAGTCACTTCTTTGCCATGCCAAATGAGGTCTGAAAATATAAGTCCTTAAGTAAGATTGCAGTTTTGTATATATTACATCTAATGGTCCTTCCATCTTAGACACAAAATCAATAAGCAGATCATAGCAACTACTGTTTATTGCATATGCATGAGTAGCGTGAGCATTATAAACTTTATATACATGATCCGTTACTTTGATTGGCGGTCTATTCATGTATGGATAGCATAATGCATGAGTAGCACCAAGATATAAAATATCCCATTCAGGAACTTCTTTTATATACTCTGAGAAAAGTTTATCAAAGTTTGAACAAAACTCAACATCATCTTCTAAGATCAAAACATTTGACACATTATCTTCTTTACACTTTTTTAAAATGTTTAAATGTGAAAGAAGACACCCTACTTCTCCATGACTCATTTTTCCAACACGATCATGTTTAGTGCCATCTACGGCTTCATACCTTTCAACATTAATATTATATTGAGAGAATACTTCTTTACAAATATCCCATCGTTCTGGTCTTCGTTCTAGATTGACACAATAGATTTTTTCAAAGCAGTCATTAAGAGTTTTCATCGTATCTTGTTAAATATTTTCTAAAAATAGAAGATCCTGCATTAAATTTTACTGCTTGAGTAAACAAATCTTTTTGCCCACGATCATGGGCACTAATGTTATTATAGATTCTAATATATCCCTTCTTTGATTTGCTGTTTAACTCTTCAATATTATCCAAGTATCTTTGCCAATTTGGACGCTCTACAATATCATTACTGTCTAGTATTTTTTTAATACAGTCTGGTTGCAACTCAAGATTAATCAGATCTTCATAGTAAATAAAAGTTGCTTGATTTTTGCTCCAGTCATAATAACGAAGAAGATTGCAATAATCTTTTATTTGATCATTTAAAGATCTAGATGATCCTCTCTTTGAATGAGAAACAATAGCATCATAATAATCTCTAATAATAAGAGTTACTTTTGAATCTTTGATAAGTTCTTTTTCATTGAGTGTTGGATCTACCAAATGAAACTTCCTAAGAATCGGAGGATTCTTAGGTTTAACTTCTAGGTTTCCACCAACCAGATAGTCGATTGCACTATCTGGAATGTCTTCATTAAAATCAACAACAACCCTTTCGGTAATGTATTCAATCAAAAACCTCAATAAAGTATTACCACTTCTAGGGTAAGATATTAAACAGTTTGGTTCACTCATAACACAATCCAATCACTACAATATATATCCTTAGTTTCAAGGTGTGCATTATTTGGACCAAACCATTCCTTAGGAGCAACAATAGTTTTTGCCTCCGATATATAAGCTCCCCACCAACTAAAAGTACTACTAGCAGTAATGATATATTGACACTTTGTCATCAGACATAGGTCAAGATATGCATCATCAGTTTCAGAAACTAAGAACCTATCAGAAGAAAAAATAGATTGCTTTTTGCACCATGCAGGATCATCAGAAAAGATTAGAACCTCACAATCTCCAGGAATCTGATTCAAAGCTAGTTGAAAATAGTTTTCATTCTGAGAGTTATGACTCGGATTATTTACATAATCAGTTCTTCTAATGTGAATAGCGGCAACGTTTTCACTAAAAGAATCTCTTACTTCAGTTGCAACAGATTCATATTCCGATTTAAATTTAAAATCTTTTTTGATTTCATCTTTAATATGATCAAACCATTTAGCACTTTGAAAGAAACCAAATAAGTTTACGTTTCCTTCTGGTAGATTTTCAAATAACTCTGGATCAAATCCAAACCCTTTCTCCTGAACAGTAGGAAAATCAGAGATACCACGTTGGCAAACAATGTCAAAGCAATCGTCAATATTACTTCTAAGTTTTGTATAATAATGTTTACCAAATACCTCAGTTGGAGGAATCATAAAATCCTTACCATGCTTTACAGCAATACCTTTAGTAGCTGCGTACTGGAACATTTGATTTCCCAAATGTCCATTATTACCAAGATGATTAAACGATATCATAGTTTTCTAAAATAAAATCTTCTAGCACTCCAATCTTTTTAACACGCTCTAGATTATCTTCTATAGCATCCATTTTATCATAATAGATTTCTTCAGAAACTTCAAACTCCTCAGTGAGTTCAATAATACCTTCTGCATTAAAATACTCACTGATAGAAGGAGATCCCATATAGACTGGAATAGTTCCAGTTGCAAAACAATCTAAAATCTTTTCAGTATGATAGGAATCGTAGAATCCATTCTCAATCGCCACTGAAAACATATAATCACAAAGTCCTTCTTCTTTCAAAGGGATTTCATTAAATCCTCTACCAAAAAGATCCACTTGATCACCAATCATATCAACCCATTTTAGTCTGAGTTTATGTCCTGGTGTACTATTTTTATTTGATGTAATAAAAGATAGCATCTTTGTTTTTGGATATACTTGTGGATCTTTAATCCAAGTTCCATTTGGAGGACACCATTTAAATCTCTCATCAAGATCCAATAGTTCTTTATTGTGAGTGAAAATATATCTAAAAACTTCTAGATATTCTTTATAATCTCTTTTTACATCATTAACAATATCTGGAGTAACATACTTTGACTCTAGCAACCACCCATATTTAATACCTTTTACATTATCAGAGAATGCTTGTGTCATGCTCCGATCAACATAAAATGAAATCCCATTGCTATCATCAAAAACCCACTCTACAGTTTTTGCTTCTTTCCCATGAACAGAGTATCCTTTATTTCCATGAGTGAGATGGGTAAAAGAATCTCCAACCAAATTTAACTTAGTTTTACTCATCAAATACACCCTTGTAAAGTTTAACACTATCTTCCCTGATAGGAGTTCCATTAACAATGGAATCTTCAACTAGAAGATTAATAGCTTGGACCAGTTTAGGTCTTTTTACTTTGAAGCAGATATCGATCTTTTTCTTTAGTTGAGCAATCTCTTCATCAGTTGTTGCTTCCTGAATGGCATCTTCTAACATCCAAGTTCTAATATGAAGAATAGCAAGTTTCTCCACAACTTCCCCAAGATTATCTGTTGCAATATACTCAACATCAGGGATCTCTCTCTTGGAAAGAAATGTTTTAATAGTTTCTTGAAGACAATCTTCTAAAAGTGTTCCGAATGTAGTAATCATTTTAGTACATAATAGGTTTTTTGATTTCAGTTTCAATCAAATCATATACAACATTTAAGTTGTGTTGATCTGTATTAACTTGCTTTGCTACTGAGTTGTCATACCAAATGCCTTCACTAGGATACTTAGAAAAACTAATATAAGTTTTTGTCTTATCCAAAAGATTTTTTTTAGTATGTGTGTAGCAATATGGACCAGATGCCCTTCCAATTATTATATCACATGATATTGAAATATATGATATTAGGAGAAGGTCGCAATCGATATTACCAGTTATCTGAGGAACTCTGATAATGCTTTCATGATTTATCTTTGTTTTATTAGTCATCAAGAAAGCAACCTTAGGATATTCTTTAGCAAGGCGCTCTATAACTGGATCAAAATCAAAGTTTTTAATCTGACCAGACATGCAATCATTATTACATACCAAAACTATTTTGTCATAACAGGCTCTTATTGTACACAAATCATTGATTACATTATCTGGAACATATGGATCCATATCAAAGAACTTTACTGTAGGCAAAAGATCTTCTTCATGATCATATTTAATGCCATAGTATTGAAAGATTTCATCTGCTAGAGGAACATATCCCCTAAAAGAACATGCATCTTTTTTAACAAACTTTGCTTTTTCTTTCCCAATCCAAGTGTTGATAAGATTTTCCTTATAGTTGTTTGCACCTCTTGGGATATGAATATTTGGGTTTGTGGGACCAGCATACAATCCTGGATAATCATTTAGAATTTTAGGATTCATTCTATGATAATACTTTACATCAAAATCATTTTTTAAAAACTGATCGATGATTATCCTAGAATAAAAAACATCACCATTATGAAAATCATTATAAAGTTTAATAGTCATAATACTTCTAAAATATCAGATAAAAGTTGTAGATGATCTGGACCAACAAACTGACTGTTACCAATATAAATCCCATTTTCATGAATAAGATCTACATTTAAAGTACCTTCTTTGTTACTGCAGATTTCATAGTTTAAGTATGGTTGTCGTAACAAGTTTCCACCAACAACTGGTCGATATTCAACTCCACGGTCAATAAGAAGATCAATAAGACGCTTCTTAACTTCAACCGTTTTACAGATTAATGGAAAGCAAAAAGAACTATTTCCAAGGTTATGTGCAATGGGGTAAAGTTTAGAGCAGTTGTTTACAATATCAACATACTCATCATAGTTTTCTCTCCTAATATCAATAATTGTATCAAGACGTTTTAGTTGAGAAGATCCAAGCACGGCACCTAACTCAGTATTCCTAAAGTTATACCCATCAGTTACAAACAAAAAAGACTTTTCAATCTCTGGGTTTTGTTTAGAATAATAGTCAAAATGATCAGATGCTCTAGCAAGACCATGCGTTCTTTTCATCTTCATCAGATCATATAGCTCACTATTGTTAGTAGAAATCATTCCACCTTCAATGGTTGACATATGGTGTCCAAAGTAAAAACTGAACGTAGATCCTAGACTATTAGAACCAACTTTTTCTCCAAGTAGTTCACATCCATGAGATTCGCATACATCATCTAAAAAGATGGCGTCTGGAAAATAGGACTTATATACAGGAACATTGGCAGGAATACCAAGCAAGTGTGTTACAAAAACTAACTTAATATCTGGATGTTGTTCTTTAACATACTGCAAGGATTCTAAATCAAATCCATAATCTTCCAAACTAACGTCACAAAAAATAGGAGTAAGTCCAAGTTGAAAGATGGGATTAATATTTGTCACCCATGTACATGCTGGTAGCAAAACTTTATCTCCTCTCTTGAGTCCATAAAGTTCCATAACTGCAGCAATAAGAAGAAAGTTTGCCGTACTGCCAGAGGTTACATAAAGAGAATGTTTACAACCTAACCAGTTAGACCACTCATCCTCAAACTTTTTTACTCTTTCTCCTTGAGTAAATCTATCTGACGTAAGAATAAACTTTGCTAATTTTAATCTGTCCATAAAAGACAGAGTATTTTTCATCAATGGCCAGTTATACCCTTTCATATGTGCTCCTATTCTTCAAGAACCAATCAATAGTAATCTTAAGACCATCTTCTAAATTTGTTTTAGCAGACCAGTTTAATGATTTCATTTTAGAAGTATCCAACGCTCTCCTCGGAGTTCCGTTGGGTTTTGACGTATCCCATGAGATAAGTCCTTCATAACCAACATACTTTGCAACGATTTCTGATAACTCCCTGATACTAACTTCCCGATCTGGTCCAATATTTATAATCTCTGGATCATCATAGTTATTCATCAAAAAGATAAGACCATCTGCTAAATCATCAGAGAATAAAAACTCTCTAGTAGGACTACCATCACCAAAACAAGTTACAATAAGACTATTATTATCTTTTGCAGTGATAAACTTATTAATAAAACTTGGAATAACATGACACTTTTCGATATTGAAGTTGTCATTGATTCCATATAGATTGTTTGGCATTACAGAAATAGTATCAAAACCATATTGCTCTGAATACTTTTTACACATAATGTAACCAGAGATTTTTGCCAGTGAATATGCAATGTTAGTCTCCTCTAAAGGAGAAGTCATTAAATATTCTTCTTTGATTGGTACTGGAGCATGTTTAGGATAGATACATGCTGATCCAAGAAATGCAAGTTTTTTAGCTGCGTTTTGATATGCTGCATCTATAACATTTGTTTGGATCTGTAGATTATCTCTAATAAAATCGGCAGGGATTGCTTTGTTATAACTAATACCACCTACTCTTGCAGCAGAAAGAAACACATACTCAGGTTTATGATATTCAAAAAAGTCTTCTACATCAACTTGACGAGTAAGATCTACTTTTGATTTATCTGCTGTAATAATATTGGAATATCCTTGGTTTGTAAGTTGCCTGATTAGAGCAGATCCTACTAGACCTTTATGTCCTGCAACATAAATTTTCGAATCATGATTCATTTTGACACATCTCCATAACTAGATCACAAAAAGATACAGTTGGTTCCCAACCAAGTTGTTCTTTTGCTTTTGTTGGATCTCCCAAAAGAGTTTTTACTTCTGCTGGTCGATAATATTTTGGATTAACTGTAACAATGGTTTTTTTAGTCTTTTGATCCATACCAATCTCATCTTCACCACTACCATGCCACTCAATATCCATTCCAAAATAAGGAGCTGCTTTTTCTACAAACTCTCGAACAGAATGCTGAACACCAGTAGCAATGACATAATCTTCAGGAGTTTCTTGCTGGAGCATCATCCACATTGCTTTACAATAGTCTCTGGCATGTCCCCAATCCCTCTTTGCATCTAGATTTCCAAGTTGCAGAAGAGTTTGCTTCCCTTCAGAGATTGCTTTTAGTCCTCGTACAATTTTACGAGTTACAAATGTCTCACCGCGTCGTGGAGATTCGTGATTAAAAAGAATACCACTACAGGCATACATTCCATATGACTCACGATAGTTCTTTACAATCCAATATCCATACAGTTTTGCAACACCATATGGAGAACGTGGATAAAAAGGTGTCGTTTCTGTTTGAGGAATCTCTTGCACCTTTCCATAGAGTTCGCTAGTAGATGCTTGGTAAATACGAATCTTATCTTCCATACCCAGAAGACGAACTGCCTCAAGGACTCTAAGAGTGCCCAGTCCATCAGTCTGTCCTGTGTACTCAGGCATCTCAAACGATACCTTGACGTGACTCTGAGCGCCAAGATTATAGATTTCGTCTGGTTGAACTTGCTGAATAACCCCTACTAGGTTAGTAGAATCAGTCAAATCTCCATAATGAAGATTAAGTTTATCGTAAATATGATCAATACGATGTGTGTTGATCAAAGAAGCACGACGAACAATACCATGAACTTCATAACCTTTTTCAAGGAGAAGTTCTGCGAGGTATGAACCGTCTTGTCCCGTAATACCAGTGATTAAAGCTTTTTTCATAAATCAAACTCTTCCAAAATCATCTTCAAGTCTAACAATGTCATCCTCATCGCAAGGATCACCAATCTGAACTTCAATAAGGGTTATTCCTGTTTCGCCTCCCGTAACTCTATGCACAGTAGTTCTTGGTACAAAAATAAAGTCTCCAACTTTTACATCTCTTTCAGACTCACCCACAATAACTTTAGCATCTCCTTGAACAACTGTCCAGTATTCGTTTCTTAAGTTATGATACTGGAGAGAAAAACTTTTTCCAGGATCGACATAAAGTCTTTTACATTTATAGTTGGAGGTTTCGGAAAAAACTTCCTCATACCACCCCCAAGGTTTTTCAACTCTTTCCATGTACATAAACATAGTGACTATGATATGTATACAAGAAAAAAGGAGGGTTATTACACCCCCCTTTGTAGGTCTTTTCATGCACGCCACTTGCTCTTTAGAGAAGCAAGAAACTCATATTAGGGTCATATGACTCCACCACACATTTTTGAGAGAAATGAGAAACTCCAGGGGTCAATGACCATCCCGACCAGGATTTTTATAGACTCTCCATGTCTTAGGCAACTTCAACAGTTTCAAGATCATTATAAAGATATTCCATTAAAATCTCATAATCATCAAGAGGATCTCCAGAGAAAACTACTCCACTATTTCCATAAAAGCGTCGAACTTTTTTATAAAGTTTTGGATTTTTAACATCCAAAAAGATTTCTCCATTTGCAGCAGACCTAAGTGTATTGATGTCTTTTTTGAACTTTTCTGTAAGTGCCATTTTTTTGAGTGTTGACATTTATATTATAATGGTTTGACAGTTTACTGTCAATAGGACATAAGTGGTTATGTCCAATGCAGGTTAAGGGAATTGAACCCTTCTTAGCCGCTTTATGAGAACGGAGCATTCAACCAGATTGCTAAACCTGCTCGTCTAGAAACTCTGCTAGAAGTCAAGATCCTTCTTGGTGATCTGTGTACAAGCGTATGAGTTCATCATCTGCTGGAACCATAACTGCAGTTTGCTCATTTTCTTCGTTTTTGATTCCTATATGCTCCCCATTCTCAACTCTTTCAATCAAAGTTTCCCAGTTATTTTGCCAATATTCCACTGTGTAAATTTCAATAGTTGTTGTATTTATCATATGATTCAAAGAATATTTTTTTGTAATCAGAAATAAAATTATAGAATGCTTTTGAAGGTCTTTGAGATTTTAGATTAAATGTCAATGAAGTTGATATATGTTCTTTAGGAATAACATTTTCCAACTCGTAAACTTTTAGATAATCTATAATAAACAAAGAACAGATTTCTGGATCTAAACTTTGCATGAATAATCTCTCAAGTCTTTCCGTAGATTCTTGACAGTTTTGAGGTATTTTATAATAGTTATCAGAAAAGTCTTTGGTTTCTATTCTATTGTTTTCTATGTGGTCTTCAATCGGGGATGTATTTTTTTCCAAATAATATCTGCAGAATCTTGTAAAGATATTTTCCATATAAACTGCATTATATTCTGCAACCTCATTGACATCTAGTTTAAAGTTCCAAGGCATTCCACTGAAGCAACATACGATATGTGCAATATCATGTGTTGGAGTTGTTGGAGGAACCTCATCACTATGTAAAGTTAAAACTTGATTGTCAGAATAAAAAACTTTAAAGAGTGTATTTCCTTTATCCCAAGACCAAAAAACTTCTTTTACTTCCATCAGAATAATAAAGGGTAATCGGAATGACAGGATTGGAACGTCTCAAGTTCCTGATGTAGTAATCATACTACTTTTTATGCCGTTTGTCAAATGGTTCCCAATGTTCCCATCCATATTTGTGAACTGCCCACATACCAAGGATAGGGACAAAGACGAGAGACGCTGAAAGAAATCCCATAGTCCATGGATTATTTAGTACCCATCGAGAAAAATGTGCTACTTCATGTATCATGGATTTTAAGGTATAAAACATGAAAGTAAAATTAAAGTTTCCATTACATACTCCCATTTCTAAATCCTACTATATACCCAAGTAGAAGTCCGCACATAAATGATACCCACAGGTATAGCACATGAGATGTAAATGCAATAAACTCCATCCATTCAGTATACGTCATCATCCCCCTCGTAAAGTGGGCATGGTTCTTCGAATAACAATAGCATTCGCATCTCTTTAACTTTTTCCTGCAACTTTTCGTAGTCTTCTTCAGTCATAATGTGATGTTCATCCATGAGAATACGGGTGGTATTACTCCAATAAGTCGAAGTAAACCCTCAGCAAAAAGTGCAAGAACAACCCAACCAACACACATACTAATAATCGAAGCATTCCGATTATGACGACGTATTGCAGCATCGATCATCTCCTGGACTTCACTGCGACTTACATAATCATCATCAAAAGGACTCATCATTTCTCGTCCCCCAGATACTTTGCTGCTGGATCTTTTTTAGTCTTTACTATAGCACAAGCTCTTTTGTAAAACATGTTGTCTGTATTCCCAGACTCTTCAAAAACAGCTTTGACCTTTACCCAGTTTTGATAAGTATGATCGTCCATGTGTTTTTAGCTTATTTACTAGTTATGATATTATTCTAGTGACTAGTAAAAAACTTGCATGGTTTATATCGATACCGTAACACTGTTTAAGAAAATATTAAATATTAAATATTAAATAAAAAGGAAGATCAGGGATTCGAAGTTTTAGCGGACTTCAAAGTCCAACTTACGAACATTGCGTTGTCTTCTTGCCTCTTGCCAGGCAATATCTTCAGGACTTAAAACATTATTTGATTGCTTTGACTTGTAAGTGTTTAACATAACTACCTGAGATAAGTCAACTGCAGAAATATTTTCATAATCTCTAATGGTTGCCATATTTGGACAACCACAAGTAACAGTTTTTCCGACAACCCCTAAAAGTTCTTTAGAACATGACTTGCATCTTATTTTTACAGGATCCATAATATAACATGCTTTCTTATTATTTATAATGGAGAATAGCGGACTCGAACCGCTGACAGCCTGCTTGCAAAGCAGATACTCTACCAACTGAGCTAATTCCCCTTGCCCGTTAGGTTGGACTCGAACCAACTACTGAATGTAAGGAACCAAAAGGTTCAGAGCGAAATACGGGATTCGAACCCGTGACACCAACTTGGAAGGATGGGATGTTACCACTACACCAATTTCGCATTTGATGGAGTAAGTGTGATATATCTCATAAGGATATAACAGTGACTTACCCTCTATCACTTTTATATATTACACCAGTTCTTGGATATTGTCAAGTCCAAAGGTTATGGTCATATTCCCAGTGGCAATTTGGACATAATGGCATTATGTTTTCCTTTGAGTTTATAACACTAATCATAACTTCTTCACTAAAAGAAGATATTGGTTTTATGTGAGCAATTTCTATATGTTTATTATATCCACATTTAACACATTCGGTAAATCCAAGTTTTTTTCCAAATGCTCTTGCTCGTGTTCTTACCAAAGCAAATGCTGAGGACTTGTGATGTTTTTCATATATTGCTTCTTTAAGGGTCATATCTTTTACTTCTCTATCTTTTAACCATATCAAATAGTGTTCTTTACAACGAGCACGATTTGCTGTTATTGCTTTTCCACAATCAATACATTTATGCTCTGGTTTTCTTTTAGGAACTTTTTTATTATTATAAGAAGCAGCACAACTTCTTCCACAAAATTTTGGATTTTTTGTTTCTACTTTACAAAACAAGCACTTATTCATAATGGAACCTTAAAGTTATTTTTATTTATAAACCTTAAGGTTCAAAAAACGTCTCAGGAGGGACTCGAACCCCCGACCAACTGCTTAGCTTACCACTACGGATTTCCCCGCCATTTCTGTTTGTGGTCTGGACTTTCTCTTTACCATATCCTAAAAGGACTTAGGCACTTCCCGTCAAGTCTCTACACCTTCATCTTACGATGCTTGGCTCGGGATTATCATAGTCTTAAGACTTTAGAGTTCCCCGAATTTGAGAAGTTACATTTATAAAGTTTCCCTTATAAAGCTCCTTTGTTAAAGGCAGATGCTCTTTCCAACTGAGCTACTGAGACAAGAGACCTCCCTGTTTGTGCATCGTTGAGAGGCATGGGAGGGGTGAGACTTATACGAAGTGTGGACCTTCGCTGCTCATAAGACAATCATACCAGTTAAAGATTTGATTGTCAAGTGTTTTGAGGTCTTACTGGATTTATGAAGTGGCCAGTTTCTACACTAGTTAAAACCTCATTTTTATTTATTCATCGCCCAAAACAAGATATGTCATTTCTTCTTGATCTGGAGGAATATTGATCCATTCATCAAACTCTTCTGCAATCGCTACTGCGTCAAACTGAGATTCAATATCACCTTCTGCAAGGTCATGGATTCTATTGATTGACCATTCACGAATAAGTTTTACTGGTTCAATCGTCTTTTCCATAATAATCTTTTCTGAAGTATCTGCTGAGGATGTTACTATTGTAGTATGCTGGTTCTCCTGTGTCAAGGGATTCGGTGAGGACGTTGTTCTGGAAGAGTTGTTTTGTTTCTTCAAAGTTTGTTTTGCCTTTTGTTTTGTGGAGGGAGAGGATAGTCCGTCTGAATATCCCCTTGCCATATTTTTCCACATCTTCTTTAAGTTCTGGGCAAGATCCATAATAGTTTTTATAGGTGTTATCATCTTAAGATATTTATGGAATAAAGTCAAGAATATTTTCAGTATAAATATTTTTATGGTAGAAAATATTTTTATGACTTGGAAGTATAACAGTGAAGATTTTATAGAGTCCCCAAAGGGGATAGAAGGATTTGTTTATCTAATAACAAACTTAACCAATGATAGAAAATATATTGGAAAGAAATCTTTTTGGACAAGAAGAAAAGATAAAAAAACTGGTAGAAGAAAAACAAAAGAAAGTGATTGGAAAAATTATTTTGGTTCCTGCGATGAACTAAATGAAGATGTAAAACTTCTTGGTAAAGATATTTTTTTGAGGGAAATTCTTTATTTGTGCCCTCACAAAAAATCAATGTCTTACTATGAAACCATGGAACAATTCAAAAGAGATGTTCTAATGACTGATGATTATTATAACACAAATATTGAAGGAAGATTTTTTGTTAGTGAAAGATCTGGAATATATGAAGTTGTTATGAAAAATGATAAGTTTTGTGATATGAGAAGTGAGAAAATGAAAGACAAATCATATAACCCAATGTATAAACCAGAAGTTCGTGAAAAATTTAGTAAGATGTATTCGGGTGAAGGGAATCCAATGTATGGAAGAAAACTCACAGAAGAACATAAAAAAACACTTACTACATCAAGAAATGTTAGAGTAAGTGATGGAGAAAATGTTTGGGAAAGTGTTACTTCATATATGAAAGATAAAAAAATTGGGTTTAAAAAATATAAAGCACAATTACAAGAGGGATTAATTTTTATCGTTAACTAATTCTATTATATTTTCTCCCAACGTATTGTCGTTGGTTGGAGAGATTGGTAATGTTATAAACAAAACCAAAGTAGTCCCCAATATCATCGCTATTAAAAGCTCGTTCCATGTAAATCCAAGGATTTTCATAATCAATATCGATATTCATCAAGTATATCAAGAACTTTGTTTAAGTATTTATGAGCAAGATCTCTCTCACCCTTCAATACTGATGAAGGTTCTTGATCTACCTGAGTCTTTAATTTTAGCACACGAACCTTGAGTTCGTCTTTCTTTACTCCATTGCTTGGCATAAAAAATGTTGTATCTTCACTATCTATGTTGTTATTCCAGTAAACTCATCAAGCACATCATGATTTCCAAACATAAAGTCATCATATTCTGCTGCTCGTTTATAAGCATCTAAACAAAGTTTAACTTCATCCTTGCTTGGTTTAGGAGGAGTCAATGGTTCGATTGAATCCATAAACTCCCACTCTTCTTTATATTTTTCTATACTATAGCTTGAATCCTGAGAATGTGTTGGACTGGACATCTTGTTTAATTCCTCCTACTAAGTAAGATTCTGATTCAGTCTCCTGAGGAGCAACTTGAAGACCTTTGGAAGAAATCCAATGCTGCGTCCATGGGAGTGGATTATTATTCGCAGAAATATCATACTGAGGTTTTAACCCGATTGCTTTTAATCTCCTATTGGCAATCCATTCTACATACTGTTTTAGCAGTTTGTCGTTCAAACCAATCATAGATCCATCTTTGAACAAATAATCTGCCCACTTCTTTTCTTCATTTACGGCAAGATCAAATGCCTTATAAGTCCACTCTTGTTCTTCATCTATGATCTTTTTCATTTCAGGATCATCACCAGATTTCCATTTGTTCAAAATGTTTTGAGTAATTGCAAGATGCTGATTTTCGTCTCTGGCGATGAGAGAGATAATCTTAGCGGATCCTTCCATAAGTTTGAGTTCTCCAAATGCAAACGAGCAAGCGAAGGAGACATAGAACCTAATACCTTCAAGAATATTGACATTTGCAACTGCTCTGTACAGTTTTCGTTTGACATCATTGATCTCCCATTTAGAACTTGGTGAAGATCTGAAGTCTTCTTTCCACATATTGCCAGTGCCCCACATTTGAGCACTACGAATAAAGTCATCATATGCTTCTGTAACGCTTCTAGAACGCTCTAGAATACGCTCGTCAGTGACAATCTTATCAAATACTTCAGATGGGTCTGAATAAACGTTTTTAATGATGTATGTATAAGAGCGACTATGGATCATTTCCATGAATCCCCACACTTCTATACATGCCTCAAGTTCAGGGAGTGAGCAATATGGAAGGAATGCCATATTAGGTCCACGACCCTGAATAGAATCAAGCATGATCTGATACTTCAAGTTAGAAGTATAGATGTGTTTCTGTTCTGGTTCTAGTGTTTGATAATCTCCACGATCTTTTTGTAGTGAGACTTCCTCTGGTCTCCAAAAATATCCAAGTTGTTGAGTAGTAAGTTTATCAAAGATTGGATATTTGTAAGAATCATATCTTTGTGGACCTAAAGGTTTACCAAAGAACATTGGTTGCTTTTTAGTGTTCACTTGTTCAGTATTAAATACTGTCATACCTTCAATCGTATTAATCTGTTCTTTGGTTGTCAGAAAGTCGTATTGCATTCGTTGCCTCGTTAAAATATAAAGTCGTTAGATTTTGCAGGATTCACAATCCTCTTGTTCATACTCTTCTATTTGATTTAGTAAATCTTGAAGTTCTGATTTTTCTTCATCAACTTCATCACTCTTACTATCGTAAGTATTTTGATAATAAGATGTCTTCCAACCGTACTTGTATGTGGTTAGTAAGTCTTTTGCCATTTCCGAAACAGGCACTTCTTTGTTTGGATAGTTTTCTGGATTATAAGACCAGTTTCCACTGATTGCCTGATCAAAGAACTTTTGAATGACTGAAATGCACTTGATGTATCCGTCATTATTTTCCATATCCCATAGAAGAGTATAGTTATTCTTCAGTGTAGAATAGGATGGAACAATCTGCTTAAGAGGCCCTTGTTTTGACTTTTTAATGGACAAGTATCCTCTAGGAGGTTCGATTCCATTGGTAGCGTTTGACACAACGGAACTGCTTTCTGAAGGCATTTGTGCGGACAATGTTGAGTGCCTAAGACCGTGATCCAAGATGGATGCCCTAAGCTTCTCCCAATCACGTTCTAACTCCTGGTTGCTAATCTCGTCTACATCTTTCTTATATGTATCAATCGGAAGAATTCCATCTGCATACTTTGTACGACCAAAGTTTTCGCACCAACCCTTTTCCTTTGCAAGTTGATTAGAAGATTTCAAGAGATAAAACTGAAATGATTCTGAGAGACCATGAATTGCATCCCATGCTTCCTGAGAGTCATATTTAAACCCTAGTTTAGCAAGGTAATGTGCTAGACCAATAAAACCAATTCCAAGGGATCTACGTGCCCTTGTAGCGCGTTCTGCTGCCTTCACAGGATACTCCTGGTAGTCAATCAGTTCTTCGAGTCCACGGACGGAAAGATCACACAACTCTTCAAGTTCAGAATCCGATTTAATCTTACCAACATTAATAGCAGAAAGAATACACAGAGCAATCTCACCAAACTCATCATCAATATGAATGATAGGATCTGTTGGGAGTGTAATCTCTTGGCAGAGGTTAGACATGTTAACCTTGTCTTTAAAAGATGAGTGTGTATTGGAATGGTCGATATTCATAATGTAGATACGACCAGTCTCTGCCCTCTCCTTCAGAAGGTTTAGAATGAGTTCTTGAGCACCGATAGTTTTTCTTGGAATAGACTGATCTGATTCATAATCATTGTATAGTGCATCAAATCTATCAGTACCAAAAGCATCATACAGAACAGGAACGTCGTGCGGACTGAAGAGGGAGATGTCTTGGTTGTTGATGAAACGCTCATAGAACAGCTTGCTGATTTGAATGGAGTAATCTAGTTTACGAACTCGGTTATCTTCTGTGCCTTTGTTGTTCTTAAGGACTAGAATGTCTTCGATTTCTTGGTGCCAGATTGGGAAGTGGACAGTCGCTGATCCACCTCTGATGCCATTCTGAGTGCAGCATCTGACAGTTGCTTCAAACTTTTTGAGGAAAGGGACAACGCCTGTGTGCTGAACTTCTCCGCCTCTGATTTTGCTGTTGATGCCACGGATGCGACCTGCGTTGATACCGATGCCCGCCCTTTGTGCAACGTATCTGCCAATAGCCATATCAGAGCTAAAGATAGAATCGAGGGTGTCATCAACATCAACAAGAACACAGCTAGCAAATTGTCGAAGTGGAGTTCGCACTCCCGCCATGATAGGTGTGGGAATGTTGATTTTGTGTTTGGAGATTGCGTCATAATACCTCTTGACATATGACATTCTGGTTTCTTTTGGATACTCTGCAAAGATTGTCAGAGCAATCATAATGTACATGAACTGTGGGGTTTCATATACTCTACCACTGCTTCTATCTTGCACAAGGTACTTGTCAACGACCTGACGTAGACCTGCATAAGTGAATAGATAGTCACGGTGATGCTCAATAAAGGAATTAGCTTTATTGATTTCCTCCTTAGAGTATTTAACAAAAATCTCTTTGTCATAAACTTCTGCAATAGTGCAGTTAAGAATATGCTCTTCTAAATGAGGGAAGTCCCTAATCATTCCATATAGAGATTTCCTAACAGCAAATAGCAGCAATCTTGCAGCAACGTATTGATAGTTGGGATGATCAAGATCAATAAGATCGCTTGCACTACGAATTAGAATCTCTTGAATCTCTGCTGTAGAAATACCATCGTAAAACTGAATACCAGATTTCATTTCTACTTGACTAGCAGAAACTCCAGCAAGACCTTTACATGCTTCATCTACCATGATGTGCATTTTATCAAGATCAAGTGCTTCAACTCGACCGTTTCTTTTAACTACTTTTGTTCCGTTGCTCATATTTTTTTCCAAGTGGTAAACTTAAGTTTTGCTTCTAGTCCTGAATAAGTATTAGATTCTATCACAGATTTGACATCAAGTCCAGCAAGAACCATGTCATTAATATCCTTTTGATTTATTGTCGAAGGCCAGATGACAACTTTTTGTCCAGTCTCGATAGCACGGGATATTCTTGACATGATTTCTCTATTGCGGGGTTCGTTATCATATACCCAAATAGCATCGCTAATCCCCCAGTTGTCAATATTAGCGTCAGATCCACACATAGCAATCGAGTTGCAAAGGAATGTGCTGTCAAATGGTCCTTCTGTAACGTAGACTGGAGCATCTGTTCTGATGTTATCAAGTCCATAGATTTTTGGTGCATCATCATTAAACATTACAGTGATATATTTAACAGATTTGGAACTTAGGGATCTTCCCTGAACTCCAATTAAGTTTTGATTATAAAACAAAGGTATAATAATTCTAGGTTCATCATACCTTACATTCTCAAACTTGGGTGTTATAGTATTAACCCAAGTCATAAACTTTTCAGCGTAGTAAAAGGTATCTGGATTTAACTTTCTTTTTTCTAGAAATATTTTTGCGTCTTCATTTTCAGAAGCTTTTGGAAGATTTAACTTTTTCACATATTCAGATTTTTCACGCCGAGTGGAAAAGTCGGGTTTGTGAAAATTAAACTTAGGTTCTTCTGCGACGAAGTTTTTACCAGTTTTACCCTCTTTAAACTTATCAAAAGTATATTTCTTATGAAGATCTAAATCAACATTCTTTAGAAAGTTATTAAATGAAATATTGATACCACAGTTGTGGCATTTGAAGTTAGTATTATTCTTTACTTGGTAGAAATAACCTCTTGCTCTATTTTTATTTTTCTGCGAGTCTCCGCAAATAGGACAACGAAAGTTGTATAGATTATTTTTAACTTTTTTAAACTTTGTCAGTTTTGATGACAAAATACTGATGTATTTGGTGTCAACAAAATCCATGAAAAAACTACTATCACTTCTCTACTATACTAGCACTTGAGGAGGGACTTGTCAAAGCATTTGGCACTAGGTTTGAAATAAATCCAGTCGTTAGAGATCCTAAAATGATGCTCGCAACTACAAGGACTCCTCCAACTTGCCATCTAAACTTTGATAGATCTTGAATCTTTTTATCCAAGATATCAATCTTTTGTTCTACTTCTATATGCTCTGCGGTATTTCTTTCTTTCATATCTTCAATCATCTTCAATATGATTGAATAAGTTTTATCTCCTTCAGAAATTTTTGCTTCATGTCTTTCTAAAATAATAGCAATCTTATTACTATTATCAGATATAGTATTAACAGCTCTCTCCAACTTATCCAACATTTCTTTGGAAAGATCTTCGTATATTCCAAACTTTGATTCTAAGACAGCAAACTTACTACCAAACCCGAACATAGCATTTACCTATTGAAATAAAGTACTGTATTACAATAAAAAGTAATAACTCCAGTCCATTTAATCACATTATTTGTGAGTTTTAACATCTGGTATGAGGAACACGGAGTTTGGTTTTTCATTTGGCATTCTTGCCAATAACTACTTATTATTATTTATTTTTCCAGTTTGCTCTAACACCTTTCAACCAAATATATCTATTCTTTTTTTTCTTTCTTACAGGAGGATCATCTCCAGCTTGCGATGTCCCACCTATATTACCTGGGGCAAGGCTATTTGTAGGAACTATCGCAGCGTCTTCTCTAAGATTCCTAAAATATCTTATTACTTTATCAATCTTGTCCATAGATCTTCTTAAGTTCTTTTAAACAAAATAAATCGACCTGAATATCATGAATATACGATTTTGGATACTCTGGGAGCTTATTTAAAAATAAAATGAAAGTTTTTACTTGGGGCCACATATCCTTGTCTATCTTTAAAAATAACATAGGAGTAGTAGCTTCTCCAAATACATTATAAAGAATAACGAAATGATTAATCAAAAGGTGAGTTCTTATCTCACCCGTTTTATGATATCTCTTTAGAAGTCTTTTAATGTACTTAAAATGATTAAGATCTTTATTAAAATCTTCTTTCGTTACAGCTTGAGGATTTTCGTAATTTTTAATAGCGAAGTATAAAAAGTTATCCTCATTTAGTTCATCAAATCTCATTATTTACTCTTTCATTTATCAGTTGCCTGGGAAGTAAGCGTCCCCAGGAGCGTCAGTAGTTGTTAGGATTCCACCTGCAACTAGTACTTCGTTTTTAACTCTTAGATTATCGTGCATATCCATGTAAGAGGTGATGCCTACCCATCCACCATGAGTTACTGCATATGCTGTTGTTGCTGCTGCACCAACTTCAATCTCATCCACACCATATACACTAGAAGTGTAATCAGACTTAGCTTCAGGTGCCTGATAATGAGAATCACCAACAGTATAGATTGGTTCCTGTGAAACAAAATAAGTTGCCCCAGCAGGTACAGTCGTTAAACCAGCAACAAATCCTTCCGTAGAAGCAATCGAAAGAGTGGTAGAGGTAACTCCGATTACCACTGCATAACCATATGTTGCCCCAGATCCTACTGTAACAACATCACCTTCAGAAACAGCAGATGTAAAGGTAGTTGCACCTACTACACCGTCAATGACTCCCGTTTCAAGATTGACGGAAACTGTTCCTTCATTATATACAAGATCTTTATTACCCCAGAGTGCCATTCTTTTTACCTATTAAAAAAGTTTAACTAAAAAATATTTATAAAAAGGAGAGTTTCCTCTCCTTTGTTGTATGTACTATTTATGAAGCAGAATCTTCTGTTCTGAATAGTAGTGATTCGACAACATCTACTGCACCATCATCCAACTTATTGTCGGTAGAAGCAGCTAGATTTCTTAAGATTGAAACAAGATAACGACGGACTTCTTCTTTTTCCAGAAGATTACCGATTGTTCTTTTAGCAATAGGAAGGAATAATGTCCACATGATTTGTTTTACCAAAATCTACAGATTATATATGATCAATCGTATCTAGATGCGTGTTTTGCCATCGCTTTCACTTCTTTCTTTTCTTTAGAAGTATAACCATGCTTGACAATGCGCCGGGTTGATTTCATGATCCTTCTGTTTTGTGTTTCAGCAGGAGTCTCCTTAGCACCTTTTTTCTTTGGTGCCTGCCTAGAACCAGGAAAGTTTTTAGCATGTGCTTTTCCTTCTGGTGTCTTAGAGATATCAAGTTTCCTGCCAGTCTTCTTCTCGTGTGTATCGAGAACTTTCTGGCGGTTTCTCATATCAACAAGAGATTTTGATGCTTTTTCACCTTTTTCTTTTTTACCAGGTGCCGCAGGACCGCGACGTGCTTCAACTAGATCAGGATGTTGAGCGTATAGAGGACCTTCATAGTTTATAGACTCCTTTTTACAATCAGGAACTTCTTCACCATCCTCCATTTTAGTTCCTTTTGCTCTATATCCAGTCCAACATTTAGAAGCACCTACATTTTTACGTGCTTGTTTAAGACCCTCTTCAATATCAATCACTTGATCATAAAACTCTTCTATCGTATAAGAAGAAAGATTATATCCTTCAGAGATTAAAGAATCAATCAGCCATTCAAACTCATTATTTTGAAGTGCTGCTGCTCTTCTTCTTGCTTTGTTTCCACTGCCACGACGGTCATCAGCACCATACTTGCTGTAACCTGCTCTCAGGTAACTGTCATGTGCTGCCTTTGATTTATCTGCAACAGATTTAGAATAGCGAGAACCACCATACTCCTTTTCATCTCTCTCTGCTCTAGCACGGGAGCGATCAAGGATCTGTCTCTTAGCAGAAGTGTCAGACTTTTCAGGACCAACATTATACTTCTTACGAAGTTGCTCACCTCTGCTCATTGGTTTTGCTGGTTCTTCTTTTTTCTTGCCACTAAGAAGTCTCTTTACGGCAGAACGAAGTCCTTCAACTAGTTCTTCATCATATTCTACTCCAGAAGATATAACTTTTTTAGCATCTTTTGCTGCTTTACCAGCAGTCTTTACTCCAGAACTAAATCCCTTACCAAACTCTTGAGCACCTTTAGCGCCTACTTTTGCTGCCTTAGAAATAGTTTTACCAGTCTCTCTAGCAGCATTCATCGCAGCATTATGACGCTCAATTCCTTTCAGAACTGCTCCAGCAACACGATCTAATACACCCTTTTTCTTAGGTTGAGCACTCTTTGCTTTAGATACTGCAGTGTTTCTCTTAGCAGCAGTTTTTGATTGACTCTGAAGTGCTGCCTTCATTCCTGAAGGTTTTGCTGCAGATGCTTTTGCTTCTGCATCTCTTCTTGCTGCTTTTTCCTTGCGAAGACGCTTGATAGCAGAAGTTCTAGGACCTCCTTTGAGGGATCCTACAGACTTGCCAGCCTTAGTTACAGGAGCAACTTTAACTCCACCCGCTCTTGCTTCATTTAGTTCTTCGGTGAGCATGATTTCTTCACCAAGATCATAAACAAACTCAGCAAACTCATCAACACCAAGTTCTTCAATAAGGATTGCTACACCCTCTTCATTTAAACCTTCTTCAATAAAATACTCAGCAGCAATCTCACAAGATTCTTGATAGAACTCTTCAGACATTCTCTTTCTGACACTCTTAGCACCAGCAGCAACTGCTCCAGCACCAACCTCAACAGCGCGAGCACCAACTCTAACAGTTCCTTTGATTGCTTTCTTTAGACCAGAACCAACTCTGCTCAGTAAACTTCTCTTCTTATCTGAAGTAGACGATGTTGGTGCTGATGAAGATGATCCTTGAGAAGATGAAGATGATCCTTGAGAAGATGAAGATGATCCTTGAGATCCTCTTGCATATCCTTCTTTAGCTTTATCTCTTAGTCTTCTAGCTGCTCTAACAGTAGCACCAGCAGCATAACCAGCACCATAACTAGCAGCTTTTCCTACTTTCTTTACACCAGATTTAATCTTTTCACCTGCAGTTTGAGCAGCACTTTTTACTGCTTTAAGTCTTGCATTTCTTCTAAGAGTTGCAGGATCTGGTCTAAAAGTCTTTGCTTTTGCTCTTAGTTGAGTTCTCTTTACATCCTTAGAACGTTTTCTTGCAGCAGTTTCGGCAACTCCTTCAGTTAAAACTTCTAGACTATAATCTACAGAAGATACAATAGATTCTACAATATAATCTAAATCATAACCATCATCAAGTAGTTCTACAATAGATTCCTCAACAATATCATAAATGAAATCGTCATCCATGAAGTAAATCTCTGCATCAACAAAATCCTCAAAGATACAAGTTGGTTCGGGTGCATCAAACTCAATATCTTCTAAGACCACACCATCAATAGAAGCAATAGAGTCTTCTAAAACTGGATTGATTTTAATAGTATTTGTCTTGTCCTTGGACATTTCTTTGAACTTTTGTTCTTTGCCATCTTTCTCCAAAACTTCATTAATCTCATTTCTCCAGTTAGAGAAAGATTCTTTTCTAGTTTTAGGTCCACTAAATGTTCTCTTACCGTCTGGTGTCGGAACAAACTCACCATACTCTCCCTTATGCTTATCGTTATCCTCCACATCACCATCAACATCAGTGTCGATTCTTGAGACTGCTTTCTTTACAAGAGACTTTAGATCTTTAGAAGGAACTTCAATTTCTCCATGAACATTTTTTGATTCCTTTACTTTGTCTAATGGCACTCTTTTTCCATGCTTATCAATAGTAGTAGGAGTTTTTGTTGTTTTATTTTTACCCTTATTTAGCGGAGTGAGCAGATAGATTTCATCTACTTTTTTATCATCACACTCACACTCTTTCTTTTCACATTTCTTACATACGGATTTGCCCATTGCTTTTTTAATGGCATTATCCTTCACACCAGCATATTCATCAGTCTCATCTTCTACCGTACCGTCACCGTCATAATCTTTTGATTTCTTACCAGATTTTTTTGAGTACTTATGCTCTTGGTCTTCACCAGCACCTTTTCCCTCAGCAATCTGCTCAAGATAAATCTTGGAGATGTCGTTAAGATGTAATGTCATTAGTATAAGTTTTTACTTTTTTGACTTATACTTATTTATAAAATTTCTAATGCTCTTCACATCCGCCATTTTCATGGCATATTTGGTAAGAGAAGGAGATCCAACTTCTCTTTGACTAGCGACGACCCCAGATACATCAGTAAAATCTTTCTTCTCAATCACATCTGTAATCCATGATTTAAACATAAGATCATCTTCTGTTGCACAAATAAGATAGTTAGTTCCTCTACGAATAATTTTTCCTCTCAATCCAGTGTTTATATTTTCAACAATAGATCCAACTTTAAAAATATTTCCCGAAACATATTTTTCTCTTAATACCCTATAATGAACTTTTGGAGCGATCTTCCAAAGTTCATATTCTTCTTTTTGAGTCTTGGTTCCTATTCCAGACTGAACTGCTTTAAATACTTTCTCAGCATCTTTATAACCCGTAGGAAGTCCAGATCTGAAAGAATTTAGATTATCTTCTGCAGCAGATTGTCTCATCTTTGATGATAGTTCTGTGTCAGAATCTTTTTCTCCTCCAGCAACTACTGTAATATCATTAAAGTTATATACACTTCCATTATGCTTTTGTGCAAGACTTCTAAACTCAGATAATCTATCTATACCAACTACAATAGTAACTTCACTATAACCATCATTTTCAGCTGCTTGCAATACATCAAAGATTGTAATCATTTTTTCATCATTGATGATATTATCTTTAAATTTAGGAAACATTTTTTTCATGAACCCAATCTTTGGATCTGGTTTGATTGGATTTCTTTCGTTATCTTGAATTCTAGATGGATATATTTTCAAGTCGGAGTTGCCAGCAATACTTCTTGCTGAAGTAAATAGTTGTTGATGTTCTTTTGTTGGGGGATTAAATCTCCCAAATACTATTGTAAGTTTTGCTCCGCCATTTTCATCAGGTTCTAGAGAAGATGGTTCTGGATTTCTTTCAACTTTTGGTTTTTTATCTGAAGGATTAGGAACATCTCTTCCAGGTCTCTGACCTCTATTGTAGAAAACTAAATCTCCACCTTCAGTTTTTGCAACAAACTCTCCAGACGCATTATACCATCCACCATGTCCATCTCCACGCAACCCCATTTTTTGTGCTCTTTGGGATGCTAGAGATACTTGCGCTTCGAATATAAAACTAGAGAACTTTTTCATCTTCTTCATCTGTATATATGTATTTATTTCCTCAAAAACTTAGCATAGTTTATATTTCTCATAGACATGATTTCATCATTATCTATCTTATGAAAATAACCTGCCACTTCTGGCCAAGTATAGTTTCTAATATCTGCGCCATCTAATCCAACCCAATGAAAGTTCAAACCAACAACCCCCCATCTATTCACTTCAAGAATAGCAACTAAAGGATGCTGATCATAAAGTAAGTTGGGAGTTTTTGCATTGTATATAAAAGTATAATAGTTACCAACATCAGGAGCAACATCAAAATCATTAAATACATCAATGATTTCTACCATAATATCTTCTGGATCAGTAAGATCTTCTATTCTTTCTTCAAGTATTTCTAATCTAGTTTTGTTTTTTTCTTTCTTTTCTGCCCTTTGAGCTTCTAGTTTCTCTCTTTGAGAAACTAGAAACGATTTATATTTTACTTTACTTTTTCTTCTTTTTCTTGGCATACGCCTTAATAATCAAAGTTTTCCGCGTGTCTTATACTTTGCAGTATATCCTTTTTTACCATACTCATGAACTTCTTTTTCGGGCGCTCTATTATCTACCTTATATCCAGGGTTTTTCTTTGGTTTTGGTTCCATAGATCTACCCATATACTCTACTGATTTAGATTTATCTTTTTTTTTACCTAAACCAAATAGTTCTTCAAGTTCATACAGTTCAACAATCTGCTCAATATCCTCTGCGGTAACCTCATTTACCATAATCCAGTTTGCTTCATTAATATCATCAGCAAGACCTTCTGAGATTAGGAAGTCAGCTACAACATCAAACATATCGAAACTATTATTCAGTTTTTCCATTCTCTTTTTACCTGCTTTTGCTGCTCTTGAGAGTGCAAAAGTAACTTGACTTGGTTTTCTTAGATTACCAGCATCAGTTCTTGAAGTTGCTCCTTTAGGAGGAAGTGCTCTACCTTTGCTAGAAGGTCCACTACCATATCCATCTTTTGAAGACTTAGAACGAATAGTTCCTGCTGCGCCAGCACCAGTAGATCCAGTTACATCCTTTCTAGATACTTTCTTCTCTACTGCTTTAGGTGCTTTTGCTTTCCCCGTTACTGCCTTATAAAGGTTCTTCACAGCAGCTTTTTTCATGTTTGCCTTTGCTCTTCTAGTAGATCTTTCAGCAGATCTATCTCTACCTTGCATTGCTTGTTTTGCTTTTTCAGCACCAAGACCAACTTTTTTTGCTGCTCTCTTTACACCTTTTTTAATAGAAGAAAGAACTCCTCTTGCAGCACTCTTAATCTTTTCTTTTCTTGCTTGTCTCTTAGCAGCCTTTCTAGAAGCAACTCTTGCTTTAGCAGCTCTAAGTGATCCAGTTCCAGTAGTTACTTTACCAGCACCTGCTTCATCACCACGGCCCATTGTGACTTTTGCTTCCTCAACATACTTAGAACGATACTGTCCACCAGTTGCCTTGTGAGTATCCGCAAGTTCTGCTGCTCTCGAATCAGCATACTTTCTACTCTTTACTGGTTTACCAATCTTCTTCTCCTTTTTTCCATCAGGAGAACCCATTACTTGATAAGGTGCTTCAGTTAAGAAAGTCTCTTCAAATAGTTCTTCCAGTTCTTCTACTTCATATCCTTCATCAATAAGTTCGTAGATAACTTCCTCTACAATATCTTCAATCTCTTCGTTATCAAAATCATCTAAAAAAGCATAATCTTCTTCTAGATATTCTTCTCGGATTTCATTATCATAGACAGCATTAAATGCTTCCATTATCTCATTAAGACTTTCCGTGCCCATTTTTTTTACAAGATTGCTTTTACATAAAAATATTTATAAAAAAAAGACCCTCAAGGGGTCTCGGTTTTTTCTTCTGTTTTTTTATTGAATCCAAAAGGACTAGAAAGTTTTCCTTCTAGTGCTAGTTTGAGAGCAACACCACCGACTGCTTCCATAACCTTCAAGATATCCTCAGGTTTTGCATCTTCACCAAGTTCTTTGGCAATATACCAATACTTAGGCCAGAACTCTTCACCTGCTTTTTGATAATCTTCAAGTGTAAGTTTTTTCATTTACCTACCCCATAATCAGGTGCTTCCGATTCTAGTTTACCAATAGTCTTGTGCAGTTCTTCTACTGCTTTACGGGTTTCTTCAGTCTCTTCCCATTCCCAAGTATCACCAGATTTAGTTACAAATTGTCTTGTAGTCATAGATCTCCTTCTTTACGATTTTCAGAATAGTGAACATTAAAGTTACCGCCAGGATAACGTGCTTTGAGTTTGTCCACATTCATCTCCATAATCTCATCAAGAGAAATATCAAGACCAATACATGCTTGGGCAACATACCACATAATGTCACCCAGTTCACGTTTCAGATGAAATAGGTTTTCTTCAGTTACAGGTTTACCTTGGAAAATAATCTTTTTAATGATTTCAGTAAACTCACCTGCTTCAGCAGACATACCTACAGCAGCAGTAATCATTCGTTCGGTAGGGAAATTTTGATTTTCAAGATCAAAAATCCTTGCGGCAAAATCAGAATAGTTTTTACTTTCGTTAGATGTCACTGCATCTACAAACTCTACATACTTTTTAGGGTCAACTGTACTCAAAATCTAAATCCTCCAAATTTATTAAGTGATGCTGGTGGGTCATCATTATCATAACCCATGTTCTTACTATTGTCAAGAATATCTTTTTGTGCAGATTGTTCAACATCAAACAATCTCATTTTTGCTCGATCAATCCCAACCACAAATCTCTTATTAATAGTTGCACTATTGTATCGATTCTTCAACTGCTTCACCATAATTTGTCCCAACTCCTCAAGCTCATCTGTAGAAATAAGGGCAAACATAAAATCAGCAGTAGCAGGGAGACCAAAGGACTCAGAAGTATCAGTAAGATCAACATCAGAGCTACCAAAACCAGAGCGAGTGGTCTGGGTGGCAGATACGATAGGGACGTTTGCCTCAACAGCCAACCCTCGAAGCTCTTCAGCAATAGACTTGATATACGAATATGAATTGACAGTGCTGTTTCCGCGATAACGGGAGGAAGCACATATATTAAGGTAATCAATGAAAATAATATCAGGTCTAAATGACTTCTTAAGTGCAAGTTCGCTAAGAAGTGACTTAAAGTGTTCAGCATGAGCAGATGCCGTAGGATATTCTTTGATGATTAGCTTACCTGATGTTTTCTTTTCGATTCTACTCATCTTGCTTTCAAACGTTGACTTAGGAAGTTCACTAATGTCTTTAATATTTACGTTCAAAAGATTTGCGTCAATCCTTTCAGCAATTCGTTCTTCCGCCATTTCCAACGTAATGTAGAGTACATTCCGTCCTGACAACAACAAGGAGCTAGCGACATGGCACATGAATAAAGACTTGCCGACACCAGTACCAGCAAGCGCGACATTGAGAGTCTTATTAGGCAAACCACCTTTTGTGATTTTATTAAAATATTCGAGATCAAATTCAATGCGATCCTCCCTTTTACGATAATAGTCAAATCTACCTTCCGCATCAAGAATATAGTCGTGTCCGATATGGTTATCAAAACTTACCGATAAAGCATCCGATAGAATACCTGGAATAGCATCTCTATTTTTTTTCTCGTCAGAACCATCTGTAAGAGAAATAGATTCCATTAACGCAAGATAAATTGCACGATCTCTACACCACTTTTCAGTAGTATGAATCAACCAATCATCATCTACTGGTATATAGTCAAGATTCTCAATGATCTTAATAATCTTTCGATATTCATCTTCTGTGATATCAGTTCTGTTTTTGCATTCAATAGCTACGATTTCTTTTGTTGGTTGTTGATTATATTTGATAATAAAATCAGAAATCTCTTGGAATACTTTAGCATTGCCTCCATCTTCAAAATATTCTTTTTTAATAAAAGGTAGTACTTTCCTCACATATTCATTGTTGTTCAATAGATTTTTCAGAACCAAAAACTCAACGTTATCCATTTAGCTATAATGCAAATAAGAACTCATGATATATTTTGCTCCACATGGTGGGAACATTACTAGTCTACCACACTTTGCCTTTACACGCCCAAAATCAAAGACAGTTTCCCCATCAAAAACATAAACTAAATCAGAAAGATTAACTTCCATAACTAAACTCTGATTTAGCAATCTCATTTAGTTTTTCCATTACTTCTGAAGTAAAATAAACTTCTGGTTCTTTGAGGATTTGTTTGGCATATACTTTTTTAGTCTCACCATTGACAGTCATCTCATAACGACCGGCAACGTTCTTCCACATTCCGGCAAGTTCACCTAACTCAAGTAAACCATAATACTTATCAAGACCCCGATGATCATAAAATAAACGAATAGTGACATCCTTGTTCTCTTTACTTAGACGTGACTTAGCAGTCTTTGCCTTGATAAGATTTCCAATGACTTCTGTTCCATCTTTTTCTTTCTTCTTACTAAGATGAATAATGGTAGAGGCAGCATACTTAAGGCCACTACCACCTCCCATCTCTTTAGTAGGAACATAAGATCCGATAACGTCATAAGTGTGATTGGTAACGATCATTGGAATGTTAGCCTGCCCCAACTTGAGTGTCAACATTCTGAAGGCACCCTTAATCAGTTGTGATTTTGTCATATCACGAACCTGCTTTTCGTTAAGTGCATCAGTAATCTCTTTCTCAGTCGAAAGCATTCCTAAAGAGTCTAGCACAAACATGCAGGGTTTGCGATCTCCCTCAGGTGCTTTTTGATACATGTCCACTGCTTTAAGTGCCTTGCTACGGAACTCTTCGACAGTCACTACATTAACCACGACAAGACGCTTAAGGTCAATTCCTCTACTTTCTAAGAGTGACTTATTGACAGCTGCCTCAGTATCAAAATACAGGCAATATCCATCAGGATTAGAGTCCAGAAAATTCTTAACCACTGCGAGAGAGAAGAAAGTTTTTCCTGTAGAACTTTCACCAGCAATAGCAGTAATCTTATTCCCAGATACACCACCAAATATGCTACCTGAAACCAGTGCATTAAAAATGTACGAACCCGTATCAACATAAGTTTCAGTTTCATCAATATCTGCTGCAAGTTTGGTGTAATCATCACCGATTTCTTTTACAATATCCTTAAGAAAATCCATCATTTTTTCCTCTAATGTTTATGTTCCAAGTCCAAATTTTATTGTGCAAGCGTTTGATATCTTCGTAGCTATAGACATTTGGGTCAATGTAATGACTACGACTCAAAGCACTAAGTATTAGTTTAACCTCATTGCGATTCAGTTTTAAATTCACTATGTTACTATCCGAAAAAAGATACAAGAGAAGATTTTTTTTCAGACTGCCAACCAATAGTATTTAAGATAACTTTAACTGGTTCCAAAAATCCCTTCTCAAACTGCAAATCGTAATCCACATACCTAGTTATACCAAGTTCTTTAGGGAAATCTTGAATGAATGAAATAACATTTTCAAAGAGTGGATTGGGTTTTTTCAAGTAGCAGAACTTAACCTTTTCTCCATTTTGAATCAAAGAATACTTGTTAGTCAATCCATTCTTTTCAATGTGATGATTGAATAGCAGTGCTCCTCTTACATGAACAGGAGTTCCTTTCTGATAGATTTGATAGGACGATTTCCACTTCAATACATTAGAAGCAGATCGGGGAAAAGAGATTTCTTCTGGAGAAAGACTATTAAACTCTTTTCTACATTTAGCAATAAACTGAATCACATCATCTTCAGTACCACTCATCATTAGTTTGAGTGCATCTTTAATCATTTTTCTGCAAGGTGCAGGTGTTGATGATTTTACTGCTTCAATTCCCATCATCTTAAGTTTTGGTTCAGTATATCGAACACCTTCACTATCCCAAACATTCATGATATAACGCTTTTTTGCTGTCCAGATAGCACGATCAGCAATATTTTCACGTTTCATCTGCATTTTCTGCTCATAAGCATTCATGTATTGCGCCAGTTCTTGGTAAGAACTTTCAATATATTTTTCAAGTTCCACCTTAGCGACCTTATCAAGGAAGTTGACAATGCTTTGAGTAGTTTTTTCTCTTGTGGCGTATACACGTTTGACCAAAGGATCCATATGGATATAGATAGAATCAGTATCAGAAGCAATAACATAATCAACATCCTCAGTTTTTAACACACGATTCATATACTTATTGATTTTATCTTCAATCCAGCGGATCGCTACTTGTCCAGAAAGAGTAATAGCTTCTGCATTTGCTAGTTTGTAATACCTGAAGTATTGATTACCAATAGCACCATAAGCAGAGTTAAGAGAAATCTTTTTCGCCATTTGAATGTTGTTACATCTGGCGATCTCCTTTTCAAGTGCTTTAGTAGGAGTCTTCTCATACTCCTGCTTTGAGGCAAGCATTTTTTTTTTGAAGACAACACGGTCTCCATACATTTTCTCCATTAGTTCAGGAAGGACACCTTTAAAATCTTTACGATACATTGCACCATTAGGACATACCGCATATTCACTATAAGGCGTTAGATCAATCTCTTTCTTTAAAATCTTTTCAACAGATACATAAGGACACCTCTCTTGAACCAAAGTCTCTGGACTAATATTCGATTGCATAATCAAATGCGGATATAGAGAGTTTAAATCAAAGTTAACAATCCAATCATAGATTCCAGGAACAGGTTCTTTTACATATGCTCCAGCATATTTTCCATCTTTATCAGATTTATCTTTAGGTGGGATAACTATATTACGCTTTTTCAGGTAGTTATAGATAATACTATCCCACATACGAACCTGATAAAATACATCTCCAAAGTTGACTTTGGCATCATATGCCATAGTTAGTGCAAGTTCGATGAGTTTCATCTTGTCTTCTAGACGGTCAACAAGTTCCACGTCAACAATATTATACTCTACAAACTTTTGCCACCCATTTGTATAGAAATCCTTAAACGTATCAAACTCAGAGTGATCTAGCTTCTTAGCACCAAGTTCTACATTAGCAATATGGTCAAGACGATATGATTCTTGTGCTTTATAAGTAAACTTTTTGTAAAGATCAAGATAATCTAGTTGAGTGATTCCACCAACATCCATGGCAACATTTTGCCTGTTATTGATAAAAACTTCTCTTCGACTGACCAAACCCCAAGGAGAAAATGACTTTGCCCTCTTTTCTCCAAGAACTTTTTCTAGTCTGGAATAAATGAATGGAATATCGAAAAACTGAACATTCCACCCAGTGATTACTTCTGGATGAGAGTTCTCCCAAACAGAAAGAAAATCATTTAGAAGATCATACTCAGTATTAAACTGTCGATAAGTTACATTCTTTTGTTTATTGTCAAAACTACCATTGCCCCATGTAGTGATTTGTTTTGTTGCATAGTCTTGAACTGTAATCAAAAGAATCTCTTGGTCTGCAACTTTAGGATCTGGAAATCCATTCTCAGACCCAACCTCAATATCCAAGGTTACAAGTTTGATTTTAGTGATATCAAACTTGATTTCATCTTCTGGATATTTGTCTGAAATATACTGATAGATATATCTATCATTGCCGTAGATTTTAAATCCCTCAACATTTTCATACTTAGAATAAAATTCTCTACAATCTTTTACTGTACCTGGATTAACAGATTCAACATATTCACCTTCAAGAGTTTTGTATTTTGATTCTTTATTGGACTTGATGTAAAGAGTGGGAAAATACTCCTCTTTGAAAATAACATGCTTACCGTCTTCATATCCGCGAACAAGAAACTTGTTGCCGATCATTTGAACGTTTGTATAGAACTTCATTTAATAAGGTTTTGGTATTTTTCTAAAATCGTTGGTTTTGGATCTGCCATTGCTAAGATTTTATCAGAATGGATTTTATATTCATTAGTTGTTGTAAAATCAATCAACCATGGACTCAAGGTTAAATCATTTTTATCCAGAAGAAATGGTTCAATCAGTTTACAATCAGGTTCACCAATCTCTGCCCCGACCGCTTCAACTTGGGATACTAGAACTTGATTGTTCATCAGAACTAAAAGTTTGATCTCCATCTCCATACACTCCTTTTTCGTAAATATTTAATAGATTTTCAATAGGATTTACTTGCGTAATAACTTCATCCAAAGGAACTGAAATAATCCTATCTCTGGTAAGAGGAATCCAAGGCGTGATCCCAATCTTAAACTCAGTCTCTGACTGTTCTTCATCAGAGGGTTTCTTTGGAGCAAACATAACCAAAAAAGGTCTGTCTAGGTTATATCCTACAAGAACACCATCTTGACTAATCATATCCATAACATTAGCGATCACTTTTTCGCCAGATCGCATTGCACACAGTTTAACTGCCATAACCAATCATTAGTCTTACCTAAGCATTTTAGCACAAAAAAATGGGAGGTGTCAACTGGATTTTGCCAGTTACCTCCCGTAGCACAGCGCGACGATATTCAGTTTTATTTATAGATAATCCTTACGATTATGATGTTCAGGAACAATCTTACCAAGAGTAATACTTAGTAACCCATCTTCAAAAGTAACTGATCTAACTTCCGTGTCGTCACTGAGAGTCCAGGCACGTGTAAACGACCGTTGAGCCAGACCTTTGTGCAAGTAGTTAGTTTCCGTTTCTTTATCTTCTTTCTGACCTTCAATAAAGAGTTTACCATCTTGTGTGTAGACATTGACTTCTGCCTTCCGAAATCCTGCAAGAGCAAGTTCAAGTCGGGATTCTACATTGCTGACCTGAACTATATTGTAGGGGGGATAGTTCGATGTTGTTTCATGCAAGTCGAACACTCTATTTAGGTACTCATTCATACCAATACTGTTTTTTGAAATCTTATCTAACAGGGTAGGAAGATCCGCAGCAGTATACCTTGTGAGGTTAGTCATTATTGTAGCTCCTTTAAAAGCGAGGTTTGATTGTGTGATCCCTATAAGGCGATCATTAATAATTTATATTAGTTTGTATTATTTTTCAAGTGTGGTTTTTACTACACTATTCTTAACAGGTCTTCCAAATGTTCCGGGAGAAAACTTCAAATCTCTTTGCTTGAATAACCACAAACAAGCACTATTATTTATCAACCAATAATACTATCTCTCCACTCTTCACTCATATTCACCATAATCGCTTCTGCTGCTTCTGGTGTTTCAGCATATCCTTCATCAAGTAAGTGTGAAAGGATGATGCCATAGAGATCTAGATCTTCTTTTTGACTTTCGGCGTCTTGTCTATTCATTTCTTTTTGGGCAGCATCCAAGGTATTTTTGAGTTTTTCCAATTTTTTCTTACTGCTACCAGGTTTAGATGGTTTCGAAGATGGCTTAGCGGGAGATGTATCGCCCAATGTTGCTCTCATTTTTCTAATTCTTCCTAACGCTCTATCAGAAGCAGCGCCCCGCCTTGCTTCCAACTCACTAGATTTAGACATCAAATCATCAAGCATGGACTCATTCAAATCAACATAAGATACATCTTGAATATAAACATCTAGGTATGCTTCTTGTAGATTGCGAAGTTCTTGTGCGTCCATCTTACAAATACTTTTTAGTTATTTATAAAATACAAGACAATAAAAAAAGAGGAACGGAAAAAACCGTACCTCTTTATAGGGTGTTCCGACTTTCGTAGAGACCGCACGAAAGGTCTCAGTTTTATTTAGGTATTTTCAGTTGTCTTAACTTTTTTCCCAATATTATATTTTTGCTCAAGAATCCATTCACTTTTTTCCTTATAAGGAAGAACTTTGATTTGATTTAAAGGAGCAATGTCAGTAATCATCTCTGGATTTACTACATCAACTAATCCCCAATCAAATAATAGTTTTACAATCCTATTTCTTCTCTGAAGATCATCGACAGTAAGGTTCGTGTTCTTGCCATCAAGAGCAAACAACTCCTTAAAATGAGTAATATAATATTTGCCCTGTTTATGGAGAATGTGAGCACTCTGATAAAGCTTTTTCTCTTTCCTAGAAGCAACTCCAATACGAGTCAAAGTTTCACGAACTTTTAGAAAATCATCAGGTTCTCCCAAAGTTATTTCAATCATCATCCCAGGGTTCCAGTTCACCTGAGGTTCAACAATTTGATTTTCCATTTTTCCCACCAGTTTCAAGTTTAGATTTTATAATGTCGATCTGTTTACTATTTAGTATTTTCAAAACTTGATGTGCTTTTTGGTCACTATAACCATAATATTTTTTGATGGCGTCCAGATTATCAACTTTCTCTTTCTTTAACCAAGGAGAAAATCTTTTTTTTACTCTAAGAGCATGTAGATAATAACTATACTGCATGTCTTTTGGCAAATGATGATACATATTCATTTGATTTGAATGAATCAAAGAATCCACATGAGAGGAAAGACATTTGTTCACAATAAAAGGTGGATAATCTTTTGCATCCGAAGGATTTTCAACAAGATTATTCTTGAGATGATTAACAGAATTCAACCAATCTTTTAGTTCCATTATTTAAATACGGCAGTAACGCTTACAACTTTTGCACCTGGATTACGAGCAAGGGCAACATTTTTTGCATCTTGATAATCTGTTGCGACTACTTCTTCAGCAAAGACTTGCCCTGCTTTATACAACTTTACTTGACATTTCATAGTTAAACAAAATAAGTTCTTTTCTATCCTTCTGCTCTCGCATATAGTCGCCTACAGATCTCATCGTATAAGTAAGATCAAACTCAGAAGCATCCCAATCCTTAAAACGATCACGAATCAGTTGCGATGAGTTGTAGGATATAAGTTGAGGAGCAGTATAACGATCACAGTCCAGAGCAAACTGATCATGATCAAAGGACTTATGCATTGACCCACGTTTACCATACAGATTACTTCCGATCTCATAGGGGGGATCGAGGTAGATAAAGCACTCTTTGTCGTCAGTAAGTAGTTTTTCATAAGATAAGTTAGTAATCTTCCAATCTTTAATAATCTTGGAATACTCTGGCAGTTTTTCAATCCCTCTCATAGAGAAGTTACTTTCGCTTGCCTGTGGAGAGAAGGAAGAATTTTCAGTTAACCCAGAGAAACTACACTTATTAATAATATAAAAAGCAACTGCACGATAAAAATCCCACGTCTCTTCATGATTTAAAGAGACCTTGCTTTCTTCAAATAGTTTTCTGGCAAGTTCTGGTGTATTGTGTTCTGCTTTCGTTTCTTTAATACACTCATATAGATCCTGAGGTTTATCTCGGAGAATACACCAAAAGGTATATAATGGATTGTATAAGTCATTAACCCAAATATCTAAAGATGGGTATTTCTTTGCAATGTGAATCGCAACACTTCCACCACCAAGAAATGGTTCTCGGTATTCTTTATAGTTTCGTAGATCTGGAAAGTATGGATCCATCTTGGCGACTGCCCTGCTCTTGCCGCCAGGGTAGCGCAACATCGTTTTAAGTTGTTTCAAACTAACCATATCAGTCTTTATTTATAGGAGGCAACTCGTTATTTTCATAATCTTTAGGGTGATACTTCAAGTATTCAAGGAAGGTCATTTTCATTTCCTTCTTAGTCATACCACAATGTTTTGCGGCAGTAGGTAGAGTCATTTTAGCACGAAACAATGCCTCATTTGCCTCTTGCACATTCTCAGGAGTAGTTTTCACTCTTGGTTCTACAAGTTTAGTTTTATCGATATTCAGTAGTCCCATCAAGCACCTCTACAAAACTATTAGTAAGTCTATTTACACTTTCTGCCATAACACGATATCCAGCACCGACATAAAGTTGACCAGCAACTACGGCAACTGTACAAACCCCCCAGAAGTAATAATACATTCTGGACTTAACCTGGTGACTTTTGTTTTTCATCGGAAATCACACTCCACCATAAGTTCAGTCAACGCCGCCAGAAGATTAATTTCTTGATCTGCTACAAACGCAATCTGATACTGATACTTAGCAATAATAAGCACAGCAGCAGGAATGCTATTGTTTTCAAGGGATGTAGTAAGAGCATCGTAAATCCGACGCAAAAGTACATCAGAATCATTATCCAGATTATTAACGACCCACTTTCGTACTTCAGTAAAGTTTTTAGATTTGAGATTTTTGATAAGTTCATTTACAGAAACATCAGAGAACGTAGCAAGAATGCCAGAATCAATCTTTCCAACTACAGAATATCGTTGGCATTCATTTAATACTCGACGCCAATCGGGAAAGTGAGTATTGATTAACTGACCTAAAACTTTAGGTTCATACTCTACTTGATTTTCTTGTAAGATTCCTTGAAGGCGTTGATAAAAACCTGCAGCAAGTTTGGGTTTTTCTTTAGATTTGATTGTGAAGTCAATGCAGGCGCATCTGGACTGAAGAGGTTCAATGATCTTGTTTTTGTAGTTACATGTAAAGATGAATCTACAGTTGCTATAAAACGCCTCAATATTAGCCCGTAAGAGAAGTTGTACGTCATTTCCTGTGTTATCTGCTTCGTCAATGATGATGACTTTGTGTGAAGAAGACGTTTGAAGTGATACGGTCGATGCAAAGTTTTTTGCTTGGTTCCGTACCGTGTCCAAAAATCGTCCCTCGTCAGATCCATTAATGACATAGTAATCTGCTCCCAGTTGGTGGCAAAGTGCTTTTGCTACTGTGGTTTTTCCGATGCCAGGAGGACCAGATAGTAGCAAGTTTGGTATTTCGCCCTTATTTAGGAAACTTTGAAACGTTTCTTTAATATGTTCAGGCAAGATGCAATCTTCAATAGTCTTTGGTCGATATGATTCAACCCAAAGAAAGTCAGTTTTTTTCATAATAAAGTGTCTTTTTTTAGTTCAAATAAACCGTCGCTACGGTCAATCTATTGTAGCACATCGAAAGAAGAATCAGGTTCTAGAGCAATTAAGTAAGATAGATTGTGATTACTGCTAACAAACTTAGAAATAAACTTTTTAGAAATCATCACAGTATAAGACCCAGGAAGGATCTTAAGGTTTTCTACTCGATAGTTAAAAGTAAAAGTATGATTTGTTTCTCCAACTACAATCGAGTAATCATTTGAGGTATCATTTCTTTTGTCTCGTGCAACCATTTTTACAACTCCCGCTTCTCCAATCACTGATAGATCTGGAAGATGCATTACAGTTGCAGCTTTTAAAATCTTAGTCAACTGGTCAGTTGTTAGATTAAAAGTTACGTCTGATTCAGGTACTTTGATTGGTTCTTCGGGAGGTGTTACGATTACGTTTGCATCAGCAAAAAAGTATTTAGTTTTGGACTTACCTTCACGAACGACTAGAAAGTCTTCTTTTGTAAAATCAAGTTCTGGAGACTGATATAGGTCAAGCGTTTGCAAGAACTGACTTAGATCGTAAATACCAAAATCTTTAGGAATATCTTCTTCGATTTCAACTTCAGCAAAAATATTTTGCATAACAGAAATAGTGCTTAAAGTGTTTCCTTTCTTAAAAAGAATAGATTCATTAATGTTAGAAAAGTTTTTTAGGATGGAAACGGTTTTGTTTGATAGTTTCATATTTGATTCTCGCGGTTTCATGATCAATAGGGATAGTCGCTGGTATTTCTATGAATACCAGAGAAGTGATAAAGTAGAATGCAATAATGGATTGCTTTTAGAATATCCAGTTTGGATTTTCCGTTCTTTTTACCGAAACGCGAAAGGTATTTTATGGCATTTGATCGGCAAAATGGTTCGGCATCACCAATACTCTCAATCAAATCAAGAGTTTGGGTTTTAGATTCTTTAGAAGTATAGTGAGATTTATAAGTGCCTGAAAGATAATCTTGAATCTCTTTTAGGGTTTCATCTTCTTCGTATTTCCAAAACCCATTAGTCGATTCTCGAACTACGGATTCTGGAATTTTAATATCGTCATTTTCACAATCAGACATTACAATGTTTCCTGTGTTTTTGTTGTACAAATAATCATTACCAATAAGATCTTGTTGGTTGGAGCTCATAATATTTTGGTGGAAGTTTTGATCAAATGTTGTCATAGATGATTATATCAAGAGAATGGATTTCAGTCAAGAAAAGTTGTGCTCATCAAGACACTCCTTTTGCTGATCTTCAGAAGGCATTACGAAATCAGCATCAAACTTATCATATAGTTCAATGAAAGATTGTTTGGTCTCATCATCGAAACGATTAACACAAACTTGGATTGCCTTTGCCTTGTCTTGGAAGATACTGTAGGCACGGATAATGTGGACTAGACGACGGGTGCTAATGATCTCATCAATACCACCATCATAGAACGTTTTGCGAATAACGTCAGCCCAATCCACAAGACGCTTACAGAACTCACGGTCTTCTACACCAAGATCCAGAGCAATACCCTCAAGAATTTTCTGTTCAGTTGCAGGAGTTGGATAAGACTGCTCAAAGGTCACAGGAAAACGCTCAAGAAATGCTTCATTCAGAACATTAGTGCCGATAAAACGACCATCATCAGAA